>Ga0210385_10000067_pt1 | contig 124929 bp, 123 predicted proteins | sample IncBWH26OmetaG_FD_160107 | JGI IMG/M metagenome (GOLD analysis project Ga0210385, IMG submission 160107) | Forest soil microbial communities from Barre Woods Harvard Forest LTER site, Petersham, Massachusetts, United States - Inc-BW-H-26-O ...
TAATTAATTAGGCTGCGTATGCCATTTGTTGATTGGCAATTATCATTTTGCACGCGATTACGGGTGTGTGCACCCCGGCATGCCTCTTGGCCGCAAGCATCTCCGTCGAAGCCGTGACGCCCCCACTCTGTGGGATGGACCTTGAAAGAACTACTTCTATTTTGCGGAGTCCGCGCCGGGAAGTCAAATAGCCGGGGTATCACTATTCTGTCGGAGCTATTACGGACAGGGGTTCGGCGCTCCATTTTCGATGGTAATGGTGCTGGAGAGCATCTTGGTGGGATCGGTGACTGAGGTTGCGGTGACGGTGACGGTGCCCCCGCTGGGAACCGCATCCGGTGCCAGGTAACAGGTTGGGACGGTGCTGGGGACCGTGGTTAGAGAAAAAGAGCCGCAATCTCCGGCGCTTTGATCGGGCGTGCAACTGAAAGTTACGCCGGCATTCTTGGGGTCATTGCTGACGGTCACGGCGATAGCGGCGTAGGCTCCTGTCTCAAGTGCAGTGGGAGGCTGGAATCCGGGGCTGGACGCAAGAGAGATTGGGGTCGATTCGTAGGTACGGCTGCAGGTGGTCAGAGTGAAGACAAGGGTCGCGACCAGCACGGCTTCGGTAATTCGAGCGAGAGCGGATGAGCGCATGACCATCGTGGAATTAATACAAATTCAGGAAATAAAATGTCACAGGCGAGTTTAGCATGGGCAATTGCGGGAAGGTCTTTGGGTTGAAATCGATCCTTGGACGGTCCCCCAACAAAATGTTTACAAATTATTGACTTGAAAATGACATTCCCGATCGCGGAGAAAGATAGCTTATCTGGATTCTTCGCCGAGCAACCGCGAAGTGCTTTTCGACATTGTTTAGATAGGGGCTGCGTTACAGCATGAGACACAAGAAAATTTCTCTGGTATTTTCGGCGGCGGTACTAGGGGCAAGCTGCGTGTTGCTGGCATCTACTCCGCAGACGGCAGCTCAATCACCGAGCCAAACCTCTCAGTCGCGTGCCCCGATTGGTGCGGGAACAACTTTTGTGCAAAGCAAGTTTGGCGGAAGTATTTTCGGCTTCGACATCGACCAGAACGGTACCGAAGGTGTGTTGAGCGAAGGCCAAACCCTGCCCAACGGAAAAACGCTGGCTGCGGTCGAAACTTTCGACCAGGAGACCGGGAAGATTCTAAAAGTCGTCAAGAAGTCGGAGAACCTGGACGACTTTGTGACGCACGGAATTGTGGGTACAAGCATTGGGTTGATTGAGCATCAGATCGTCACCGGGATATACATTTCAAAGCGTGTTTATGAAGAGATGAATCCGTTGGATGCGAATAAGTTTACTGGCACGTGGAAGGCGCCGCTTACCAAGGACGACATCATCATCGCCGTGAGCCACGACCAGGGCTCGGCGACCACGGCGGTGTTTTACTTTGACAATGGCCAGTTCACTTCTTCAGTATTCAGTTCAAACGTTGGCGAAAACACCTTTGGACCGGTTATTAATCTCAGCGACGAGATTTTTGGGTTCAACTATTCTCCGGTGATGGCCTATGACTCGGTAACAAACCAGGCGGTGATAGCGTCTTCGACGGGAGCAGTCGGCGGTCCGGCCCCGCAGATTGCGCTCGTGAATCTGACCACGGGAAACGTGAAGCAGTTTACTGGCGTCTGGGAACCTCCGTATGGGCCGGGTTCCGTCAATGGAATCGCCGTCGATTCAGCGGATGGGATTGCAGTCACGGCAACGGAACTGGAAGGCAACATTACGTTCTACGACCTCAAGACGCAGACCGGATTCCTGGTACCGCTGCCGGATGCTGGCCAAATAACCAGCGGGACAGATGTCGAGTTCGACCCGGTGAATAAGTTGTTTTTCGTGGCGCAGCAAGTGTCGGGCACGGCTCCGGGGAGCAGCATTCAAGTCTATGACACGAACGGAAACCTGGTGGAGTCGCTGAATGGGTTCAACTTCTCCGACGCCTCGAGCGTCATCGGATCCTACATCGCATTGAATCCGAGTCATCGTAGCGGATATATCAATAGTTCGGGCCCGGATGGAACGCAGGGGGATGTGCTTCAGTCGTTTACGTATTAGCAATTGCCGCGGTCACATCCGTTCACGGGATCCCCGCGCAGCGTTCTCCAACATCATTTCCGAACGTCACACGCCGGCGTTACTTCTTTAGTTGGAAGGTACTGAGCGCGGCCTGGTTAGCCAGAAGTTGACCTTCGTCGCTATCGAGCGGGTGCAAGCTAATACTGGCCGATCCGTGATCGAGCCACCAGCTATTCTTGGCCTCGAAGTAATACACCCCTCCGGCCTCAGCGGTGAAATGGGCTGCGGCAGTTTTGTGCCCCTGTCCTAAAATCACAGTGGTTTGCCAGCTCGCGCAGAGATGATGAACGCCCGGATCAACCAGGAAATGAAAATAGGAATTTCCGTGCGTCGCTCCTACCCACTCTCCATCGACGCCGAGTCGGGTTGTTGGTTTCGGATTCGAACCAAAGTCTGAATCATTTTCGATGAAATAGACTAGCGCTTTGGCAGCATCGGGTTGAGCAGACTGCGGCTGCTTCTCCGTCTTAACTTCGAACTTGCTGTCGGGAGCGCCGCAACCCGGAGCGCCAGCAGATTCGGTTTGCGCCCAAGCTGAGGCCGGGAGGAAAGAGCTCAACAAAAGAAAGGCTAACCACGCGGATTTCAACATGTTTTCCACCCCCATGTTTTCTGGTCCGTCACGCCCCGAGCATAACGCGGCAGCCGGCGATCTGCGCATAGAATTTTGTATATCGACTTTGCAAACGATCGGGGGTGCTTTTCTGAGGTCCATTTCTTATCAATAAGTTGATTTGTCAACAAATTGTCAAATTGATGTCACTTTCTATCCCAAAATGTTCCATTAACCTGAGATCAGGCTACAGTTTAGGGGTATGATTCATGCCGGTTTACGGCTCGGGGGCGCGGTTGTGAGCAAAAGCCAATTTTCAGTGGCAGCAGGTGCGGCAACGATGGACGCGGTTTCATCCAGTTCAGAGCGGATCTTGGTGATTGAAGACGACCGTGCTGTTCAAAAAGCGCTACGGCGGTTATTTGAGTCGGAAGGCTTCGCTGTAGATATCGCGGGGAACGGCGCGGAAGGTCTGGAAATGTTTCGAGCGGCGCCTCCATCTGTGCTGGTGCTCGATCTGAGCTTGCCGGGAACGCCCGGGCAGGATGTGTGCCGCGAAATCAGCCAGGCAGCGCCGTCGTTGCCCATTATTATTCTCAGCGCGCGCACGGAAGTGATGGACAAAGTTCTGCTGCTGGAACTGGGTGCGCATGACTATGTCACCAAGCCATTCAGCCCGCGAGAGCTTCTGGCGCGGGTGCGGACGGCGATGCGCCGTTCGTCGCGGACTCCGCTGACGGAAACTTTCAAGTTCAGCGACGTCAAGGTTGACTTCACAAAAATGGAGTTATGGCGCGACGGAAATCCGGTGCAGCTGACTTCGCAAGAGTTCAAGGTGCTCAAGTTCATGATCGAAAATGCGGAGCGTGTTCTTTCGCGGGAAGAACTGCTGAACCATGTCTGGGGATACCGGAATTATCCCAGCACGCGGACGGTCGATAACCACATTTTGCGGCTGCGGCAGAAACTGGAGAAAGATCCGGCAAACCCATTGCACTTTCGCACCGTGCATAGTTCCGGGTACAAGTTCGTGCCGTAGGCGGGCAAGGTCAGAGGTTAGAGGTCAGATTGCAGAGGTGAGAATCGAAACGCTTTTGATCTCTGCAATCTGACCTCTAACCTCTGACCTAGGCCGTATAGCGTATTTCCTGTAATCCTTTCGAGGCTTTAACCATGGGTGGAATTCGGCTGCGGAGCGAAGGACTACGGTCAGGCTGTGCTAGGTCATGCTCGTAAGTACAACGAAATAGACAAATCAGCGAATTTTTGCCACCTGCCATTTTGCTCGGTTTCCAACCGCTTCGCGCACATTTTGCGCACACTTGACTGCTCGACAAATTGGCGTTCTTCCGCGTGTGAGCTGTGGCGCAAGAAATGGAACTCCGACTTGATGGTCAGCAAGGAACTCGAAGCGCCGATGAACCACATCGAAAAAGAACTCGCAGAGAAAATCACGAAGAGCAGAGCAGCGAAGGCAGGCAAGTAACGGAGGCACCAATGCGGTAACTGTTCTGGCCTTGCTCGCTCTGATAGAACTTAAGTTGGAGGTAAAGGCATGAAGCGAATCGGGTTCTTAGTGATGTTAGCTGCTGCGCTGTCGCTCGCACAGGATGCGACGGTTCCGGCCCAGCTTACTCAGGTTCCGCCGAAGCCGACCTGTAACCCGCTGAATATTTTCAACGGCAAGGATTGCCAGGACAGAATCAACATCTATAACCAAGCGCTCCAGCAGCGGCAGCGTGAAGAGTTACAACTGTACGTCAACCGCCAGAAGGAACTAGCATCCGCGCCGCTAGAACAGCAAATCGCTGACCTGAACAAACTGGTGAATGACCAGCAGGAACAGATTAAGAAGCTAGGCGAGCAGATGCAGGCTGAAGCGACCGCTGACCAGCAACAGGCACAGACGAATGCCGCTGCTGCGGTTCAAGCAAAGTCCACCGCACTTCGAGAAGGTTTAGCTGTCGGCGCTGGAAGCGTGTTGATACTCTTCGGCCTGGTGTTCGGCATCAGGAAGTTCACGCAGAGCTTCAGCGTCACCAAGAAGCCGCAGTCTCGCCCCGCGTCGGTATAACAATTCGGGGTCAGGGAGTGCGTTCTAGTTTTGCGAGAACCGCATCTAACTTAGCTTCAATGCGCTTCACTCGGTCTTCAGTGCTGCTCACGCTCAGATTAGTCATCAGTAAAATAAAAGCTGCGCCCACGCCCAACCAGTGTGCCTCCGATGGATGATTGAAGTACCAGTCGCAGAACGAGCCGACCACGAACGCAAAGATAAGAGCAGCAGCCCGAGAATCAAGACCGCCCGACCCGTATTTTCCCATCACTCCCTCCAGTCGTTTGACAGGCATGATACAACGGGAAAGAGGACATTATCGAATGACAACACCAGCGACGGAGACTCTGGTCAGCCGCTCAAAGTTCTTCGAGTTTGTAAGCGACTGCGACGCATATCAGGAAACAGAAAATAAAAACGATGCCGAACCGTACACCGTTAAGGCAGGCTTTCAGGCTTTCGTTGACCCTACAGAGAGACTCAGATTACTGAACCGCAGGAACGTTTCTGCGGTGGTGTTCAGCATCGACATATTGCCGACGTACTTTTGGATGCCGAAAGACAGGTTCTACAGTACGACAAAGGAGAAGCAGCGCTGATACCGCGTTCGTCCGTGCTATGATTCGGGCGCATAAAAGGAGCGCACCGACATGACACCGCCGCCGATTACCAAAGAAGACACAATTATCAGCCTGCTTCGAGAAATCGTCGCGCTTCTCAGAGAGATTGCTAGTAACACTTCGTCCTAGTTCAAGGTCGCGGCGATGAGCGCCGATTACTTCGGATTATGTCAAAACGGCAAAATGCCAGGCTCCGAAGCTGAAATTGGAAGCGTCACCCTTTCGATGTGAGGCTTTCCGCACGCGTGGAAGACTGTCTGACATCTCTCCTAGTCTGCGCTCGGCGCGCAATTTGCTCCTGATTACTTCTGTTCACTCAAGCGGGACAAAAATAATTCAATACGCAGATTTGTCAAGCATTTGAAACCACGCGAGTTGGCGCGACCGCGCTACAGCATGGCGGATTTTCGTTTGACCGGAGACTTTTTTGTCTGCTAACACAGAACAAGAGCGAAATATTATGGCTGCGAGAACAAAACTTTCAACCGCACAGGCTGCGCCGATTCGTCGGATTGTGACCAGCAAACCAGTCGCGACTTCGTTGGCGACTTTGGTCGAAGCCGAATCTCTGTCCGAGTTTTCCAGATATACGTGGCGGTTTTGGGCGCAGACCGGAAGGGTGTCGAGCTGCCGAATTTTAGGTCGCACGATGATTCCGACTAGTGAAATCGCGCGGGTTTTGGTTGAGACTCGCGCAAGACAAAATTCTGCGAAAAGCGGATGAAAAAGCAAAGCCGCCTTCGGAATAGGCGGCTCTTGGTGTTTTCCGGTCCTTAGAGAGAAACGGAAAGGAGACTCAACTTTGATGCTACGCGGGTTTGGTCGAATGTCAAGAGTGTCTGTTTCGCTCTCGGGCCGGTGCTGGAGAGCCAATGAGGATTGTGCCTCAGAGGGTCTCTCGGTGCCAGCAGGCGCGTGAGCCGTGGTCCATCGTTAGGGGGTTCGACTTCTGCGGGAGCCGAAGATAGCCGAGGCGCACTTCACGCTGACAACGCGACGACCGAGATGACGACAGGCGTTGGCAGAGATTAAGGCTTATGTACCCAGCCTTTTCTCCGCTTAACCTCGATTCAGACATGACTAGAACCAAAATCTAAACCGAAGTCAAAGGCAAAAGCAAAAAGCGAGAAAGACTACTGGGCACAAAACAGGAGCGAGTCCAAATTGCACGTCACAGGTAGCTTAGCGACGAAATTCGATACAAAGCTCGGTAGCTCGGGTGGTACTGAATCGCTTCATGACAGAGCGCGGCATTTGCTTGAACTGAAGGCGAAGCTGTTGCACCGATACTCGGCTAAGTCATTGACCGGTTTGCCAGTAGCCGTACAGAGCGATTTCGCAAATGCGGCGCGACGCGCTGGCTTGACGCTGCTGGGACGCGACCACGATGGAGATACAGATTCAACCATCCAGGGCCGCGTAAACATTGGCGAATCGGAGGAGCTAGCTACCTCGTGAAATGCTGCGCGCTAAATCGCTTGGGTGCGCCGTGTCGCGCGTTTGCTATCACCGGCTCGGAAAAATGTTACTTGCATTCGTCGAAGGCGAAAGCGCGCAGAGCTGGCAGAGCTGGCGGGCTGCGACAGGGCCTGGTGAAGCGGCTGAAATCGATGGGGGTGCCGCGCTCGGTCGAAGAGTTTACCCAAATCGTCGCTCAGACATCGACAGAATTGCGAGCGGGACGCTGTGACTCTAGGGTGGCGCACGCGATTGCGACTCTAGCGAGCACGTTCATTAAAGCTCGCGAAGTTGCTGACCTAGAAAGACGCATCACGGCTCTTGAAGCGCACGACGCGACGGTTCGCTCACAGAGGGAGGCTTTGCGATGTCGATGAATTTGGAACGACAAGTCGAACAACTCGAAAAACTGCGGGGCTTGCAGCCGGTCGAGCTGAGAATGCGACTCGGCGTTGACACGTGGGAAGGCGAGGTTGTTTTCGTGAACTCCGCGACAGCGAATGGAACGTTCAGCGTTGACGCGTTTTGGGCTGGTTCGCGCGACTTTGATCCGACTTCCTGTCACACGCTCTGCGCAACGTCGCGAATGCGACTTTACGAGCGGGGTCGGTACGTTACCGGCGGCGACTTGATAAAGCTGAAAGCTCGTCTTCGGGCAGGTCTAGTCGCGTGGGAAGGCGCGCTGATTCGGGCTGGCTTCACGTTGCCGATGACGGATGAACTTCGCGACCTGCGAGAAAACGGTCTCGACTGGCATAGAGCCGACGCGAAATTGCGAACCGACGAAGCGCACGCGAATCATTTTTTGCGTCTCGACGGCTTCGGCGTCATTCCTGAAGGCGAGCGCGAAAGATACCACGACCTGACAACTAGGCAGCGCGGCGAATTGTACAGAATCGAGTGCGGCCTCGCGCACTCGCTCACTGACGACGAACTGGTGATTTTGCTCGAAAAAGTAGAAGCAAATGAGGCAGAGGCCGAGAGAGGCCGCCAATGGAGCACATTTACGAAACCGTCTCTGTAAAGCCGCTGTTGGCGCGGGCCGCAGAACGTGAAAGTGATAAAGAACCAAATTCCGTGGAGGTAGAAGGTTGGATACAACAAACGCGAAACTAGACCGAATGCTTGAGTTGTTGGAAAAGCTGGCGGCGCAGCGTGCAGCCGACGCGGCACCGCGCAGGCAGAGACGGCCAGCCGTGCAGATTGATCCGGCTGAATACGCCGACCTCTCGCACGATGAGGCAGTGGACAAGCTGGCAGGACATTTTGAAAGAGTCATTCGTGCGCGCCGACTGGAAATGTTGGGTCGCGTATGACGCGCGCAGAACTGTTACAAGCGCTTCGGCGCATGGATGGCGACGCGAAGACGCGGGGGCAGTTCGAATCTCAGGTTGATCGGCAGCGCGAAAAGCTTCTGAATGCAAATCCAAAAAAGGGGAAATAAATGGCGATCACACAAACGCAAACTCCGAATGAAGACTACGGAAACGGCACACTAGAAAAACAACTCGAAATTTGCCGCGCATCATTGAACTACGGAGGTCGATTCCAGACGCCTCAGCCGAGTCCGGGTGCAACGAACAACGACGCTAGATGGGATGCAGTGGAAAAAGCGAGCGGAGTGCGCAAATGACGGTCCGCTCTGTTTTTGAGCAGTACAAGCGAATTCAGCAAGCGCTTTCCGAAGCTCAGAAGCCGGAGCTCGACCTGCGGCAGCTATTAGAACGCGAATCGGCGCGGCTCGGCGTTCGATTCGTACCGGTAAATAAAGGCGACGAATGAATCGAACAACCAAAGCGATGGACTCGACCATGTACACGGGCAACCTTGTTTCTCCACATGTGATCGCGAAGCCAGACGGCTCGCGGATTTGGCGCGACCAAACGATTACGACCTCTGGACCAGCACTGTACGCGAAGGGGGAGATTGACGGCTCGGGCAGCAGGGAGATGGTGACCGTCGTCAAGCCGATAGAAGAAATCACGAGTCGCGGATTCTTGGCAAGCTGCGAAGGCATTCCGATATTGCTCCGCCACGGGGTGGGATTTGTAGACGCGCTGAATTGGCGCGACCGAAGCAACGGGCATCTTCAAAATGTGCGCGTGTCACCAGAGCGCGACTCGAATGGAAACGTTCAAATTATCGGTGACGTGCACGTGAAAGATCAGTTCGCCATCGGCCAAGCGGAAACAAATCTGCGGGGACTGTCGGTAGCCTACACGTACTCGATTGATTTCGACGAGGCAACCGGCACCTTCATACAACGAAATCTGCGAGCGAATCACTTGGCGTTGGTTGATTCGCCGCGAATGCAATCGGCAAGACTGACCGATTCGGAAAACGAGGAAATCGAAGTGGACACTGTAACGATGAACCGCTTGTGCGACCTGCTCGAAAAATTGCTGGAGATGAACGGCGTCAAGGCTGAAACCGACGCACGCGATCCAGACCAAATTCCGATGATTGCCAGCGAACCGGGGAGAGGGGCAGCGTCGAAGCGCTTTTCTGATTTGACGCCGGTCAGCGCTCCCGCGAAGAAAGAACGCTCCACGAATCCGCTAACGAATCCGCTAGGTTCTGATGACTCGACGGATATATCCAGCATGATTTCCACGCTGCAAGGCGGCGGCGGAGAGATAGGCGACGCTTTGCGGACGTATGACCACCTAAAGTCGATGAAAAACGCGATAGCTGGGACGGGCGACACGAGCCTCATTGTCAGTTACAACGCGGCAATGACGGCGATCAAATCTCAGCTCGGTCAGCTCGTCACGAAATTGCCGACTGGGCGTGCCTTCGCGCTCGACACGCGAACAGATGGAGGCTCTCGTGGCGAATTTGAAAACAGTTGCAGAGACATGCGTTCGCGCTTACTCGGCGAAGCGACACCGGGAGATGCGAATTCGTATTACCGGCGTGTGCAACTCGGCCGCGACAGCGTTCAGGCAGACGGCGGGGAATCGTACGAAACGATGATGGCGCGCTTTCGGCAGCAAATGTTACACACGCGACCATGAGAATCGTTTCAACAGTTCGAGATGTGCTCGGGGCCGTTGCTTCGCGGTCACGATGCAGCCGTGCGTCGAGTTTTCGCCTCGCGACGCAGCGCGCGATAATCGGGATTCCTTCTCCGGCGCGCGCTCGTTCTCTTTTCAGAGATTGCACCTTGCGCGTTTTTTCCGGTTTCTCCTCCGGTTGTTTTGCGCGCACTTGGTGCGGGTGTCGGCGTCAACTTCAGCGCGCGACACCAGCGCAGCCAGTCGCACTTCTGACGGCTGGCTGCGCTTCAACTTTTTCCGTACGGGAAGCGAATCGCGCGGAGAACCTGCCGCGGATCGCCGGAATCCGGCCTTGGAGTGTTCTCCAAGGCGCGGTTCCATCACTCACGGGAGCATGAGACTTGGCTTATCTCGAAATCAATACGAACTCGACGGTGACGGTGAAGAGCAGAGCAGGAGTTCTATGCAGCATCGTCGTGAACGCGCCGGGCGGTGGCACGATTCAGATTGCTGATGCTCTGACGAATGTAGCGCCGTACATCGCAGGGGCGACGGCATTCGCGCTTCCTCCTGCTGGGACGACGCTTGGCTACGGCACAGAGTTCTACACCGGATTGACCGTCACCGTCGCTGGGATGACAGATGGCTCCGTCACTCTGAGCTATCAATGATCAGCATCGGAAAGAGATACATCACCAAATTACGCAGTTTTGCGCTTGTGGATTCAATGACTTAACGATGAGAGGAAGTAATTGTGCTTATGAGTTTTGAGGTTGAAACTGCGCTGGAAACCGCACTCGAAATCGCGCAAACGCTCGCGCCGCATAAATTGCCGCGATTCTTGGGTCAGCTTGAAGAGGTCCGCGCGACGGCATTGTCGCGCCTCACGGCTGTGCCTGCTCCTGTTCGTCAGGAAGCCGCGCGAGATACGCTGCTCAACGTAAAGGACGCGGCCAGGACGCTCGGCTTGAGCGCGGGCTACGTTTACCGTCATCACAAAGAGGAACCGTTCAGGAGCTTTGCTAGGCCGTTTGGCCGCAAACTGTTGTTCTCTAGCGAAGGGATTCAGAACTATCTCGCTGGCAAGCGGCGACGCTGAGCCTCTAAAGCATATTGACGCCAACACACCACAACAATACAATTCTTCTCAGTGCGTGTTTTCGCACTCAGGAGAAAGCACCGATGAAACAAAAAACTGAACCATTGGCGAGAGCAACCATGCGACTGCCACAGTCTCTTTGGGATGCTGTGCGGCATCGCGCCGTGGATGAGCACGTCACGCTGGCAGAATTGGTCGCGAAAGCACTGCGGGAGTATCTGAAGAAAGGTGGTCGAGCATGAGAGGCGACGGCAGACTCTTCAAACGAGGCGAAGCATGGTGGATTGCGCTGTACGTGGACGGCAAGCAGCAACGCGAATCAGCGCGCACTACGGACAGATCGAAAGCCGAAAAGTATCTTCAACGGCGGCGCAACGAAGCACGCGCGCACGAACTGAATCCTGTGATGCCGTTCATCACGCGCAAACAGAACAAACGGACAGTGGAGCAAGTGATGGAGGCTCTCTCGGCTCATTTCGAGGCTGAAGGCCAGCTCAGAACGCCGGTCAAATGCACCATCGATAAAGTCACAGCGAAATTCGGAGCCAGACGCGCGACATCGCTCACAGCGGCGGAAGTTAACGCATGGATTGCGGAGCGACGCGAGGCTGGTGACAAAAACGCCACGATTAACCGAGCAACGCAACTGCTGAAACAGGCGTACAAGGCCGTCAAACTGCCGTTGCCAGGACCGGAGACGATTATTCGGTTAGAGGAAAACAACGCTCGCGAGGGATTCTTCACCGATCCAGAGATTCGCCGCGTTATTGCGCGTCTGCCTGATTACTTGGCCGATTTCGCTCTCTTTGGCTGGTCTACAGGTATGCGCCGAGGCGAAATCGCATCGCTGCGATGGAGCGATATCGAAGACGGCTGCATAGAACTTCGCGGAAAGTACGCGAAAACCGGCAAGCCGCGCAGCATTCCACTTGTGGGAGAAATTGCTGAACTAATCGAACGTCGCAAAGTTGCGCGGCCGGTCGAGGACATCTTCCATCTGGACGATAAACTCATCTTCTAAACTCATCTTCCATCGGGACGGTGAACGTCTGGGTAATTTCCGAAGATATTGGCAGCGCGCCTGCGTTGCTGAGGGACTCGGCAAGTGGGTCTGTCCGGCGTGCAGAGGCGACAAGGGCACCGTGCAAGAAGGCCAGCACGTTTTTGAGATTGGTGCGAAAGGCGTTTGTCCGAAGTGCTCGAAGAAATGGAGACATGATGACCAGAAATATTCCGGCAAGCTCTTTCACGATTTGCGCAGGAGTGCAGTCAGAGACATGATTAACGCTGGAGTTCCACAGGCAGATGCGATGATGATTAGCGGGCACACCACAACCGCGATGTTTCAGAGGTACAACATTCGAGTCAAGGATGATGCGCGACGCGCGCTAGAACGCGTGCAGGCGCACCGAAAAACTGTCGTAGAGAACGTGGTGACGATGGCTGCGAAGGCGTAATAAAAACTTGCAGGAACTGAGAAGCCTCGCTTCGTTGCGAGGCTTTTTTTTCAGGCAATCTCTCCTGAGGGGTAATCCTCGCAGTGATGCACATCAAATGCTTCCTCTGCGGCGTCTTGTGCCGTTTCGTTGAGTGAATTCGTAAATGAGAACCCCCATTCGCATCTATTGCATTGGTATGGTGCCGACTGTGCACCTGGTCCACCTACATAAACCAACTCGCGTCGCGGTCGGTAGGCAAGTACCTTCCATGAGATGCTCGGGCCGATGACACTCGGATTGTCGGAGTACACGCGAATGGTTTGGTTCGCATCGTCTCTGGGGAGTTTCGATACAAAACGCGTCCCCATGACTCCGTGACCGATCAGGAGTCTGACAGGTTCATCCGGGACGGGCACTCTAAACTCAAAGCCGTCTTCGGCCTTATGTTTCTCGTCAGCGTGAAGCAAAAATCGTTCTCCGGGGTTGTATTGAGGAATGGTTTCTAGCGGCCAGTTCTTCGGTGGAAATGCCTCGTGACACACCGAACATCGCTGTTTGCCGAGCGAGAATTTACTGTCAGGCTTGGTTAAATCTTCCAAGAAAATCTCTTTCTTCGCCATAATTGCCTCCGGGATGTAGAAACCTTCATCGCAAGATTGTCAATTTTTTGTCTCGTCAGTAGATTCGGCTGGAATCTTGCTAGACTGGCTCCGAAATGTATAACGAGTTTTCAACTCAAAACCATGCATATTTTTTCAAAAGGGTACAAAACGGTGTACAAGGGCACGATGGTGGTTCAAGCAACTTTCGTAAACAATTGAATCTATGAGTGTTTTAGGTGGAGTAGGCACCAACGGAATTCGGCTGCGGACCAAGTTCCTGCTTTCCATGGTTGTGGTGTCGGCGGCCCTCACTTTCACGACCCTGCTGGTCGTGCGGCGCACCGTGCAGCAAGAGGTGCGCGTCGGCATTCAGCGCGACCTCGACAATTCCGTTTCCGCTTTTCACAATTTTCAAAAGCAGCGCGAAGTGACGCTGGAGCGTTCGGCGGCGCTGCTGGCCGATCTGCCGAATGTGCGGGCGTTGATGACCACGCACGATCCGGCAACCATTCAGGACGCGTCGCGCGATCTCTGGCAGCGCGTAGGCGGTGGCGACCTGCTGCTGCTGGCCGACTCTTCGGGCAAGGTGATGGCACTGCAGGGCGCTCCACCGGAGATCACTGCCCGCCAAGGGCAAGATTTGTTACCTGCTCTGATTTCGCGCGAAGAGACGCGGCACTGGTGGTATGTCGAGGGACACCTCTACGAAGTTTTTCTCCAGGACATTTATTTTGGCCCTGTCAGCGGCCATCAAATTCTTGGATATCTGTTGCTCGGATATGAAATCGACGATCAGGTTGCCCGCGACCTTAGCCGTGTCTCCGCCAGCGAGATCGCGTTTCGGTATGGCGACACGATCGTGCGCAGCACCCTGAAACCTACGCAGGAATCGGAGTTGCTCCACGTGGCGCCGAGAATGCCTGAAGGCGGTCCTCCACAGGGAGATCAAATTCGGCTGGGCCAAGAACGGTTTCTGGCGACGTCGGTAGATTTGCCCACTCCGGGCGGCCCGACGCTGAATCTGTGGGTGCTGAAGTCGTTCGATCAGGCAACCGCATTCCTGAGCAGCCTGAACGAGTTGCTGCTGGCGCTTGGATTAACGGCCGTGCTGGCGGGAAGTTTGCTGGTGTTTCTCATTTCGCACACTTTCACCCGGCCGCTGGAGAACCTGGTGGCTGGCGTGCGCGCATTAGAGTTAGGCGATTACGCGTATCCCCTGCAGATCCGCGGCAGCGATGAGGTCGCCGAGGTTACGGGCACCTTCGACCGGATGAGAAAGAACCTGCAGAAGACGCAGCGCGAGTTGCTGGATGCAGAACGGCTGGCGACGATCGGGCGTATGGCGAGTTCGATTTCCCACGATTTGCGGCATTCGCTGGCGGCAGTGATGGCCAATGCCGAATTCCTTTGTGAGAGCAACCTTACCCCCGGGCAACGCGAGGACCTTTACGCCGAAATACGGATTGCGGTTAACCAGATGACCGAACTGATCGAGTCGCTGCTGGAATTCTCGCGTACAAGGGAGTCGCTCCGTCCCACATATGGCGATGTGCGTTCCGCAGTCGACCGCGCAGTGCAGGGAGTGAAGGCGCATCCGGAATTCCAGCGCATACGTTTCCGGATCACCTGTGAAGGATCAAGCGAAGGCTGGTTTGACTTCAGAAAACTGGAGCGCGCCCTGCTTAACTTGCTGCTGAACGCGTGTGAGGTGGTGACGCCTGAGTCCGGGAAAATCGATATTGGGCTGAAGCGCAAAGGCGAGAGCCTGGAAATCCGGATTGAAGATAACGGTCCCGGAATCGCGGAAGCTGTGCGCGACCGGCTCTTCGAGCCCTTTGTGAGCCACGGCAAAGAGAACGGGACCGGAATGGGATTGACGGTCGTGCAAAAGATCCTGCAAGACCACGGTGGCGACGTTACGGTAGACCGCACCTCGGCCTCGGGAACAACATTCCGGCTCAATATCCCGCTGAACCCTTCAGCAGAGAACGCTTTAGTGGCGCGACATACCAGCTAGGCATGGGTATTACATACTTCCTATACGCGGACGTATTACGCGGACTCATAATCGGATTCTGGACGCAGACGTGAAGACCAAGGCTGTCGTACATGCCCTGGATTCAGAATGAAGTTCAGCTTGAAATGCAAAATGAAATGCGAGCGGCAGGAGGCAACATGAGCTTGATCAAGAGGTGCTGGCTGGGATGGTTGCGACGGGGAATGCTGGCGGGTTTAACGGCGTGGAGCGTGATCGGCGCAGCACAGGAGCCTGCCAATGTCACAGCCTCGGTCTCTCCGTCAGCGAGTGATGCCGCGAACACCTCCTTGAGTGAGTCTGTGCGTGAGTTGCGCGAGCAGGTGCGCGACCTGCAGGCGACGGTTGCCGGAATGCGGCGTGAGCTAGATCAGGTCCGCACTGGGTCGTCGCCGCAGACCGCACTGTTGCGCGAGGCCGTGTTAACGAGTCCTGCGAAATCAGATGCCGCCGCGGGCAGTTCGCAAAACAATGCTCAGCAAAGTTTGAGCGCGGATAATCTGAGCGAAAATCAGATCGAGATACAGAAAGACGAGCAGAAGAAAAGCGAACGCACCGCCAGTCTCGACGAGGAATACCAACTGCTCAGCGGGAAGGTCGACGATCAGTATCAGACCAAGGTGGAAAGCGCGTCGAAATACCGTGTGCGTTTGTCAGGCATTGTTTTGATGAACCTGTTTAGCAATCGGGGCGTGGTCGATAGCATCGATCTTCCGACGGTCGCGTATGCGCCATCTCCGGGTTACTCCAGCGGTAGTTTCGGGGCCACGCTGCGCCAATCGGAGATCGGATTTGAAACTTTCGGTCCGACGGTAGCGGGCGCGAAGACCAGGGCCGATTTGCAGCTCGATTTGGCAGGCGGATTCCCGGAGGTTCCGAACGGTACCAATTATGGACTCGTTCGGCTGCGAACGGCCACCATGCGCATGGATTGGACGAACACTTCGCTGGTGGTGGGGCAGGATGCGATTTTCTTTTCTCCCAACTCGCCGACCTCGTTTGCCTCCCTGGCAATTCCGGCGTTGACTTATGCCGGAAATCTGTGGAGCTGGATGCCGCAGATCAGAATCGAACATAGAGTTGTGCTGGGAGAGGAGTCAAGCCTGTTGTTTCAGGGAGGGATTCTCGATCCGGTGAGTGGCGAAGTACCAGGCGCAGAGCCGGGTCAATCGCCAGGAACGGGATATTACCGCGAGGCGGGACCAGGGGAAGCGTCGCGGCAACCGGCTTACGGAACTCGGGTCGCGTGGACGCATAGTGTATTCGGGCAGCCGATGCAGGTGGGCGCAGGCGGCTTCTATAGCCGCCAGAATTATGGTTTCGGGCGGAATGCCGACGGTTGGGCGGCAATGACGGATGTCGATCTGCCGCTCAGCTCCCGAGTTTCGTTGAGTGGGAAGTTCTATCGCGGGCGGGCGATTGGCGGGCTGTACGGGGCGTTTGGACAGAGCGTGCTGTTCAACGGCGATCCGATCTCGGCCAGCACCCAGATCGAGGCGCTGAATTCGATGGGCGGATGGGCGCAGCTCAAGTACCGTCCGGCAAGTAAATGGGAATTTAATGCTGCGTTTGGCATAGATAATCCGTACGCCGGCGACTTGAAGTATTTTCCGTATGCAGTCTCGTACGGAGATGCGGCGCTGGCGAGAAATCAGGGGAGTTTCTTGAATATGATTTATCGTCCAAGATCTGACCTGTTGTTTTCAGCCGAATATCGGCACCTGACAACGTATTCTCTGCTCGACGGTGGGAACAGCGCGGGACATTTGAACCTGATGATGGGAGTTTTGTTCTAGAGATCGAGATAGGGAGCAGACGGCAACCGTATCGAGTCACCGAGCTATCGGGTCGTTTGGTCGTCAGTGAAGAATTGCAAGAAAAAATGATGAGTTACAAGAAAATCCTGATCTGGCTCGCGATGGCGTGGGTCGCTGCGGGCGGGCTGCAGGCGTCGCCGAAGACGCACGCCGACTCGCCTGCTGAGGGGAGCACGACCGTGCGCGGGCGTGTCGAAGTCGCCGGCGCTCCGGTGTCGATCAAGAAGAGGCGTGGTACGACTCCGACAACAGTCGTGTGGTTGACGGCGACCGGCGATGCCGCCGCTGCGAACCTTGATCCTCCCAATTCTTCGGTGACTCCTGCTTCGTCCGGGCCGGCTTCGTCCAGCAATTCCGCCGATGCGGCGCAGGTTCCCCGGCTGGTGCAGAGGAACAAGAGTTTCGATCCGCACGTGCTGGTGGTGCAGGCGGGATCGATGGTGGAGTTTCCCAATCGCGATCCTTTTTTTCATAATGTTTTTTCGTTGTTTGAAGGGAAGCGGTTCGATCTTGGTCTGTACGAAGCGGGCACGACGCGGATGGTGCGCTTCGACCGCCCGGGGATCAGCTACATTTTCTGCAATATTCATCCGGAAATGAGCGCGGTGGTGATTACGATTGCGACCCGGTTTTATTCCATCTCGAATGCGGAGGGGCAACTCAGCATGGCGGGTGTTCCGTATGGACGATACATTTTGCACGTCTGGAGCGAAGGCATGGGGCCGGAGAACACTCAACCGCTGACGCGCGAGATCACGATTGGAGAGAATGTGGCGTCGCTGGGAGTGATTCGCGTTCCGCCAGTGGATGGCCAGCACATGGCGCACAAGAATAAATATGGACGTGACTACGACACGCCGACTCCGAATAACTCGGTCTATGAACAGCAGCAGAAATATTAGCTTTCAGTTGGACGAGCGAAGCCCCTACTGCATGTCGTTCAACCCGCCTTCGTGGATCCATTTCACGGCTTCTGCGATCAGATCCTTGGCGGGATGGTGAGCGCGGCCGGTTAGTGGCACGCTGTACATGGCGCGATAAACGCTATCCTGCTGAAAGGTGCGCTGGATAACCAGTTTGCCACCGCTTCCGATCGTTTCAACCGTGAGTGTGAATCGTTCGTAATCGGTCGCAGTGATGACGAAGACAGTCTTTACCGAAGGATTAGGAGCGACGTAGCAAACGTCCGGATAGCGCTTCCACAGATCCTTGTCAGTCCATTTCAGGTTTTTCGCTTGTGAAATCCCCTGTTGAACATTACCTTCTCCATCCTGCTGAATGACGGAATAGGTAGTTGCGCAGGTGGTGCGCCCATTGTCTTTATTCTTGGCGGCGGCACCCACAGGAATCGCCACCAATGTCAAAGCCAGGAGCGCATTCCGCAGCAGGCAAGTTGGCGGGCACGAGATCCGGGTCAGTTGAGTTGGTGCTGACGGCATGAGAGCCTCCAGGCAGACGATGCCAGTGTGACTTGGAGGTATTCAGCGGGCAAGGTAACGGCGGTACTCGTGCGGTAGTTCAGGGGTTTGGCCCCCGTCGACGTGAGCGGAAGCTATTTCAGGAGGTGGATGAGCCTTGTGGTAGCATCAGCGGAGCGCATGGGGCGCATCCGGTCCGCGGAAAGGACAGAAGTCCACCCGACGTCACAATTCGTGTTTTACGAACTTACTTTCTACCCGTCAAATGCGGACCTCGGGCCCAGGAAAGGAAGTTCGATATGCCTGTAAGACGACTCCCATCAAAAGCTAATCTCGAACATCTGCGCTATCAAGCAAAAGACTTGCTCAGGGACCATGCTGCGCGCGATGCAGCAGCGGCGCAGCGGCTGCGGGAATTCCATCCGCGGTTTGAGCGCGCGATGGACGCCGAAGTTTTTGCCGCCAAGTTAAAACTTAGCGACGCGCAACTGGCAATCGCGCGCGAGGCTGGATTTCCGAGCTGGGCGCGACTGAAGCGGCACATTGAGAAGCCCACACTCTCCGACAGACTGGATTTGCGCCATGATCAGCGGATTGAGGACGCGGCATTTCGCCGTGCAGTGGAGTTGCTCGATGCCGGCGACGCGGCAGTATTGCGCAGCTACTTGAAAGCGCATCCGAAGGTGTCGCACCAGCACGTTGTTTTCGAGGGCGGCAACTATTTTCGGAATCCGACGCTGCTGGAGTTCGTGGCGGAGAATCCAGTGCGACATGGCAAGATGCCCGCGAACATTGTTGAGGTGACGCAGGTGATTCTAGACGCTGGCGTAGAGCCGTCCGCGTTGAACGAGACTCTGATGCTGGTAGCGACGGGGATCGTTGCGAGGGCGTGTGCAGTGCAGCTCCCGATGATCGATCTGCTTTGCGATCGGGGAGCCGAAGCCCAAAGTGCTGCGCGGGCGGCAGCTTTGCTCGGCGAACATGAAGCGGCACGCGCTTTGCTTGGGCGTGGGGCGCGAATCGACTTGCCGATCGCGGCAGCCCTCGGACGGAGCGAGGACGCGCGGCGGGTGCTTCCGGCGGCTGACGGCCTGGACCGGCATCTTGCGCTATCGATGGCGTCCGATTTCGGGCATGCGGACATCGTTCAACTCCTGCTGGAAGCGGGTGAAGATCCAAACCGATACAACCCGATCGGCGGGCATTCGCACACGACACCGCTTCATCAGGCAGCGGGGGCCGGACATGAAGAAGTGGTGCGGCTGCTGGTGGAACGCGGTGCGCGACTGGATATGAAAGATGTGCTTTGGCATGGCACTCCAGCAGATTGGGCGCGACATGCAGGGAAGATGGAAATTGAGAAGTATCTTCGGGGCAAGATGGGTGCGGAATATCGCCGATTGGTTAGCGATAAGACCGGGCGCGCGCCGCAATTGGGCATAAACTGACACTATGAACATCGACAAGCTGCTGGCGCGGTATCGCGTTGAACATGGAAAGCATTTTCGGCTCAAGGATTACGATCCTGCAGACACGCACGGACTGGGATCGGAGCTGAAGCCGCAGGCAAAGGGACTACTCGACGACGGCATCAAGCAGATGAGCCAACTGCAGGACGTTCTCGCGGCGCAGGACCGCTGGGGACTGCTTCTGATTTTTCAGGCGATGGATGCGGCCGGGAAAGATGGAACGATCAAGCACGTGATGTCGGGAGTCAATCCACAGGGAGTGGATGTCTGGTCGTTCAAAGCTCCGTCGGAAGAGGAATTGCACCACGGATTCTTATGGCGAACGCAGAAGGTCATGCCGGAACGAGGCAAGATCGGGATCTTCAACCGGTCGTATTACGAAGAGGTGCTGGTGGTGCGGGTGCATCCGGAGATTCTCGAAAACCAGAAACTGCCGAAGACACTGGTCACGAAACATATCTGGCGGGAGCGGTTCGAAGACATCAACTGCTCCGAGCGCTACGCAACGCGAAACGGTATCGCCGTGCTGAAGTTCTTTCTGCATCTTTCGAAAAAGGAGCAGAAGCGGCGGTTTATGGCGAGGTTGGATACTCCGGACAAGAACTGGAAGTTTTCGGCGGCCGACGTCAAGGAGCGGCAGTTCTGGGACAAATATCAGGATGCGTATGAGGAGATGATCCAGCACACGGCGACGGAGTATGCGCCGTGGTATGTGGTTCCGGCGGACAACAAGTGGTTCACGCGGCTGGTCGTCGCGCAGGCGGTGGTAGACGCGCTCAAACGGATGAAGCTAAAGTATCCAAAGGTGACCAGCGAGGAAAAAGCGGCTCTGGCGGCGGCGCGAAAACAGTTGGAGAGTGAATGAGAATTTTGAACCGGGCCTCACACCGGTTCATTTCAAAATTGTCGGTACCGGTTGATCGTAGGGTTGAATGCTTACGGTCAAGGACTTGCGCTGATCGAAGGCTTCTTTGCTGACCTTGAAGCTGACAATGATGGTTCCTTTCTGTTCTTTTCCAGCTAGCAGCTTGGTTTCGGGCGGTAGCGGCGGCTCGGCGCTTTCTTTCAAGGCAGGGAATCCCTGGTAATAGCGGTCGAAATCAACCGCCGATGCTGCCTCGTCTTCGAAGGTCTTGCCATCGGCTGTGGTGAGTTGCGCGGTCAGAGAGTGAATCCACAAAGACCTTGGCGTTGTGTTCCGCAGAGTCACCGTGATCGCGGCGAGTACCGCATTTTGTCCGGGCACTTCGGCTGCGGTCACGAAGTCGATTGAGCCGCTGCCCTGTGGTTTGGGGCGTTCAACGAAGACGAAAATTGCCAGCACAACAATGACCGCCGCAATGCATGCCAGAAGGATGCGTACCGGGGGAAGATTGCGTTTGGCAGTACCGAATTCTTCGCCGATATGAAATTCGGCGTGCGGTTCAGACGCAGCTGGCGGAGGTGCGGAGGGTGGGTTGGGGACCGGGTCGGGCATGGCACGATTGTAGACGACCTCCGGCGTGCGCTGGCGCCCCGCCACCTGGAACCTGTCCAAAAACGGACGAACGGACAGACCCTCCCCGTGGTGCAGTGCCATGACTTTGGTTACCTTGTCTCGGGTAACGGATGCTGCGACGATGCGGAAGATTCCTTTTTGGAGGTACTTGGCGGTGACTCGTAAAACTCTCTTTGCCGCATCGGTTTGCGCGCTGCTGGTGTTCAGCCTGGTCGGCTGCGGAAACACCAACAAACTGCAGTCCATTACGCTGACTGCAGCCTTGATCAACGGTGTGGCCCCGACCGGCCAGAGCGGTTTCGTCACTCTACAAGGTAACGGGGGAACGATCCAACTGCTGGCCACCGGCATGTACACCAACGGCAAGACCAAAGACCTGACTGGCGTGGTTACCTACAACGCGATCGTGGATCCGAACTATAGCCAGACTGACAATGGTGCCGCATTGCTTCCGCCCTGCGCACCGGGTGACTGCCCAGTTCCGAGTGAACCGCCCTTTACCAACGGGACTCTGGAATTTAGCCAAACTGGTTTGCTCACCGCTGTCGAACCTGCTGTGTGTACCTGGGTGAACGAGGCCGTGGATCCCTCTACAACGCCGGATTGGTTCTATAAGGGTGATTATGTGGTCACGGTTACATATGGCGGGGTTACATCTCAACCCATGTATGTTCCAATCGCGTCGGAGGCGGGCATCTACGACCAGTACAGCAACCCGACGAGCTCTTGCGGACCTTCGGCATCATCGTAGAAATTTAGCGATCGGCGGACGATCCGGGTAACCTAATTTAGCGGGGACGGCTGCACCACGGCCGTCCCCGTCTCCGTTTTGCCGGATCGTTTTTCCGCGCTCTTATTCCACATCCTGATTCGGCAGCCGTATCACCTCGCCCGCGTTTGAGTGTCTTGTGGTTCCTCTATATAATTCGGGGTTTGCCTGTGCCGAGGAAGGCGCGGTTTGCTTATGCTTGTCATTTTTGTGACTACTCCCCTGACGGAAGTCGTGGCCGGATGAAGGTCCGCACCGGCATTGAGATCTCAAGCCAATCGGATATTGGCTGTCTGCGCCAAAACAACGAAGACTCATTTGGCTATTGGGAGCCCGAGGATGACGCGCAATTCGCGCGCAAAGGGCGGCTGGCGGTGGTCGCGGATGGCATGGGCGGGTATGAAGGCGGTCAGGAGGCGAGCCGGTTGGCGGTGGAGACGTTGCTGGCAGTTTATGGCGACTACGCCGGTGATGATCCGCAGGCAGGACTAATCGAGGCGTTGCAGGCGGCTCATGAACAGATCCGGAACTATAGTTTTGCGCATCCGGAGTTGCGCGGGATGGGAACGACATGCACGGCGGCAGCGATTGTTCGGAGCGGGGAGCGGGACGCGCTCTATTACGTGCATGTGGGTGACAGTCGGCTCTACCTGATCAGGGATGGACGAATCACGAGAGTGACGCACGACCACAGCTATGTAGGACGGTTGGTGGAGGCGGGGATGATTAGCGCGGAGGAAGCGGAACATCATCCGCAGCGAAATATTCTGACCGCGGCGCTGGGAACGAACCCGGAACTCACCATGGATACTCCAGAGCATGCGCAGCCGCTTTTTCCTGAAGACGTCCTGCTGATTTGTACCGACGGATTGTGGGGGTTGGTGGCGGACGCGGAAATTCTTAGCGCGATCGAGAACAAGAGCGCCGAGCAGGCGGGCAGGGAACTGATCGCGCTGGCCCGGGGACGCGGCGGTCCGGACAACATTACGGTGGAAATTCTGCGCCTGCGGTGAGGCGAGCCCGACGCGGAAGATTCTTATCGTACCGCGACACCCCGCAGTGCAAGAACATGCACAAGCGGCTCAGATGCTGACCGGCGTGGAGCGCTAAAGCCTTCGAAATCAACGGGACGCGCAGAACCCTGATTTTATCCATTGGCAATGGGCGTGCTGCGCCTATAATGCCTATTGATCAAATAGGAATTGTTGACGAGGATGGACTATGAAGATTTCGCAAAAAGGGCTGTACGCGTTGCAGGCGATGATGGTCCTGACCCGGCGGCACACGCAGGGTGCGATCCGGATCCGTGACATCGCCTACGAAGAAAATCTGCCGGAAAAATTTCTGGAACTGATACTGCTGGAAATGAAGAACGCGCGAATTGTTGAAAGCGTGCGCGGCGCGAAGGGTGGATATCGACTGCGGCGGGCGCCGTCCGAGATACGGTTGAGCGAGATTATCCGCCTGATTGATGGGCCGCTGGCGCCATTTGGAGATGCCGATTCATTGCGGGTACTGATCGATCGCGACGCGGAACACAGCGCGTTGTACAAGGTGTTTCTCGAAGTGCGGGATGCAGCGGCCAGGATTCTGGAGAACACGACGCTCGCCGATTTGATCCGTCGCGGGCCAGCCGGGCGTTCGCATCCGAAGGCCATCAATCGTAGGACGAGCGATCGCAAGACCAGTAAGAAAAAGAAACCCGAACCGACCGTGTTGCCGATGGTGGCGCGCTGACAAGTTTTTCCTAAGACCTGGCACCTGAGACCTAAGACCTGACCCCTGATACCTGCGGCTGATTTACCATTCCTTGTGCTCCTGTTCTGGATTATCTTCAATCTATTCGTTCTGGCGATGCTAGCGCTGGATCTGGGTCTGTCAAAGCCAGGCCTGCGAAGGCTGGGTGCGCCGCGGCTCGATCCAGGCTCCCAAGGTGTCAGCTTTCGGCGGGCGCTGGCATGGTCGGCGATCTGGATCGCTCTGGCGGCAGCGTTCGCGGTAATCGTCTTCTTTTGGCACGGACGCACTTTAGCTTTGCAGTTCGTGACCGGCTATGTGATCGAACTGTCGCTCAGCATCGACAATCTGTTCGTGTTCCTGCTCATTTTCCGTTATTTCAAAGTTGCCGGCGAGCATCAGCACAAAGTGCTGCTGGGAGGAATTGTGGGCGCGCTGGTGATGCGCGGGCTATTCATCTGGTTGGGTGTCAGCCTGATCGGGCGCTTCCAGTGGATCACGTATGCTTTCGGCGCGCTGCTCATTTATTCGGGATGCAGGCTGTTGTGGCAGGGTGAGAAGAAGATTGATCCGGACAAGAATTTTATTCTGCGCGGGGTTCGGCGAATTCTTCCGGTGACGGACGATTACGTGGGCGGGCAGTTCTTTACGCGGAGGAACGGACTTTATGCGACTCCGCTGCTGGTGGCGCTGCTGGTGATTGAAACGACCGATGTTCTTCTTGCGATTGATTCCGTTCCGGCGGTGCTTTCGATTACGGTGAATCCCTTTATTGTTTACACGTCGAATGTGTTTGCAATTCTGGGACTGCGATCGATGTATTTTGCGCTGGCTGGCATGATTGACCTGTTTCACTATCTGCATTACGGATTGTCGGCGGTGCTGATTTTTATTGGGGTGAAGATGCTGGCGGCGCACTATGTGACGATTCCGACGGAGTGGGCGCTGGGGGTTGTAGTGGTGGTGCTGGGAGCTTCTATTCTTATGTCGCTGCTGCATCCGCAAACGAAGCCGTCCGTCTAGTTGCATCCGGCGTCGAAAGTCATAAACTGGCACACATCTGGATACGGGCAGATCAGTGGCCGGTTAGATTCAACGTGATCTCGTCCGATTTGGGATCTTCCTCCTTAATCTTTCCCGACCGCCAGGCAAGCCATGCTCCGCCGGAGTAAGCGATCGAACATAAAAGCGGCATAGTGAAAAACAATTTTCCCAGGCACTCTTCGTCTGCGCAGTTGCTGTCGCTGAGGGAGAACAACTCGTCGTTCGTATCAGCCCAAAATGAACCATGTGCCCTGTGTGCATAGGATTTGTCATAGCCCGGCCACGATGCTGCGATCATCACCACAAAGCACACCGTACAAAACACGCCCACGTAGCGAGACGCACGAACCGGCCAAAAGGCGTTGACCGCCAAGCCGAGAAGCACCGACGGTACCCAGAGGACAGGACTATAAAGACCAAACAGAATCTGGTAAAGCGGACGATGCAGAGTGCTCGGACTGATGGCGGTGAACGGTTCCAACAATAACAACCCGACCATCGTGCCGCCCAGAGTCGCGATGAGAAGATGACCCACGAAGCGGCTCACGCGTATGTAGATCGGTATCTCCATGCGGTTGATCTCGCAACGGGCATTAAATATCAAGCCAGTCTCTTCCATACGCTATCATCAATATTCATGATCAGCATTCCCGTTAAAACGCCATCGCGCTCCTATGAAGTGGTGATTGGGAGCGGACTGCTGGCGCGCGCTGGAGAACAGCTTCACGGAGTCCTGGAAAAAAAGCGCGCGTTTGTGGTGACGGTGCCTCCGGTACGCCGGCGGTGGGCGAAGGTGCTTTTACAATCGCTGACCGCCGCAGGAATTGAAACGACGCTACTAGAGATGCCAGACGGCGAACGCGCGAAGCGGCTGTCAACCCTCGAGAAGCTGGCGGAGAAGCTATTGAAGCTGGGCGCCGACCGCGGTGTGACGCTGATTGCGCTGGGCGGCGGCGTGGTTGGAGACGTGACCGGATTTCTGGCCTCGATTTATATGCGCGGGGTCGACGTGATCCAGGTACCGACTACGGTTCTGGCGCAGGTGGATGCGGCGATTGGCGGTAAAACTGGAGTGAATCTGGCGTCGGGGAAGAATCTTCTCGGGACTTTTCATCAGCCGCGCACAGTGCTGATTGATCCCGCGGTGCTGGAAACTTTGCCTTCCCGCGAATATCGCGCGGGTCTATACGAGTCGTTGAAGTGCGGTGTGATTGGGGATGCTGGACTGTTCAAGTTGTTCGAGGATCGACGACGGGAGCTGCTGGACCGCGATCCGGTGGTGCTGGAAAAAGTGATTGCCGATTCGGTGCGTTTGAAAGCGTCGGTGGTGAGCGCCGATGAACGCGAAGGCGGCTTGCGGCAAGTGCTGAATTTTGGACACACAATCGGTCACGCGCTTGAGGCTGAGACGCAGTACAAGCTGTTGCTTCATGGAGAAGCAGTGGCGTGGGGCATGATTGCGGCCACGCACATCGCGCTTTCGACGGGCAAATTAGATAGCGTGGCGGCGGGGCGTATTACGAACTCCGTGCTCGGTCTTGGGCGGCTGCCGCGTTTGAAGTTAAAGACCGCGAACATCGTGAAGCGGCTGCGCTCCGACAAAAAAACCCGGCAAGGCGTGGTGCATTTTATTTTGCCGCGCGAGATTGGAAAGGTCGAGATCGCAAGCGACGTTCCGGAAGCAATTGTGCGCTCGGCGGTGGATGAGATTCGAAAGCTGGCGCGGGATTAGCGACAGTCAGGGCCCATCGCCGGTGTGCCCATCCAAAATGTCTATGGTGCAGAAAGTCGATGAGCGGGTTATAGGCGCGGCGCCTGCGGGTGCACCAGACCGCGAGTCGGCGGCGCTCGCCGTGCGGGAGATGTTTACTTCGATTGCTCCGCGCTATGATTTGCTGAACCACGTTCTTTCCTGCAACATCGACCGGCTATGGTGGTGGCGCACGGCGCGCAGATTCGATTCCATTCTGAAGCGACCGGACGCGCGGGTGCTGGATCTCTGCTGCGGTACGGGCGATATGACCTTCGCGCTGCGCCGGCGGGCGGGGTCTAAGGCTCCGCAGATTCTGGGCGCGGATTTTTCTCACGCTATGTTGCAGCGCGCGGCGAAGAAGGGAACCGGCACAACCCTGCGTTGGATTGAAGCGGATGCACTACGCCTGCCGTTCCCCGACGGGAATTTTCATCTGGTGACCTCGGCATTCGGGTTTCGCAATCTGGCGGACTACGACTCGGGATTGCGGGAGATTGCGCGGGTGCTCGCTCCGGGCGGAGAGTGCGGTATTTTGGATTTCGGCGAGCCAGGTGGTTTACTGGGAAAACTATATCGCGTTTATTTTAAGAGAGTTCTTCCGAAAATTGGCACCATGATTTCGGGAGTGCGAGGTCCATACGCGTATTTGCCGGCATCGGTCGAGCGCTTTCCAGCTCCGGACGAGATGCTGGGACGGATGCGGCAGGCGGGATTTCACGATGCGTCCTGGACTCCGTATTCGTTTGGCATTGCCGGGTTGTATCGCGGAGTGAAAGGTTAAGGTTGCGGCAATGATGGAGACGGTTCTCAAGCGATTTGAAAACCCAGATGAGGTACGAGTGTTCGAGAAGGGGAAATTCGAGCTCGTTCGCATCGGCGGCATGACGGTCGGCCGCGCCACCTACGAGCCGGGATGGAGATGGTCGCTGCACGTCGGTCCGGGCGTAGGCGCGTCGCGCTGCAACGTGGAACATGTTGGGTTGGTGCTCTCTGGATGCGCGACCGCAGCGATGGAGGATGGGACGGTGCACGAACTCCGCGCCGGCTCGCTCTTTTACATTCCGCCCGGACCTCCCGGTCACGATAGTTGGGTAGTGGGCGACGAACCGTACGTCTCACTCCATTTTATGGGGGCGGATCACTACGCCAGCAAATAATTGTTCAAGTGCCCTTGGGCAGATGAGCTGTCCGGCGGGATACCGATGAGTCTCACTTTATCCCCAGGTTCATGCCGTCAACTCAGCCTCTTTCTTTGATCCTGCGCCCACTTCTCAGTTCCCTTGGAAGGAATTGGCGAACGCCTCGATATTTGTTTTCTCAATCACCCGCGGATAGTCATCGCCGAGGAATTGTTGCAGGCGGTCCGTGTTCATGATGTACTCGCCTGTCATATAGGGGACGGCATCGGGAGGAATCGCCGAGATGCCGCGGTTCCACAAAAACTGCAATACCAGACGCATGCCCCACTGTCCGGGAACGCGCAACAATTTGGCGTGCGCCAGCTCAATGCATTGGGCGAAAGTCAGAGGATCGCCGCGTCCAGCGACGTTGAGAATGGTCAGGCGCTGCGCTTCCGGTTCCCGGCGCAGAATCCAGGCGATCAGACGGGCCATGTCATCGACGTGAACAAACTGAATCTTGTTATCGAGATATTTCTGTCCGTAGGGCAACATACAGGGTAGGCGTTTTGAGGATTGCCTCATGCGGGCGGCGCGCGATCCTTTGCCGTTAGGAGTTCCGCGGAACGCTCCCATCAGATAGTTTTCCACGGTTGCTCCGGCAAAGATGTGAGGACGGAGAATGAACACTCCACAATTACGCAAGGAAGGCGCGCGTTGCTGTACGACAAGGTCGCTTTCTTTTTTGTGGATCGCGTAGGGAAGGGTGTGAGCGTTCAGCGCGGCATCTTCGCCGACAGGCGCGGGCAGATCGGAACCGTAGGCGGACACGCTGCTGGGAAAAATAAACTGCCGGACTACGCTGGGAGTATTGCGGTTGGCTTCGGTAATCGCTTCCATGACGCGGGCGGTACCGGCGACATTGATACGCCACATGCGGTCAACATCGAGAATGCCGGAGCGCTGCGGGTCGATAACAAACGCCAAATGAACAACGGCCGCAGGCTGCACTTCGCGAAATAGCAGGAGCAACTCGCGAGCGGACTCTTCCACTCCCAGATCGATCGGTACAAAGCGGTCGATATTAGTGGAGGATTGTTTGGGCGGCGTGAGATCGACGCCTACCACTTTGTAATCCGCCAGTTGTGGAACTAACTGCTGGCCCAGATTTCCGGAAACGCCGGTAACGACCACAGTTGGTTTTGCATTATCCATCGAGTCGGGATCTTCTTACCGGAATATTCTTACAAGGTCCGGATCGTTTCGATCCGGACCTCTCTCAGTCCGGACCTTTGTTAATCAGGATCCTGGGCCTGACCGGGGTTCGGTCTTAGTCCGCGGGGTGTCGGTGGCATGCCGGGGGTGCGGGCGGCGCCGAAGTAGGCATCGTTCAGGTCCACATTGCCCTGAAATGCCTGCATGGCGTCGCGGTAGCGCTGGCCCGAAATAAGTTTGCGAATTTCCGGACTTACGCTTTCCAGCGTCAGGGTTTCTTTGCTGACCATTTTGTAAATGTAATGGCCATTATTGGCGTCGGTGATGACGTCGGAGACGTCGCCGGGTTTCAAATCCATAACCGCCTGATGACTCTGTGGGAGCGTCGCGCGGCGCGCCTTTTCTACCTTGGTATTCACGGCGTTGCCGGGAAGTCCAGCGGCGACAAATGCCTCTTTCTGCAGCTTGTCGAAATCTTCGCCCTTGACCGCCTCCTCGTGGATCGTGACAGAGAGCTTGGTCATGTAGTCTTCAGCTGCCTTCTTTTGCGCGTCGCTTGGCGTCGGCGGCGGACCGGCCTTGTCATCGTCATCCTTATCGTCTTTATCTTTATCCTTAGCAGCCGCAGCGGCCTCTTTTTCCTTAGCAGCCCTGGTTTTAGGGGGTTGATTCACAATTTGCTTGCTGCGCGGAATGAAAATTCGTTGCAGGCTCGCCTGAACGTAAGTGCTTTGGTTTTTCTGGTAATAGTCGGCAATGTCGGCGTCGCTGATCTTCGCGGAATCTTCCTGAAGCGCAGCCCCCAGTTCCTGGGAAAGAATCTGCATGCGCGCAAATTGCATCTTGACTTCGAACGACGGTTTCTTATCGAGGTCTCGTTTTTCCGCGGCGGTCGACATTCTCAAGATCTGCGCATAGCGATTAGCCAATTGGCGGCGAAGAGGCGCGGGCATGTTGGGCTGCAGCGCATCCACCAGTTTGTCAAATTGTGCGCGCGTAATCACGGTCTTGCAGGCGTCGCCTTGCAAGCTGGAATCGGCGCAGAAGCCTTTGAGCGTGATCACGGGATCATCGGGAGCTACCTTGACCTCTGGCGCCGCAGCGGGGGTGCCGGCAGGCGGCGCGCCGGGAGCGCTCTGTCCTGCGGGGGCGGCAGGCGTAGCGGGCGGGGCAGCTTGAGCAAATGACATCTGCCCGGAGATCAAGCTGGTAACAAGCAGACACACAAGGCACCGAAAACGCATGAATCTAAATCCTCCACAAAGAAATTACGGCGAATGCCATCGTAGCATGAGCCGTCGTAGACCGAGCGCGGGCCTCGATTGCAAATCCTAACTACAGGATACACAGAGGAACAAGGGGAAATGGCCAACCGAACTGCGCACACAATTATAACGTGATCGCTTCCGAACCGAGCCCTACCATAGGTCACGGGGGTTGGCGGCAAACGATCTGGAAGCGATAATGGCGGACATGGCGGAAACGAGAGCCGCGTACAGTTCCGGGTCAATGCGTCGGGAGAAACGGGCCGTTGCCGGGAACTCGGTGATGGCGGCGCTGGTGATTACCGGGCTGAAGATTGTTGTTGGCATAACGACCGGCTCGCTGGGAATTCTGTCGGAGGCGGCGCACTCGGGATTGGACCTGATCGCGGCGCTGGTAACATTTTTTTCGGTGCGCGTAGCCGACAAGCCCGCCGATGCCGATCACCAGTACGGGCATGGCAAGTTCGAGAATTTCTCCGCGTTTATCGAAACCGGCCTGCTCCTGGTCGCCTGCGCTTGGATCGTTTATGAAGCTTTCCGGCGCCTGTTTTTTCACAATGTGGAAATCGAGCCGAGTCTGGCTGCGGTCTTGGTCATGCTGCTATCGATCATCGTGGACGTGTGGCGTTCGCGCGCGCTGGGACGCATTGCGCTGAAATATGACAGTCAGGCACTCGAAGCCGATGCACTGCATTTTTCAACCGACGTCTGGTCGAGCAGCGTGGTGATTGCGGGACTGGCGCTGGTGTGGGCGGGACGCAGGTATCAGGTGGGATGGCTGCGGCAGGCCGATCCGCTGGCGGCGCTGTTTGTCGCGTGCGTGGTGGTTTCGGTGAGCTGGCGACTGGCGCGCAGGACGGCTGACGCGCTGCTGGATGCGGCGCCTCCCGGAGTGCGAAACCAGATCCGCGACCGGATTCGGGGTGTTGATGGCGTGCTGGAAGTGGAACGGGTCCGCTTCCGAAAAGCCGGTAATCGATATTTCGCCGATGTTTCAGTGGGACTGGAGCGCAATTCTACGTTCCAGCGTTCGGAGCAGGTGTCTGACGCGGTGCGAACTCAGGTGCGCGAAGTGCTGCCCGACGCCGATGTGATGGTGCACTCCGTGCCGCGTGCGGGGCGCACAGAAAATATTTTTGATCGCATCCGGGCGGTGGCTACGCGCCACAATTTCAATGTGCACGACGTCAGCGTGCAGGACCTGAACGGCCAGTTGCACGTGGAGCAGCACCTGGAACTCGATGAGCAACTCAGCATGAAGCAGGCCCACGACGAGGTGACCCGCCTTGAGGCGGAGATGCGTAGCGAGATCCGGGAAATTGCGACGATCCTGACGCATATTGAAAGCGAGCCGGCAACGATTGAGACGGGTGAGGAAATTGTTCGCGAGCCGGAGCTGGAGCGGCGGCTCAAAGAAATCGTGAAGGAATTTCCGGAAGTGATGGATGTGCATGAGTTCCAGTTCAAGAAGGTACGGGCACGGCTTTACGTTTCCTGCCATTGCACGCTGCCGGACGATATGCCGCTGTCGCGGGTGCACGATGTGCAGACGTCGCTCGAAATCCGCTTCAAGCACGATGCCCCGGAGTTATTCCGTGTGTTGATTCATCCCGAGCCGGTGACGGATAACCGACGCTAAGACGACGAGATGATAGCGACGACGAGATAGAGAAAGGGCAACATGATTGAAGCTACAGTGAACTGGACCGACAAAGACCGATTTGTGGGACTCGCGAGCTCGCGCCATTCCATGGTTATGGATGCGGGAGTCGAGAAGACCGCCAATTCTCCGATGGAGTTGGTGCTGATTGCTTTGTGCGGTTGCACTGCATCGGACGTAATCGGGATTCTCCGGAAAAAACGCGAGAGGTTTACCGCGCTGGAAGTGCGGGCAGCCAGCGAACGAGCGGATGGGTATCCCGCCGTTTATACCTCGATTCACCTGACCTACGTCGTGCGCGGAACGGTGTCGGAGAAAGCCATGCAGGACGCGGTGCGGCTTTCGAAGGAAAAGTATTGTTCGGTTTCAGCGATGCTGGAGAAGACAGCCAAGATCACTTACACCATCGAGCATGCGGCGTGACGGCTGCGGCCCAAGCCGGGCTTAGTCGCTCAAATGCGCATCCGATACGGGGTTATTTCTACATTGCGAGCGCTGCGTTCTTGTGGGGAGTCTCGGCGACACTCGGGCGCGCGGCATTCACGGGACATGCGCTGCTGGGACTATCGTTCGGAGATTCGCTCAAGAAGATTGATCCGCTGATTTTGTCGCAGAGCCGCGTGACGCTCTCGCTGGCAGTGCTGTTGCCGGTTTTGCTGGTGCGGCGAGGAGCTTCTGCGCTGCGTGTTCCGGGAAGCGATGTAGTTATTTTCTTTCTGCTGGGAATTCTGGGAGTCGCGGCGTCGAACTATCTTTATTACCTGGCGATTCAGCGGATCAACGTGGCCACCGCCATCATTTTGCAATACACGGCTCCAGTGTGGGTGCTGATTTATACGGCAGTGCGAGGCGCACAACCGCCCCCGTGGAAGAAAAGCGCGGCCGTGGGATTGGCTGTGGTCGGGTGCGGACTCGCGGTTGGATTGGTTGGCTCGGGCGGCTTCCGCCTGGATGTGGTTGGCGTGACTGCGGCACTGCTCGCCGCGTTTTCATTCGCGTTGTATAACGTCGGCGGCCACAAAGTTCTGGCGCGCTACGATCGCTGGAAGGTCTTGCTTTGGGTGCTGGTGGGAACTTCGGCCTTCTGGATTTGCGTGAACCCTCCGTGGAAAATTGTGGCGGCACACTATGGACGCGAGCAATGGGGATTCCTGATGGTATTTTCGCTGGTGTCGGTGCTCGGGCCGTTCTCCTGCTACTTCGCCGGCTTGCAGCACCTGGAGCCGACGCGCGCGATTGTCGCCAGTTGCCTGGAGCCCGTGTTTAGCATCCTGATCGCAGCGCTGGTCTTGGGAGAATTAGTACGGCCCATGCAGACGGCAGGAATTGTTCTGGTGCTGGTGGCAATTGTCTTGATCCAGTTGCCGGAGAGATTCCGCGGCGAGCGGTTGATGGTCGAACCGATAGAGTGAGGATTTTGATAAGCGCCGGTGCTACTCCAACGCCTTCCCCCTCGTCTCAGGTAGCTGGGTAGCCATCAGACTCGCAAGCAGAAAACCTGCGCCGCACAGATAGAAAGCCCAGGCTAATCCCTTGGTTTGACCTACCCATCCAATGATCCACGGGGCAACGCAACTTAGGGTGCGAGCTCCGTTGTAGGTGAAGCCGAGGGCGCGGGCCCGCAGATTGGTGGGAAAAATCTCGCTACCGATCAGGCCTGAGCCGGAGAAAAAACCAGTTCCAAAGAAAGCGACAATCGTACCCAGCACGAGCACGGCGATTTGCGAACGCGCCGCGGCGTAGAAAGGCACAAGCAGCGCGGCGGAGAAAAGATAAAGCACGAAAGCTTTGCGGCGACCGAAATAGTCGGCGACCCAACCGAAGGTTAGATATCCGGGAAACATGCCAACCAGGTTGAGCACAATCAGCAGCGTGGTTGTGCGCAGGACGCTGAAGCCGCGTCCGCCCTGGGCGGCGGAAAGAGAAAGATAAGGCGGGATCCAGGTGAACAATCCCCACCAGGCAAATAGTCCGAAGAAGTTGAGCAGAAGAAGGACGACGGTGCTCTTGCCATAGGGCTGGCAAAAGATGGCGGAGAACGGGGCTGGTAATTCTCGCGGGTGATCGACAAGCGGGCGCTGCTGCTCTTTCTGACTTTGACCTGAATCCTGGTCGTGCTGATTGAGCCACATTTGCGATTCGGGAACGCTCCGGCGCATCCACAGCGTGACGAGAGCAGGGAAGATCCCAACAAAAAATACGAACCGCCAGTTGGCGTAACGCAGAACGACTCCCGCTACCAGCGCGGCCAGCGCATAGCCAATGGCCCAGGAGCTTTGCACAATCGCAAGGGCCTTGGCGCGCAATTCACCGGGCCAGGTCTCGGCCACGAGAGCCGCGCCGGTATTCCACTCGCCTCCCATGCCGAGCCCCAGGATGAAACGGAACACCGCCAGCATCAGCACAGTCGTTGAGAGGCCGGAAGCAAATGAGCAGATCGAATACGTCAGAATACTGAACATCAAGGCGCGCTTGCGTCCGATGCGATCGGCGAGAAAGCCGAAGCCCACGCCGCCGATGCCCGAGGCGAGCAGAGTAAGGGTGTAGAGCAATCCGGAAGTCGCTTTCGACATGCCGAGATCGTGCATGACGTAGGTGAGAACGAGGGCGTAAAGCATGGCGTCGAAAGCATCGAGCATCCAGCCGAGAGCGGCCGCTAGCAGAGTGCGGCATTGGGCGGGAGTTGCCTTTTGCAGAAGCTGGATAGGGCCGATGGCCATGCGGGAGGGATTGTAGCAGCGCAGCGGAGCTGGCGATCGGGCTGACGATCGGAAGTTTGAGCACGCTTATCCCCTGACAAACCTTTGCAAAACTTGACGGCATTCTTACACTTGCCTGGAGACGGTTCTGTATCTTAACTATAGGTAGCTGGTTTTGCGCCGGAGGAAGGCCATGAAAACCGCTCTCGCCGCAGTTCTTTTCTTAGTTGTTTCAGTTTCCACCTCAGTTGTCGCCGTCGCGCAGGATCAATCCGCTGTCGCAGCTGCCGAAGCGGCTTGCGGACAAACCAACGTCGATTTCCGCGTAACCAACGACACGAGCCATCCCGTTCCGCAACCTGACGCTGGCAAAGCGCTGGTTTACGTGATCGAGGAGCAAAACCTCCAGGCCTGGAGAGCTCAAACGACGAGAGCAGGCATGGATGGCACATGGCTCGGGGCAAACCGCGGAAATACTTATTTATTTTTTCAGGTTGATCCAGGAGAGCATCACTTCTGCGTCGATTGGTCGTCGGCGGGTTTTGAGACACGGCTGGTATCCCTGACGAATCTCAGCGTCGAACCCGGCAAGACCTACTATCTGCGAGCACGAGCCACGGGCGGCCGCTACACCTACCCTTCTCTCGACCTCGACTTGGTAAGTAGCGATGAGGGCAAACTCCTGCTCGCGTTGTCCGCACCGAGCCGCTCAGAGATCAAGAAACGGGGTTCCAAATAGGCGAATTCATCGATGGCGCGGACCTCGCTTGAGAACCTGAGCAAAGCGGAGTTACTGCTTCAGTACCTTCAGCGATGCAACAGTTACTTCCCTCTGATCTGCATCAACGTTCGCGGTCAAGATGACGTGTTGCCCTTCATGTCCCTTTACCGCATCTGGGTTTAGAATCGTCCAACTATTGCCGTCGCCATCGGTGACAAATGTCTGGCCCGTGTTGCTGATTTTGCCTCTCAGGTCAATTGGTTTTTCGGTGGCAAGGGTCCGCTGACCGTCGTCATGGTTCCTGGTATCTTGAGCGACGAGCGCGGAAACTACCGCAAGGTAAACCGCGAAACTGATTGCCAGTAACCTTTTCATCCCGCCCCTGGTTCGTAAAACGTCGCATCAATCGCAAAACCTTCCGATGCCCCAGAGGTGCCCTGGGGTTGCTGTTTCAGATGAGATAGGCTTATTTCGGGGGGCGATCCGCAATCGGCCCAAGTCGTCGCAGATACTTCTGCGCTTTCTTTACATCGCGTCCGATCTGCTCTCTTAGAGCTTCGACCGACGGGAATTTGATCTCGTCGCGCAGGCGATCGAGAAAATGCAGTTCGACTTCGGTCTCCGCCGTGAGTTCGAGCGGATGAAAATTCAGCAGGTGGGTTTCAATGGCGAACGAATCTGCGCCGAAAGTAGGACGGTTTCCCACGTTTGTTACCGAATCGAAGCATTCGCTCCTATCGCCGCTGCCAACCCGGGTGCGGCTGACATAGACGCCGTCTTTGGGGACGAGTTCTTCGTAGTGGGCGAGATTGATGGTGGGCACGGTGTATTTGGAACCGTAGCCGCGGCCGCGTCCGGGCGTCGAAAGAATGCTGAACGGACGCGCCAGCAGATGGCGCGCTCGGCTTACGCGGCCTTCGGAAAGCAGCTTGCGGATGTGGCTGCTGGAGACGTTTTCTCCGCGAAGGCGCATCTCGGGGTAGTCATGGACCGCGAATCCCATTTCTGCGCCGAACTCGCGCAGGGTCCGAACGTTGCCAGCCGCCTTGTGCCCGAAGCGGAAGTTATAGCCTTCGTGAACCTCGCTGGCGTGCAAGCGCTTTTTGAGGATTTCGTGGGCGAACTGATGTGGCGTCATCAGCGAAAGATCGCGTGAAAACGGAAGCAGCAGGACCGTGTCGATGCCGGTCGCTTCTAGCAGATGGAGTTTTTCAGGCAGCGGAGTTAGCAACTTGAAACTGTGGTCGGGACGCAGAATGCGCGAGGGATGAGGATCGAACGTGACGACCACCGCCCGCGCATTCGTGGCCTTCGCCCGGCGGACGATCTCATCGATCACATGGCGATGAGCTCGATGCACACCGTCGAAGTTGCCGACGCTGACGACCGAGGGGCCGAAGTCGTGCGGAACGTCATCGAGTTGGCGAAAAATCTGCATGCACTAACGTCCGCGCCGCACGCTTCCTGACTAAATTTCAAACTCCAATTTCATTCCGTCGAATGCCAATTGCACGCCCGGCGGCAACACCTTGTTCGTTGCTTCGTGCGGCAGGTCATGACAGATGTGGGTAAAAAATGTCCGCGTCGGTCTCACCGCCTCTACGATCTTCAGTGATTGCTCTACGGTCGAATGCGTGGGGTGCGGCATATGACGCAGCGCGTCGAGAAATAAAATGTCGAGGCCGCGCAACTTCTCCAGAGTGGCGTCCGGGATTTCGCTGTGATCGGTAAGGTAGGCGGCTGATCCGCAGCGGAACCCGAGGATTGGAGTTTCTCCGTGAATTACCGTCAACGGCTCGAAGCGCGCGCCGAAAAGCTCCACCGGCCCGTCGATTGGGTGCAGATCGACGAGCGGCAGTCCTCCGAACTTGTATGTAGGTTCGAAAATGTAGCGGAACATGGTGCGAAGAAATTCGCAGGCATGTGGCGTGGCATAGAGCGGCATCCTTCCCGGTTTGTGGAGAAACGTCAGCGGGCGCAAGTCGTCGATCCCGAGAATGTGGTCGGCGTGGGTGTGGGTGTAGAGCACGGCATCGAGTTGAGTGATGTTTTCGCGCAACGCCTGCTCGCGAAAATCTGGAGTGCTGTCGATCATCACGTGGTGCCCGTTGTAGCTGACAAGTATGGAGGGGCGGGTGCGGCGGTCGCGAGGATCGCTCGAATGGCAAACGGCGCAGTCGCAGCCGATGGTGGGTACTCCCATCGATGTGCCGCTGCCTAATACTGTCAGTGTCGCCTGCATCGTGTTAGCTGAACTTCAGCGCAATGAACTCAGCCGTTGGTCCCCGTGATCGGGCCCGGCGCTTGCGGAGGACGCGCGAGAGCGTTGGTGACTTCGACATACGCCATGCGCAGCTCGTAAAGACAATTCTGCAAAAATCCCTGCTCTTTCGGAGTGAGGTTGCCTTTGGTCTTTTCTGCGATCATGCCGAGCGTGTCGATGGTCTGTCGCGCGCCGATCAGGTCGACTCCCGGCTGGCCTCCTTGTTCGTGCATGAGCCCAAGTTGCATCATGGCGGTCATGTAAAGCGAAGCCATGAAGCGCTCGAAACTCATTTCCAGTTCTTTGGCGGAGTGTCCGCTCAGTTCGACTCGTGCATCCAGATCGCGCGATGACTGCTTGTAGGCGTCGTGCTGCACCTGCTGTTCGCTGTCGGTCGGAGGCGTGGGAATTTCTTCGTGTTTCGCTCTACCCGCGTCTTCGAGCACCGTGGACTCGGGAGCGGCGGTTGTGGTTGTGGCTACTGGCGCGGCGGCTGTCGCAGTCGGTGCAGTCGCGGTAGCACTCGATGAAACCTGTTCTTCCGTGGACTCGCGGAGCTCCCCGTCGGTCGTGAATAACCGGCGGTCGCTGACCTTGAATTCACTTTCTTCTTTTCTTTTTTGCGCCATAGATTTACCTGAGTATTTCGAAACCCCAATTCCTTAAGAGATCTTTCTCGGGAGATCGGTGAAAGGGAGCAAAGCTGTCTTCAAAGTTGCCTCTCCCGCGCGCAGATCTTTTCCCGCAGCCTCGTGGCGGAGATAACCCAATGCGACCGGGCGTTCTCCGGCGGGAAACGGAAGCATCGCGCTGCTGGTGATTTCGCCAACGTCCTTTTCTTCGGTGCTGCCGCCTTCTTTGTTTGTGGCAGCCAGAATTTTTGCGCCCAGTTCCGGCAAAACGCCTTCGACGGCAAAGCCCGTGAACTGGCGATGCACTGCGCCACGCGAGCGGATGCGTTCTACAATCTCCTGCCCGAGATAACAACCTTTGGTGAAATTCAGAGCTCGCGTTTGTCCGGTTTCCTGCGGCAGATCGCGCTCCCGAATGTCCACACCGTAACGCGGAATGCCGAAACTGATTCGACGAAGCTCGACTGCGCCAGCGCCAACGGGCGTTGCGCCAGCGGCAACCAATGCATCCCAGGTGGACTTCATCTTGTCCGGCGCCAGCCAGATTTCATATGAAGTCCCCGCGGCATCATCTCCGCGCACGAGCGTGCATTGCACGCACTCACACGCGCATTCGCATTTCGGTGTGCATAGCTCCAGCGGAGCGAGATCGGGTGATTGGATCCCAGCTTTGCGAAGCACAATCAACGCCTGCGGCCCTGCCACTCCGACTGCGTAGATCGTTGCACTGACGTCTGCCACTTCTACATCGTCGGCAATGATGAACTTGTCAAAATGCGCCAGAACGTTTTCGCGTTGGCGGACGTCGGTATCGATCGTGAACGATTCGCCAAGATTGTAGACGTACATATCCGCCTGAATGCGTCCCTGGGCATTGAGGAGAAATGCGTAGACTCCATGATTCACAGCGAGATCGCGAACGTTGTTGGTGGCCATGCCGTTCAGCCAGCGGACGCGGTCGCCTCCGGTAACAGAAATCTTGGCGCGCCCGCTGAGGTCGTAAACGCCACAGCCTGTGAGCAGAGATTTGAACTCGGCACGGACATCGCCGAAGTCAACTGCCTCAGGGCGCGCGGTTGTCGAATCTTGCTGCAATGCAGTGCTCATGCGTACCTATTTGATTATAGCGAAGGCGAACGGGCGCAATATCTGCAACGTTCCTGTCGATTCTGATATCTTCGTTTCGCGTGCCTACGCATGAGTGATAAGAGAAAAATTGCAGTTATCCCTGGGGATGGCATCGGCAAGGAAGTCATTCCCCAAGCGGTGCAGGTGATGGAGGCGGGCGGGGCGGAGTTGGCACTGACTCACTTCGACTGGGGAGCGGACCGCTATCTCGCCGATAAAACCACTGTCCCTCCGGATGGTTTTGCTACCTTGGCTCGCGATTTTGACGCCATTCTTGTCGGTGCGTTTGGTGATCCGCGTGTGCCCTCCAACATTCACGCCAAAGAAATTCTGCTGGGCATGCGCAGCAAGATGGATCTATACGTGAACCTCCGCCCGGTACGGCTGATGGATGCGTCGCTCTGCCCGCTGAAGGGTATTGAGCCTAAGAACATCGATTTTGTCGTAATTCGCGAGAACACGGAGGGCGTCTACGGCGATGTCGGCGGCACATTCAAGCAGGGAACTCCCGACGAAGTTGCGATTCAGGAAGACATCAACACACGCAAAGGGGTCGAGCGCATTATCCGTTATGCATTTGAGTATTGCGCGAGCCAGCGGAAGGTCGATGGCTCTCCGCGGCGGCGAGTGTTGATGTGCGACAAGTCGAATGCCATGACCCACGCGGGCGGGTTATGGCAGCGGGTGTTCAAAGCAGTCGCGACCGAGTATCCGCGGGTTGAAACCCAGCACATGTACGTCGACGCGCTCGCCATGCAGATGGTGCGCGATCCGCGCGGGTTGGATGTGATCGTTACCAACAACATGTTCGGCGACATTCTCACTGACATTGCGGCGGGGCTACAGGGCGGCCTGGGCATGGCAGCGAGCGGCAACCTTCGCCCGGGACACACATCCATGTTCGAGCCGGTGCATGGATCAGCGCCGCCGATTGCGGGGAAGAACATTGCCAATCCGTTGGGCGCGATTCTGACGGCGGCGATGATGCTGACGCATCTGGGGCTGACCGCCGCGGCGCAAAAGATCGAAGCCGCCGTGCTCGATGCGGTGCGGCAAAACAAGACGACCGTAGATATTGGTGGCAAGCTTGGGACGCGCGAAGTCGGCGAGTGGGTGGCGAAGCAGGTGGCGGAGCGCTGATCCCGCTGATCGCTGCCTTTGCTGCAGACGGTCCGAATCGACTCGCTGGATTCCGCGCAGGGTGCTGTTATCCTCAGAGAACAATGAAGGTTCGACCATCCCTCGCTTTCTACCTGCTCGCGCTTTCTTTTCTCGCGGCGATGCTCGCCGGCGCCGCTTACTCGCAAACTGCGCCGCCACAATCGCAAACGAATAATGGTCCGACGCAGACGCAGACTCCGCAGACTCAACCGCTACCGGACCAGCCCCAACCTCCTGCGGGAGGGACCGTCAGCGCCGCACCAGAAACTGTCATTTCGCCGAAAGAAGCGAAAGAGTTGTTTCGCTCGGTGGATGAAATTCTGCAGTTCGCCAGTCAGGACACCGACCTGCCGATCAAGCACAGGGTGAAGCGCAAACTAGCCAAACGCGACCAGGTGCAAGAGTATGTCGAAAAAAGCTTCAAGGACGATAAGGATGCCAAACGTCTGGAGCGGTCGTCGGAGGTGCTCAAGAAGTTTGGATTGATACCGCGCGATTTTGAACTCTCCAAATTTCTCGTGGCGATGTTGCGGGAGCAGGTTGCGGGATATTACGACGTTAAAACCAAAACCGTGAATCTGCTGAACTGGCTGGACGTCGAGCAGCAGAAGCCTGTCCTCGCGCACGAGTTGACGCACGCCCTCCAAGACCAATCCTTCGGCATCGAGAAATGGGTTAAGGGATCGAAGCAAGATGCTGATAACAAAAGCGATACTCCTAGTCCAGGAGACATCGAAACCGATGAGGAGACGTCGGCGCGGCAGGCAGTAATCGAGGGGCAGGCCATGGTGGTGCTGTTGGATTATTCGCTGGCTCCGGCGGGAAAATCGCTGCTGACCGCACCCCAGGTCGTCGAGGCGCTCAAAGAGGGAATGCTGGTCGGAACGGCGGACACCCCGGCCTTCCGGGATGCTCCGATATTTTTGAAAGAAGAGCTGACATTTCCGTATCGCTACGGACTCGACTTTACGGCGGCGCTTTTGCAGGCGGGCGGAAAAGAACTGGCGTATGCGGGCGCGTTCAAGAATCCTCCCCGAACCTCGCGCGAAATTATGGAGCCGCAAACTTATCTCGCCCACGAAAAGCTGGAGCCGATCAAGATGATCGACATGGCGAAAGACTTCGTCGACTACGATCCCTTCGACATTGGCGCAATGGGCGAATTTGACGTGGACGTGCTGGTCGAGCAATATGCGGGCGCGAAAGAGGCAGCATCGATCTATCCGGCATGGCGCGGCGGATATTATTTCGCGGGAAAACGCAGGTTGGATCAGCCATCCAATCGGACGTCTGACCGAACCTCTGACCGAACCTCGGACCGAAGACCTGAAGCAGTGCAGCCGATCGCCTTGTTGTATGTTTCGCGCTGGGCAACTCCAGCGAAAGCCTCGGAGTTTGCGGCAGTCTATGCCAAATCGCTGGCCACGCGCTATAAGAGGCAGCGCGAACTGGATAGCGACGGCAAGATTGAAGAAGATGCGCCGCCAGCGTCGTCGTGGCGAACCCTGCGCGGGCGTCATGCCTGGCTGACCGAAGAGGGAGTCGTGGTAATCGAAGTGCGCGGCGATGAGGCGCTCATCAGCGAAAGTCTCGACGATGCGACAACCAAGCGGGTGGAGGCGGATTTCTGGCCGGTAGAAAAATCCGCGGTAGCGAAGCAGTGAGTTCCGTCTTGTATAATCACAAGTCCTGCAGGCATTTTCAGCGGTAATTATCCGCAGGGAATTCGATAGTCATTTTCAAGCAGCGCTTCTGGCTCAAAATTCAGGAGATCCATTGCAGCAGGCGGAAATCGGAATCATCGGCGGCAGCGGTCTGTACACGATGCCGGGCTTCAGCGACGCGCACGAGGTCGCGCTGCAAACTCCGTTCGGGGATCCTTCGGATGCTTACATTTTAGGAACACTGGCCGGGCGGAAGGTTGCGTTCCTGGCACGGCACGCGCGCGGACACAAACTGCTGCCCGGCGAATTGAATTTCCGCGCCAATATTCACGCCTTTAAGCAGCTCGGCGTAGAGCGGATCATTTCGGTTTCAGCGGTGGGATCGCTAAAGGAAGAGCACAAGCCGCTCGACTTTGTGATTCCAGACCAGTTTTTCGACCGCACCCGGCACCGCATCGACACTTTCTTCGGCGACGGAATTGTTGCCCATGTGGGATTTGGCGATCCGGTGTGCGGCGAAATGACAAAGGTGGTGAGTGCTGCGTGCCAGGCCGCTGGCGTGACCGGAAAACTGGGCGGCACTTACGTTTGCATGGAGGGTCCGCAGTTCTCCACCAAGGCCGAGTCGAACGTGTATCGAAGTTGGGGAGCGGACGTGATCGGTATGACCAATCTGCAGGAAGCGAAACTCGCGCGCGAGGCCGAGATTTGTTATGCCACGATCGCGATGGTGACCGATTACGACTGCTGGCATCCGCATCATGATTCGGTGACCGTGGAGCAGATCATCGCCGTGCTAACGAAGAACGCCGAGAACGCTGCGAGAGTCGTGAAGGCCACGGTCGAGAAAATGCCCAAAGCCCGATCGTGTAAATGCGGATCGGCGCTGGCTCATGCCATCATGACTGATCGGGCGAAGATTCCAGCGGCGACAAAAGAGAAGCTGGTGTTGATTGTTGGGAAATACTTGAAGTAAATGTTGGCGGAAGATTTGCTTCCAGCCGACAACTAACTACTAACTACTGATTTCTGGGGCCTCATGAGCATTCTCGTAGTGGGTTCGGTTGCGTTTGATACGATCGCCACGCCGTCCGGGCGGGTGACTGACATTCTCGGGGGAGCTGCGACTTACTTCGCGCTGGCCGCCAGCTACTTCACCGAAGTGCGCGTGGTGGCCGTCGTGGGCGAGGACTTTACTCCTGAAAATGAAGCCGTGTTGAAGAATCGCGGCGTCGACACTCGCGGCATTGAGCGCACAAAGGGAAAAACTTTTCGCTGGGGCGGACAGTATCTCGACAACTTGAACGAGGCCAAAACTGATTTCACGGAACTGAATGTGTTCGAGAAGTTTCAGCCGCGTATTCCCAAAGAATATTCGGATACGAAGTTTCTGTTCCTGGCGAATATCCATCCGACCTTGCAATCGGCCGTGCGATTGGAGATGGATAGCGTCCGGCTAACTGGCGGCGATACCATGAATTTCTGGATTCAGGGCACGCCCAACGAACTCAAGGAGACGTTGAAGCTGGTCAACGTTCTGCTCATCAACGACACCGAGACCAAGATGCTGGCCCAGGAAAAAAATCTTCCGCGAGCTGCGCAAAAAGTGATTGCTATGGGGCCCAGCGCGCTGGTCGTAAAGCACGGCGAATACGGAGCGACGATTTTTTTCCGCGAAGGCGCATTCGGCATCGGGTCGCATCCTTTCCGTGCCCCGGCGCTACCGATTGAAGAAGTCAAAGACCCGACGGGCGCAGGCGATTCTTTTGCCGGCGGGTTCATGGGATACATCGCATCGCAAGGCGAGATCAATCGCGAAGTGCTGAAGCGCGCTCTGTTTTACGGCGGCGTCATGGGATCATTTGCCGTGGAACGTTTCGGCACAGAGCGTTTGCAGAATCTTACCCGCGAAAAAATTGACGAGCGCTTCCAGATCTTCCGCGAACTGACGCATCTCGAGTAAGCCGCCGCGGTTTATCCTTCAAGTCATGGCACAGCGCAAGGCGAATGCAGGGCGAGCAGCGAAAGCGACTGTGACCGTTGCCGCTCCCGGCCAAAATTCTGCGCGACTAACGCTGGTTCCAACGCTGGTGTCGATCTTTTCGTTCTTCTACTACTTCCGGCACAGCGATCTCCTGCTCTATGGAGACGCGGTCGCGCATATCAACATTGCGCGGCGCGTGTTCGATTCTCAGACTCCCGGTCTGCTGCAATTGGGCACAGTGTGGCTGCCGTTGCCTCATCTGCTGATGATCCCGTTCGTTTGGCCCAACACGCTGTGGCAGAGCGGAGTCGGCGGTTCGATCCCTTCGATGATGGCGTACGTGTTGGGCGTCATCGGAGTCTATCGACTGGTCGGCGGGATGTTGGGAGCGGATGCGCAGGAGAAGCCAATGGGCGTGGTGGGCGCGGCGACTGCGGCGCTTGTCTATGGCGCCAATCCGAATCTGATCTACATGCAGGCGACTGCGATGACGGAGTCGGTATACCTGGCGCTGTTTGTCTGGACGGTTGCATACCTTGCAGAGTCTTTGCGGAGCGTCAGCCGACGCGAACAAACGCCCGATTTTCCGCTGGCAACTACGTGGTTGTGGCGTTGCGCCTTATGCCTGGCAGCAGCGGAACTCACGCGCTATGATGGGTGGTTTCTTGCCGGCGTGATCGGAATGACTGTTGCGCTCGTCGCGCTACGGCATTGGAACGATCGCATCGTTCGCTTGGCGTCGTTGAAATTTCTGCTGGCGATTTCGCTGGTTCCGATTTTGTGGCTCGTCTACAACGCGGCGATTTACGGGAACGCTCTCGCCTTCGCGAATGGTCCGTACTCCGCGCAAGCGATTGAGCAGCGCGTGGGCGCGCCGAATCCAGCGTTCCACAATGCCGCCGTGGCAGCCCTTTATTTCCTGAAATCGGCGCAACTAAATATGACCGTCGGGAACTGGGGTCGATTTTGGTTGGTCGCCGCGATTCTCGCGCTGGTTATCGCACTCGCGAGACTGAGGGCGCGGTCGGCGCCGTTACTGTTGCTGTGGGCCCCGGTTGTGTTCTACGCGCTTTCGATTGCCTATGGCTCGGTGCCGGTACATGTTTCCACTTGGTGGCCGTTTGTTCCGTTTAACCAACGTTACGGACTGCAATTGCTTCCGATGTTCGCGGTTTCAGCAGGAGTGTTGACGGCATCCCTCTCTGAATTTGGTATAGGTGGGCGGCATGGTGGCAAACTGGTTGCTGTCACGCTGGCATTCGTAGTCGCGAGTTATGCGTCGGTGTGGCGAGAAGGCCCGCAGTGCTTTCAAGAAGCGCAAAAGCAATGGAATGTTCGCAGCCCGCTGAACGCCGCTGTGGAGCGCACTGTCATGCGATTGCCGCGCGATTCAAAGTATCTGATGGATCTCGGCGAGCATGTGGGCGTGATGGAGCAGGCCGGGATTCCCTTGCGCCAGGTGGTGAACACCGAAAATCGCCGTCCATGGAAGCGGCCGACGGACCCTGATAGTCTCTGGGAGCGCGCGCTCGCCGAGCCTGCTCGCTACGTGGATTTTGTCATCGTTTTTGATGGCGATGCCGTGGACCGCGGTCTGAATCGCACCAATCTGACCGACCTGATCGAGTTGCACGCGACCGGACAGCCACATGCGCATATCTATGCCACCCACCTCAGCACCACTCGAGACAGCCCGAATCAATCACGTTAACCCCTTCGACTAAGCGGCACAAAACGAGCGGGATGGCAGTGATAGAATCCGCTCGAAGCGTGGGGCGTTGCCATGAATCCAATCCACCAAACCATCGCACTGCTGCGGAACGAGTTGGGAGTGGTGCTAAGTTCCACTCTGGCGCGATTATTGCTCGCGGCTGTGCTCGGCGGTGCTATTGGTCTGGAGCGGCAACTGCGGCACCGGCCGGCCGGGCTCCGCACGAATATGTTCATCTGTTTTGGCGCAGCAATGTTTACTGTCCTGTCGCGGCAACTGGCAGGCGTAGAGTCAGACAGCGCGCGGATCGCGGCGCAGATCATACCCGGCATCGGCTTCATCGGCGCAGGTTCGATTCTGCACGCCCGGACGTCGGTCATGGGACTGACTACGGCGGCCACGCTTTTTGTCGTCGCGGGAATAGGAATGGCCGCGGGCGGCGGTTTATATCTGACCGCGTGTTTTGCCACCGTCATCATTCTGCTGGCGCTGGTGGTCCTCGGACGAATCGAAGCCACGTTCTCGCTGAAGACTTTTGCTACCAGTTATGAAGTCACTGGCCGCAACGTGGATGGAATGTTGCGGGAGGTGAACCGCATTCTCGACTCCGAGCAGCTTACGATGCACAGCATCCACATCGCGAATGCCGATCCGGATTTCCGGCTGGTGTTTGCGGTGGATGGCGAACAGGATCAACAGAAAGTGTTTTCCATCCGCTTGCACGAGTCGTCGGCGTTCGCTACGGCTGCGATGCTCGGGAGTACGGAACACGAATGAGCGCGCCGGCGCAGGACGGGCAGAGCGCGAGCATCGCCTTTACCAAAACGTCGGCTTGCGGCAACGATTTTCTCCTGGTGGAGGGTGCGAGCAATCTCCGCGGCGACCTTGCTGAGATCAGCCGTCGCATGTGCGATCGGCACAACGGAGTCGGCGCCGATGGCGTGGAGTGGCTGTTTCCGGACGCGGAGGCCGATGTTCGGGTGCGCCTGATTAATGCCGACGGCTCGGAAGCGGAAATCTCCGGCAATGGTACGCGCTGTGTGGCGGCGGAAATTTGTTCGCGAACCAATAAAACTGAAGTTGTGGTTCGCACTGGCGCCGGGCTGAAGACGTGTCGGCTCACCAGCAGGCAAGGTTCGACCTTCGAATTTGAGGCAGATATGGGCGCGCCGGAAGTTGGCGCTGAATTGTCGATTGCGGCGGGAGCGGTCCGCGTCCAGGGTATGAAAGTTTCAATGGGTAATCCGCACTTTGTAATTTTCGTCGAGAACTTTCCTCAGGCATGGCAACAGCAGGCGGCGCTGATCCAGGCACAGCCTCAGTTTCCGCAGGGTACGAATGTGGAGTATGTGGTCCGGCGCGGCCAGAGTGCGGTTGAAATTCGACTGTTCGAGCGCGGCGTCGGCGAGACGCAATCCTCGGGCACAGGATCATGCGCCTCGGCGGTGGCTGCGATTGCGGCCGGGCGCGTTACCTCTCCGGTGACGGTGACTGCGCCAGGGGGCTCGCAAACGGTACGCTGGGACAAGCATGTCTATCTGCGCGGCCCGGCGCTGATCGTTTGCCGGGGAGAGTTCGTCACTTCATAAGCGAAAATATCAATCATGGCTTCCACTTCCAACAATTCGCGCATCAAGCCCCCGGCGCTTCATTCAGGCGACAGAGTGGGAATCGTTGCGCCCGCGTCAAATGTCAAACGCGAAATGCTGGAAGCTGGCTGCGACGCCCTGCGACGGATGGGGTATGAGCCGTTCTATTTCGAGTCGATTCTGGAGCGCGATCTATACTTTGCCGGTTCGGTGGAGCGTCGGACGCGAGAACTGGAAGACATGTTTGTGCGTGATGACGTTCGCGCCATCGTTTGCGCGCGAGGCGGCTACGGATCGAACTACCTGCTGCCTGCGCTCGACGTAAGGTATACCGATCTAAAGAAGATCGAACTAAAGAAGATCGAACTAGAAAAGATTGCCGCGCATCCCAAGATCTTCGTCGGCTACAGCGACCTCACCTCGCTGCTCACTACATTTACCGACGCCGGCAACTTTGTGACTTTCCATGGTCCAATGGTGGCAAAGGATTTCGCGACCGCCGATGGCGTCGATCTGGCTTCGTGGCAGAACGCCTTAACCGGTGTGGCGGAGTGGGAAATTACCGGCAACTCTGGCGCAAGACCGCTCGTGGCGGGCGCTGCTGAGGGAATTCTCTACGGTGGATGTTTGTCGATTCTGGTCGCGGCGCTCGGCACACCGTATGACATCCGAACCGAGGGAACCATTCTTTTTCTAGAAGATCTCGCTGCTAAACCGTTTCAGATTGATCGCATGCTGATGCAGTTGAAGCTGGCGGGTAAACTGCAAAATGTCCGCGGCATAGTCTTCGGCGAGATGCTCGACTGCCGGCAAAGTCCAACCCAGGATTACACGCTGGAAGAAGTTGTATTGCGAGTGATTGGCGATTTGGGAATTCCGGTAGCTTTCGGGCTGCGCTCGGGGCACGTGTCGCGGGAGAACATCACCCTGCCGTTCGGAGTGAAAGCGCGGCTCGAAGTTAGCAGCGGAGTGATGTTGACAATTCTGGAGTCCGCCACAACAACTTGACGCCAACTTTTCTAACCCAACGACAATGACGCAACCCAAACACATCCATCTCATCGGCATTTGTGGCACGGCAATGGCCTCTCTTGCCGGCATGCTGCAGGAGCGCGGCTTCCGCGTCACCGGATCGGATGCCGCGGCCTATCCCCCGATGTCAACGTTTCTGGAGTCGCTGGGCATTCCCGTGGCGCAGCCGTTTGCCGAAACGAACCTCGACCCTCGCCCTGATCTGGTGGTGGTTGGCAATGCGCTCTCTCGCGGCAATGTCGAACTGGAGAAGGTGCTCGATGAGCGCATTCCATTCTGCTCGCTGCCGCAAATTCTGCATGACGAATTTCTCATCGGGAAAGACGTGTTAGTCGTTGCTGGGACGCATGGCAAAACTACGACGACTTCGATGCTGGCGTGGATCTTCGAGACCGCCGGCTTGCAACCATCCTTTCTCATCGGCGGCATTGCAGAAAACTTCGGCCGCAGTTTTGGTCTAGGCAATGGCCAGCACTTTATTCTCGAAGGCGATGAATATGACACGGCATTCTTCGATAAGGGGCCGAAGTTTCTGCACTATTTTCCGGACTCCGTCATTCTTACCTCCGTCGAATTCGACCACGCCGACATCTACAAAGATCTGGATGCCGTCGAAACTGCGTTCAAACGTCTGGTGAACCTGGTGCCGCGTCGCGGGCGCATTGTCGGTTTTGAGGCCGATGACAGCAATGCGAGCATCGACCGCTGTTTGCAGAAAGCATTCTGTCCGGTCGAACGGTACGGCAGCTCGGCAAGCGCCGGCTGGAGAATTGCGAACCTGAAGCTGGGCGAACAACAGACGTCATGGTCAGTGCTGCGCTCAGGAAAATTGTGGGCTGAGTTTGAATTCGCGCTCGGCGGAGAATACAACGTCTGGAATGCGACGGCCGCGTCGGCTCTGGCGGCAGATTACGGAATTGCGAAGGAAGCGATTGCGCACGCGCTCAAGACTTTTCGCAGCGTGAAGCGGCGGCTGGAGGTGAAGGCCGAGGTCAACGGGATCACCATCATCGACGACTTCGCGCACCATCCTACCGCCATCGAGCAGACGATTCGCGCGCTCCGGGCGCGGTATCCCCAATCGCGGTTGTGGGTCGTTCTCGAACCGCGGTCGAATACATTGCGCCGCAATGTGCTGCAGGATGCACTGGTCCGTAGCCTGGCCCTTGCCGATCAAGTCGTCCTCGCCGCCATTTTTAAATCGGAAGCGATCCCTGAGGCTGAGCGGCTCGATTTGCATTGTGTGGTTGAGGAAATCGGCAAACGCGGAAAGCAGGCCCGCATTTTGGCCGACGCGGATGCCATCGCCAATACCATCGCACCCGAGCTGCGGGAGCGCGATGTGGTCGCGATTCTCTCCAATGGCGGTTTCGGCGGCATTTATGAGAAGCTACCGCAACGGCTGCGCGAACTCGAAAATAAAACGCACGCGGCCAAGACACTAGGGGAGACCTAGATCGTGGTAAAGAAGCCTGGGGTGAATAAGTTCGACGTGAACGAGCTCGGGGTGAAGACGTAGGTGTTTCGCACCATTCTCATGCTGGCATTCTGGGCCGCGTCGCTGCCGTTTGCGGCGCTGGTTGGTTTTCCTTGGACCTACCTCACCAACGACATTTCATTTTTGTACCGCAGCTGCATGTGGTCGGCGTTTGCCGGCGTGCGCATTGCCGGAGTGAAAGTGCGGACTATCGGCCTCGACAAGATAGACCCGGCGCGAACTTACATCTTCATGTCGAACCACATTTCGAATCTTGATCCGCCGGTGACGTTGCCGTTAATTCCGCGCCGCACCTCAGTCATGGTGAAGAAGGGATTATTCAAAGTTCCGATTCTTGGCCGGATCATGCTTGCCGGGTCGCTGGTGCCAGTCGATCGCGACAATCGCGATGCCGGTATCACCGCGGTGCGCGATGCCGTCAAGGCCATCGAACAAGGATTGAACATGACCATCTACGTGGAAGGGAAGCGCTCATTTGACGGCAAATTGCTTCCCTTCAAGAAAGGCCCGTTCTATCTCGCCGAAGAATGCAAAGTGCCAGTGGTGCCAATTACGATTTCAGGAACGGAAGAAGTAATGCCCAAGGCGCGATTTGCGATTCGCCCGGGAACTGTGACCGTGCAGTTCCACGATCCGATCGAGCCCGCCGACTTCGGAGAACGCGATTCCCTGATCGCCAGAGTGCGCGCCGCGATCAACAGCGGCCTGCCCGCCGATCTGCGAGAGTAGGTTTGAGAGGGTGGCAAAGCTCAAAGCCGCCGCTCGCGCCCTAGCTGATGAGTTTCCTACTGCTTCAGTGTCTTGGTCCAGTTGAGTACGACTTCTTCGGGATGGGTCTGCCCTCCGGTTAGGGGCTTGAGAGCGGGGAAGCGTTCGCCGGGTCCTACCGCGCCAACGCTGGCGAATTCATTCAGGTGAATCGGGAGTGCCGTAGGGGCTCCGAATTGGAAGTTATCGGCATTCTGAATGGTGACCATCATGAGCTTGTCGCCGTTCTGATAATAGAGTTGCTTCCCATCGGCGCTCCAGGAAGCGTTACCACCGCCGCCGTTAGAGATTTGCCATTTTCGTCCGGAACCGGGAAAGGCGGCGACATAGACCTCGAATCTTCCCGACTCGTCAGAGGTATAGGCGAGCCATTTGCCGTTCGGCGAGAGGATAGGCTGGACTTCAATGGCCGGCGTATTCAGGAAAGGAACCAGCTTCCGGTCTCCGTTGAGATCGATGTAGTAAATGTCTTGCCGCGTGGGCCATTATTCAGCGTTGCCAGTCTTCCGCATAGCTTTCACCAGTTCGGGCAACTTCGTGTACGCGGCGCAGCACTTCAACCACAAACGGTGATCGATCGCGGGAGCGCCGCTGACCATGGCTCCCGGAGCAACATCATGCGGGATGCCGCTCTGGGCGATGGCGATAGCGCCATCCCCAATTTTTACGTGGCCGCTGACGCCGACTTGTCCCGCGAGAATGACATTGTTGCCGACATCGGTTGTTCCGGCGAGGCCGACCTGCGCACAAAGCAGCGTGTCGTGCCCGACCGTGCAGCTATGGCCGACGTGGACCATGTTGTCGATCTTCGCTCCGCGTCCAATACGAGTCTCGCCGATGCTGGCGCGGTCGATGCACGCGTTCGCCTGAATTTCCGCGTCGCTCTCGACGACAACATTTCCCGACTGGACGATTTTGTGCCAGCGCCCTTCATCGTCCTTCGCAAACCCGAAGCCGTCGGAGCCGACCACCGCGCCGTTTTGTAGGAGGACGTTGTCTCCGAGATGGCAGAATTCCCGGACGACAGCGTGGGCGTGAGCGAAGAAATTGTGACCAACGCTGGCTCCACGATAGATGACGGCGTGGGCAAGCAGGACGGCGTCGTCTCCGATAATGGCGTCAGCGTCGATGACCACGTAGGGGCCAAGGTGAGCTCCTTTGCCGATCTTGGCCGTCGGATGAACCACCGCCGTGGGATGGATTCCGGGAGAGTATCGCGGCGGCTGATAGAAAAGTTCAATGGCTTTGGCCCAGGCGAGGTACGGATTCTTACTGCGCAACATTCCGCTCGCGATGGCAGGGAAATTGTCTGCGACAATCACGGCCGAGGCCTTGGTCGTCTTCGCGGCGGCATTGTATTTGGGATTGGAGACGAAAGTCAGCTGGCCGCGGTCGGCAGTTTCAATTCCGGCGACTCCTGTAATCTCGGTTTCGGGCGATGCATTGTCGATGCGGGCTTCGAGGGCTTTGGCGATGTCGGCTAGTTTCATGGTGGCTTTTATTGCGAGTCTTTTTTGTGAGTCAGGGGAATTGTAGCGGAACCATAACGATGTCGCGGGTTCCGGTCTACAGAGCAATCGGCTTAATGAACTGCAGCCGACGCATGCCGCAATAATATGTGTCGTTGCCTGAACTACGATAACCGTTCCTCTCGTAGAAATGGATTGCCTTGGCGAGCGGTTCGGTGGTGTCCAGGCTAATCAGGGAGCAGCCTTCCGCACGGAGCTCGGATTCGGCGGCATCTAGTAACTGTTGCGCTATGCCGCTGCCTTGCCAGTCTGGGAGGACGGCCATTCCGCGAAGGTGGCCTTCATTTGCATGAACGACGGCATGAGTCGTTGCATGAACCGCCGGATCAACTCTGTGGCAGGCGATCGAGCCAACGATTTCGCCGGCATCGCTTACGGCCACGAACACGGACATAGTGGCGAGACGGTGCTGAAGCGCTGGCTCCGTAATCACGGTATCGAGGTACGCTTCGGGCGGATAGCTGGCGCGGTAGGGCTCAAAAGCTATACGCAGACATTGCAGGATTCCGGTGGAATCGCCTGGAGTGGCTTTGCGGATCACAACTGATCGCAGACCCATTTGCCTTCACATCCTACATTCAGCAGTCGTCCATGTGCGCTGGGGTCGATGGCAAGGTCGAGAGCGTCCGCCTCCCAACTGCAGAGCCCACTTCACTCGAATAGCGTGACCTGGCGCGTGTCCGGCGCTCCGCCTCGACGGCGACGGTTGCCGGAGCCAATCACAGCCAGCACCGTTACCGACGACAATGCCTCGCGCGGGATGAAAACGCGCTGTGTATTCGACCGCAGATCGGGAGGATTCATCAGAAATCCCTCTGCCGGATTTTGTGTCAGGTCGTTGGGCAAAATACCTTCAATCAAATCGCTGTCTTTGAACTTGAGTCGCACCCACAAACCTTCGGTGCGAGGGCGGGTGGTGAAGGTCTTGCGCAGCATCAAGTCGGTATCCGAAAACTCGCGGACGAAATAAACGGCCTTGATGTCGCGCAGGTCAATGGCTACAACGTTGCCGGAAGTGTTGAGCAGTTCGAGTTTGCCATCCACCACAAAATTCGCTGGAGACACGAATCCGCTGACCGAATCGCGGTCGTGCTTGCGGACAATCACTTTCTTGTGAGTCGAGGGCATGAGTTAACGCGCACGGGCCAAAACACAAACGATTCTCGCACTTCCTTGCAGAAAGCGCAGAGTTTGTGCCTTCGCAGTAGCCAAACGGTAAACCTTGTGTTATTTTCTGATGTTTACTGGATCCGGTTTGTACAGTATAAGTCTAATGTAGTGAAAGGGTTAGATTCCTTGACGGGAAGAACTGTTCAGGTTGTCAGGCGCTTCCCTGTGGAAATGTTGTGAATATCGCCCGGTTTGCGTCAATGTTGGACAGCTGACCGCAAGGCGACCAGGAAGGCATGGCCGATTACATCTACACGCTGGAAACCCGGCTCTCGCCGGATCAACAAAAGGCAGTAACGCTCGTCCTAGACGCCGCCAAAGCGGCCGGCATGAATCTGTACCTCACCGGCGGTGCCATCCGAGACATGATCACCGGCTTTCCCATCCGCGACTTGGATTTCGCGGTGCAGGGAAATGCGCTCAAACTGCAAAAGGACTTGGAACGCGCCGGCGCGGTAATCGGCGATGCCGACGATGAAACGCGGTCATTGTTGCTGACGCTGCCGGGCGGGGTGCGCGCCGAAATTGCCATGGCGCGGTCGGAGCGCTATGACAAGCCGGGCAAAGCTCCGCAGATGGCTCCGGCGACCATTATTGAGGACCTGCGGCGGCGCGACTTCACCGTGAACGCGATGGCGTTATCGCTGAATGAAGGATCGCGCGGGTTATTGATGGATCCCTTCAACGGCGTCGCCGACATTGAAGCGAAAGTGCTTCGTGTGCTCCATAACTACGCATTCCTTGAAGACCCCTCGCGAATGATCCGGGCAACCCGCTTTACCACCCGATTCCACTGGCCGCTCGAAGAACGGACGCAGGCGCGGTATGAATCGGGCAAGGAAAATAATTACATCGAGTACATCCGCAACGCCAGTATCGGATACGAGATCGAGCAGTTGGCGTATGAAGACGATGCGCTGGGCGTGCTGAAGGCCTACGAAAAAGAAGGTTGGCTGAAGGTTCTGAACCCGCACTGGAGCACGGCGAAAGTTGATACGGCCGGGCTCGGCGCGCTGATGAAGACGCGGCAGCAGATGAACGAACTCGGCTACACGCCGGAAGTCGCACCGGCGGTGCTGTATTTTCTGACTTCGAAGCTGGGCGATAAGGATGTCGCGGATTTACGGCGCGCAATTCCGCGCAAGGATCTGGTTGAATCGTGGAAAGATCTGGAAGACAACGCGCACAGCCTGGCGAAGCGACTGACGGGCAAGGAAGCAGCGACTCCTTCGCGCACATGGCAATTGCTGTCGGCAGCTCGTCCGGAGATGATTCTGTTTCTCGCCATCACGGCGCGGCAGCAGGCCGTGGCGCAGAAGATCAAGAGTTTCTTTACCAAGTGGCGGCAGGTGCAGCAAAAAATTCCACTGCCTGAGATGACGGAGCTGCGCATCACTCCCGAGATGCCGGCGTATCCAAAGATTGCGAACGATGTGTTCTTGCTGCTGCTTGATGGCAAGCTCAGATCGCGGACCGAGACGCTGAAATACTTGAAGCCTCTGGCTCCGCCGCCTCCGCCGCCTCCACCTCCGCCTCCGGCAAAACGAGGTCGAGCAGCTAAGGCTGCGGCCGCCGCTGCTGCGGTCGCTCCCGTGGCCGTTAGCGGCAAAGCAGGTAAAGGCAAGGGGAAAGCTGCGGCCATTGCAGCTGCGGCGGCAGAAAAGCCCACAGAAACAAAGGGTGCACCGGCAGTCCCTCCAGCAAAAGCGGCGTCGTCAACTAAGGCGATTGCGGCTGCCAAAGTCAGCGCTCCAACTAAGGCTACAGCCAGCGCGAAACCTGGAAAACCAGTCACTACCGCCAAGCCTAGCGCCAAAAGTAAGGTGAAAGCCCCAGTTAAGACCAAAGCTAAAGCGGTTAAAACTAATAAGACTAAGCCCAAGAAGAAGGCCAAATAAGGCGCAACCGGCTTTTGCGGTTGCAGCCTGAAAATCGGTCGAATCCGCGCTATAATGTGTGTATGCGGCGCTGGTTGTCGGTTTCCGCGTTGGGCTTAATTATGTTGGCGCTGCCAGTGTGGGCGCAGCGGCACGGCGGCGGCGGAGGTGGAAGCCATTTCTCCTCGAGCGGCGCGCACTCCAGCATCGCATTTCGCTCTGGAAGCTTCAGCCGTGGCTCGAGCGTTCATGGTTCCTCCGGTATTCACGTTCGGACGGGCAACCCCTACTACAATCGCGGCGTTTACCGACGCGGCTATTACCCTTATTTCCCTTATGGAAGCTACTATCCTTACGGTTATTACGGTTGGGACAATTCCTTCTACGACGACTCGGGCGATCAGGATGCGTATGCGTCCAATGCGGCTCCGTCGTATCCCGGTCCGTATGCTGACGACAGTGGGTTGCAGCGCGACGTGCAAGCGTTAAGCGGAAAGATCGACCGCCTGCAGGCCGACGTCGAAGCCCGTAATCGTCCCAAGCAAGAGGAGCCGGCGACGGCGCTGGTTTTCCGTGACCAGCACGTTGAAGAAGTGCATAACTACGCGATCGCCGGCGGAACCCTCTGGGTGTTGAACGACCACCAAACCGGCAAGAAAATTCCACTTGCCCAGCTTGACCTTCCCGCCACCGTCAAGATGAATGACGACCGCGGCGTCGATTTCCAGATCCCGCAGTAGCTTGTTTCTTCAGGCGCTCCCGAATTTGCACCACATTCAGGCGTTGCGCGATTAACTCCAGCCAGTAGAATAAAATCGATCCGCTAAAAGCTTCATGACCCAAAACCAATTCGTCCATCTGCATCTGCATAGCGATTATTCTCTACTCGACGGCGCTTGCGACGTTGAAAAACTTGTCGACCGCGTCCACGAGTTGGGCATGCCCGCGGTTGCCATGACCGACCACGGCAATATCTTTGGCGCAGTGCATTTTGTGAACGCAGCGCACAAAGTCGGCGTGAAACCGATCGTAGGATGCGAACTTTACATTTGCAAAAAAGACGATCACGTCATCGCCCGCACTCCTCCCGACGGCGACACCTACAACCACCTGCTGGTGCTGGCCGAAAACGAAGAAGGTTATCGCAACCTGGTCAAGATCACGTCGGAAGCCTCGCTGCACGGCTTCTATTACAAGCCGCGCGTGAGCAAGAAGTTTCTGGCGGAACATTCTCGCGGACTCATCGGACTTTCCGGCTGCCTCAAGGGCGAAGTGGCAGAGCGCTTGACCGAAGGGAATTACGACGCTGCTCGCGCAACGGCCGGATTCTATCGTGATCTTTTCGGCAAAGAGAACTTTTTTCTGGAGATTCAGGACCAGGGATTGGAGATGGAACACCGCATCCACTCCGGGCTGTTTCAGCTGGAAAAAGATCTTGGCCTGCCCATGGTCGCAACCAACGACAGTCACTATCTTTGCGAGGACGATGCCCACGCCCAGGACGTGATGCTCTGCATCCAAACTGGCAAGTCAATTCTGGAAACCAACCGGATGAAGTTCGAGGGCACGCAGTTCTACGTCAAGAACTGCGAAGAGATGCTGCGTGTGTTCAAGGACGCCCCGCTGGTCCTTTCGCGGACTCTCGATATTGCCGAACGTTGCAATCTTCATTTAGAGAAGGTACCCAACCCGTTCCCGCACTTTGACGTTCCCGACGGATTTACTCCCGACAGTTACTTCGAGCACATAACGCGAGAAGGTTTCGCGCGGCGCATGGAAAGTTTGCGTCGGCTCTCAGATCAAGGCCGATTGAAGCATTCGCTTGCCGATTACGAACAGAGATTGGCACGTGAAATCGCGATCATTCAGCAGATGAAGTTTGCCGGATACTTCCTTATCGTCTGGGACTTTATCCGCTACGCGCGCGAACACGGTATTCCGGTGGGACCAGGGCGCGGATCGGCGGCGGGCGCGCTGGTCGCGTATTCCCTGGGAATTACAGACATCGATCCGCTGCAGCATGAGTTGCTCTTTGAGCGTTTCTTGAATCCCGAACGAATTTCGATGCCCGATATCGACATCGATTTCTGCATGAACCGCCGCGGCGAAGTGATTGAATACGTCACTCGCAAATACGGCCGCGAAAATGTGGCACAGATCATCACCTTCGGAACCATGGCCGCAAAGGCTGCGATCAAGGATGTGGGCCGCGCCATGGATATGCCCTACGCCGACGTAGACCGCATAGCGAAGATGGTGCCGACCACGCTGAATATCAAGCTCGACGATGCCCTCACCGAATCCGTCGCGCTGCAGGAGGCGTATCAGAAAGATCCCCAGGTGCGGCAGTTGCTCGACACCGCCCGAAAGCTTGAAGGCTTGGTGCGGAACTCGGGTGTGCATGCTGCAGGAGTGGTGATCTCCCCGCGTCCGCTGATTGAACTGGTGCCACTGCACAAGACCAAGAACGATGAAATCGTAACCGCGTTTGACATGGTGGCCATTGAAAAAATGGGCCTGCTCAAGATGGATTTTCTTGGGCTGACCACGCTCACCATTCTCGACGACACTCTGAAACTCCTTGCGCAGAAGGGCTTCAATCTCGCGCTCGACGATATTCCGCTCGAAGATGAGGAGACCTATGTAAAGGTCTTCCACAAGGGATTGACTTCGGGGGTGTTCCAGTTTGAATCGCAGGGAATGCGAGACGTGTTGCGGCGTTATCAGCCGAACTCCATCGAACACCTTACCGCCTTGAATGCGCTCTATCGTCCCGGGCCGATGGCGATGATCGACGACTTTATCGATCGCAAACATGGACGCCGCAAGATTGAGTACGAATTACCGGAGCTGAAAGAGATTCTGGAAGAGACCCTGGGCGTCTTCGTTTATCAGGAACAGGTGATGCAGGCGGCGAACAAGCTGGCTGGCTACTCACTTGGCGAAGCCGACCTGCTGCGGCGCGCGATGGGCAAGAAAAAGCCCGAGGAGATGGCCGCCCAACGCGAGCGCTTTGTGCAGGGTGCAACCCAGCGCGGTTATCCTCCGAAGAAGATCGAAAAGATTTTCGATTTGATGGCGCAATTCGCGGGATATGGATTCAACAAGTCGCACTCGGCCGCCTATGCGCTTCTCGCCTATCACACCGCATATTTAAAAACGCACCATCCGCATGACTTCATGGCGGCGCTGCTGACCTCGATCACCGGCGATACCGACAGCGTGGTCAAGTACATCAATGAATGCCGCGAGATGGGGATTGCGGTCGAGCCCCCGGATATCAACGTGAGCGACGCGAACTTCACTCCCCACGGGCAGGCCATCCGGTTTGGACTGGCCGCGGTGAAGAATGTGGGCGGAAATGCGATCGACTCGATTGGCGCGGCTCGGAAAAAACTTGGCCGCCCCTTCAAGTCATTCTACGAATTTTGTGAAGTGGTGGATCTGCGGTTGTTGAATCGGCGCGTGCTGGAGTCGCTGATCAAGAGTGGCGCCATGGATTGTTTCGGACGGCGGGCGCAACTGATGCAGGCACTCGATACCGCAATGGAGCACGCGCAGAAAGCGCAACGTGACGCAGAGTCCGGTCAACACGGGCTGTTTGGAGTGTTCGCCGACGAAACGGCCCAGCAGGCAAGTGACGCGCTTCCCAATGCGCCCGACTGGGATGAACACACGCGCCTTGCCGCCGAAAAAGAAATCCTCGGATTCTTCATTACCGGGCACCCGATGGAGAAGTATAAAGACAAGCTCGCAGATTTGAACGCGCTTTCGACTGAACAGATCGGCGCAATGAAACGGTCAACAGCCAAGGATGAAACCATCACCACGGCGGGTTTGATTTCAGGGTTGCGTGTGGCCAAGTCGCGCAGAGGAGAACTGTGGGCGCAAGCGGCGTTGGAAGATATGTCGGGGAAGGTGGAACTGCTGGTGTTTCCCGAGGCTTATCGAAAGCTGGCGGAAAAAGTAAAGCTGGAAGTCCCGGTTCTCATTCGCGGCGGGGTGCGAGTTGAAGAAGGCGCGAATCCAAAACTGACGGCAAACGAAGTTATTCCACTGGATGAAGCCCGCGTACCGCTGCCGAAAGCGCTCCGCATTCGGATTCCGCTCGCCAGCGCGAACGATGGAACCGTCGATGCGCTGTATGCACTTTGCAGCGCGCGCAAAGGCGAAGCGAAGGTGTTGTTCGATGTGGAGCGGGAAGGCGATTTCATGGTGGTGATGGAAGCTGAAGGCTATAATGTAATGCCGGACCGCAATTTTCTGGGGCGAGTCGAAGAGTTGTGCGGACGCGGCAGCGTGCGCGTAATCAGTTAAGCGGCATAACTCACCGCACCAGCATTACGCCCCGGCAAACATGTCCGATGCGACGAGCTTCGTATGAGACGAGTAAAGCTGAAGCCGGAGGTGAGGTCGGAACCTGCGACGAAGTTTACCGCGAACGGCGGCGTCCAATCTGGGACTGAACATGCAGCCGTCGCCGATTTCGCGCTATCAATTGCGGAGACGCATCCTACTCAAAAGAATCGCAACCTCATAAAAATGGATCCTGGAACGAAAGCTGTCCAAGAGTTGGCAAAAATCGAAGAGCAAATTACGCGGTTGCAGGCGCGTGCGGGGCAGGATACGGAAACACTGCGTCAGATCCAGCAATTGCACCACCGGGTGGACGGCCTGCGCCGCGAGATTTCTTCGCATCTGAACGCATGGGAGCGAACCGAACTGGCGCGCCATCCGCAGCGCCCTTACACGCTGGATTATATCGAGCGCCTGTTTACCGATTGGAGCGAAATCCACGGCGACCGCAGTTTCCGTGATGATCCGGCGATTGTTTGCGGAATGGCTCGCTTTCACGGCGAGGAAGTTGTCATTGTCGGTCAGCAGAAAGCGCGCGACGCCAAACAGCGCGTGTATCGCAACTTTGGCATGCCGCATCCGGAAGGATATCGCAAGGCCCTGCGGGTGATGAAGATTGCCGAGAAATTCAAGCGCCCGATTCTGACCTTTGTGGATACCGACGGCGCATACCCCGGATTGCACGCCGAAGAACGCGGCCAGGGTGAGGCGATCGCGCGTAACTTGCTGGAGATGGCACGGCTCGAGGTCCCGATTATAGCTACCGTGATCGGCGTCGGTGGCAGTGGCGGCGCTTTGGCGATTGCCGTGGCTGACCGCGTGTTGATGATGGAGAACGCCGTCTACTCCGTGATTTCGCCCGAGGGTTGCGCCTCCATCATGTGGCGCGATGCCAGCAAAAAAGGCTTGGCCGCCGAGGCCATGAAGATCACGGCGAAAGATCTAAATGAGCTTGGCTGCATCGACGGCATTGTTCCGGAGCCGGCCGGCGGAGCGCACACCGACCACGCTCAGGCAGCGGAGTTATTGGATACCGCGTTGCAGCAGCATCTGGCTGCGATCCGGAAAATGCCACCCAATGATCTGCTGGAATCCCGCTACCAGAAATTCCGCAACATGGCCCAGTTCTTCCAGGTTGAAGCGTAAATAGCGCTGCTTCAGCCCTTGGTTGCGCTTGATCCCTCGTCGACCGCGTTCTTGTTCGCAGGTTCCTCCGGATCTTTCATTTCCGGACCTCGCATTGCAGACTTAAATCCACGGATTCCGTCCCCGATTCCTTTGCCTAACTCGGGAAACCTTTTCGGTCCAAACACGAGCAGAGCAATTCCGAAAATCAACAGCAGGTGCGTGGGTTGAAACAATCCTTCGAACATTAATCCTCCTCAATAAAAACCATCACCGAGAAAATAATCGAAGCAGAAATCACGTGCCAGAAAAACAGCCACACAAAAAACAAAAGTGGGCGCCGTAACTTCTTGCACAAGATACAGCGCCCGAAAAACGTCACAAACCGAGTTACACCAATCAGAAACCACGTTTCGCGGCATCCGCAGCCTTCGCCAGCGTCGCCAGTGTTTTGAAGAACTCCGCAGACTGTCCTTCGAAAAGGTTCATCGTGGTCAGAAAATTTACGACGCCCCCCGCGATTCCAGTTGGGTCCGTGGGCCGAATCACCGCGCAGAGCGGCAGGTTCGGGCTGATAAATTCGCATGGCACTGGGAAAATCAGGTTGGTCTGCAGCGCCGGAATATCCTGAATCACGTCGAAGTTCGGGAAAGTCAGACCGCTGACTGGGTCCGTGAACGGAGCGACTGGCGGCTGCACGCCATTGCCCGCGAAATCCACCCACTCCAGAAAGTGCGCGACTTCGTCTCCGCCAATGCTGACGATAATTCGCAGCACCTCAAGATTAGTCGCCTTTTGCGCCATCGCGGAGTACAGCGTACTGCCGCCTTGCTCGATCGTGCCAAAGTGAAAAGCGGCTGTGTTGGCGATTGCCTGCACGTGTTTCGCCGGCTTGAAATCCGCATTCGTGCGGGGAATTGCCGTTACATTCACCAGTTCGAGCGCTTGCGGAAATGTGGCGCCGAGATCGGGATTCTGGCTGCTCCGATAGCGCGTGTACCAGCTCGTGTCGACGGTGAGGTTCATCAGATTAGTGAGGCGTCCGATCTGTTGTGCTCCGCTCGCCTGACTGCTGGGCAGCGTCCGGAACGCATCCAGATCTACAGGTTCTGCGCCGATCGAAATGAGATACGCATTCAAAAATGCCGCGTGGCTGGCCTCGTCGCCGGTGTTGCTGGAGACATACTGCGGCCCGTCGGGGTCAAGATTCATGAAGGCCGCCTGATAGCTGTTCATCGGCGTGAACGGGGCCGTCTCCACCGGCAGCTGACCGGGAGTGAGTCCGCCAAGTTCCGCATATTGCTGCCACAGATCGGTTTCGATCAGCTCAGCTGCGGCCAGGAACCGCAGAATGGCAACATCGCCTGAAGTGACGATTCCATTCGGCTGATGAGTTTCAGTAGCGGCAGCCAATAGCGGACCGCCCGCCAGCGCTGCTCCCGCAATTCCCATCCCTTTGAGAAAAGAGCGCCGCTGGACGCCGTTTCGAGCGCCTTCGCCGGTTTGTCCGATCGATTCGGACGATGCAGTGGGGGTGATGCTTTCTTTCTTCATGGCTCAAACACCAGTCCTTTACAAAGCAATGTCGATGATTCCGATATCGAATGTGGATTCACCGCAAGATCAAGGTAGGGTGTTTGCGCGACTGTGGTGTCACGCTTCGGTCAAGCTTCTGTCAAATTGTTTGCACGGTCATATGAAAGGCGCTAGCGGTCTGGCAGCAAATGCCATTCCACGAAAGCTCGGACGCCGGACGCTCGAACAATGTGGATCCGATACGCATCCTCATCCTTCATGTGCCCTGACGTCTTTCTAGGGCACTTCAATTCCGCTCGTCAACACAAGGGCGACTATCAATTCCCGATGACCGCGACAGTAAGTCGAGTTCGCCTGCATTATTGACGCAACAGGATTACCCGAAATACTGTATGGCTTCTCGATAACGACCATAGCACTCTTAGCCTGCCGTTTCGTCGGTCTAATGAGTGAATTGGCGGCGTGTGCGTCCAACCGCGGATGACAGGAAATCGCGAGTTGGGGATGTCCGCGAATTCGCCCTCCAAGAACATGTCGCGGAAAAGGGAATCAATCCCGCGAGAGTGGGAGTGTGTCTTTCGTGCCGTTCGATGGATGCCAAATATTACTAACGAGGTGGGATATGTCACAACTAAGAATTGGAAGACTGATGTCACATTTACTTTCCAGGTTGGTTGTAACTTCCTTAAGCCTGGTCGCGGCAACGTCATTTGTTGCTATTAGCAGTGCTGCTCAAACTGATACTCAGTTGTATTCAGCAGGTGCTTACGGGACTTATGCATATGTCGGGAGTGTCGTCGAAACGGCGAAAACAGCTCCCGTAGGGGTAGGGCCAGGATGCGGAACGCCTAAAGTCGGTGCTTCGGATACGGCCACTGTAGCTACCGTAAACGCGGCGCCCATTGTTACGACAGGTGCCATCAATACCAGCGCATCGAGCGCGCTGAACACGGCAACAGCCACTTCAGATATTCATAACATAGCAGTGCTCTCGGGTCTGATCACAGCAGAGGAGATAACTGCAGTCAGCACGACAACTAACAATAATGGGACGCTGCAGTCAAGCGAAGCGGGTTCAAGCTTGGTGAATCTGGTCGTCGCTGGCACACTAATAAGCGCTCTGCCCGAACCTAACACGACCATAGACTTGGCGGGATTTGGCAAAGTTGTGCTGAACGAGGAAATCATGTCGTCTCACGCCTCGAAGGCCAAGTTGACGGTGAACCTCATACACGTCTACATAACCCAGGCCAACGTGCTCGACATCAAGATAGGCTCACAGATCATCCTTGCGAGCGCCCATAGCGGTCTTGCCGAAGCCTCCGGCCCCGCCATTCTTGATGGCACGGCGTTCGGTACCTCGGTTAGCAGCAAACTTCTCCGATCCAGCCCGACAGCCGAGGTAGGTGTAGGCTGCGAAGGAGATGAGCTTAAAACCAAGACACAGGCGGGAGTCACGGTAACCGGCGTATTGACTTCCGGCACGATTACCGACACGGCGGAAGGAACCGTGAAGCCTTCGGAGGCAATGTCCCAAACCAGTTCGACGGTGCAGAGCGTGAACCTGCTAGGTGGTCTCATTACCGCCGACACGATCCAGGGACAGGCATCCGGCTCAACCACCGATGGCACGACCTTCAATTTCAACGGTACCGGGTCGTTCGTGAATATATCGGTGAGTGGACACCCTGAAATTACCGACAACGTCGCTCAGAACACCGAGGTAGAGCTCAGCGGTATTGGGACGCTTTACCTCTACCGTGTTTTGCCTGCCGCGACGAAGATAGAGGTCCGTATGATTGAGGTCAAGCTGGCTCCGAACAACATACTCGGCCTCCCAACCGGTCTGGATGTGAAGATAAGTGACTCCGAGGCATCATTACACAGTACCTCGCATCCTTAAATCAGGTTGTCGAGATGAGATGATCGCTCGGTAGTTCGAGTAATGTTGATCAGTAATAGGCCGGGTTCCCGTGCTTTCATTTGTTCGAAAGGCGGAACCCGGCTTGCATCTTGCCGAGCTGTGAAATCGCCCTCGCCAAAAACCCTGACGGATCAGGGGTCTTCTGCAGTCAGCTACAGAATCGGCAGATGCAAGCACGGTTGCACCATGAAATCGAGAGTGTTGATTTGCCGCAGCGCCTTCCCCACCAGCGATGCTTTGCATTCTTCCAGAGTGATCAGGAAGGGAAGATGCGATTTCGGACAATCCGGTTTCTGCAGGACCGAATCGATGTTGATGCCGGAGTGCGAAAGAATCGTGGCCAGGCTCGCGATAATGCCAGGACGGTCCTTGACCGAAAAGCGCAGATAGTGTCTAGTAGCAAAATCGTCAGTAACGGTGCACGTTTTCTCGAGGGCCGGTGCCCCGCCACGCATTTCGAATTGAGTTCTCTGCTTGAAGTTTGCGATGGCGAGAATGTCGGAAACCACGGCCACGGCAGTCGGATGTCCGCCCGCGCCGTGACCGCCAAAGACGGTTTCGCCGCCATAAGTTCCTGTGGCTACGACCAGATTCTGGCTGCCCTCTACCCGCGCCAGCGGCGATGCCAGCTCGACGAGTGCCGGTTGCACGGCGGCAAACAATTCATTTCCATTCGACGTCTTTTTTAACTCGGCCCGCGAAATCTGGCGGATCGTGCAACCCAGTTGCCGCGCGTAATCGAAATCAATCGAATCGATGGCTGAGATTGAGCACGCCACGATGCTCTCAGGATTGACCTGGCAGTGCAGCCCTACACGCGACAGAATCGCGAGTTTCGCGCGGGCGTCGAGTCCGTCAATGTCCTCTGTCGGATCCGCTTCGGCGAACCCAAGCTTTTGCGCTTCACGCAGAGCCGTCGCGAAAGGAATGCCGTGCAATTCGATCTGGCTGAGAATGTAATTGCAGGTCCCGTTGAGAATGCCGCTGATCCTGAACAGGTCGTCGCCCGCCAATCCCTCTTGCAATCCAGAAATTACTGGGACGCCTCCGGCTACCGATGCTCCAAATTGAATTTGCTGCTTCATCTGCCGCGCCAGGGCGAGCAATTCACCGCCGCTCCGAGCGATGAGTTGCTTGTTAGCCGTGACCACGGACTTGCCCGACTGGAGCGCGCGCCGGATCCACTCTTCCGTCGGCTGAAGGCCGCCTATCACCTCGACCACGATATCGGTGGAGGAAGATAAAATGTCGTCGATGTTTTCCGTCCACTGCACTGACGACGGAAGCCAGTCCACTTTCTTACGCGCCACGTTACGATTCAGAACGTGGGTCAGGCGCAACTGAGGGCTCGAACGCTCGCACAGTATTCTCGCCACCGAACTGCCGACGGTTCCGAAGCCCAGAAGAGCCACCGTGCAGTTTTGTGCAGTGTCGTTTCCCCCAGCGGACGCGCTCATAATTCCATTATCAACGAAAACGGACAAGTGCTGGCCGGCGGCGCTGACCGCAACCCTCTTGCGGACCTCATTTGTAACCTGGAGAAATGGCGATAACGCCTGACAACCGCCGGTTTCTCCCGCGTATAATAAAAGGTCTTCAGTGCCGCGCGCTCTGCGAGACGTTACTCTTCAGAGGGTGCCCTTTGACCGTTTGATTGAGAAGGCTTAGACCAGAAAGGCAGTGGGATGGCTACTATCGATGTCGTGCCTCACGAAGCTCAGGGCCAACTGGGCCAGAGGCGTGTTGTCAATGACATGAGTATTCAGGTTGCGACCGTCAACGGATCGGGGTCGCAGAGTTCCAACACAGTTTTGTTGCGCAGTATTTTTCAGATGGGCGTGCCCATTTCCGGCAAGAACCTGTTTCCTTCGAACATCGCTGGATTGCCCACCTGGTACACGATCCGCGCCAACAAGAACGGCTACATTGCCCGAAAAAAAGAAATCGATTTGCTCATCGCAATGAACGCGGAGACGGCGCAGGACGACGTCAAGACGCTGGCCCCGGGTGCGGCCGTGCTCTACGACGAACCGCTGGCGCTCGACAAATTGCGCAACGATTTGATTTTCTACGCTGTCCCCTACGACAAGTTGACGGCAACGGTGGGCGCTGACGCCAAGCTGCGCAAACTCGTCAAGAACATGATCTACGTCGGCGTCGCCGCGCAATTGCTGCACATCGATTATGCCGAGATTGAAAAAGCGATCCGCAGGCATTTTTCGACCAAAGTAAAAGCGGCAAACCTGAATCTGGCGGCGGCCAAAGCCGGTCACGATTATGCCGCAGCGAATTTGCAGAAACGCGATCCGTTTTATATCGAGCGGATGAACAAGACAGCAGGGAAGATCATCGTCGATGGCAACTCGGCAGCAGCCTTGGGATGCATGTTCGCGGGCTGCACGGTAGTGACGTGGTATCCAATTACGCCGTCGTCATCGCTGGTCGAAACCATGATCGAGTACATGAAGGAACATCGCGTCGGCCCCGACGGTAAAGCGACCTTCGCCATTGTGCAGGCCGAAGACGAGTTGGCCGCCATCGGCATGGTAGTGGGTGCGGCATGGGCGGGCGCGCGGTCGATGACCGCAACCGCCGGACCGGGTATCTCGCTGATGGCCGAGTTCGCGGGTCTCGCTTATTACGTCGAAGTTCCAGCAGTTATCTGGGACATTCAGCGCGTCGGCCCGTCCACCGGATTGCCGACTCGTACGTCGCAAGGCGATCTGCTCTCGGTCGCGTTTCTCAGCCACGGCGATACCAAGCACATCATGCTGTTCCCTTGTTCTGCCGCCGAGTGTTTCACGCTTGCGCAGGAGGCGTTCGATCTGGCCGAGCATTTTCAGACGCCAGTCTTCGTCATGTCAGACCTCGATTTGGGAATGAATAATTGGATGTCGGACCCGTTTCCTTATCCCGACAAGCCTATTAACCGCGGCAAAGTTTTGACGAAAGAAGATATTGCCAAGGCTGGCGGGTTTGCGCGCTACAAAGATGTCGATGGAGATGGCATCGGCTATCGTTCGCTGCCCGGCACCGATCATCCCGCCGCCGCATACTTCGCGCGCGGCAGCGGACACAACGAGAAATCGCAATATAGCGAGCGTCCCGACGATTTTGAACGCAACATGGAGCGCCTTAACAAGAAGTTTCAGACCGCGCGGTCGTTTGTTCCACGCCCCGAGCTGACAGGAAGCGGCAATGCCAAGATTGGCATCGTGGCTTATGGAACCTCTCACTGGGCAATCATCGAGGCGCGGGATCAACTGGCGAACGAGCATGGCGTAGAAACGGATTATCTCCGGGTACGGTCGTATCCGTTCACGCGCGAGGTGCACGATTTTATTGAGCGGCACGAGCGTACATATGTAGTCGAGCAAAACCGCGACGGCCAGATGGCCTCGCTGCTCAAACTCGACATCAAACCGGAATTGACGCCGCGCTTGCGGTCGATCTGCCACATTCACGGGCTGCCGCTCGATGCGCGCTCGGTGACTGACGAACTTATTACGATGGAGGGCAAGTAACATGGGCACCACGACCGACACGCCGGCGTCAACTTCCGCGCCAGCCCCAAAAACGAATCGCATTGGGTTGCAGGTCATCGACTATCGCGGCGGCAGGACTACGCTGTGCGCCGGATGCGGGCATAACGCGATTTCCGAACGCATCATCGATGCCATGTATGAGATGGGCGTCGCGCCCGAACGCGTGGCCAAGCTCAGCGGGATTGGTTGTTCGTCGAAGAGTCCGGCATATTTTATGAACCGGTCGCACAGCTTCAACTCTGTGCACGGACGCATGCCGTCGGTGGCAACCGGCGCGATTCTGGCGAACAGAAATTTGCTCGCGCTTGGCGTATCTGGCGACGGCGATACGGTTTCGATTGGCGTCGGACAATTCATCCACATGATGCGGCGCAACGTTCCCATGATTTACATCATTGAAGACAACGGCTGTTACGGCCTGACAAAAGGTCAGTTTTCTGCCACCGCCGATCTGGGATCGACGCTGAAGAGCGGTATCGCCAACGATCTGCCTCCGGTAGATACTTGTGCGCTGGCGATTCAGTTGGGAGCTACGCTCGTGGGCCGGTCGTTCTCCGGCGACAAGAAACAACTGCACAATATGCTGAAGGCGGCCATCGCGCACAACGGGACGGTGATGCTCGATGTGGTTTCTCCATGCGTGACCTTCAACGACCACGAAGGCTCGACCAAATCTTATAAATATGTGCAGGAGCATGAAGAGGAGTTGAACGAAGTTGGCTTCGTGCCCGTTTTTGAAGAAATCAATGTTGACTACGATCCGGGAACGACCTTTGAGGTCACCATGCACGATGGATCGAGCCTTCGCTTGAGCAAGATCGAGGCCGACTATGACCCGACTGACAGAATTCAGGCAGTGCGCCGGTTGATGGAAGCCCATGCGAAAGGCGAAGTGCTGACCGGCATGTTCTACGTTAATGCTAAAGCCCCCAGCTTTATCGACATGCTCAACGTGACCGATCAGCCGCTCGCAACTCTGCCCGAATCTGTGACCCGTCCGAGCAGGGAAGTGCTGGCAAAGTGCATGGAAGAATTGATGTAGGTTTCTAGGCGGTGCGCCAGATTACATCGTCAGCACCACTCGAAACCTCACCCGTCCGCTAATCATCTGCTCATACGCTTCAGCAGCTTTTTCCAGCGGAAACTTTTCGATCATCGGACGAACTCCGGTGAGCGCGCTGAACTGCATGGTGTCTTCGGAATCAGTCGCGATTCCCGAGGCCCACCCCTGCAGCGCCTTGCGGCCTCTGATTAATTGAATAGGTGTGACCGGGATGGGATCCTGACTAGCGCCAACAACGACCATCTCGCCGTTGACGGAAAGTCCGTCGAACAGCGCAGCCATCGATTTCGAATCGGGAGCAGTGGCGAGAATAATGCGAGCGCCGCCAAATTTCTGCAACTCCGCAACCGGATCGCCCGCTGCAGTATCGACGTAATGCCAGGCTCCGAGTTTGCGCGCCAGCGCTTCTTTATCTTTGCCGCGTCCGATGGCGAATGTGCGGAAGCCCATTTGGCGCGCGTATTGAATTCCCAGATGGCCTAGTCCTCCAATGCCTTGCACAGCCACCAGATCTCCCGCGCGCGCACCGGAATTGCGGAGCGCATTGAAAACTGTGATGCCGGCACAAAGCAGCGGAGCGGCATCAGCGGCGGCCAAATCATCGGGGATGGCAGCAACCGCCTCGGCCGGCGAGATCATATATTCCTGGTAGCCGCCGTCGTGAGTGATGCCGGTTATCTTTTCATTCTTGCAGTTGATGAAATCGCCGCGGCGGCAGGCCTCGCAGGTGAAATCGTGGCCGCCGTGCCATCCCACGCCCACACGCTGCCCGGGCTTCCAGTTCGTAGCATCGGCGCCCACGGCGTCGATACGGCCGGCAATTTCGTGTCCGGGAACGCGCGGATACTGGATGCCAGGCCAATAGCCTTCTTTCACCAGCGCGTCGCTGTGGCAGATGCCGCACGCTTCAACTTTAATTCTCACTTGATTCCGGCCGGGTTCGGGAATGTTTCTCTCGATCAATTCAAAATTACCGCCCGCCTTACTGACTTGGACGACTTTCATCTTCGGCATAGGTATTCCCTCACGAATTCAAAAATAGAATTGACGACACGGTAAAAGATGACAGAGCGAACCGAAACGACTCAGCCCGAGCACGGTTCTCGATGGGAATATGAACCCATGTTTACGCGATAGGCAAAGTATAGAATCCTAAACTTTTCAGCTCCGTTTCGAAAACTCTGCGGTATTGTTCTTTTATGGAGGTTCTGGGAACGCCTGCCGCAATCTTCGTTACGCGGTTTCCACCGGCTGAAGTCGCGGCAAAAATTGCCGTATCGCTCGGTATCGGTTTACTGGTGGGGATCGAGAGGGAGTGGTCGAACAAGGACCTCGGTGCGCGCACGTTCGCTTTGACCGCGCTGCTGGGAGCGACTGCAGCTCTTTTCGGGCCGACGTTGGTTATCGCGTCACTGGTCGGAGTATTTCTCATCGTGGTTGCCGCGAATGCGCGCGCTGTCCTCGTTGATCGATCCCTGGAAGCGACCACTTCAACCGCGTTGCTCGTGATTTTTGTTTTGGGAGCGCTGGCCGGGCAAGGTCACCTCTTTACCCCAGTGGCAGCGGCAATCCTGATGACCATGCTACTGGCGTGGAAAGGGGAGTTGCGCCGCTTTGCAGGCGGACTGAGACCCGAGGAAATCAGAAGCGCGGTTCTCCTGGGACTGATTGGGTTGGTGGTCTATCCCATATTGCCCAACCGCTTCATTGACAGATGGGAGTTGATCAATCCGCGAGAAGCCTGGATAACTGTCATTATCATTGCCGGCATTGGGTTCGTGAACTACGTTCTGCTGAAGATGTACGGCACCCGAGGCGTATATCTGAGCGGTTTTCTCGGAGGCTTCGTCAATAGCAGTGCCGCCGCCCTCGAACTGGCAAGACCGGTCGGATCCGGAAGCGCCGCGTCGGGTGTTGCGCTTTCGGCCATGCTCCTCACGATTATTGCGATGTTTGTGCGGAACCTGGTTATTCTTGCACTGCTGTCGCCCGCGGCAGTAGCAACTGCAGCCGGGCCCCTGCTTGTCATGGCTGCAGTGGCTCTCGCTTTTGTACGCCGCTCCAGCAAACGCGATGAAGCCGGGCGAACCGAGCTTCACCTTGAGCTGCCCGTTTCTCTCGGACGTGTGTTGAGCTTCGCTGCACTTTTCCTGGTGATTCAGATCCTCTGTACTCTAGGTCAGCGTTACTTGGGAAAAATCGGTTTTCTCGGAATAAGCGTGCTCGGTGGGTTGGTCAGCAGCGCCAGTACGTCCGCCGCCGCCGCCAACATGGTTGGCCATCGACAGATGCAGCCGGCACTGGCCTCCGAAGGCGTGGTGCTGGCATCGGTCGCCAGCGCTCTCGTGAATCTCCCCATCCTTTATCGTAGCGTCAAGAACCCGGCGCTGTTGAAACGATTGACAAGATACACCGTGATACTCGCGGCGATCGGTATTGCTGTGCTGATTCTGCAGGAATACATCCGAAGGTAGAAACGTAGCGGGAGCATTCTAGCCACCTGGCCTCGACGCAAGCCATAGGACGAGCAGGTGTAGGTCACGACTTCCTGTTAACGCTTGTTCACCGCCAGCCAAGACATCTCACGATAGGAATCCGCTACTACCCAGCCACACGTCGTCAGCGCCCACGAGAGCACCGTCTCGCTCCACTGAAAAGCGCTCTTGGGGCCCGGCGCAGCCACAATGGGTACCCACACCAGCAGCGTAAACATTCCCATCTGCAATGCCGAGAGCGCGGCCGCCAGCCGTGCACACACACCGATGATCACCGCTACGCCCGCCGCGATGAAGGCGGCGCCGGTGAAGTATGCCCAGGCCACGTGCGCCGGCAACCAACTAGGCACCAGCGGGGCAGTGTTTTGCAGATAGGTGAAATGAGCGATTCCGAACGGGATCAAGGCCAGTCCGTAGAACACCCTTGCGATGCGCACCCCTGTGTCGCCGGAGGCGAAACCGAAATGGTGCCTGTCCCAGTCAGTAGCGAACCAGGCATACAGTACCCAGGCGGCCGCCACTATCATCGCGGTTTGGCACCATGGCCAGTAAGCACCCACCGTGAATGTGTGGAGGAAACTTGGCACTCTCAACACCGCCATCCAGAGCAGAAGAAAAATGAGCAGCACGCGCGCCGCCGGAGCCGCCGTGCGTTGCCAGAGCAGGCCTAGGCCAGATGCCAGCGAGATAATCGCGCAGAGATAGGCAAGCACTTCGCGCATTGGCACCGTCTTCGGTACTGGCTGCCATATCGCGGTGAAATTGCCCGTCGTCAGGCCGAGGATTCCGAGGCCGATCATGGTCACGGCAAAGACTGCATGACCCACGCTTGCGATGCGCATTGCCCTATCCTCCGGTGGTGTTCAGGTTTATCACAGCCATGCAGCCGTCCATTGTAGGTCAGATGCAATATTGAACAGCAAAATGCAGCAGCAGTTGCATGAAGCCATCGTCGGACCATCGTCGGCGAATCAGGCGACTCGACCCGAGGTCAATAAACCTCCAGGTCATAAGCAGAGATGGGATTTTGCTTCAGTCTGTGCTTGTAGATTACATTGTCAGGATGACTTGGACCCGTTTCGTTCTTGCACTCGTGTTCTTCGCCCTTCCTGCATTTGCCCAGCATAGCCAATCTGCCAAGCCGTCGGACGATGCCGGCGCAACGCCTGCGGCGGCAAAATCCGCGGAGTCGAAATCCGCTGAACCCAAGCCCGCCGAGCCAGCCAAGAATCCGCTGCCCGCGGACAAGTCGGTGCCGCAGACGATCACTGTAAACGGCAAGACGCTTCACTACACCGCGACGGTCGGCACAATCACGCTCAAAGGCAAGGAAGACAAGCCCTCCGGTGTTGTGATGTACACCGCATTCACACTGGACTCACCAAAAGGCGACAGCGGCTCGCACCGCCCTGTCACCTTCGCCCTCAATGGCGGCCCGGGAGCCTCGTCCGTCTATCTGAACCTTGGCGCGATCGGCCCGAAGCATATTGCCTTTGCTAATGAAGGCGACTCGCCCTCGGACCCGGCGACGCTGACTGACAATCCCGGCACATGGCTCGACTTTACCGACATCGTCTTCATCGACCCGATCGGCACGGGGTTTTCGCGTTCCCTGGTCGACGAAGCGGAGACAAAGAAGCTTTTCTATGGTCCCAAGCCGGATATCGAATATCTCTCGCTCGTGATCTACAAATGGCTGGTTCAGAACGATCGCCTGCTGGACAAAAAATATCTGGTTGGGGAGAGCTACGGCGGGTATCGCGGGCCGCTGATCACGCACTATTTGCAATCCACGCTCGGCGTTGCTATGAATGGCCTGGTGCTGGTGAGTCCATATCTGAACCCGGAGGAAGGCGACGGAGACTTGTCGCCGATTCCCTGGTTGATCGACCTGCCGTCGATAACCGCTGCACATCTGGAGTCCGAAGGCAAGCTGACCGACGCGGCGATGCAGCAGGTGATGGCGTACACCCGCGGAGACTACGCACAGGCTCTGCTCAAAGGTCGCAGCGATCAGGCAGCTAACGACGCGATGATTGCCCATGTCACCGAAATGACCGGGCTTGATCCGAAGTTCGTGAAGTTTGCCGGCGGCCGGTTGAACATTCGCGCTTATCTTCGCGAGGTGCACCGGACGCAGGGATTAATCGGCAGTGTCTACGACTCGAACGTGACTGCACCCGATCCGTTCCCCTATGCCCCGACACAACAGGCTGGCGATCCGATTCTGGAGAGCATCATCGCCCCCACGACCACCGCCATGGTGGACTTCATCACCCGAACAGTTGGATGGAAAACCGATGCCCGCTATGAGGCTCTTTCGCGTGACGTCAACCGGCAATGGGATCGCAACGACGACCTGCGTGAGGGTGCGGTGAGAGACCTGCGCGAGTCGGTTGCGGCCGATCCCAAACTGCGCGTGCTCATCGTGCATGGATGGAACGACCTCTCCTGCCCGTTCATGGGATCAGTGCTCAGCGTAGACCAGATGCCGATCATGGGTGATGCGAACCGCGTTCAGGTCCATGAGTTTCCCGGCGGCCACATGTTTTATACGCGACCAGTAAATCAGGACGCATTGCATAAGCTGGCTGAAACCATGGTGGCCACGCACTAAGTGAAAACGGACTTGCTTCGATTCAACGGCACTGTTGAGCGCGATCCCGCCATCGACGCGTGGATGAAAGACCATACCGGCTCATTGGGAGCCATCGCGCATTAGTGGTTCGAGGTGATGCGAAAATGCGGCGACGAAGTGCGCGAGCTTCTGCATGACGGCTGTCCGGTCGCATGTTTGGGAGATGCGCCCTTCGGCTACGTCAATGTATTTACCTCGCACGTAAACGTTGGGTTCTTTCACGGCGCAGCGCTGCCCGATCCGGAATGTCTGTTGCAAGGCACGGGCAAGTTCATGCGCCATGTGAAGCTGAAACCCGAAACGCCCGCAAACGCCGCGGCGCTAAACAGGCTCATCGCTGCCGCGTACTCCGACATAAAGGATCGCGTCGAAAACGGCTAAGCGCTACGGCTGATAAATGCAGTTGCCCCAGTCATCCGCGCTTTTTGCGAATGAGTGGGGCCATGCTCAAACCCTGCATCAAAGGCGGCGCCTATTTCCGTGTTTCTTCCGCCGGCACGTTGTAGGCGCACAGATTGTTGTAGCCGCAGACCGCGTAGAGCGTTCCATTCACCACCACCGGCTCAGAAACCGTCCCGCCGCCATATCCGGAGTCCCACAGCAACGCTCCCGTCGAAGCGTTAAGCGCGCAGGTTCCATTGCACTCGGCATAGACCACGCCGTTAGCCACCGACGGAGAAGAGCCAAAGGTCGAGTCACCGCTGCCGGAGGTCGTCCACAGCACTTTGCCGGTCTTAGTCGAAAGAGCATATTGCTGGCCGTAGTAAGTGCCGCCGACGTAAAGCACATCCTTCACCACCGCGGGACGGTTGGCAACGTTGCCGCAGTCCAGGCCCGTCACCGTCCACAGTTGGCCTCCCGTCTTCGCATTGAACGCATAGACCGAGCCGTTAAATGTGTTTACGTAGATGGCATTGCCGGATACCGCAACTGGCGAGCCGTTGTCGCCCGTCTCAGCGCACCATAGCGATGCCCCCGTGGCGAGTTCCACCGCACAAACACCCTCAGTACCATCGTTTGGATAGAAAGTGCCGTAGTAAACCACACCCTTCGAAACCGCCGCATTGTAGGGCGTGGGAGAGTAGCAATCATTGGCCCCGTCCGGACCGCCACAATTGCCAGTCGTCCAGAGCTGCGCGCCCGTCTTCGCATTCAGTCCAACGATGTAACCCGCGCGCTCGCTCAAGGTGTCGGCTTCGCCGATGACCACGACATTGTCGGAAATAACCGGGCCATTGTACGGGCCGCTACTAACCTGCGTTCCCCCGTCGTTGAAGATCGCCCAACTCCAAAGCAGCTTGCCTGTGCTGGCCTTCAGGGCGCACACGCCAGCATGCCCACCGTTGAGATCGTCGATCTGACAGTTGACATAGATCGTGCTGCCGGAAATGGCCATGCCCTGTGCCGTCCCCCCGTATGCATACCCCGTTTCCGTTCCAGCGAATGTCCAAATCACTTTGCCCGTGGTTGCATTGATGGCGTACAAGTTGCCGTCGGTGGAGTCCACGAACACCGTATTGCCCAAAGTCAGCGTGGGAACGTTGATCTCGCCGTTAGTGGGAAAGAGCCAGGTCTGGGTGAGTCCTGAAACGTTGCTCACGGACAAGGTCTTTTCCTTGCTGTTATAGCCGACGTGAGCGGCGTTGAATCCAGGCTGCTCCCAGCTCGCTAGCACAGCCGGTTTGTTGTGGGCGGCACTCTGGGCTCCGGCGACTGCGGCCATTGCTGTTAGCAACATCGATAACGATACTAGACGAAATGCAGCCTTCATATTTTTTCTCCTGTACAACAAGCTGGGTCGTGCAATGCGTACGCCCTCGCGCCTTAGGGGGCGGCGGTGGAAACCGTCAGCGCCGCCAGGAAGCTCCGTTGCTCACCCGCGTTTCCGCTGTCGGTTATCGTCATGCTGACGAGGGTCTGGTTCTTAAACGCGGCGGGCAATTCATAAACCTGCTCGTCCAGGCGCTGTCCCTCGCCATTGACCCAGGCGTTGATGGTGGCGGTTTTCCCCACGCCTCCGGGCAATTGGCACAAGATGCTATTCGTGGTGCTGCCGTTCTGGTTGTAGTCGCGGACGTTTACGTTGCCGGTGAGATCGACAGTCCAGGTGGCCCCGCCGCTGCCGGTAAAAGTGACGCTGAGCAGGCCCGATGCGCCCGTGCCCCACATGGTATTCATGAGCGTGTAGACGGTCTTAACTTTCGCGACGTTGATGGGAACCGTCACCGAAACTGTGCCGCTGTTGCCGCCAGCCTCGACGTCGGCTGCCCAAATGTTGCTCGCCGTCCCCTGCGCGTTTCCTGGAATGAGGAAAGGGATGCCATCGTAGGTTTGCTCGCCAAAAGGAAACGTGGAGCAGTTGATAAACCCTCCTGCGGGAGCACCGCACCAGGTAGTGTCGGCGAAGGACGAAATGTCGATGGACGTGGTGGTTACTTTGGCTGCATGCGTTAATACCGTGCTGAGGCAAATCATCAGCATCAGAACTGAAATTTTGTGTCGCTTCATGATTCCTCCAAATTGGTTAGTCAGGGTGGTTCTTGTCGAAATAGCTTACGTTGGCGTTTTGGCTATCGCGGATTTACGGACCGGTGGTTGAAACCGTTACCGCCGCCAGAAAACTGCGTTGCACGCCTTCATTTCCGCTGTCGGTGATGGTGATGCTTACCAGTGTCTGCGTCGCAAACGCCGCTGGCAGTTCATAAATCTGTTCGTCCAGGCGCTGGCCCAGGCCGTTCACCCAGGCATTGATGGTGCCCGATTGCCCTACACCCCCTGGCAGCTGGCAAATGCAGGTATCCGTGTAATTGCCGTTGTTATAGTCGCGGACATTCGTTCCGCCAATAGGGTCGAAGGTCCAGGTGGCTCCTTCGCTTCCGGTAAAGGTAATGCTGAGCAGACCCGATTCCGTTGATCCCCAGATCGTATTCATGAGCGTGTAGACCGTCTTGACCTTGGCCACATTGACGGGAATGGTGACCGAGACCACGCCGCTGCCCCCTCCGGCCGCGAAGTCAGAGAACCAGGCATTGTTCTCCGTACCCTTCTTGTCGCCAGCGATAACGAACGGGATACCGTTGTAGTGTTTTGTGCCGTAAGGAAATGTGGAGCAGTTGAGGTTGTAGATTCCTAAGTCCCCGCACCAGCTATTGTTGGCCACGGAAGAGATGTTGATAGTCTTATTGGCTGCGTTCGCCAATCCGGTGCCGAGGCAGAGCATCAGCAACAGGGTAGAAAGCTTGCGGTTTTTCATTTTTCCTCCAAATGGTTCATTTTCGGCATTGCGTTGTTTAATTCTTCCGCGGTTAGCGCAATCTTCGATGACGGAAAGTGCAGTTCCTTGCCCACCCCAATCGCTTCGCCTCGCCACTCTGGGCCAGGGCATCCGCAGCCATTCCAGTTAGTAAAAGCAATATCAGCACGAGTCAAATACAGCCTTCATAGCTTTCTCCTTTGTAAGAGTCCGCCGCGCGGGAACCGATGCTGAGGCACATCCCCCATGCACCCCGATCGGTTCCCGCATCGGTGGTCTCTTGCTTCCAGGTCGCTACTTGCCCGTACCCGTCAGCGCAACGTTTTGTGTCCCCGCACCATCCGTGATGGCCACCGTCGCAGTCCGCGTGCCGCTAGTTGTAGGCTTGAAGGTTACGGACAGCGCGCAGTTGGCGCCCGTCAGCAGGCTGCTCCCGCATTCATTCTTCAGGACGAAATCGCCTGCATCCGCTCCACCCAGCGCTACTTTGCTGATCGCAAGCGATGTTTTTTCATCGTCCGTGATCACCACCGTTTGCGCCTTGCTGCTGCTGCCCACGGCCTCCGCTGCGAAGGTCATGGAAAGCGGCGACACGCTCACCGGCTGCGTGCTGTTTTGCAGTATCGTCACCCATTCCTGGGTTGTCCACGCCGCGTTACCGGCAACGGCCATGTCGATCATGCCATCGCTGTTAAAGTCCCCCAGGGCAATGCCGGAGTTGTCCACACCGCCCACCCACGGCCCTTCGTCCAAAGTGAAGGTGCCATCGCCGTTGCCGGTATAGACAAGCGCCGCTCCCCAGCTATTTTCTCCGCTGTACTCCGTATCGCATGCGCTGTATTGAACGGCAACCGCCAGATCCAGCTTGCCATCCTGGTTAAGGTCGGCAGCGCCAAGCCAGTACGGGTTGGCTCCGCCACTCGGATAGCATTGTGTCCAGCTGAATGGATAACTCGCGCCCGCCGTGAACGCTCCGTTTCCGTTCCCGGTGAAAATCGTGAGTTCGCCCGAAGCATCCCAGCTGGTGAGTGCCAGATCCAGTTTGCCGTCGCCGTTGAAGTCGCCGGCTGCGAGTCCGATTGGGTTGATCCCCGAAGGTGTGCTGATCGGATCCCCGAATGTGCCGTTTCCATTTCCCAGCAGCACATTGATTGCTGTCCCACTGTAGTTAGTAAGCGCGACATCGAGTTTGCCGTCATTGTTGAAGTCGCCCACTACGATGCTTCCAGCTTCCGACCCGCTGGCGCCGTTGATCACATTGGCTGCACCGTATTTGCCCGAACCATTATTCAGGAGCACGCTCAGGCTGCCATCTCCGTTTGAGGTCAGTATGTCCAGCCTTCCATCGCCCCTCAAGTCGGCCAACGTGATGCTGTTAGACTGCTGCGTCGTTCCGGTGGAATAGTAAGCAGGCTTCTTGAACTTTCCCTTGCCGGTGCCCAGCAGCACGGCAACCTCGTTATTCGGACATCCGCCTCCGGCGTTGGTCATGTTTGCCACCACATCCACCTTGCCATCCCCGTTGACGTCGCCCAATGCGATATAGCTGACCCCGCCGCGGTTGGCGTCGCCGCAGCCCACCGCAACCGAAGTGGGAGCTCCAAACACGCCATGGGCGCTGCCCAGCATCACCGTGATTCCCACGCCGGTTCCGCCGCCGGCTTGCACCATGTCCAGATTGCCGTCGCCGTTGAGGTCCGCCGTTGCGATGCCGTTGATGGGCGCATTCCAGCTATAGCCATAACCCTGGCTGCTGCGGAACGTGCCGTCCCCGTTTCCCAGGCCCACCGTAACCCACTCGCCCGCATTGTTGGAGGTCGCGAAATCCAGTTTCTTGTCGCCATTAAAGTCGGCTACCACCAGATTGTTCGGATACCCATCTGTAGCGAATGACTGTCCTGCCGCGAAGCCGCCCTTTCCGTTTCCCAGCATCGTCCATACCGCGGACGAAGAATAAGAACTCACAATCAAGTCGTTCTTTTTGTCGCCATTGATATCCGCGATCACGATCGAGTCGATCCACGACGGACCATATAATGCTGGAGGGGTCTTAAACGTGCCGTCACCATTGTTGATGTAGACGTAGGCTCCGTTGCCGGTTCCCATCACCACATCTCCGTGGTCATTCTTGATCAGTTGCCCAATGGCTACCGCCATCGCGCCCGAATTTGAACCTTGCTGGTAAAACACCGGAGATTGGAAAGTGCCATTGCCGTTGCCGATCAGCACATAAATGCCGTCGCTGCTCACGTTCGAGGCCACTACTAGGTCTGGTTTTCCGTCATGATTGACGTCGCCCGCTGTGATTGCCCCCGTAGAACCAGGCGAACTGATCGCGACCGCCGTTGGAACCGCGAACGTTCCATCGCCGTTGCCCAGAAAAACATCGACGCCATTGTTGGGATCGATCGCCACTAAATCGAGGTGTCCGTTGTTGCGGAGATCGACGGCGATCAATCCGCCCGCTATCTCATTATTGGCGGCAGGGCCAAGCTCTGAATACGAGGCTTTAAGAGTGAAGCCGCCCGCTCCGTTGCCCAGAAAAATCCACAGCGTACCTGGGTTGAAGTTGCAGTCGCCCCCGGCAGTACCCGACACCACCGCGAAATCCAGATCGCCATCGTTATTAAAGTCGCCAACGACGATGCCGCCCTCCAGGGTGCACGAAAACGTCGTAACGGACGCAACCGCCCCGTAACTGCCATCGCCGTTGCCCAACATAATCCCCACTCCTGCCGTGTTGCCGTTGTCATCCAGCGTGAGCAGGTCCGGTACCCCGTCATTATTGAAGTCACCCAGGGCAACCGCTTTGATAGGAATCGGGCTGTAATTGGGAATCACCGACCCCCCGTTGTACAAAATCGGGTTCACGAACGTTGCCGGGGAGGGAGTCTGGGCCTTGGCAGAAATCACTGTCGCGGCTACAGCCACTAAGAACACGGCGAGAGCAGATGCCATGCCAGTACAAAAAGTATTGATTGCGTGTCGTGCCTTGGTCATTAAATTCTCCTGTGCTGTCTTATTCCTTGTGCTCATTTCTCGCGCCTGTCCTCAGCGACCCGAACCATTTGGAAAGCGGTTAGGTTGGTCCGTTCCCCGGTCAACGGTCTGATCGCCACGCGCATGATGCGCGACGCTCAGTCCGTGGTCAACGGACAAGAGCGGACATAACCGGGCATTAGCGGACATTCCGGCGTATGGAGGGATAAAGTTCGCGAAATCAGACGATTACTGATCGAATCTGATGGTTCTGCGAGCCATGAAATCAGAGATGAAACCTGGTCGACAGCTCTCCACCACCACCTCGTCACCCAGCCCGGTTGATGAATCTGTCGGTCGGCAACCCATCGGTTTCATCACAAATATGCTGTGTCCGCCGTCACAGACTTCGCTAGCTAGTTTGGGAGAAGATGCACAGAGCTCCGGGTTTAGCCTGGGGAACTGTTCAGGGCAGAGTTCCGGACAAAGTTCGGGGCAAAGCGCGGATAGTTCGAGAGTTGGCTTGGCGGGAGATTTTGAGCCCAGTACAGGTAAGTCCTTATTTTCTAAGACTTTGATGTAAGTCCTTATTTTTCAAAGACCAAAGTTAAAAATTCCCCCTAAATCGATGATTCCACTAGACCAGGGGGGAGGGGGGTAGGGGTACTAAATGATAAACATTTACAGGTTTCCCGATCCTTCATACTTCACGCTTTCATACTTCACACTTCATATCTTCATCAAGGAGTTTTCCCAACATGGCCTTATACCCTGCAAGTATTGCGCGTTGTCAGCACCTTAAGTTGAATGGGGTTCAGTGCGGTTCGCCCGCCCTGAACGAAACCACATTCTGCTACTACCACATCCGCTACCATTCGCAGGCACTGGAGAAAATCGAAAACAGTCACGAGTTTTCCCTCGGTTTCCCGACCTTGGAAGACGCAAACTCTATTCAGGTTAGCTTGGCGAAGGTGATGCAGCGCCTCGTGGGGCAGGAAATCGACTTCAAATCCGCGGCGCTCATGCTCTATGCTTTGCAGACTGCGGCCATCAATCTCAGGCAAACCTCGCTCGAACCGAAACTTCCTACCCAGGTTGTCATTGATCGCGCCAGTGTCAGGCGTCGCCCCATCGGTGCGTCCGCCTGGTCCATGGTCGAAGGGCGTGAATATGACGAGCTCATCGAGCCGGATCCAGGCCAGCCCCAGCCAGCCGCGAAGAAGCCTCTGCCTCAATACACACTCGAAGTGCCGATTCCGGTTAACGGCAGCGCGGCTGAAAGTGACCCGGTTTAAAGAAACTTGGTTTTAAGGAGACTTGGCTTAATGAAATTTTTCAACGTTGCTTGTTCTTGACCGTTTCCTCGAACGAGTGTTCGGGGCTCTCTCCCGGCTCGGGGAAATCGCTGTCGGCGCCATCTTGTAACGGGTCGGGATTGCGGTGCCCGAGCTGGTCGGTCATGGAATTGTTGCCACTCTGCGCGCGTTCGTCGGGCTCTTTGGAACCTTTGCCCCGGTCAGCGTCGTCGAGAAGATGATCGCTTTTGCTCTTCGGCATACAGGGCCTTTCCGGAATCCGTCAATAAGAATGATTACTTAAGATCAGGTTACGCCGATACCACGCAGTGGGCAACGCGCGTCAATACTGGGTACTGTCTCAGTTTGAACTTCCGATGTTAATCCGGGGGTGTCGCTGGCAATTCCTGGATGAACAGCCATAATCACATGAAGTGTAAAATACCCGGGAAGAGCAGACATGAATGATGCAGTTGTCGTATCAACGGACTTTGATTTTGAAATCGGTTCATGGCGGGTTAAGCATCGGCGCCTAAAGGAGCGCCTGTCGAATTGCGAAGAGTGGGAGGAGTTTTACGGAACGGCGAATATGCGAACCGTGCTGGGTGGCAATGGCAATGTTGAGGACAATGTCTTGGAGTTTCCCAGCGGAACCTATCGAGCAATTGCCCTGCGTTCTTATGACCCCGCCTGCAAGTCATGGGCGATCTGGTGGTTGTCCTCAGGCGACCCGCATGCGCTGGACGTGCCTGTGATCGGGCGGTTTGAGAACGGCGTAGGATCCTTTTACGCAAATGATGTGCTACGCGGAACACCTATTCGCGTTCGGTTCCTTTGGTTGCGAACAGATACGAAGACCCCGAGGTGGGAACAGGCGATGTCCAAAGACGGCGGCATCAGTTGGGAAACAAATTGGACGATGGACTTTGAACAAAGCTTAAGGTTGTAGAATAGAGGTTTATATCGCGATCCTCCTCGGTTTGCATAGCTCCAGCTTGCAATGGCGGCTTTTCCCGCAAACCAGATAATCCACAAGGAATTCGACATTACGCAATACTGCCTGTCTGCACCCTGCAAGTTACTGTAATCGTTACGATAGGTAAATTTAATAGTCAATTAACCTGATTATGAATCTAAAATAGAACATGGATAACAAATACAGGAAGCAATATCTGTTTGCCTCCGACTTCGACCAGACGTTGACTTTCAACGATACTGGCTACGTGCTCAGCGAAGTCCTCGGCATTTCAGTCAAAGAATTCGAGCGCAAGGCCAAGGGCATGGCCAAGCTGAACCTGGTGCAGCAGGGCGCCGAACTCGCTTATTTACTTCTGCACGATCCCGAGTTTCATTCCAGCGTGCGGCGCGAGCACCTGTTCGAAGTGGGCAAGCGCATTCGTCTGAAGGAAAATATCAAGCAGATTTACGACATTCTCGATCGCCGCATCGACGGATTCCACTTCGACTTTTATGTTCTTTCGGCGGCGCCGGTCGAAGTAATCCAATCGGCGCTCGAGGGAATTGTGCCGAAAGACCACATCTTCGGTACCGAGTTCAAGTACACAGCGTCCGGTGAAATCGAAAGTTTGGTGCGGGCGACGGCCGGTTATGGAAAAGTTACCCGGCTTGACCAACTCGCGGAAGAACTCGGCATTCCTGCGGACCACATTGTTTATGTGGGCGATGGCAGTTCCGACATTCACGTCATGCTGCACGTCAACCGGCGAGACGGGTTCACCATCGCGGTATCGGAATCGAAATTGGTGGCGCAGATCGCCAAGCGAACGGTATTGAGCGAAAATGCGCTGGCGACCCTGGTGCCGATTCTCGAGGACATCGCCGGCTGGCAGCGAACTCAGATCCGGCAGCTTTTCGATTCTTACGGTTTCCTCATTCAGGGATGGGACCGCGTGCAGACCGACTGGGTCACGCTGCGTCCGAGCCGCATGGTAACCACAGAAAAAGCCGCCGCCGCTGATATGGTTTGAAGGACATCGGAACTTTCTTCGCGTGCAACTAATTTACCCGCCACGGGTTCTTAACCGGCATGGGGAGCTCACGGGGTTGGAGCTTCCTCGCCTCGCGTTTTCTCCAGCGAACTGAGGCGAATTACACCGAGGCAAACTGCTATGAAGGTTTTTCGAATTGGCTTCCTGATCCTGATCGGTCTTGCCCTGCTCGCTCTCAGCGATGCGCAGCAGCAACCTCCGGCGCAGCCCCGACCACAGTCCCAGTCCCAGGCCCAATCCAACGACTGGACTCCGCACGGCGTTGAGGCTTTGCGGCAAGGCGCTTCTTCGAAAACCGAGTTCACCCTGGACCACTCCATGCTGGTGTTTGCCTCCAAGCTCGATAGCGGCGATGAAGACTTACAGCGCGTGATTGCCGGCGTAAATGCGGTTTCAGTTCGCAGCTACCGTTTTCCCCGGACTTGGACCTACGACCCCGATGCGTTGAGTTCGGTAAAGACCGAGTATCAGGCCGCAGGCTGGAAACAGCTGATGAACAAGCATGAGAAGGATGGCGGCGCAGGTGAGACGGATCTGTGGATCCGGCTCGATAATAACGCCATCAGCAATGTCGCCGTGCTGCAGGCCAAGGCGAACGAAGTCAACTTTGTCGTTGTGTCGGGATCAATCAGTCCCATGGACGTCGCCCATCTCGGTGGCCATTTCGGAATTCCGAAGATTGAGGGTGGCGTTGTCGTGCCTAAGTCCGAGGCACATCCGTAACGCGTTATCGACTTTTTGTAGTTGTCGTTACCACTCCTAGCTTGCGCAGTTTGTCGTGAGCCTGGGTTGCTTCGGGAGTGCGAGGATAGCGTTGGACGACGTGCTTCAACTCCTGGATGCCATCGTCTTGCTTGCCCAATTCAATCAGCGCGAGTCCCTTCTTAAGCTGCGCGGAAGCAGCCTTATTTCCGCTGGGAAAGTTCTGCAGCACGAGATCGTAGCTCGCGACTGCCTTCTGATAATCGCCAGCTTTGTATTGAATTTCCGCCAGATAGAAATATGCGTTCCCAGCCAAATCGGTATTCGGATAAAACTTGATGTAGTCGTTGAACTCCTGCGTAGCCAGATCGTTATTGCCGCCGTTGTAATCGCGCAACGCGTTCTGGTAAAGCACATCTGGAGGAGGAGCCGACGCGATCTCCTGAGCCTTTTGCTGTGCTGCCGTCTGTTGCGCAGCCATGGACTGCTGCGCGACCTGCATGTCCTCGAATTGCTTGCTCAGCTTGGCAAGGCGAACCTTCAGTTCGTCCATGGTGTCGTTGAGCGCCTGAATCTGGCCTGAGATCTGGTCGACTTGGCCCGAACGATCCTCCTGCTGCTTATTGATCGAAGCCTGCAGGCTGTTGATCGCGGCGCTCACTTTGTTGGCGGCGTCGGTGTTCGCCTCAAGCAGGTTTCGCATGACGCCCATGCGTTCGTCGAAAGACTGCTTCATCTGCGTCATCTGTTGCTGCAACGCGGTGATCTGCGTCTGCAGTTCGACCATGTCTTTGTTGACGGCGTACGCGGGAGAGATCGACATCCCGGCGAAAACCGCCAAGAACAACACGAGTGTGAGTGAGATGCGAATTGATTTCATAGTTGACCTTGGAGAATCTCTGCAAATCTCAAGCTTGCGCTGGCGCGGACATTGACATTGCTGTCCGCGCCAGTCGTTTATCTGTACGCAGGCTACCCGCGCGTGCCATGCAGCTATTTCTCGTAGACGAAGTGCCCGCGGCGGTTCTGCTGCCAGCAACTTTCGTTCGACTCGGTACAGAAAGGTTTTTCTTTGCCGTAGCTGAACGTCTTGATGCGATCACCGCTTACTCCGGCCTGAATGAGCGCATTCTTGACCGAATCCGCGCGATTGGTGCCGAGAGCCAGGTTGTATTCAGTCGAGCCGCGCTCGTCGCAGTGTCCCTCAATCGTGATGCGGATGTTGGGATGCTGTTGCAGGAACTGTGCGTCGCCCTGGATCACGCTTTGGTCGGACGCGCGAATATCGGCTTTGTCATAGTCGAAGTAAATGTCCTTTACGTTTTGTGCAAAGAGTTCTTCTTCGGTGGCGTTATAAGTCGAGGTCTGTGGCGGAGCGGCCGCGGTGTTGACCGTGACGCGCGCCGTGGCCTCCTGTGTTCCGCCAGAGCCTTTGGCGACGAGATGGTAAGTGGTCGAGTCGGCCGGAGTCACCTGACGCGAGCCGGTTGGGTCAACCGGGCCGATACCGTCGATGCTGACGTCGGTTGCGTTCGTTGTCTGCCAGGATAAAGTAGTCGGTTGGCCGGCGTCGACGGTGTTCGGGGTCGCCGACAGCGAAGCGGTGGGAGCTGTCATGCTGGGTGGCGGCGGTGGCGGTGGCGGAGCAACTTTCTTCGCGCATGCGGCCAGAAACGCGATTGCGCCGATTGCCAGCGCAAGAGAGAACCATCCGGTCAAGGTGCGTGTCGTCCGAGTTGCTGTTACGTGCTTCACGAATTCCTCGTTTCTGTGCGCCCCGAGGTGCGGTCGATTTGCAACTTGGCGGCGGGGCGCACACGGGCCAGCCGCAAAAAGTGATGTCGAATCTACTTCCAACTCCAGTTCGGCTGCGTGTTCGAACTGCCAAAGGTTAACTGCTTCACATTTGTGCCGTCGGCCAGCATGCTCCAGATCTGATCGCTGCCGGAACGGTGAGACTGAAACACTATGTGCCGTCCATCTGGTGACCAGCAGGGAAAATCGTTACGTCCGGCGTCATGGGTGAGCTGCACCCATTGCTTGCTGGCAACATCCATCAAGTAAATGTCGTTCGATCCCGGCTCTCCTGGACCATATTTGCGCATCCAGGAAAAAGTCAGAAATTGCCCGTTCGGCGACCAATTAGGAGAGACCGCATAGCCTTGATCCGTGACGCGCTGCAGATTGGTGCCATCGGATTCCATGGTGTAGATCTGCGGCAAACCGGTGCGTCCGCTGACGAAGGCAATCTGACTGCCCGTCTTACGATTCCAAGTGGGCGAAACGTCGGGCCCCTTATCGCTGGTCAGACGGCGCGAGTTGCCTCCAGAGCCATCGATCACCCAGATATTGGGATAACCATTGCGCGAAGATGAGAACGCGAGCTTGCCGTCGGGCGACCATGATGGCGATAGATTCATACCGCCAAAACGCGGAAAGGCCACGACGCGGTTGAGATCGAAGGAGTACATCATGATTTCCCAACCGCCTTTGTTGATGGAACTGAAGGCCAGGCGAGAACCGTCGGGCGAAATACGCGGCGAGAGCGAGATGCTTCCGGAGCGCGTGAGTTGCTGCTGGTTGGCGCCGTCGTAATCCATCATCCAGACTTCTTTGTGCCCGGTTCGTTCACTGATGAAATAGATTTTGGTTTCGGCGATTCCTTGCACGCCGCCGCCGAGGCGAAAGATGATTTCGTCAGCAAAGCGATGCGCGATAATGCGGACGGCATCGAGGGTCGCATTATCGGTATATTGTTTGCCGAGCACTTGCGGTGACGCCTGATTCTTCACGTCATAGAGCCAGCCCTGCACCGTGACTTTGCCCGAGGCCGCTCCGAGATTGCCGAACGCGAGCATGGAGGTATTCGGAGGTGGGGAACTCCACGCCGAGAAATTGACATCGGAAGGTTGACCCGGCTCTTGCAACGGGTAAAAACTTTTCGAAACGAGATCGAAGATACCTGCATTTCCCAGGTCGTTCCAGAGTACGTCGTTGAAGGTCTTCAGTAGTTCGGCGTTCTTGGCGTCAGACGTCGAGGGCTTGAAATCGGCGGCGGCGAGACGCACGCGCTCCACACCGAGCCCGGTGCCAGTGCGAATCCAGTCTTGCGCGGAACTAGCAGCCCCAAATAACAGCAAGGCGGCGAAGGTCAAGGAGGCGTAGCGACCAATGCTGCGATACGAGTTGCTCAAATTAAGCTCCCTATCTTTCTACCTCTTGTAATCAAACCAAAACTCGACCGACACTTTGCTTCCCGAATAAGTCGAGGGCAGTGGGCCGAATGTGTCAATGCGCTGCAGTGCCCGGACCGCCGACTGATCAAGCGATGGCACGCCACTCGATTGCTCAACCTCGACATTTGAGGGATGGCCGTCGCGCGCAATATCAAACGTCAGGTAAACGCGTTTCGCATCGGAGATCCGTGGATCGACTTCATATTTCAGCCAGTTCTCGGTGACTTTTCTTTGCACGGCCTGTACGTACCACGCGAACTGGCTCCCGAAATCACCGCCGCTTCCTGTAAAGCCAAAGCCACCCTTGGTGCCGCCTGCGGTCATGGTATAGGGGCCGCTGACCGGGCCGCCCTCGCCATACGGAATTTGATTCGATTCTGCCGGTTCGGGTTCCGGTTTTCGTTGCGTAGCGCTCTTTACGGGTGCGGGTTTCAATTTTGTCTTCGTGTTCTTGTCGGGAATCGGAATCGCTTCCGGTTCTTTCTCCTGAACCGCGGGCTCCGACTTCGAGAGTCCTTTGGATTCCGTTGCCAGCACATTCGTTGTCTGCTCGGGATTAGCCGGTAGCGGAATCGTGCTTACCAGTGTCGCTCCCATGGCGTCACCAGTGCCACCGCTGCCCCATGAGTTCTTGCGGAAGCCTTGAAGGAAAACGGCGTAGAGCACGCAGAAGGCGGCGAATGCCACATGCAGCCCAAATGACCACGCCAGAGGCCGTCGCAACTGTGCGTGTTCGGAGTAGATGTCGAAATTACTGGCGGCTGCCATGGCTATCCATTGGCTGCGTGACGATGCTTACGTTGCTGATGCCTGCCTGCTTTATAGCATCCATGACGGTCGCAAAGGCGCCGAACGGGACATCTTCGTCGGAGCGTAAGAAAATCGACTGGTGCTGCGGATCGCGGACTTTCTGTCGCAGGACCGTTCCGATCCTATTAATGTTGATGGGATCATTGCCAAGAAAAACTTTCTGCGACTTGTCGATGCTGATCACCAGACGCTCTTCGGTGATCTCTTTGACGGTGCGGGTGTGCGGCACATTCACTTCGATTCCCGACTGTAGCACCGGTGCAGTCACCATAAAAATAATGAGCAACACCAGGACGACATCCACCAGCGGCGTGATGTTGATATCAGCCAGCGCCGTTTGTGTGCGTCCGTTAGCAGCAGTAAAGGCCATCAGCGGCGTGCCTCGGTGGACTGCGTAGTTTGCTGGCGCTCTACCAGATTCAGCATCTCGAGCGCGAAGTCGTCATTACGCGCAGCCAGTTCGCGGATCGAGCCAACGATAAGGTTGTAGGCGATCACCGCCGGAATCGCCGCAGCGAGACCAGCGGCAGTAGTAATAAGAGCTTCGGAAATTCCCGGAGCGACGGCACGTAGAGTCGCGGCCCCAGCCGTGCCCAATCCGTGGAAGGCGTCGATGATGCCCCAGACGGTCCCGAACAATCCGATAAACGGAGTCACGGCGCCCGTGATGGCTAACCACGGAAGATTGCGCTCGAGGCGCGTGATTTCTTCCGAGGACGCGATTTGCATGGAACGCTGAATGGCGACCAAGTTGTGGATGCCGCCAGTCGTTCCCATCTGCCGCTTGAACTCAACCACGGCGGCCTCAAATACTCCTACCAGCGGGCTGGGACGGAACTGATCAGACACCGAGGCGATGTCTTGCATGCGTTGCGCCTTGCGGAACGAGCGGATAAAGCGTTCGCTCTGGCCGCGGGCACGGTTGATGACTCTCCACTTGGAAAGGATTACCGCCCAAGAAAGCACGCTGAATGCGATGAGCAGCAGCAGGACAGATTTGGCGACCGGACCGGTCTGAAGGACGAGATCAACGATTTCGCCGCCGACAAACATCAGCAGGACGGAAGAAAAGTGCATCGGTTTGGGGAAAATCCCTGACCAATTATAGAACATGGTTGGGACAGGGTTTAGCGGGGTATCGCATCGGTAATGAGGAATCTGCTGTAGTGACATTTTCACAATATCTACTTCGCGTTTGGTGCTATGCTGCGCACAAATTGCGGATGGACGAAAATGGTGGCAAGCTGAGGTCGAAAGCACATAAGATCGAAGGCACAAGATCAAACCAGCGGGCGAGGTTCGCTCGCACTGCATTTACTAGAGGACTTTGTGCTGGCGGAACTTCGACTGGAAAATTACGCGGTCATCGACAGCGTGGTCATCGCTTTCGAGTCTGGCTTGAATCTTCTGACGGGCGAGACTGGAGCGGGGAAGTCGATTCTGATCGATGCGCTCGGCTTGCTGCTCGGTGAAAAAGCTTCGTCGGATGTAATTCGCACTGGAGCTGAGCGAGCGGTCGTCGCGGCCGTGTTTGAGAGCGAGGGAACTGCGACGCGAGCAATCGAGGCGATCCTTGAAACCAACGGACTCGACGCTGATAATGATTCGCTAATTCTGCGGCGCGAAATTGCTCCGGGCGGCAAAGGACGAGTCTTCATCAACAATCAGCCTGCTACGGTCGCGGTTCTGAAGCAGATTGCTCCGCATCTGGCCGTAATCCACGCACAGAATGAATCGCTGGTGAATTTCGACGCAGCTGCTCGGCAGGACTTGCTCGATGCTTACTCCGGAGTCGACACGAAAGATGTGTCGGCAGCGTTTGTCCATTGGAAGAAGATTCGCGGCCGCATCGGTGAACTCGAACAGGACGAGCAGGATCGCGTGCGACTGCTCGATCTGTGGAACTTCCAGTGGCACGAGATCGAAGAGGCGCAACTTCATCCGAGCCGTGGCGAATCGGAAGATGAGCGTCTGGAGGCCGAAAAGCGCGTTCTGGCGAATGCCGAGAAGATTTACGGCGCGGCGATCAACGCCTTCGATTTGCTCTATGAAGGGAACTCTTCTACCTCGTCGAGCTTGCGTGCTGCGCAAAAGCATGTGGAGGAACTGGTCCGTTATGAGCCCAAATTTCAGGAAGCGCTTGCAGACCTCGAATCGGCGCGCATCAGCGTGGAAGATGTGGGAGCGACGCTGCGCGATTATGCGGGAGGAATTCAAGCTTCTCCTGAACGGCTTGCGGAAATTGAAGAACGTTTGGCCCTGCTCGACCGCCTGAAGCGAAAGTACGGACCAACGCTCGATCAGGTGATTGCTTACGGTGATGACACTCGCCGCAAGATCTCGGAGATGGAGAATAAGGACCAAGTGTTGCTGGAATTGCGGGCCGAACTGGCAATCACCGCCGACGATTACCGCAAAGCGGCGCGCAACTTGTCACGCAAACGGTCGGATTCGGCTCGGAAGCTGGAAAAACTGGTTGAGGTGGAGATCAACGACCTTGCCATGCGAGCCAGTTTCCGCATCGTGGTTGAGGAAGCCGAAGACGAAACGGATTGGACGGCTTCGGGCTTTAATCAGGTCGTTTATCTGATTTCGACGAATGCGGGAGAGACTATGCGTGCGCTGGAGGAGATTGCTTCGGGCGGCGAACTTTCGCGCGTGATGCTGGCGCTGAAGGCGAGCGTTGAAGCGGGAACGAATCCAGCGGGCAAGAAAAAATCGGCAGCGGCGCAGCGCACATTAGTGTTCGACGAGATCGATACCGGTATCGGCGGGCGCGCGGCTGAAGCTGTGGGGAAAAAGTTGAAGGCGCTCTCCAAGGGCAACCAGGTGGTCTGCGTGACTCACTTGCCGCAGATTGCAACTTTTGCTGATCATCATTTCCTGATTGAGAAACAAGAGGCTGCGGGCCGGGCTAAGACGACGGTTCGCGAGATCACCGGCGACTTGCGCACTGAAGAAGTGGCTCGCATGCTGTCGGGAGCTAAGTTGACGGAGACTTCTCGGAAACATGCGGAGCAGATGATTAAAGAGAATGGATAAGTTCGCCAGGTGGTGCTTAACTTAGGATGGTATGTCCCATCCCCGTTCTCCCGCAAAGTGCCCAGAATGACTGATATAGTCTAAGCTATTCATAAATAATGACTTAGTCGCAGGGGCCGCGTATCGGACCCGAGTTTTTCGAGCCGTTGCCCCCGGAAGAGCTCGATGCATGAGGCGGTAGGGCGGGGCGTCGTACTGCTGGATGCACATGCCCTCGCTCAAACTCGACCGTTCCGTCTGGAGGGGCTGGAAGTTCTCGGCCGCCCGTCCTAGGCTGGTTTGCGATGCGGCGGGCTCGTGTGCGAGCCCCTCCCGTTGGCCCGCCGGTTTTCCCCGTCCGCTGCTAATCCTCACATACTCAAAGGCTTACATTGACCCCGGGTGCATCTTTCGGTACCCTTGAAGCATCTTTTTCAATCAGGGAATGAGAGAGTGTACCCTAGTGAGTGGGGGTTGCGACTTGTCTGACAACGGGAACTTGCATAACAAGACTTTACTTTTACTGAAGCCGCGCGGGTTTTGCGCGGGAGTGGTGCGGGCGATTGATATTGTCCGGATTGCGCTGGAGGCATTTGGGCGTCCGATTTATGTGCGCAAAGAGATTGTTCACAACCGCTTTGTCGTGGAAGAACTACAGCAGAAGGGCGCAATTTTTGTTGACAGCGTCGACGAAGTGCCCGAGGGCGAACGCGTGATTTATAGCGCGCATGGAGTTTCTCCAGAGGTGCGGGAAGCTAGCAAGTTGCGCAAGCTCCGGGTGATTGATGCGACGTGTCCGCTGGTCACCAAGGTGCATGTGGAGGCGGTGAAGTTTGCCAAGGAAGGTTATTCGCTGATTCTGATTGGGCATCGCGACCACGATGAGGTGATTGGAACGCTGGGCGAAGCTCCGGCAGTGACCCAAGTCGTCGGTTCGCCGGCGGAAGTCGATTCGGTGACTTTGCCGGATCCGAGCCGGGTCGCGTATTTGACGCAAACTACGCTCAGTCTGGATGAGACGCGCGACATTATTGCAGCGCTCAAGAAGCGGTTCCCGAATATCAAGGGCCCGGCGGCGCAGGATATTTGCTACGCCACGGAAAACCGGCAAGTCGCGGTGAAGCATGTGGCGTCCGACGCGGATTTGCTGCTGGTGGTTGGTTCGGATAACAGTTCGAATTCCAAACGGTTGGTAGAAGTTGCGCGTAGTTTGGGTACCGAGGCGCATCTAATTGATGACTGCCGCGATATTCAGCCGCAGTGGTTGACTGGCGTGAAGACGGTGGCGCTGACGGCTGGCGCGTCGGCTCCGGAGCATCTGGTGCAGGATGTGGTGGAGTATCTGGCGGACCAGGGTTTTGGCCAGGTGCAGGAACTGGAAATCATGCCGGAGAATGTGCGCTTTGGATTGCCGCCGGAGATTGTGGCGACGATTTCGGCAGCGCCGGCGCTGTAGATTCATATTCGCGGTTCGGAGATAGCAGTCGGAGCGATGATGGAAGAGTTCTCTCCTCACAACTCGGCCTCAGCGCCGCTGATGCGATTCGGAAAGATTGACGACCTGGGCAGCCGGGTCGCGGTCGCGGTCGACGCGGCGCGCAAGAATCTTTTCTCGCAGCAGCACGAGGATGGCTACTGGTGCGGGGAACTGGAAGCCGATACAACCCTTGAATCAGATTACATCTTGTTGCACACCCTGCTCGGCACCGGCAGCCAGGAACGCCTTGATAAGGCCGCGCGCTATATTCTGAATCACCAGAATGCTGATGGGGGCTGGAGCATTTACGCCGCCGGCCCTTCCAACATCAGTGCTTCAGTCAAAGCCTATTTCGGCCTGAAGCTGGCCGGCTTTACAGCGGATCATCCCGCGCTGGTGCACGCTCGCAAGAAGATTCTCGAAATGGGTGGCGTGACGGAAGTCAACACATTCACCAAGATTTATCTCTGTTTTTTTGGGCAGTATGATTACGACGCGGTTCCCGCGATTCCGCCGGAGATCGTGCTCTTTCCCAACTGGTTCTGGTTCAATATCTACGAAATTTCTTCCTGGTCGCGCGCTATTCTGGTCCCGCTTTCGATCTGCTACGCCAAGAAGCCGTTCAAGAAAATTCCCGACGAGATGGGCGTAGAAGAACTGTTTGTGGGCGGACGTGATAAATCGCGGATGCATTTGCGATGGGCCGACAAACTGATTTCATGGCGCAATTTCTTTCTGTCGCTTGACCGTCTGACGCACTGGTTCGAGCGCGTGCACATTCGTCCGCTGCGTTCGCTGGCTCTGCGCAAGGCGGAGAAGTGGATGCTCGAGCACTTCGAGATGAGCGATGGCCTGGGCGCCATCTATCCCTCGATGTTGAACGCTATCATCGCGCTGCGCTGTCTGGGATATTCGGTGGATGATCCGCAGTTTATTCGCGCGATGGACGAGTTTGAAAAGCTGGGGATCGAAGAGGCCGACACGTTCCGCATGCAGCCTTGTATGTCTCCGGTGTGGGATACGGCGTATGCGTTGTTTGCGCTCGGCGAGGCGGGAGTTCCGGCCAATGATCCGCGGCTGGTGAAATCTGCCGATTGGATGCTGCAAAAGCAGGTGCGGAAGCCGGGAGACTGGAAGATCAAGAATCCGGACGGCGAGCCGGGCGGCTGGTACTTCGAGTTCAACAATGAATTTTATCCGGACGTGGATGATACGGCGATGGTTTGCCTGGCGCTCAGTCGTGCCGAGCATCCCAACGGACGTTACCAGCGGGAGTCGGTTCAGCGCGCCATCGATTGGGTGCTGTCGATGCAGTGCAAGAACGGAGGCTGGGCTTCTTTCGACAAAGACAACGACCGCATGGTGTTTCAATACGTGCCGTTTGCCGATCACAACGCCATGCTCGACCCGGCTACGGTCGACATCACCGGACGCATTTTTGAGTGTCTGGCGGCTTATGGATACGACCAGAGTCATCCCGCAGTCAAGCGCGCCCTTAAGTTCATCCGTAAGGAGCAAGAGCCGGATGGAAGTTGGTTCGGCCGCTGGGGCGTGAACTATATCTACGGCACTATGCAGGTTTTGCGCGGGCTGGAAGCGATGGCGGTCGATCGCAACGACCCTATGGTGCAACAAGCGGCGGAATGGATGCGCTCTGTGCAGAATGCTGATGGTGGCTGGGGTGAGACCGTGGGGTCGTATGACGATCCAAATCTGCGCGGCCAAGGCGAGAGCACAGCATCGCAGACGGCGTGGGCAATCATGGGACTGCTGGCCGTAGGCGACACGCGCAGCGAATGCGTGGCGCGGGGCATGGCCTATTTGTTGCGCACGCAGAAAAAAGATGGCTCGTGGGATGAACCTTTCTTCACCGGGACCGGCTTTCCGCGCGTGTTCTATCTGAAGTATCACCTGTACCGCGAATATTTTCCGCTCATCGCGCTGACGACCTATGCGAAGGTAATGGCGGAGAAAAACGGCAGTTAGCACCTAGCGATTAGCACTTAGAAAAATCGACGCCGATTCGCGGATAAGCCACGTTAAAGATCAATGCTAAGCGCAAAGTGCTAAATGCTCGCTTTTGTCACCGGTGCTACGGGATTTCTGGGCAGTCATGTTGCGCGTGTTCTCGCCGAAGACGGAGCCGATCTGCGGCTACTGGTGCGGTCCACGAGCGACCTTCGCAACCTTGACGGATTGAAGGCGGATCGCGTCACGGGTGATCTTCGTGATCCGGCCTTGATTCAAAGAGCGCTTGCCGGATGCGAAGTTCTATTTCACGTGGCGGCCGATTACCGGCTATGGGTGCGGGACCCGGCGGAAATGTACCGCTCGAACGTTGAAGGTACGCGCTCTGTGCTCGAAGCGGCGCGGAAACAGGGTGTGCGGCGCGTGATCTACACGTCGAGTGTGGCAACGATGGGTTTCAATTCAATCCGCAGGAACGCAGCGGACCATGTGGCGGTGGGCGTGGCGGACGAAGATAGCCCGGTTTCTCTGGCGGAAATGATCGGGCACTACAAGCGGTCGAAGTTTATGGCCGAGCAAGTGGCATTCGAGGCGGCCAAGTCAGGAGTCGATGTAGTAGTTGTGAATCCGTCGACGCCGATCGGCGAGCGCGATATCAAGCCGACTCCGACGGGACGGATCGTGGTGGATTTTCTAAAGCGGAAATTCCCGGCGTATGTGGAAACGGGATTGAATCTAGTGGATGCTACGGAATGTGCCCGGGGACATGTGCGGGCGCTGGAGAAGGGACGACGCGGCGAACGCTACATTCTGGGTGGAGAGAATCTTACGCTCAAGCAGATTCTGGACCGGCTGGGCACGATTACAGGGTTGAAGTCGCCGACGGTGAAATTGCCGTACTGTTTTGCGTTCGCGACGGCGGTGGTTGATGAGATGGTGACGGGCCGGATTCTGGGACGCGAGCCACGCGCCACGATTGATGCTGTTCGCATGGGACGCAAGATGATGTTTGTGAGTTCCGCGAAAGCAGAGCGCGAATTGGGATGGCGGGCGACTTCGGTTGATGGGGCTTTGCGACGCTCCGTAAATTGGTTTCGGGCGAATGGGTATGCCTAGATTGTCAGAACGGATGTCAGGATGACGGTCGCGATCGCAATTGTTGCGGCGATGGAGCGAGAAGTTCGACCGCTGATCGGAGGCTGGAGAATCCGAACCATCGAACACGCCGGACGCCAATACCGTCTTTTTGAGAATGGGGAAGCCGCTTTGATCTGCGGCGGTATAGGATCGGACGCCGCGCGGCGGGCGACCGAAGCGGTTATTCAGGCTGTGCATCCGACGCGCGTGCTCTCAGTGGGATTCGCTGGGGCGCTGGATGATTCCGTGAAGGTCGGCGATGTGATCGAACCGAGAACCGTGATCAACGCCGCCGACGGCGTGCGAACAGAGATCGGGTTGGGCGAAGGGGTGGTGGTGAGTTCGACCGCCGTGGCGGGCAAGGAGGAGAAAGCCAAACTGCGCAAAGCTTATGGCGCGTTGGCGGTTGACATGGAAGCTGGAGCCGTCGCCCAGGGAGCTGCAGCTCGCGGAGTAGAGTTTGGAGCTATAAAGGTGATCTCCGACGGCGCGGATTTCAATTTGCCCGTGCTGGATCGTTTTGTGGGGCATGACGGGAGCTTTCGATCTGCAAGTTTTGCGGTTCACGCGGCGCTGCGCCCCTGGCTATGGGAGGCGACGATTGCCTTGGCGAGGAACAGTTCCCGGGCCAGCCGCAACCTGTGCGCGGCACTTGAGAATTATCTTGCGGGCAAAGGCCCGAGGCGCGACGAAACCTATGCTGGAGCAACGGACGCGTCACCGGTTCAGGCTGGATGTGAGCGTCCGGCGCACCATTAATCAAGAAAGTTTTATGGCGATACCTCGATCATCTACATCGACATTGATATCGACATCACCGATTGAAAACGAAGGAGGGGCGATTCCCTCTACCATGCTGGCCGCCGTGTACCGGGGTGTGGACGACGTGCGCATGGAAGAAGTGCCGGTGCCGGAAATCGGTGCGGGAGAAATCCTGATACGGGTGCACACCTGTGGGATCTGTGGCACCGATCTCAAGAAGATTGCGACCGGCTCACACTCCGCTCCGCGCATTTTTGGGCACGAAACTTCGGGCATCATCGCGCGAGTCGGCGAAGGCGTGGGCAAATTCAGCGTGGGTGATCGGGTCGTGGTGTTTCACCACATCCCATGCGGAGAATGTTATTACTGCCAGCACAAGACGTTCGCGCAGTGCTCCACCTACAAGAAGGTTGGGTGCACGGCGGGGTTCGAGCCATCGGGTGGAGGGTTTGCGGAATATGTCCGGGTCATGGATTGGATTGTAGAAAAGGGAACCGTCCGGATTCCCGACGGCATAAGCTTTGAGCAGGCATCATTTGTCGAGCCGGTGAATACATGCATCAAAGGTATAGAGACGCTTCGCCTGCAAGCGGGAGAAACCGTACTGGTGATGGGACAAGGCCCGATTGGCCTGATTTTGGCCAATTTAGCGAGGCGAGCGGGGGCACGGGTGATTACTTCCGATTTGCATCCGGCGAGGCTTACAATAGCTCATGGCTTCGGCCTCAATCTAACAATTGATGCTTCCAAGTCCGATGCCGGTGAAACCGTGCGTGGAATGACGCAAGGGCGCGGCGCCGATGCTGTGATTCTGGCGGTTGGCGGAAGCGGGTTGATTCGCCCAGCCATGGATGCGGCGCGTCCGGGAGGCCGTGTGTTGTTGTTTGCGCAGACGGTGCGAGGCGAGGTGACGATCGATCCCGCGGCGGTGTGCGTGGACGAAAAAGCTTTGCTTGGTTCTTACAGTGCTTCGGTCGAATTGCAAGAGGAGTCGGTGCGGTTCGTTATGAATCGTGAAATGGATTTGGAACGGCTTATCAGCCACCGTTTCCCGCTGCAGGACAGTGTGGAAGCGCTCAAACTGGCTGCTCATCCACGACCGGATTCGATGAAGATCGTCATCCAGCCGGGCAGCGCAATGTCCCTCGGAACGGGGCGGAACGCGCAGGAAGGAATTCAACTGTGAATGGCAAGATGACGGCCGCCGTGCTCTACGGCAAAGAAGACATCAAGATTGAGAAAGTCCCTATCCCGCGGGTTGGCGAGGGGGAAGTGCTGGTCAAGGTCCACGTGGCGCTGACCTGCGGCACCGATCTGAAGGTGTATCAGCGCGGCTATCACGCACGGATGATCGTTCCTCCAGCATTATTCGGCCACGAATTAGCAGGGACGATTGAGGAAGTCGGTGAGGGAGTCCGCGGATTCAAGAAGGGCATGCGGGTGGTTGCGCTGAACTCGGCGCCTTGCGGCATGTGCTTCTATTGCTCGAAGCATCAGCTGAACCTCTGCGAAGATCTGCTGTTCAACAACGGCGCTTACGCCGAGTACATAAGGATTCCGCGGCGCATCGTGGAAACGAACATGCTTGTGGTGCCGCCGAATGTGACGTTCGAAGATGCGGCGATGACTGAGCCACTGGCGTGCGTTCTGCGCGGGCTGCACGAAACCGGAGTCGAAATTGGCGATACGGTGGCGGTGATTGGTGGAGGGCCGATTGGCTTGATGTTCGTGCAAGTTGCGAAAGCGATTGGCTGCAATGTGATTGCAGTGGTCAAACGCGATTCGCAAGTTGCGCTCGCGCGCAAAAAAGGTGCGCATGAAGTAGTACAGATCACCAAGGTAAAAGATCCAATCGAGGCCGTGCGCGAGTTAAGCCCGGAGAGACGCGGCGCCGACGTCGCGGTAGAGGCCGTGGGACGTCCCGAAGCCTGGGAGTGGGCCGTGCAGATGGTCCGTAAAGGTGGCACGGTAAACTTCTTTGGCGGGTGTTCGGCGGGATCGAAGGTGCAACTCGACACCAACCGGCTGCACTATTCCGAGATTACGCTAAAGGCGACGTTCCATCACACTCCGGAAACGGTGCGCCGGGCCTTCAATTTGATCGTTGAGAAGAAAGTTTGCGGCAATGATTACATTACCGGTGAAGCGCCGCTCTCGCGTTTGCAGGATGTGCTGCGCCACATGCTGAACCGCAACGGGGATATCAAAACAGCGATCATCCCGGGTCACTAACGCTTGGAGCGATACGGTAAAGAATCGGCGCTCGACCAACACCAGCTTTTGTGATGACAACTGCGACCAGCCATCCCCCGACTGCGCCGCTCTCCTCTGCATGGAGCGCTCTGCCGCCGGAGTACGCTTTTCCGGACCATGCGCCTTCGGAAGAAGAAGCGCGCGCGTATTGCCAGCGGCTGGCGCGTTTGCACTATGAAAATTTTTCGGTTGCCTCATGGTTTCTTCCATCGGGGTTGCGCCAGCACTTCTTCAATGTTTACGCATATTGCCGTATCTCGGACGATTTAGGCGATGAAGTGGGCGATGCCAAAGCGTCGCTGCAGTTGCTGGATGAGTGGGAGACAGAACTGGGTGCGTGTTATGCGGGTCGCGCGCGCCATCCCGTATTTGTTGCGCTGGCGGAAACAGTCCACAAATTCGAAATTCCCAAGCACGAGTTTGCGGATCTGCTGACGGCATTTCGGCAAGACCAAACCGTCGGTCGGTACGAAACGTTCGACGACCTACTGGGCTATTGCCGGAATTCGGCGAATCCGGTGGGACACTTGGTGCTGTATCTCTGCGGATATCGCGACGCAGGACGCCAGCTTCTTTCCGATTACACTTGCACGGCTTTGCAGCTAGCTAACTTTTGGCAAGACGTAAGTTCGGACTACACGAGAGGACGAATTTATCTTCCGCTTGAAGACCTGCGGCGTTTCGGCGTGAGCGAGGAAGTCATCCGCGACGGAGAGAACACATCCGCCTTTCGCGAGATGATGCAGTTCGAAATTGAACGCGCGCGCGAGTGGTTTGAGCAGGGCCTGCCGCTGATTGCCAGGGTCGATCGTAAACTGGCGACCGACATCGCACTCTTCAGCCGTGGCGGGCAGGAGGTTTTGAACGCCATCGAGCGTCAGGACTGTGCCGTGCTAGGCCGGCGTCCAGTAATCCCAAAAAGAAGGAAACTCGCGTTGGTCGCGGGAGCGGCACTGGGCAGCCTTTTCGGGCGTCCAGGCCGGGAAGCCAGGCGGAGCGGGAAGAGATGAGCACCGCCGTGGGAAATGCCCCCGTCCAATTTGCGCCTACTGCTTCGCAACTCCACATGGCGTACTCCGTTTGCCGAAGTATCGCACGCTCGGCGGCCAAGAATTTCTACTACGGGTTTGCGGTGTTGCCTCGCCGTAAGCGTAACGCGTTGAGCGCGGTATATGCGTTCATGCGGCGGTGTGACGATATTGCCGATGACAACGCGCTCACCCACGAAGATCGTCACAACAGGCTGGCGGAGTGGCTGGACAAGGTGCATCGCGCGCTGGCTGGGCATCCGACGGATGATCCGGTACTGCTGGCGCTGACCGACGCGCAGCGTGTTTACCAGATTCCGGTCGGGCTGCTCGACCAGCTCGCGTTCGGGACCGCCGCGGACCTTGATTACGGTCAGCTGGAATCCTCTAACGGAGCGGCCCCTGTCCCGCGTTACCAAACATTTGAAGAGTTGCAAAAATACTGCTACGGAGTTGCTTCTGTCGTCGGCCTGGTCTGCATCAAGATATTTGGGTATCGCGATCCGGCTGCTGAAGTGCTGGCCGAGCGCTGTGGCTTGGCATTTCAACTGACGAATATTATTCGCGACGTAAAAGAAGATGCGGCCGTAGGGCGGATTTATTTTCCGCAAGAGGACCTGACTCAATTCGGGCTTTCAGCGGCCGATCTGGCTGAACCGAATGTCGATGTTGCCCGCTTGCGTCCGTTGCTGGCTCTGGAAGCCGATCGCGCTCGCGATTGTTATCGTGCCGGGGAAGAGCTGATCCCGCTGGTCAATGAAGATAGCCAACCTGCGCTTTGGGTGCTGATTACAATCTATCGCCGCCTGCTCGAAAAGATTGCTGCGAAACAGTACGACGTGTTTAGCGAGCGTGTCCGATTGAGCGTTCCCGAGAAGCTTACCGTGCTCGGAAAGGGAATGCTGAAGCGTCTGGTTTGATGCCTTCCTCAACACATCCCTCCACATCTCCTTCGGCACCAATTACAGTGGCGATCGCCGGAGGCGGATTGGCTGGCCTTGCCGCCGGATGCGCCTTGTCTGAAGCCCGGTTTCGCGTGACTCTGTTTGAACGCCGTCCTTATCTGGGCGGGCGCGCTTCTTCGTACCAGCATCCGGGAACCAATGAGGTCGTCGACAATTGTCAGCATGTATTGCTTGGCTGCTGCACCAACCTGCTCGATTTCTACCGTCGCGCGGGAGTCCAGGGCAAGATTCGCTGGTACGAAAAACTGAACTTTCTCGAGCCGGGTGGCCGTGTGTCGGAGATTGCGCCCTCATGGTTGCCGGCACCGCTGCATGCGGCACCTGCATTTTTGCGCGCGAACTGTCTGAACCTTGGCGACAAGATGAGGATCGGCCGGGCCATGGCCGGGCTTGCTCCTGCGCTTTCTGGGGATGGAGGTGAGTCGTTTCTCGAATGGCTTAAGCGCCACGGCCAGACGGCGCAAGCAATCGACCGTTTCTGGAAAACAATTCTGGTAAGCGCATTAAACGAAGATCTCGACCGCGTGTCGGTTCCCCATGCGGCACAGGTGGTGCGCGAATCGTTTCTCAAATCGGCCGCCGCCGGTCGCATGGGAATTCCAACCGTGCCGCTCACCGATCTCTATAGCACGGCTGGAGAATACATCCGCAACCGCGGTGGAGAAATCCAGTTTCGCGCGGGCGTGGAGTCGTTCCGACAAGAAGATTTCGGCGTCAGCGTGACGGCCAACGGGCAGGAGCAGAGATTTGACTACCTGGTTCTGGCTGTTCCGTATGATGGCCTCGGCCGCATTCTGCCGGATAGTCCGAAGGCCTCGCCATTGATCGCTGCCCTCGCCCAGTTCTCACCTTCGCCCATTACCGGCATTCATCTCTGGTTTGACCGGCAGATCAGTGATCTCGACCATGCCGTTTTGCTCGACCGGACTGTGCAGTGGATGTTTCATAAATCCCGGATTATTGAAAGTCGAGTCATTGAAAGTCGGAGCGGTGAAGGCCGAATCGACGAAGGTCGCGGCAGCGAAGGTCGAGAAAACATCGGTGGCAGCTACATCGAGCTGGTTGTCAGCTGCTCGCGAAGCCTGGTGGAAAAATCGAAAGCGGAGATTGTCGACCTGGCGGTGAACGAAGCGCGCGAGTTTTTCCCGGGAGCGCGTGAAGCGAAACTAGTGAAGTCGACGGTGATCAAGGAAGTTCATGCGACATACTCGCCGCGGCCGGGGATCGATCAGTACCGTCCACGGCCAGAGACAGCGTGGCCACGGGTGTTTCTGGCCGGCGACTGGATCGCAACCGGCTGGCCCGCCACCATGGAAGGCGCCGTCCGCAGCGGCTATCTTGCTGCTGAAGGGCTGACACGGTTCGCTACGGGCAAGCGTGAAAGCTTTCTGGTGCCCGATCTCGCCGCAAGCGGCTTGATGCGGCTGTTGGGCTAAGAGTCCGGTCCCTGACTTCGCTCCTCGACCTGCGATTACCTCAGTGCTCACCTTCAGTTTTCAATCTAAAGTTCTCAATTCTGCTTGCCAACGCTAGCCCCCTGGGCGTCGTTACCTTAATTACCGGCATTACCAGCTAAAGAAACTCACGCTGGCAAACGATCTTATCTGTATATGCCGCAGCCCAATCCCGCGAAGCCAGAGCATCTGGAGCCTGCTCCTACGGGGCCGACTCGTCCAGAAGATGGACGTAACAAGCAAGATCGCCTCAAAGAAGAGCGCCCGGAAGAAGACCGCCGCCGCAGTACGCGTTTCAGCGTTGGCGGCTATGCCACGATCCACTGCCTGCCGTCGGAAGGTGTTTCGATCGCTGGCACGATCCGTGACCTGAGCCTCCACGGATGCTGCATCGATACGCCTCTACGGCTCGATAGCGGCGTACGGGCCGAGATCCTGGTACGAGTGAATGCGACTTCATTCCGGGCGCTGGGTGAAGTGCGCGTAATCCGCGGTCTGTCTGGGGCAGGTGTGGAGTTCATACAATTGAGCGCCGGCGGACGAGATCTGCTCGCACAAACCATGGGGCAACTGGCCCGAGTGCAGGCGGCCATTAACCGGCTCCGTGCTTCTCGTCGCGAGATGGATGCTGAGTTGCTTAGAAAACAGCTGGAAGCGGGGGAACTTCAGGCGGCGTTGCTAAGGTTGGGCTCGCGATTTTCTGAGGAGACAAAGGAGCGGACAAGCCAGAGCGGAGGAGAAGGAGATGGCATGAAATTGGAAGAAGAGCCGCTGGTCATTCCCGTCAACCTGTTCGGCTAGCGGAACACATAATTCACAGCGCCATCAGAATGACTCCGGCCCCTACGAGAAGCGCCGCAATCCAGCGGCGCCGGCTCACGCGTTCGTGGAGAAAGATGCGCGCGGCGACCGCGTTGGCGACGAAAGTAAGCGAAGTGGACGCGGGCACGACCAGACTGAGGTTTCCCCAGGAAAGGCCAAACAGCAGGCTGTAGAACGCAATCGCCATCGCGGTTATTCCGAGAGCGAACGTGGGGGTTGCCAGCACGCGGCCGAGCACAGTGAGTGTTCCGCGCTCCCTCCATAGCTCGCCAACGTCGCCGACGCGTTTCATGGAATACGCCAGCAGCACATCTCCGGCGGTGGAAGCCAGAATGATGAGGCCAATCGCTCCCCACGCGTAGAGCTCGGTCACGACTTTACCTCATTGGAGACCGCGGACCGCGACTCAATGTGGGGCACAGGTGTGAGCGAGGGACCTGCGGCTACGAAGCCCACGCCAGCGGTGATCAGCGTAATGCCAAGCCAGCGAGTCGGCGAGATGACTTCATGAAAAGCGAAGTGAGCAGTTAAAGCGACGAACACATATCCTGACGAGGTAGCGGGCAACACATAGGTGAGGTCAGCCCACGAGAGCGCAGACACGTAGCACGCAAAAAACGCAATCAGCAGAAGAATTCCTCCGGCAACCGAGGGATTCAGAATGGCCAGGAGCAGTCCGGAGAGATGTTGCAGGGAAACGCCGCCTAGTTCCTTCATGCCTCGAGCCAGCAGGGCATCACCTGCAGTAGCGAAGACGGTGATTCCGGCCAGGACGAGGTATTTTTGAATCGTCACTTAGCGACCCAACTCTGAAAGCATTGACACTTGCCTGTTATGCCTTGGCCGGTTCCGGGGCGGGCGTTTCTTCTTTGCGGTTTTGTTTGACCCACTTGTTGCGCTGCGCGCGCAGTTTCAGGAAGGTCCGCGCTTCTTTATACAAACGTTTGCGCTCGGAGTTGTCGAATATCGCTTTCCGTAAAATGCGATACGCAGCCTTGGGACGGAAGTAATACGCGTCGTAAAAATTGTGAACCGCTTCAAGAATCTCCGCGGCGGGCAGGCCTGGATACTCAATCTGCACCATCTGGTGTCCAAGGTCGTCGACCATTTTTGTGTCGGTAGTCATGAAGCCATTCTTGAGCGCCGATTCATGCAGTTCGGTCCCGGGGTAGGCGTGCGCTACCGAAACCTGGATCGTTTCCACGTCGAGTTCCTTGGCGAACTTGATGGTGTTCTTGATGGTATCGCGAGATTCTCCCGGCAGGCCCAGGATGAAGTCTCCATGGACTACGAGGCCGAGCTTGTGGCAATCCTTGGTGAACTGGCGGGCGCGCTCGACGGTCGCACCTTTCTTGATGTTCTTCAAAATCTGCGCATCGCCCGACTCATAACCAACGATCAGAAGGCGGCATCCGGCTTCTTTCATCGCCTTGAGCGTTTCGTAATCGGTGGTGACTCGCGAGGTGCAGGACCAGGTCAGTCCTAGCGGTTTGAGCTTGGCGCACAATTCGACGGTGCGCGCTTTCTGCAGGTTGAAGGTGTCGTCGTCGAAGAAAAATTCTTTTACATACGGCCAGTATTCTTTTGCCTTGGCCATTTCTCGCGCCACATCGTCAGTGGAGCGCTTCCGCCAAGGGTGTCCGCTAAGCGTTTGCGGCCAGAGACAGAAAGTGCACTGGGCGGGGCATCCGCGGGTGGTGTAGAGAGACACAAACGGATTCAACAGAAACGGAACATTGTATCGTCGGACATCCAGATCGCGCCGATAGACGTCAGTGACGTGGGGCAGGGAATCGAGATCCTGAATGGTTGGGCGATCGGGATTGTGCAAGACAGTGCCATTCTTGCGATAGGAGATGCCAAGAATATCTTCGATCGGCTTGCCCTGCGCGTATTCGACGATGGAGTAGTCGAACTCTTTGCGGCAAACGACGTCGATGACCTTCGCTTCCATCAAAGACTTCTCGGGAAGCACACTGACGTGCGGTCCGACGAAGGCGATTTTGATGTGGGGATTGCTGTCTTTGATCGCCTCGGCAATGCGGACATCGCCAACGAATCCAGGAGTGCTGGTGAAAAGCACCAGCAGTTCGTAATCTTTGCAGGTGCGAATGGTTTCTTCCGCGGTGATGTGGTGCGGCGGGGCGTCGAGCAATCGTGCGCCTTCGAGCATTCCGGTCGGATAAGCCAGCCAAACCGGGTACCAGTAGGATTCGATTTCACGTGTCGCCGGCCAGCGCGAACCTGCGCCTCCGTCGAAATTTTCAAACGAAGGCGGATTCAAGAACAGTGTTTTCAAGGGCATAATGTGAGCCTCTATTTTAACATCCTGCGGCGTGCCCGCAGAGGCGTGCCGGCTAACCAGTCAGTTACCGGGCAGGTACGCGCCGCGGACGGAAAAAACGTGGAAACCTTTACCCAAGTGTGCCTTAGCGGTCCTGAAACCGCAAAGTAAGACTGTCGAACGTCGTTTCTGAGCATTAAGGCGCGTGAATCAGGTAGCGGCTGGCTCATCGATTCCTCAGTCTATTTGGATGCGTCATTTCGCGGCTGCGGCGCGGGAATTGGGGCTCGACGACTCGGACCGGGGCAGCGCCCAGCTTTCCAAGTCTCCCGTCGCTCGCAGCAAAGTCAGGCGTGCGCGCTGGTAGGCGAAATCGGCGTCCTGAAAAAGAAGAAAACGTTCAGCGGCCTGGGTCCGGGCATCGGCCAACTCGTGCAGGGTGCCAGTTTGCGCGTCGATTTTGGTTTGAGCCGCTTCCAAGCCCGACTGTGCCAGTTGATATTCCAGTTGCGCGACCTCACGAGCGGCTTCGAGTTGCTCGGCAGTGCGTTGCAACTTGAGCGTCTCCTCACCCACCTGATCACGAGCGGCCGCAGCCTGGTTCTTTGCTTTGAGGGCTTCAGCATCGGCGGCCTCGGCTCGGGCGCGCTGGCTCGCATTGAACAACGGGACGCGAATGCCAAAGCCGATCGTGGCATTGTCTTTCTGAAAGCGGGGAAAGTACTCGGCGTAATTGTTGAAGGTAGAGAAGCGTGCATATTGGGCTGAGAAATCAATCGACGGCCATAACGCGCGGTGTTCGCCCGTCGCGCGAAGCGATTCCGCCAGCGAATGCTGCTCGGCAGACTTTACAGCGGGACTCGATGCAACGATTCTTTCCGGCACGTCTTCATCGGATGCAACCGGCGGCAATGCGGGAATGGTGTCCGGATCGATTTCAATAGAAGAGACCGGCAATCCGGTCAGGGTCGAGAGGTGACGCCGCAGGACATCGGCAGATCCGTGGGCCTCGGCGCGGTGAAGCCGCACACGTGCGGTGACGAGCTTGGCTTTATTCAAGTCCACAGCGCTGTCGATGCCCGATTGCAAGCGCTCGGCAACCGCTTGCTCCAATTTTTGCGACTCAGCCTCGTCTTGCTGTAGGCGCACAAGTCGGGCTTCCCATTTCGCCAACTCGGCATAGGTCAGAACGACGTCCTGGATGACGGCGTTGCGTTGGTCCTTATTCTGGATCTCGGAAGCATGCCAGTCGACCTTGGCCGCATGCAGAAACTGGATCCCCGATGGGCTAAAGACGGTGCTTTGCGCGACTACATTGAGCAGCGATGGCGGATTGCCTTCGATCGAAAGCGGGTATCCAACTGTGTAGCCCAGTCCTGAGCCGCCGGTCAATTGCGGGAAGTAGTTATCGCGGAGTTCGAGGTAGGAAGCGAAGCTTCGCTGCACGTCGGCAGCGGCAATTGCCGAGCTCGTGCCATGAGCGAGCGCCAGCCGAACGGCGCGTTCGAGAGGCAGCGTTTCCGCGTGGCTCAGGCTGACGGGGATGAGGGCTGCGCCGATCAATATTAATATCAATCGCAATGCGGCGGTAAGGAAACTGGACAGGGTTGTCGAGTGCAACCACGGCGGCAATCGGAGCGTCATCTCGTCACCTTTGCTTCTTGCTCTTTTTCTGATCACTTTTGTTTATCAATCTCTTGGTTCTCATAACAATGAATCGCAAAATCAGTGAATCGGAAAACATGGGTCAAGCCACGCCAGCGCAATATACAAATTGTAGGCCGCTAGACCGGAGTCGGGCAGTAGCTTGGAATGTTATTGGGGGCAGACCGTTGGGCGTAAGATCGAACGTCACATCGTTGAACGTCACAACTCAGGGCGCAACCCGATTAAGGGCTTGCTGGGCGACGACGAAGCTCCGAGCCAGCGAAAGGGAAGCACGGTATTGTTCGGCCGCGCCAGCTCTGTCTCCTTGCTTTTCGAGCAGCAGGCCTAACAAGTAGCGGGCCTTGAAAGCGGGTGCGGCTTCCACCGGGCCGGCGGCAAGATAGCGGCGCAGGAGTTCCGCCGCGAAGGGATAGTTTCTGTCGGAGCGGTAGAGCATCTGGGCCGCTTCCACCAAGACTTTCGGGTCCGGCATCGGCGACTGGCTCAACTTGACGAGAGCCTGCTCCATTTCGTCGAAGCGCCGCTCGCGGCGAAGAAGATAGGCGAGGCTAAGCCACGCGTCCGCTGCGCCATGGCTGAGATTGACGTATTCGCGAAATTCCTGTTCGGCCCCGGCGTAATCCTTTTTTTGTTCTGCAATGCGCCCGTAAACCCAGTGCTCGCGCGCCGGATTCATCGCCGCGATCGACAGCGCTTGCTCGCGCGCCTTCTGCTCTCCGCCGCCGAGCATGCTGGGAGCTTCGATATAGTATTCAGCCAGGTCGATCCGCGCATCCACGTCGATGGGATTCAGTTGCACGGCGCGTTCGAATTCTCCGCGGACCTTGCCCGCCAGACCGGCAGCGGCGAGGAAATTTGCCCGATCCGCTTTTTCGCCATAAACACGCCCCAACCAAACATGAAAGCTGCTGTTGTTAGGATCGAGCGCGGCCGCTTTTTTACATGCTGGTTCAGCACGGTCCCAGTCTTCGAGCGCAAAATACGCGCGGCAGAGCAGGTTGGCGGATTCCGCATCCAGTGGCGCGGATGAGAGGTGTCCGTTCAGCGTGGCAATCGCGTCGTCGACGCGTCCAGCTACAAGCATGTCGTGCGCAGAGTCGGCAAAGGCCGCGGTTGCCGAGGCAATCAGCAGAAGCAATACCGGTAATATTTTCAAGAAGCGAGTCATCATTATTTAAAGTTGATTCAAAGAAGTATTTAAAGTTGATTCAAAGAAGTCTAGCTAATACCTGACGGTGGTTCCGTCGCCAATCGGCTTGCCGTTCAGCGAATTGATGGCCACCACGTCTTTCGCGGAAACCCCGGCTGTGATTTCAATCTGCGTAAGATTAGAGAGCGACGTCTCCACATTCCGGCGTTTAAGTTCGTGGCCCGCGACCAGCAAAACATAGGGCTTGGAGTCATCCATTCGCACAGCCTCGCGCGGTACCACCAGCACGTTATCGTGTTCCGCGATCACGATGGTCACGCCGACATTAATGTTAGGCAGTAGTTTCAAGTCCTTGTTGTCTAGGATGCTGATGGTCTCGCCGACGTTACGGGAAACGCGCAACCTCACAGTCGACGGGATGGCAGTGAGAGTTGCCTGCCAGACTCGGCCCGGGATGGCGTCCCATGTGACCTGGATCGAATCTCCGACAGCCAGTCGGGCCACGTCGGGTTCGTCGACGAAGGCCCGCACCACTATCTTGCGCAGATCCGCGACTTGCAAAAGGAGATCTCCGGCGCTAACGAAGCCGCCCTGTTTCGCCGGCAGAGAGTACACGATGCCGTCAAACGGCGCGCGGACGTTGGATTTTGCCAGGACATCTTGCGCAGCATCGTAGGCAGCCTGGGCTTCCGCCCGCTGCGCCTCGACGCGCGCTAGTTCCGCATTTGAATAGCGTTTCGTTTGCTTTTGACGGAGAAACTTCAGCTCGGCATCGGCCTGGGCAAAAGCGTTTTCCGCTTCCCGCACTTCTCCAGCGGAGGCCGCGCCCTGCTGCGCAAGTTTCTTCAGCGCATCCAGTTTGCGCTGCGCAGAATCGCGATCGACAGTAGCTTTTGAGAGCTGGGCGTCGAGGCTCAAGACTTCTTCCTGAGTCCCGCCACGCTCTGAAGCGCTCAGGTCAGCCTGCGCCGACTTCAGTTTGGCCTCCGCGCGCGCCGATTGCGCGCGGGCGTCGGCATCATCCAAAACTACCAGCAGTTGCCCGCTCTTGACGGAGTCGCCTTCCTTGACCAGGACACGCCTTACACTCGCAGCAACCGGAGCATGGGCCTCGAAGTTATTGACCGGCTCAATTTTTCCGTTGGTAGAAATCAGGCTGCGGATGGCGGCTTGCCCGACCACGGCGGTTCGCACTGGAACCGAATCATCGCGGTGCACGAAAGCGGCCAGCACAATGACCGCTACGAAGATTGCAAGCGCCGTTAACCACCAGCCCCGAGGCTGGCGAGCCGAACTGTTTCCATTCAATGGCATGCAAAGAAACGCGCAAACTTCAATGTATCATCCACGTGCTGCGGGGATGCACGCAAATGAGCGCATCGGGACTTGCCTTTTTAGATGCACTACGGTGGCGGAATGCTCCAAAATGAGCGCGGAATCCCATGGCGAAGGGCGCTTTTTAGAATTGCCAGTAAGATAGTCGCCGGCAAGATTTAACCAGGCCATGTTGCCTTCCGGTCCTGGTCCCGGCTGTGGGTACAATAGCCAGATGAAAAAGTCTCCGCGCGCAAAATCACCCGCGTCCACGTCTCCCCGGTACACTCCGGAGCATGCCAGCGCCGGGCTCGATTACGGATTTCCGGAAATTGAAACCTGGCCGAACCAGTTTCCAGGGTATGAGATTGTCGTGGATGACCCGGAGTTTACTTCCGTGTGTCCGAAGACGGGCTTGCCCGACTTTGGCAATATCGTCATCCGCTATGAGCCGGCGCGCCAGTGTTTGGAGTTGAAATCGCTCAAGGAATATCTCCAGTCATATCGAAATCTGGGCATCTTCCAGGAAAACATCGTGAATCAGGTGCTGGCGGATGTCGTGCGCTGGGCCAAGCCGGTGTGGGCGGAGGTTAAGGGTGAGTTTCGTCCGCGCGGAGGAATCTCGACCGTCGTGGTTGCGCGATGGCCGCACAAAAGAGGTGGGGGGTGAGAGGTCAGATTACAGAAATAAAACCGATGTGGCGCTTTTTGACTTTTACGTCTGCAATCTGACTTCTGACCTCTACAATCCTGTCGTGTTATATTCCCACGCTAAGTGCCCCCGATCAAACTCTATCCCCGAACCGCCCTTGCACTACTCACGGCACTGAACCTGTTGAACTACATTGACCGCTCGGTGCTATTCGCTGTGCAGCCTATGGTGCAGAAGGAATTTCACCTCAGCAATACTCAGGTGGGATATCTGACGAGCGCGTTTCTCGCGTTTTATATGATCGCCGGGCCGTTTGTAGGCCCACTGAGCGACCGTTATTCCCGAAAGCGCATCATCGCGCTCGGAGCAGCCTTCTGGAGCGGTCTGACGCTGCTCACCGCCTTCACCCACACTTACTGGGAATTGCTGGTGCGACATACCTTGGTTGGCATCGGCGAGGCTACGTTTGTCACCATCGCGCCCACCTTCGTCGCGGATTTGTTTCCTGAGAAAGAACGGGGCCGAATCTTCGGCATCTTCTACCTGGCGATACCCGTCGGAACAGCAGCCGGTTATTTGCTCGGCGGCAAACTTGGCCCCGATTTCGGTTGGCGATTTCCTTTTTACATTGCGGCTGTTCCGGGATTCCTGCTGGCGCTGGCGGTCGCTTTTCTTCCCGAGCCGCAGCGCGGACAATTCGATTCGGCGAAGAAGACGCCCGAGCGGGGCACGATCGCGGCGTTGGTACGAAATCGGGCGTTCTGGGCGGTCACTCTCGGCATGGCCGCCGGAACATTCTCTCTCGGCGGAATTCAAGTGTGGATGCCGACTTTTCTGGTCGTCGAGCGCGGCTACAACTTAAAAGAAGCCAATGAAATGTTTGGCGCCATCGTAGTCGTCTGCGGCATCGTGGCATCGCTCGCAGGCGGCTGGATCGGAGATCGTCTGCTGCCGCGCATGAAGGGTTCGTATTATTTTGTCTCTGCGCTCAGCATGGCGTTGGGAGTGCCGGTTATGATCGCCGCATTGTTCGTGAAGGGCCCGGTCATGTTGCCGGCGATCGCACTGGCCGCATTCTTTCTGCTAGTCAACACCTCGCCATTGAATACCGCGCTCGTCAATGCGGTCGGAGCTCGCATTCGTGCGACGGCGATTGCCTGGAACATACTTTTCTTTCACGCGCTGGGGGACGTTCCATCCCCGACCCTGATGGGATACGTCGCCGATCATCATTCGCTGCAAGCGGCGTTCATTTTGCCTGTGATAGCCATGGCGATTTCTTCTGCCATACTGTTCTACGGGATGCGCTTCGCTCCGCCACTGGGAGTAGCGGCTGAACCGGCATCGTCTTAAGTTCCTCAGGAGCATCTTCCTAGCAGAATGCATTGGCAAACAATTCACTGGCATATTTTTCATTGGCGAACTTTCGACTGGATCGCAGGCGGCATTCTCGCCGTGGCCTGGTTTTCGCGCATCGTGGATGCAGCCATCGGAATGCCCCACATCGCCGACATCGCGCGCCCGGAATGGGACCGCAGGCCAGCCGATCGCAACGGGATCGAACTCAGAGTCACGATTGTTGTCCCGGCGCGCAACGAGGGAGAACACATTCGCGGGACGCTGCTGCATTTGCTAGCGCTCGACTATTCCAATTACGAAATCATCGCCGTCAACGATCGCTCGACCGATCGCACCGGACCAATCATGGATGAAGTCACCGCGGCGAATGCTCGCACCGATCTGCTGAAAATCATTCACGTCACGGAACTACCGCCAGGTTGGATGGGCAAAACGCACGCCATGTGGAGAGCTGGCCAGCAGGCAACTGGAGAATGGCTCCTCTTCACCGATGCCGACGTTCTTTTCAAGCCAGATTCGCTCCGTCGGGCTGTCGCGTATGCCGAGGCAGAACACGCCGATCATGTCGTTTTATTCCCGCGCATGATCATGAAGCAGCCTGGCGAAAAAATGATGATCGCATTCTTCCAGACGATGTTTGTCTTCGGCCACCGCCCCTGGAAAGTTGCCGATCCCAAGACGCGCGATCACATGGGGGTGGGCGCATTTAATCTGGTGCGACGCCCTGTGTATGACTCGGTTGGCACCTACTCGGCCCTGCGCATGGAGGTCCTCGACGATATGAAACTGGGCAAGGTGGTCAAGAATGCGGGGTTCAACCAGCGCGTGGTTTTTGGCGAGGACCTGATTTCCCTTTATTGGGTCAAGGGCGCTTTCGGCATGGTTCACAATCTCACCAAGAATTTCTTTGCCTTGCTTTCGTTCCAATGGTGGCGAACGGTGGCGTCCTTTGTGGGCATGGGCTTTCTGAATCTTGGCCCGTTTGTTGGCATTCTATTGGCACACGGCTGGGCGCGGGTTCCTTATGCGATTGCGCTGGTTTCGCTCTTTCTGATTTATTATGGAATGTCGCGCCGGTCAACGATCCCACCTTATTATTTCTTCCTGCATCCCGTAAGCAGCTGCCTTTGCATGTACACGCTGCTGCTCTCCATGATTCGCACCTTGGCGAATAACGGTATCGAATGGCGAGGAACAAAATATCCGCTGGATGAGTTACGTAAAGGGATGGTGTGAGAGTTTCTCAGTTACGAAAGTCGCTGTACGTTTTACTAAGTGTAAAGTTACTCGTTTGGTTCGCCTGAGTGTTCATATGTTATCTTTTTCTTAGCGAAAAATTAAAATAAAAGCTGAGGCGAAGCTATCAACTGCATCTCATGCATTTGAGGCTGGAGTTCTTGGTCTGAATTCAGCCGGTTTCCCCCGCGATCGGCGGAAGACCTTGTGATTTCAATTCCCACATTAGGAGAAAACGTGAAAAAGTTCTTAGTTTTAGCTATTTTTGTGAGCATCTTGTCACTTCCATTGTTGGCAGATGATCGAGTGGAAGTGTTTGGCGGCTACCAGTACTTGCACATTGGTGGCAGTGATGGCGTAAGTGGACAGGGCTTTAATGGCTGGGATGCTGCCGTAACGGGCTACTTCAGCAAATTCGTCGGTGTGACGGGCGACTTCAGTGGCAGCTACGCCACGGTCGACGGCGTAAACGCCCATGTTTACAGCTACTCCGGCGGTCCGGTGATTGCGTTCCGCGAAGGTAAGATCAATCCCTTCGCGCATTTCCTGGTTGGCGGATCCACCTTTGGCGCGTCGGCAGACGGTGTATCGGTCTCGAAGAACGGGTTCAGCATGATGGCCGGTGGTGGCGTGGACGTCAAAGTTGCACATGACATCTCGGTTCGCCTGGCGGATGTGGATTGGGTCTACTACCATATCGGGGGTTTCGACGGAGGGTCTTCCACCAGCCAGAGCAACAATGTGAGAATCACAACCGGTATCGTGTTGCGGTTCTAGTTTCGAAGCATGTTTGAGTTTGAATCTGTGAATAAAAGCCGCTTGAAGCCAATCTAGGCTTGAAGCGGCTTTTTCATTTTTTGTTTTATTCTGGATCTTCCGGGTCTTCGATCGGGACCGGATCACCCTGCTTTTTGTGTTTTTCTCTTTCTTCTTTCAGATGCTCGAACTTCCCCGGACTATACTTACCGGCGCGTTCGACGTCGTAAGCGGTAGGTACCTGCGGAAACAAAAGAAAAGCGCCCTCGCCCAGTTGCTGTGAGCGACGAAGAACAATCTCTGCTCGTCCGTCATAATTCTGAACGGTCCCCTTGATTTCTATTTGCCGTCCTTCGAGTTGGCGCACGTCGCCCATTTTTTTCAGATCTGCGGGGAACACGACCACGCTAAAAGGACATGCCTTCGCCTCCTGACAGAAGCTGAGCACGGTGGTGCCGCGGCTACCGGTCGCCACGTGCAGAACGGTTCCGCGGATGCATTGCCCGGCTCCGAGATGCTTGCCGGCCTCGGCAAATGAAACACAGTCGCCTACAAAAGATGTATTTCGAGCGGCACACACCAGGCTGAGGGAGAAAATGGCCGCGATGAAAAGCGCAAACGAACGCATATAGGGTCGAGGCGTTGAAGAAGTTCGCCTTCTGGCTTTAGTGTAGGCGTGGAAGAGAAGTTCTATGCCAAGACAAGCGACAAATTTTACGGAAAGCGTTCCCGAAAAGGGAACCAAGGTGTGCGGAGTTTGGAATAAAACGATGTTTGGCGTGAAACGGCGATGCGCCGGGGCTGGGCCCCGGCCTGCCAATGATTTTCAAAGTGTACAAAGTGTCGCTGATGAGCGCCGCTGCGTTCGCTACTTGGTGAATGACTTCACGGCCACCGCTTCGTCTTCTTTTACGTCGAAGACGGTGTAGAGCTTCGTGATCTGCAGCAGATCATGGACTTTTTTGGTGAGGTTGAGCAGCTTGAGTTCGCCACCCTGGTTCTTGGCCGTGGTGAAGGCGCTGACAAGTTCGCCGATGCCTGAGCTGTCGATATAGTTGACGTCGCCGAGGTTCAGCAGGATTTTCTTCTGGCCCTTGGAAAGCAGATCGCGCACGGTGTCGCGTAGAACGACGCTGCCTTCGCCGAGCGTGATCCGGCCGCTGAGGTCGACAATCGTGACGCCATCCACCTGACGAGTACTGGACTTCATGCTCACTGGGGAGCCTCCTTGGAATCCGCGGGGTTGCCGTGGACGTGTTTGATCATTATAAGTTCCGTGCCCGTTTGGGAAGGATGGATTTCCACCACATCCATGAACGAGCGTATCAGGAAAATGCCTCGCCCCGAAGTTTTCATCAGGTTCTCGGGTGCCAGTGGGTCCGGGATCCGGCTGGCATCGAGCCCCTTGCCCTGATCGCGGATCACGATGACCAGATCGTTGTCGTTCCGTTCAAACGCCAGCGTCACCTTCTTGTTCGGGTCGTAAGCATTGCCGTGTAAAACCGCGTTCACGGCGGCTTCGCGCACTGCCATGGAGATCTTCATGATCTCCTCGTCGTCAAAGCCGGCCTCGGTCGCCATGCGATTGGCCGTCTCTTCGGCGTTATTTACCGTCTCCAACGTCGAATCGAGCGTATAGGAGACCCGTTCTGCGGACATAAAATGAATAATTCCGATCGGCCCTTCGCCTCGTCGGCGACAATCACACCGAGTCAAAGTGCTGTACCAAAGCACGGAACGGCGCGAATTGAGAGTTTGCCTGTAGGTGACGGAAAAGTCAACGCAGAGAGCGAGCATTCGTCACGGCACAACAGAAATGCCTTCGTCTGCGCGCAATCAGGAAGACGAGGACAATTTCAGCGATTCACCACCTGCTTTACCGCTCCCGAACTCGCCTTGTGAAAAACGTCCCCTCCATAACTCGCCTTGATGGAGTACGTGTTGGCTTTGGCGAAAGAGGTAGTCAGACTGGCGACGCCATTGGTCGTTGTACCTGTTCCTAGTGTCGTCTTACCGTGGGAAAAAGTGATCGTCGAGCCGTCGGGCAGCGCCCTGCTTGAAGTCACGGTCGCCGTGAACGTAACTGACTGGTTGACCTGCGATGGGTTGAGCGACGATGCCACCGCGGTAGTCGTCTTGACCGGGACGTTGTTGTTGAGCATCACACCCAGGTTTTCGCCGTTTTCGTTGGTTACTACCACGTCGGGTTTGCCGTCAGCATTCAAATCCGCGATGGCTAGCGAGGTCGAATAACCTCCTCCCGATGGGTAGTTGATTGCAGTCTGAAACGTGCCGTCGCCGTTGCCGATGAGCAGGCCTACCTCGCCAAACGAGCTGCACGAATCGATCTCGCACTCGGCCACGACGAGGTCAAGGAAGCCGTCGCCGTTCACATCCGCGGTAGCAACGCCGTTGAGACCTTCGCCGCTCGGGTGCTAGCTGGCGCGCGCCTGGAACGTGCCGTCGCCGTTGCCCAGCAGCACGGTTAGCCCGGTGCCGGCGACAGCGAGATCTGAATGACCATCCCGGTTAAAGTCCGCGATCGCAACCGAACGTCCCTCCGATTGGCCCGAGTTGTAGCTGGCCGGAGGCTGGAAGGTGCCGTCGCCGTTGCCTAGCAAAACAGCTACCGTCTGGTTCTGAACGGTAACCACGAGATCCGGGTAGCCATCCCCGTTCAGATCCCCGATCGCCACCGATGTGGCTTCCGCTCCGGTGACATAGCCAACCGGAGATTGAAACGTGCCGTCGCCATTGCCGAGCAGAACATTCACCACCCCATTTACGCAGCTCGAGTTGACGGCGCAATAGTTGGCCACGACTAGATCCGCGTGGCCGTCGCCATTCAGATCGGCGAGGGCGACCGAAGCGGGGTAATATCCGCCGGAGTTGTAGCTGGCCGGAGGCTGGAAGGTGCCATCGCCATTACCGAGCAGGACACTGACACCGCCAGTACTGCAATCGGTGCCGTTCGTGCAGAGAATGGCCACGACGATATCCGGAATTCCGTCACCATTTACGTCGCCGATGGCGACCGAGAAGGGATTCTCCCCGTTCGAACTGTAACTGACAGCAGGCTGGAAGGTGCCGTCGCCATTGCCCAATAGCACATCCACGGATGCCGAAAACTCGTTCGCCACTGCGAGATCGAGTTTTCCGTCGCCGTTCAAGTCGGCGACGGCAACCGAGTCCGGCCCTTTTCCACCCGAACTGTAGCTCACTGGCGCCGCGAAGCCTACGGGCAGCTTTCCTTTGCCGGGAAGAGCGCGTGGAGACTGGGCAGCCGCGATCCCTATCATGAGCATCGCGAAAAGAAATACGGAAAACAAGCAAAACAGGTGGCGTGACTTCATACGTGCCTCCGGAGACGGCGAGTTTGCGAGCAGCCTAGCTCGATTCAGTCTGCTGCTTGGGGTGTTCGCGGGGGAGGAAAAGGCGTGACCGGCGAATTATCCTCCCAGCGGGGCGCGGAGTCAAGAAAATCGCTGAGACGGTATTGGGTCAACACTCTGGACTACTTTGAAGCGATGCCGGAAACGTGGAATACTCAAAACGCTGGCTGAACGTTGAGCCCGGAGGGTCACCGACTGAGATCATGACTGGCGGATACGAAGAGAACGCTGTAGAAGGCAGCCAGCCCTTTGCAAATCATATGCCAATACCCTACGGATGTATGACGCTCGTCGTATTGATTCTAGGCGCACTGATTCTAGGAGCGCTGACTTTGGCAGCTGCTTCTTCGCTCGTGATCGCGATGGTAAGACAGGGGTAGGGCAGCCACGTCGCAGGAGGCTTCAGTTTTCGGGCACATCGTGCACCGCTGCGAAAAAACGCCGCAACTTCATCCCATCCAGTTTGCCGTCAGTACGCACACCGGAACACAAGTCCAGCCCGAATGGTCCAACGGTTTCGATTGCTTCGCCCACGTTCTCCGGCGTGAGCCCTCCAGCAAGAAACAACGGGATGTCAATGTTTTCGCGGATCGCACGGCTCAGGCTCCGGTCGTGAGTTCTGCCGGTGCCGCCTAATTCCTTCACAGCAAGTTTCTGGTTGCCGGAATCGAGCAGGATTGCATCTACGTGTTGCGAGACACGCACGGCTTCTTCGACTGATTCGGGGCCGGTCACGTGGATGACCTGTACGATCGAAATTCCCGCCAACGCGTCCTTCAACTCTTCATACGTGCCCTGCATTAGGCGGTCGCAGAGCTGGACAGTGTTCGTACGGCAGAAACGCCGTTGCTCGATAATGCCGTTGACTGTTTGCCTGGAGGTTAAAAGGAATGTGGCGATCGGAGGCGGAACGGTCGCGGCAATTTCTGAGATCCGCTCATCGCTGATCACGCCCGGCCCGCTCGGCATTTGTGAAACCAGGCCCAGTGCGGAAGCTCCACACTCGATGGCAAGCGCCGCTTCTTCAACGCTCGAGATGCAGCAGACTTTCACTCGCGGCGTGAAAATTGGTTTCATGGAAGGTTTTGGGACGGGTCCGCAAAATTATTCGCCGTACGGAACCCAGATATTCTTGACCTGAGTGGCGTGCTCAAGAAACCAGCGTCCCTCGGCAAGCTTCGGGTTGAACCAGTCGATGGCGCGGCCTTCATTCGTCCATACCTGCTTCAGATTGCCGATCGACATCGCCTTCGCAGCCGCGGCACTCGCTTCATCACTGAAACACCAGATGGCATCGACGTCGTCGTGTTCGGCGAGCGGCTTCAGCAGTTGCGAGGTGTATCCGGTCACAATATTCAGCGCGCCGCCGGGCAGGTCGCTGGTGTCGAAAACCTGGTAGAGGTCTCCCGCAATCAGCGGATATGCTTCCGACGGAACGGCGATAACTGTGCTTCCAACTGCAAGAACTGGCATTACCAGAGAAAGAAAACCGAGCAGCGGCGCTTCGCGCGGGCAGATGACGCCTACGGTTCCAATCGCTTCATTCATTGCGATGGCGATATTGCGAAACGGAGGGTTGTGTACCGCGCCATCAAACTTATCGGCCCATGCCGCATAAGAAAAAATGCGCTGGATGCTGAGATCGACTTCAGCGGTAGCTTGTTTTTCACCAACTGCGGCGGCCAGGCGCTGCGCAATTTCCTCGCGGCGCTGAGAAAGATTCTCCGCACAGTAGTAAAGGACCTGGGCGCGATTGTGCGCCGTTGCTTTGGCCCATGCCGTCGCTTTGCGCGCTGCCTCGACCGCATTGCGAATATCCTTGCGATTGCCCAGCGGAGCCTCGCCGAGTAAACGGCCATCGGCTGCGCGCACTTCCATGCTATAGCCCGAATCAGGCCGAGCCTGCTTGCCACCGATGTAGAGTTTGACGGTTCGATCGATGGCCGGAGCCGAGATGCCAGACGCTGTCGAGTCGTCGTCCGAATTCAATTCAGCTGGCGCCGGCGCCTTGTACTCGGGCAGCGCCTGCGCGTTCTTGAACCATGTTGGTTCGAGATATTCAAGCAAGCCTTCGCGTCCGCCCTCGCGTCCGTAGCCGCTTTCGCGATAGCCGCCGAAGCCGCAGGAGGCGTCAAACAGGTTTGTACAATTCACCCAAACCACTCCCGCCTTGATTTGCGAGGCAATGTGCAAAGCCACGTTAATGCTCTCGCTCCAGACGCAGGCGGCCAATCCGTAAACCGTGTTGTTCGCCAACTCGACCGCTTCCGATGGCGTGCGGAAAGTCATCGCCGCCAGTACTGGCCCAAAAATTTCCTGCTGCGCGACAATCGACGTCGGATGCACATTACTCAACAGCGTCGGCGGATAATAAAACCCGCGCGACGGCAACGCGACCTGCGGCTGCCAGCAAGTGGCCCCATCGGCCACACCCTGGTCGACCAGCTTGCGAATGCGATCGAGCTGCACGCCGGCGACAATTGCGCCGATGTCGATCGCCTTATCGAGTGGCGCACCCACGCGCAGCGTGCTCATCCGATCCTGAATCTTGCCGATCAGAACTTCGGCTATGCTCTCCTGCATCAGCAGCCGCGAGCCCGCGCAGCACACCTGCCCCTGATTGAACCAGATGCCGTCGACCAACCCCTCGACCGTGCTATCGAGGTCGGCATCTTCAAAAACAATGAACGGAGATTTTCCGCCAAGCTCAAGTGAAAGCCGCTTGTGACTCGTAGCCGTGGCGGCCCGAATCGCGCGCCCGACTTCGGTCGATCCCGTGAAGGCGATCTTGTCGACATCCGGATGCTTGACCAGCGCTTCGCCAGTTGAGCCGTCCCCGGTAACGATGTTGACCACACCAGCAGGCAAGCCCGCTTCCTGGCAGATCCCAGCGAACGCGAGAGCAGTGAGCGGTGTGAATTCCGCCGGCTTCAGAACCACGGTGTTTCCGGTCGCCAGCGCCGGAGCAATCTTCCATGCCAGCATCAGCAGCGGGAAATTCCACGGAATGATTTGCCCGACGACTCCGCAGGGGGCGTATTCAGGAAACTCCTGCTCTAGAAGTTGTGCCCAACCGGCGTGGTGATAGAAATGCCTCGCGACGAGCGGAATATCGATGTCGCGGCTCTCGCGAATGGGCTTGCCGTTGTCCATCGTTTCCAGGACCGCCAGTAGCCGTGAATGCTTCTGCACCAGGCGCGCGATGGCATACAAGTATCGTGCACGCGCATGAGGAGTGAGCGCCTGCCATTTCGAAGACGCTGCCCGCGCGGCCTTTACCGCGGCGTCAACATCGGCCGCCGATCCTTGCGCAACCGAGGCAAGCCTTTCGCCGTTCGAAGGATCGACAGTATCGAAGTACTCTCCTGCTGCAGGCGCCTGCCATTTCCCACCGATAAAATGTTCGAAGCGCGAACCGTGGCGTTCCAACCAGGCCAGAGCTTCTTTCGAATCCTCTGGAGCGGGTCCATACTCCATGCTCACGAATTTTTCGGCAATGCTCATTGGCGTGCTCGAGTCGGATTTTGTAATTTAGAAATTTATAAGTTGGTAATTTGAAAACGTCGGTTGACGGTGCTCTAAGATTGCAACATTACAAGGTTACCAATCTACAAAATAGCCAGAGCCCTCACGCAATCGCATGCCGATAATCGGCTGAATAGCGGCCAGTGGCGAAGTGCTCCAATTGCCGCTCAATGTCGCCCAGCAAGCCGCTGGCTCCAAAGCGAAACATTTCCGCCCGCAGCCACGACGGACCGAGTTCTTCTTTAATCATCGCCAGCCAATCGATCGACTGCTTCGCTGTGCGAATGCCGCCTGCGGGCTTGAAACCTACCGCCATTCCCGTTTCCTGCGCGTATTCGCGGATGCAGCGCGTCATCACCAGCCCAACCGGCAGCGTCGCGTTGGTCGGTTCTTTGCCCGTCGAAGTCTTGATGAAGTCAGCGCCCGCCATCATCGCTACCATGCTCGCGCGCGCCACATTGCGAAGCGTCAGCAAGTCTCCCGTGCCAAGAATCACTTTCATGTGCGCGCCGCCGCACGCTTGTTTGAAGGCCGCAACTTCGTCGTAGAGCGCCTGCCAGCGTCCACCGAAAACATGCGCGCGTGTGATCACCACATCGATCTCATGCGCTCCCGCCTCGACCGATCGGCGAATCTCCGCCACACGTTCTTCAAACGGCGATAGACCTGCCGGGAAGCCGGTGGAAACCGCTGCGACATGGATGCCGCTGCCCTCCAGCGCGCGCACCGCGGTTTCCACAAATGAGTGGTAAACGCAAATAGCTGCTACTTTGATCCGCAACGCTTCGACTCCGAGTTTGTGTTCCAACTCTGGCTGAATCGGATGACGTCCCTTCGCACACAGACGGCGCACGCGCTCGTCGGTGTCGTCGCCGGAAAGCGTGGTCAAATCCATGCAGGTGATCGCGCGCAGAAGCCATGCCGCCTGCCACTCTTTTTTTACGGTTCGTCGCGCGACCTGTGATTGAGCGCGGCGCTCTACGGCGCTGGTATTGACGCGAACGTCGCGCACCCAATCTAAATTGAGAGGAACGCCGATATTAGCAAGCAGAGGTTGTCCAGAGAGCTCCGCGATTGCGCCGCTCGGAGACGGGTGACGGTCGATGTTTCGAAATTGATTGCGATCTGACGCCATTAAGATTCTCAGCAGCTGTCGTTTCTGGTTCGTTCGCGGTTCGATTGTACGGCAGACGCGACGAAAGATGAATTCCCGATTCGCAGCTGCCATCGGCCAGGATTCGTCAAAATACGCATTTCGTCTTGACACCCACGACCAGGCACGACTACGCTCGGCGCGGTTCCTAAGTGCTAACGGAGGTTCAATGAAGCAGCATTACGACTCTGCAATTCGCCACGGAGTTTTCAATTTTGCGGTCATGTCGGCGATTGTGCTGATGCTGGTCATTCCCGCGGTTAGTTCCTCCAAGAAAATTATCCTCGATACCGATCCGGGTTCCGACGATGCCATGGCCCTGATGCTGGCCTTGAACTCACCCGAATTAGATGTTCGCGCGGTCACGGTGGTTCCGGGCAACGTCACTGCCGCGCAGGGGCTGGATAATGCCTTGCGTATGATGTCTCTGGCGAATCGATGTGATATTCCCGTGGCCGCGGGAGCGCAGCATCCGTTGTTCCAGAAACTGATTACGGCTGAATTCTGGCATGGCAAGAATGGGTTGGCGAATATCGAATTGCCTCCCAGCAAATGCAGAGTCGATTCGCGGTATGGCCCTGATCTGATCATCGAACTGGTTCACGCCGCGCCACACGAGATCACGCTCGTACCGGTTGGCCCGCTTACCAACATCGCGCTCGCGGTCGAGAAGGACCCGTCGATTGTTCCTCTGGTGAAGGAAGTGATTCTGATGGGTGGTTCGATTGGCGGCGGAAATTCGACTGCCGCTGCCGAAGCCAACATCTATAACGACCCCGAGGCCGCGCAGATTGTTTTTCAGGCTGGTTGGCCAGTGACCATGGTCGGCCTCGACGTGGGCGATAAGACGCTGCTTTCTCGAAAATATCTCGAACAACTCGGACAAACGCACGGCCCGGTGAACGATTTCATCTACCAGGTTGCGCACTACCTCATCGATCTCTCAACTAAATATGGCTGGCAAGGCACGCCCATGTATGATCCGCTGGCGGTTGGCGTGGCGATCGACGCTACGCTGGTCAAAGCCCCACCTATGCATGTGGATGTCGAAACTCGCGGCGAGTTCACGCGCGGAGAGACAGTCGCGAATCGGCGCAACATGGTAGAACGCAACGTGCTGCATGGCGATCGTTACATCGTCGAAGGTCTCGACAAAGTTGAGCCCAACGCAAAGGTTTGCACCGATGTCGACGCCGACCGCTTCCTGCAGCTGTTTGTTTCCAGAATTCGCGGCAAGTAGACTCGGTATCCTACGTCAGGCCACGCTAAGGAGAAAAGATGTTCACGCCTCACAGTCTCGACGTTGCGCTGTTGATGATGATTACGAGCGCCATCTGTTGGGGCTCCTGGGCCAACACCTACAAGGGTGTGAAGAACTATCGCTTCGAGCTGTTTTACTGGGACTACGCCATCGGCATTCTCCTGATCTCGCTGATTTTCGCCTTCACCCTGGGCAGCGCGGGCAATGACGCCAACAGCTTTCTCAACAATGTCCACTCGGCCGATACCAACAACATCGTATCCACCATGGTGGGAGGCGCCATCTTCAATCTTGCGAATCTTCTGCTCGTGGCCGCGATTGATATGGCGGGACTCGCCATCGCCTTTCCCGTCTCAATAGGTATCGCGCTCGTCGTCGGCGTGATTTCCAGTTATGCCATCCAGCCCAAGGGGAATGCCGCGCTGCTCGCGGCGGGCGTGGTTTGTGCCTTTATCGCCGTTGTGCTCGATGGAAAAGCCTATGGCAGTCTGGTATTGGCCGGGCGTTCGGTATCGAAGAAAAGCATCGTAACCTGCGTGGTTTCGGGTGTACTTATGGGGCTCTGGGCTCCCTTTGTAGCGCGAGCGATGACCAACGGCAACACGCTTGGCCCTTACAGCATCGCGGTTTTTCTCACACTGGGTGCGCTGCTCTCATGTCTGATCTGGAACGTCTATTTCATGAAGCATCCGTTGGTCGGCGAGCCGGTGAGTTTTGCCGGCTTCTTCAGCGGGCCCATATCCGGACACGCGCTTGGCCTGCTCGGCGGAATTATCTGGGGCACCGGCATGGTTTTCAATCTCGTCGCTGCCAAGTTCACCAGTGTGGCCATTTCTTATGCCATCGGACAATCCGCCCCTATGGTTGCCGCTCTCTGGGGGGTTCTTGTGTGGAAGGAATTCGACGGCGCTCCCGGCAAAGTCAAGTTATATCTTGCCCTGATGTTTATTTTTTACTCGCTGGGAATTTTGCTGGTGGCTCGGGCAAACGGCTAGACGAAGAAATAGAATGTTGCGCCAAGAATGTCTACAACAAAATGTTCAGGAAGCAGATTGCAAAAATCCGCAAAGGCGTAGTCGTTATGAAAAATTGAATTCCCAAAATGAATGTTTCTCGTTCACAAGACGCGCCATAAAAACCCTTGACTTTGCATTTCTACTCTATTTATATGATCCATCGCGCAAAAAAGGACGTTCCACGTTTGAGCTGGAAGGAAATCGTCCCCAAATCGCCGCTTTTTTTCTGCAGACACTAGCGTCAATCGATCAGATTGAACGTTCTGGCCGAGAGAAAGTGGCCGTCTGAAGGTGGAAAGATGCTGAAAAGCAAAACGCTGATCGTAGCCGCAATCGTCTTCGCATTCTTCTTGTGTCCCCTCCTCTACAGCCAGGCAAACGGCAGCTTTACCGGGACTGTGGCGGACAAGACCGGCTCGGTCATTTCCAACGCCGCCGTGAAAATAACTTCGCAGAATACCGGCCTCATCCGTGAAGCGAAGACCGACGACTCAGGACACTATCTCGTCCCGCTGCTACCGGTGTCGTTCTACACGATTCGAGTCGAGGCCCAGGGATTTCAGACCACCGAGCAGAAGGATCTCCGTCTGCAGGTCGATGAGCAGCGCGAAATCAACTTCACACTTAACCCTGCTTCGGTGAGTTCGACGGTAGAGGTGAGTGCAGAAGAAGTTGCGGTGGAGACTGCGAATCCTTCGCTTGGTCAAGTCATAACGTCAGAGGAAGTCGCCGACCTGCCGTTGAACGGCCGCAATTTCGTTCAGCTAGCAACGCTAACGCCGGGCACGACGCAGTCGACCAACCCCAACAGCTTCTTTACCCAAGCTGCGAGCAGCGAAGCAGCCACGCGCGGAGCCTTTTCGCTCTCCGTCGGCGGGTCGCGCGAACAGAGCACCGATTGGCTTCTCGACGGCAACGACAACAACCAGCTGGATGAAGGCGGTATCGGAATTTTCTCTTCCATCGATGACATTCAGGAATTTAAGGTCCTGACCTACAACTACTCCGCGGAATATGGGGAGCGGGCGGGTCCGACCGTCCTGGTCACAACCAAGTCAGGCACAAACCAGATCCACGGCTCGGTGTTCGAGTTCTTCCGCAACACGTCGCTTGACGCGCAAACACCTTTCGTCGACGCCGCTACCAAGTTCAACC
>Ga0210385_10000068_pt1 | contig 123840 bp, 121 predicted proteins | sample IncBWH26OmetaG_FD_160107 | JGI IMG/M metagenome (GOLD analysis project Ga0210385, IMG submission 160107) | Forest soil microbial communities from Barre Woods Harvard Forest LTER site, Petersham, Massachusetts, United States - Inc-BW-H-26-O ...
CGTCACCATGGTGTCCGACTATGCGCCGGGCGCCGACGCCGAAAAATCGTTCAAGGACGAATTCACCGCCAAGGGCGGTGAGGTGATCGACAGCATCCGTTTTCCGCTCGCCAATCCGGATTTCGCACCGTTCCTGCAAAAGGCCGCCGACCAGAAACCCGACGCGATCTTCGTGTTCGTGCCGTCCGGTCAGGGCGGCGTTTTCGTCAAGCAGTTCGTCGAGCGCGGTCTCGACAAGGCCGGTATCAAGATCATCGGCCCAGGCGACGTGACCGACGATGATATCCTCAACAATATGGGCGATGCCATCATCGGCACCATCACCGCGCATTTCTATTCCGCCGATCACGACTCCGCGGCCAACAAGGCGTTCGTCGCCGCATTCAAGAGGGCCAACGACGGCATGCGGCCGAACTTCATGGCGGTCAGCGGCTATGACGGCATGCACCTGATGTACGAGATGTTGAAGAAGACCGGCGGCAAGACCGATGGCGATTCGCTCATCGCCGCCGCCAAAGGCCTGGCCTGGGAAAGCCCGCGCGGCCCGATCTCGATCGATCCGGACACCCGCGACATCATCCAGAACGTCTACATCCGCAAAGTCGAGAAGAAGGGTGGCGAGCTCTACAACGTCGAATTCGCCACCTTCCCGAACGTCAAGGATCCCATAAAGGCGGCGGAGAAGAAGTAGGGGGCGCTCGCGCGCCAAGCTCGTCATTCCGGGGCGCGGGCGCAAGCCCGCGAGCCCGGAATCCATAGCCACAGGCCGTGCCATAATGGCGAGGGCGGTGGTTATGGATTCCGGACAGTCGCCAACAAAGTCGGCCATTGCCGACTTTGACACTTTAGATTTTTATCTCGGCTAAAGCCGAGATAGTTGGCTTCCGGAATGACGGTAGAGTGACTGGCCAAACATGCTGACCATCCTGTTCGACGGAATTGCCTACGGCATGCTGCTGTTCGTGCTGGCGTGCGGGCTGTCGGTCACGCTCGGGCTGATGAATTTCATCAACCTCGCCCACGGCGCCTTCGCCATGGCCGGCGGCTATTGCACCGTCATCGTCGTCAACCGTCTCGGCGTGCCGTTCGCGCTCGGCCTGCCGATCGCCTTCCTGGTGACGGCGATCATCGGCGGCCTCTTCGAGCGCACGCTCTATGTGCACGTCTATGCCAAGCCGCATCTCGACCAAGTGCTGTTCACCATCGGGCTGGTGTTCATGTCGGTCGCTGCCACCGACTACGTAATGGGCTCCTCGCAGCAATTCGTGCAGATCCCGGAAGCGCTGCAGGGCCAGTTCAACGTGTTCGGCATCGGCATGGGCAAATACCGCCTCCTCATCATCGCGGTCTGCGGGCTTTTGACGATCGCGTTGCAATTGATGCTGAGCAAGACGCGGTTCGGCAGCCGGTTGCGGGCAGCGGTCGACGACCAGCGCGTGGCGCGCGGGCTCGGCATCAATGTCGGCGCGGTGTTTGCCGTCACGTTTGCGATCGGCTCAGGCCTCGCCGGGCTGGGCGGTGCGCTCGGCGCCGAAATCCTCGGCCTCGATCCGACCTTCCCGCTGAAATACATGATCTACTTTCTAATCGTGGTCACGGTTGGCGGCACGTCGAGCATCACCGGCCCGTTCCTCGCCTCGATCCTGCTCGGCATCGGCGACGTCGCCGGCAAATATTACGTCCCGAAGCTCGGTGCCTTCGTCATCTACGCCATCATGATCGCGGTCTTGCTCTGGCGGCCGCAGGGCTTGTTCGCCCGCAGCACGGCACGGTGAAGGCGATGATGACCCCGCTCGCCGACGACGTCGCCGCTTATCTCAAGCACCGCGCCCACTGGTCGCCGCTCGAGATCGCGTTCTGGATTTTCGCTTTCGCCACCATCTGGCTGTTCCCCGGCAAATACCTGATCATGAAGGACACGGCGATCCTGGCGCTGTTCGCGTTGTCGCTCGATCTCATTCTCGGTTATGCCGGCATCCTCTCGCTGGGGCAGGCGGCGTTTTTCGGGCTGGCAGGATATTTCTCCGGCCTCGTCGCCAAATACGGCATCGTCAACGAGCCGGTCATCGCGCTCATCTTCGGCGGCGTGGTTGCGGCTGCGCTCGGCTTTGTCACGAGCTTTCTGGTTTTGCGCGGCTCCGACCTGACGCGACTCATGGTCACGCTCGGCGTCTCGCTGATGCTGGGCGAGGTGGCCAACCGCTATTCCGATCTCACCGGCGGCGCCGACGGGCTGCAAGGCGTCACTGTCGCGCCGATCCTCGGCCTGTTTCGCTTCGATCTCTACGGACATAATGGTTATGTCTATTGCCTGATCGTGCTGTTCGTCTGCTTCGTCATCGTGCGCCGCATCGTCTATTCGCCGTTCGGCCTGTCGCTGCGCGCCGTCAAGGGCAATGCGCTGCGCGCCTCGGCGGTCGGCATTCCGGTGAAATGGCGCTTGGTGGCGATCTATACGATCTCCGCCGGATTCGCCGGCATCGCCGGCGCGCTGCTCACCCAGACCACCGCGTTCTGCTCGCTTGACGTGTTCTCGCTCGATCGCTCCGCCGATCTTCTTCTCGTGCTGATCATCGGCGGCACCGGCTATCTCTATGGCGGCCTGATCGGCGCGGTGATCTACAAATTCCTGCAGGACTGGATCTCGACGTTGACGCCGCAATACTGGCAGTTCTGGATCGGGCTTGTGCTGGTGGTGATCGTGCTGGTCGGCCGCGACCGGATCGGCGCGGCGAACGAGGCGGTGCGCAACGCCCTCTGTCGCATCGGCTCGCGCGTTATCGCACGGCCGGCCGCGCTCGGCAGCGCCGCGCCGGATGGGCCTTGAACGATGGCAATCCTGGAAACCATCGGCCTGGAAAAGCGTTTCGGCGGCATCGTCGCGGCACGCGACGTTTCGCTCGCCGTCGAGAAGGGCGCCCGCCACGCGCTGATCGGGCCGAACGGCGCCGGCAAGACCACGGTGATCAATTTGCTCACCGGCGTACTCAAGCCGACCGCCGGCCGCATCCTGCTCGACGGCCGCGACATCACCGCGCTCGATCCGCATCAGCGCGTGCGGCTCGGCATGGCGCGCACGTTCCAGATCAACCAGCTGTTCCTCGACCTGACGCCGCTCGAGACCATCGGGCTGGCGGTGTCCGAGCGTCTCGGCTCGGGCGCCGACTGGTGGCGGCTGGTCGGCAGCAAGACCGCGGTGACCGACGAGATTGTCGAGATCGTCGAGCGCTTCCGCCTCGCCGACGTGATGCACGAGCGCACCGCGATATTGCCCTACGGCAAGCAGCGGCTTCTCGAGATCGCGCTCGCCTTCGCCTGCCGGCCGCATCTGCTGCTCCTCGACGAGCCGGCCGCCGGCGTGCCCGAAGCCGAACGGCATGAGCTGCTCGCCACCATCGCCGCGCTGCCGGCCGAGGTCACGGTGCTGTTGATCGAGCACGACATGGATCTGGTGTTCTCGTTCGCCGACCGTATCTCCGTCCTGGTCAACGGCTCACTGTTCGTCGACGGCGCGCCCGAGGATGTGGCACGCGATCCGCGGGTCAAGGCGGTTTATCTCGGCGAGGAAGCCGATGCGTGAGCTTTTGCGCATCGAGAATTTGTCGGCGGGCTATGGCGAAGCCGTGGTGCTGTCGAACGTGTCGCTCAACCTTGCCGAAGGCCAGGCGCTGGCGCTGCTTGGCCGCAACGGCATGGGCAAGACCACCTTGGTCAATACCGTGGTCGGCGTCACCCGCTATTTCGGTGGCACCATCGTGCTCGACGGCGCCGATATCACGAAGCTGCGCCCCGACCAGCGCGCCCATATCGGCATCGGCTGGGTGCCGCAGGAGCGCAACATCTTCAAGTCGCTCACGGTGCACGAGAACCTCACCGCGATCGCGCGGCCGGGGCCATGGACCACGACAAAAGTCTACACGCTGTTTCCGCGGCTTGAGGAACGGCGCGGCAATCTCGGCAATCAGCTGTCCGGCGGCGAGCAGCAGATGCTCGCGGTCGCGCGCGCGCTGGTGCTCAATCCGCGCGTCATGCTGCTCGACGAGCCGCTCGAAGGCTTGGCGCCGATCATCGTCGAGGAACTGCTGGCGGCATTGCGCCGCGTCATCCGCGACGAGGGCATGTCGGCCATTTTGGTCGAGCAAAACGCGAAAAAAATCCTCGGCGTCACCGACAACGCCATCATCATCGAGCGCGGCTGCGTGGTTCATGCCGCGGATAGCGCGGCACTGATCGCCGACCGCGCCGCGCTGGAGAAGCATCTTGGCGTGACCGATACCGGACCGCGGCGGATCGGAAGGGCGCGACAGCCGAGCTAAGGTCGCGGCCCGGCGCCCGGTCGCGTGCTAGGTCTGCGCACACACCGGGAAAAGACAATCGTCCATGCCGCTATAGCGTGCTTCGCCGTCTTGCAGTCGCGCATTATTGGCTTCGCGCAGCGCGGCGTCCGCCTCGCCGTAGAGAAAGGCCAGGAAGGCGTAGCGCCGCCCCCGTGTAATCGGCGTTACCTGATGCAGCGCGCCGCATGAAAACACGACGGCACCGCCGACCGGCGCCCGATAGACCTTGCGGCCGAATTCCGGAAACTGCAGGTCGCAGCCGTCATAATCCTTGTTGAGATTGAGCGTGACGGCGAAACGCCGGTGCTGCGCGCCGGCATTGACGTTGTCGCGATGCCGATAGAAATGCCCGCCTACAGCGCTGTCGTAACAAGCCACGATGTAGCGATCCATGCGGGTCGCGTCGAATTGAAAGTACGCTTTTATGGCGGGCAGCAGGCGACGGCGAAGTCGATCGCATATCGCCTCACGCAGCTCGGGGGCCACCAGCGGCAGATCGCTGCGGCGTTTGAGCCGATGGTCGACCACCGTTTGACTCTTGCCGGCGACATCGAGCATGAAACCGGAATCCCGGCCACCCATCCGGTCATAGAGCTTGACCAGCAGTTCGCAGAACGGAAAGTCGAACACGCGCGGGACGATCAGGACCGGTGCATTCATCGGCACGCCGGCCGCGTCGTCGACGCGCGGCAAGCTCCGCAGCAGGTCGCGCAGCCCGGTGAGATGGTCGTCCAGACGGTTCCACGCAATATTGGCAATGGCGCGCAACATCGGATCGAGCACGACGGTGCGCGAGGTTTCGAGGGCTCCGTAGATTCGCGACAATGCGCGGTCGTAATCGGCCAGAAACGAGACGGCTGGGTTGCCGAGTTCGGTCAGCGGCTCCTCAGGCGGTGTCGCCAAGACGACGTGCGCGGTGAGCCGGTCTTCGTCGAACAAATCGGTGTCGCGAAGCAGCTCCGCGAGCTTTTGTCGTGCCTGAGGGTCGTCAGCCGGACCAAGAAAGCACAACACGATCCAGCGTCCCGCCGCGACCTGCAGGTGGAAGCTGTCGCCCGTGACCGTGGCGGCGCTGAACCACGGCGCCGGATCGCCCAAGGCTATCTGAGGTTGGAGGGCTATTTGATTTTGGGCGACGCCGTTATCGAGCATGGAATATCCCACGCGATCGGAAGTCGCCCAATGACGGATTTAAGAAAAAATCGTTAAAATTGCGTAAACCCAGGTATAAAGAAGAAATTTATACTGATATTACCGACCCTTATCGGCCTGTCGTCAATCTTTATCGGTTTTTGTTCTGACGAATATTGAGTCAGCCGCGCAGGTGGCGTTCCGGCCGAAGTAATCGGTGAAATGCGTATCCACCAGATAGCTGCCAGGATGCGCGCCGAGAAACTGCCGCAGCGCCTCGCGTTTGACGTCGCTGTCTTCCACCACAAGATAATCCCCGGGCGCGAGGAAGCGGTGAAAGTGTTGCAGGACCGCCGCCACGTTGTGGTGGGCGTCTTCGACCACCAGCCACGGATGTGGCTCGGTTTGCAGCAGATCGGCATCAAACAACCGTTCCGGTTCGGCGCAATCGCCCTGATAAAAGCGCACCTGCGGGTGTTCGATGCCGGCTTTGCACCGATCGACCGAGTGGACGCGGGCGTTGCCGCCGCAAAACGCCAGACTATCGGCGAACCATGTGGCGCTGGCGCCATGGCCGGATCCGATCTCGAACACCGTGCGCGGACGAAGTTCAGCGAGCAGCGCCGGGTACATGGCGAAATCGAACACGTTCTTCATCAGCGGCACGCCGCGCCAGCGCATGAGCGACGGCGCGCCCTGGCAGGTCAGCAGCACATCGATGCCGAACTCGGTGCCGAAGCGCGGATGATAATGAACGCCCGACATTTCGCGCCGGGAGAATTCCACGAAACGCCCTTGGCGCCAGCGATCGAGGAACAGCCGCATCCGCAGCAAGTCCCATTGCAGGCTTTGGTTTTGGCCGGGTGATTGCGCGGCATGGTCGCGAACGCTGTCTTCCCATGAACGCGCCGGATCGAAGGCGATGAGTTGGCTCATGACGCGCGTGAACCAGCTGTCAAAGATGCTCAGCAGGCCGCCTTGCTCGCGTTCGACCTTCGCCCGCATCTCGCCAATGAAGTCGAGCGCGGCGGTCTTCAGGGCATCGCCTGAAATCAAATGCGCGGCGTCGGATGAAACGGGAGCGGTCGACAAAGTTGTCGTCTCGACGGCTGCCCGGTCGGGTTCGAGCAGACCTGAATTCGCCCCGCATTCATCTCTAGAAAATTATGGTTAACAAATGGTTTCGCCTGGCGGGACGGGTTACTTCGCCGCTTACTTCGCCGCCTCTTTGGCTTTGGCGACGATGTCGGCCGGCGTGGCGTAAATATCCTTCACCAGCTTGTCGACGTCTTCGCCGGAGACCGGATTGACCTCGAGCTGGGTCTTGTCGGCTTCGGCAAGAAAATCCTTGTCCTTCATCGTGTCCATGAAGGCCTGCCGAAGCACCGCGAGGCGATCGGTCGGCAGATTAGGCGGCGCCACATAGGGCCGGCCCATCACTTGGCGGGCGAAGATCATCTTGAGGATCGCCCGCTGCTCGTCGGTCTTGGCGAAATCGAGGACCGACGGCACGTCGGGCAATTCGGGGTGTTTGTTGAGCGAGAGCTGCACCAGCACGACCATCTTCTTCTCGTCGATCCACGATTTATGCGTCGACTTCACGCTCGACCACGACCAGCCGCAGCGGCCGTTGACCTCGCCGCGCTCCATCGCCAGCACCACGTCGTTGCCGCCCGGATAGCCCTCGACGATCTTGAAATGAGTCCCGAGCACGTTGTTGAGAACGCGCGGAAACTGATCGGTGTCGGCGCTAGTGCCGGTGCCGCCGACCGCGAGCTCCTTGGTGAACAGGTCCTCGAATTTGGTGATGCCGGAATCCTTCAGCGCCACGCACACGCTGACCTCGTTATTGGCGCTGCCGAGCCAGTTGAATTTCTGCGCCTCGAACTGGTCGCCCTTGCCGATCAACAGCGGATCGAAGGCGATGCCGCGGCCGATGGTGCCGAACGCCGAGCCATCTTGGGGCGCCACACGATAGAGCCAGTTGGCGAGGCGGAGCGAGCCTGCGCCTTCCATGTTGCGCGGCACCAAGGTCGGATTGCCCGGAATATGCGCGCCCATGTGGCGGCCGATCACGCGGGCATAAAAGTCGTAGGCGCCGCCGGTCGAGTAACCGATATATTCGTCGACATTGCGATTCTTGTAGAAATCGGCCGGGTTTTGTTGCGCGGCGGCGAAACCCGTGGCCCCGAACCAGAGCAGTGCGGCCGCAATGGCAATATAATTTTGCGAAAGTCTCATGATCCTCCTTGTAACGCGCTCAAATGCGCGGGCGTTCCGCGTTGTTTGCGGCAAACGGTGCGGCAACGCAACATTCTTGTATGACTTGACGCATCGGCGCCTTTGGTGCGCGATAGCGGCCGTGGCAGGGGGAGCCGCTCGATGCAGCCGGATATGATCGCGAGCGCCGTCCACGCGCTGCATCTCCTGCTTGAGCCGACGCGGCTGATGCTTCTGTTCCTCGGCGTGCTGATCGGGCTGGCCATCGGCGTGCTGCCGGGCTTAAGCGGCATCGTCGGCTTGGCGATGCTGATTCCGTTCACCTACAACCTCGACGAATACACCGCCTTTGCGCTCCTCCTCGGCATGGCGGCGGTGATCACGTCGTCGGATTTCATCACCGCAGTGCTGTTCGGCGTGCCCGGCCATGTCGGCGCCGCCGCCACCGTGATCGACGGTCACGCCATGGCGCGCAAGGGCGAAGCCGGCCGCGCCTTTGGGGCCGGCTTTGCGGCTTCGCTTGCCGGCGGCGTGGTCGGCGCCATCGTGCTCGGCATCAGCATTCCGATCTTGCGGCCGCTGATGCTCTCGATCGGCTCGCCGGAGCTTTTGGCCTTCACGCTTTTCGGCATGTCGATGGTGGCGACGTTGTCCGGCCGCGCGCCGCTCAAGGGACTGACCGCCGCCGGCCTCGGCCTGATGATCGCCATGGTCGGGTCGCGCTCGCAGACCGGCACGCTGCGCTGGACTTTTGGCTGGCTCTATCTGTGGGACGGTGTGCCGCTCATTCCGGCGACGCTCGGCATTTTCGCGCTGCCGGAGCTTTGCGAGCTTGCGGTATCGCGCCGCCGTATCGCCGGCGACAATGCGCCCAATATCAATCTCTCCAGCCAATGGCAGGGCGTGCGCGACGTGGCCGACAATTGGTGGCTGGTGCTGCGCTGTAGCGTGCTCGGCACCGGGCTCGGCGCTATTCCCGGCATCGGCTCGGCGGTGATCGACTGGATCGCCTACGGCTATGCGCAGCGCACTGAGAAGAATTCCGAGACCTTCGGTTCCGGCGACGTGCGCGGCGTCATCGCGCCGGAAAGCTCCAACAACGCCAAGGAGGGCGGCCACCTGGTGCCGACCATTGCGTTCGGCGTGCCGGCCGGCGCGTCGATGGCGATCCTGCTCGGTGCCTTTCTGATGCACGGGCTGACGCCGGGGCCCGAAATGCTGACCAAGCATCTCGATCTCACCTACATGATCGTGTGGAGCTTGACGCTCGCGCACGTCATCGGCGCCATCATCTGTCTGGCTTGCAGCCGCTATCTCGCGCAGATCTCGCGCATCCGGCCGGAAATCCTGCTGCCGATCATCATCGCGCTGGTGTTCGTCGCCGCCTTCGAGGGCGAGCACGATTGGGGCGATCTCTATGCGCTGGTCTTCTTCGGCGTCATCGGCTGGATCATGAAGCGGCTCGGCTGGCCGCGGCCGCCCATGGTGCTCGGCATCGTCGTCGGCGCGATTTTCGAACGTTACCTGTTCATCTCGACCCAGCTTTACGGCTGTGGCTGGCTGTGGCGGCCGGCGGTGCTGGCGATCCTCGCCTGCGTGGTCTGGGCGCTGTACCGGCCGTTGTCGCAGATCGCCGTGACCCTGATCGGTCAATTGCGCGAGGTTGGCGGCCGCAAGCCGCGATTCGGCGCCGCGCCGGCGTTTTCGCTCGCCGTCATCGTGCTCATCGCCGCCGCCATCGCCTCGTCGGCCGGTTGGCCGCACGACGCCAAGATCGTGCCGCTCACCGCCTGCGGCATGGCGCTGGTCGCCGCCGTGCTCAATCTGGTCAACGAGTTGTTCGGCCGCGAGCAGGTGGTCGATGCCCATGCCGATGCCGCCGTGGCGGTGCGCGCGCAGACTGACGATCTCGGCATAGCGCCGGACGTCCTGCGCCGCCGTGCGACCCTCTTTTTCGTCTGGATGGCGCTGTTCATCGCCGCCGTCTGGCTCATCGGCTTCATTCCGGCGATCGCGGTGTTCGTGTTCGCCTATATGGCGTTCGGCTTCGGCGAACCGCCGCTGCCTTCGCTGGGCTATGCCGCGGCGACAACGCTGCTGTGCTGGGTGGTCTTCCACTGGGCGCTCGGCGTCGCCTGGCCGCAATCGCTGCTCGGCGATCTGTTTCCCGACCTGCGCGCCTCTACCGGGCTGATCTGATTTTCCGGCATGGCGCGGCGCGGTGCTCCGCGGCCCTGACATTGCGCGCGTGGCGGAAATCCCCTAAACGACCGGCACGAAGCGCCAACGCGTTTTCCCCGGCAGCATGGAGGGCGGCCTGCTTCCGGGCGGAGCGCGGCGAAGCAATAAAGGAGCGCGTCATGACGGGAATGCTGGAACACGAAATGCCCGGGCTCGGCCATAACAAGCCGTCCGACGAAGACGCCGACGAGATCAAGCACGGCAAATGGGAGCGCTGGTCGAAGAAGCGCACCTTCGTCCGCGCCCTCGAAGGCACCTACAGCCACCTCTACAAGAAGCTGCTCGAAGAGCCGCGGGTCTATTCTTCCAAGGACCATCCGTGGAAGGGCGGGCCGGCGATGTACGGCAAGCACATCATCTCGCCGCAAGCGGTCAGCGTCGTGCAGTCGATCGAATCGCACATCGAGTGCTACGCGCCGCTCAATGCCGGCCAGAAACACGGCCATCTCAACAGCGCGGTGTTCTACGTGCTCAAGGGCCACGGCCACGACGTCCACGACGGCCGCTACATGAAATGGGAAGCCGGCGACGTCATGCTGGTCGAGAACGGCTGCGTGCACCAGCACTTCAACGACGACGAGAAGGAATCCTGCATCCTTCTGGTGTTCAAGGCTAAGCCCTTGTTCCTGTTCATGCACCTTCTGTTCCAGAAGATGGTCGAGTGGCCGACCGACAAGCTGCCGCCCGGCGTCAAGGAATTCCACCCGCCGACGGAAATTTGAGGCCGAGGGCATCATGACATTGTTCGAAGACAAACAGGCCGCGCTCTCGGGCGACAACACCAGCGCATTCCTCGCCGAGGCGATGGTCGAGTCGGAAAAATTCCGCGCCGATTACGCCACGCTGCCGAACGTCATCAAGGCCAAGGACATGCCGTGGGAGCGCTCGCCCGACGGCCTGATCAAGCATCTGGTGAACCAGAAGATGCACACGCGGGAGTGCTGCATCGAAGCCTATATGCAGTTTCTCAAGGACGGCGAGCGCTCCGGCAAGCACCGCCATATGTGGGAAGAGTTGTTCTTCGTGGTCGAAGGTTCGGGCTACGACCTGCACTGGGACCTGAAATGGGATTGCCTCGAAGCGTTCGACTGGCAATGGGCCGAGGCGCCAAAGAAGTTCGAATGGACGGTCGGCGACTACGTCTATATCCCGCCCTTCACCATGCATCAGCACTTCGCTAATGCCGGCCAGGAATGCCGCATCATCGTGATGAGCAACCGCATCGTCAAAGACATGGGCTTTGACTGGTACGACCAGGTCGAGCGCGCGCCGGGATTCTAAAGGCCGCCGCGCGCGGTCAGTTCAACATCGTGACCAGCACTTTGACGGGATTGCCGTTGCTGACCACGGCGATCCCAGCGCGGCCGGCCAGGTCTTCCCAGGATTTTGCCGGACTGGCAAAGGTCCACAGCTCGTCGCCCGGCTGCATCGTGGCTTTCAGCTCATCCCATGCCTTGCTTTGAAAGCCGAATGGCTTGGCGGCCTCGGGAAAGCGCTGCGCCCGCTCGTCGTTGATGCCGGGATGAGCAGCCTCGGCTTCCTCGACGCTGATCTTCTTGTCGAGCCATTCTTTTGGAATCGGCGCGGTATCGTCGGCAGCGCGCGCCGGCCCGCCATGCCACAGCGCAATCGCGCATAACAAAGCAACGAAGAGACGCATGGCGTAGCTCCGCCGATCTTGTTCGCCGCGCTACTGTAAGGAGATGTTGGCCTCTTTTATGACGCGGCCCCACAGCTTCGTTTCCGAGGCGAAGAACTTGGCGGCGTCGGCGGGCGTGCCACCCATCGGCTCGAGCCGGAGCGCGCGCAGCTTGTCGTCGATCTGCGGCTTTTGCAGCACCGCCACCACATTGGTGTTGATTTTCTCGGCCAGCGCTGGCGACATCCCGGGCGGTCCGACGATCGGAAACCAGGTGATCGAGCGGAAGCCGGGAAGCCCCGATTCGGCAATGGTCGGGATCTCCGGCACGTCCTTGGAGCGTTCTTCGCTGGCGACGCCGAGCAGTTTCAGCTTGCCGGCGCGATAGAGCGGCACCGACGTGGTGAGCGTGTCGAAGAACATGTCGACATTGCCGGACATGACATCGGTGAGTGCAGGTTGCGCGCCGTTATAAGGCACATGCACCATCTTGATGCCGCCGAGCAGTTCGAGCTCGCTTCCGGACAGATGCGCGGTCGAGCCGGCGCCCTGCGAGGCGTAAGTGAGCTTGCCGGGATTGGCCTTGCCGTAGGCAATCAGCTCCTGGATCGTGTTGGCGGGCAGATCCGGACGCACCACGAGCACATTGGGGATCTTGGCCAACAGCGCAATCGGCGTGAATTTCAGCGGGTCGTATTTGAGGTCGTGATAGAGCAGGTGCTGGATCGAGACCGGCGACGGCGGGCAGATCAGCAGCGTGTAGCCGTCGGGCGCCGCGCGCGACACGTATTCGGCGCCGATGGCCATGGCGGCGCCGGCCATGTTCTCGACAATGACCGGCTTGCCCCACATTTCGCTGAGCTGGTTGCTGACGAGCCGCGCCAGGATATCGGTGGTTGAGCCCGGCAGCGACGGCACGACGATTTTCACCACGTGCGTCGGATAGGGCTCCTGCGCGCGTCCCGCGCTCGCCGCGAGCACGGCAAAGAACAGGGCCAGGACGAAGTCACGTAGTCTCGGCATGTCGATCCCCGGATTTACGCATTTGCGCAGATGGCGCCAGCGACTATAGAAAAACCCGAGACTGCGAGCCAAGGCCCGGCGGCGTTCGCGTACCGCGGCGTATTGCCCGGGTAAGTTGAGGAAACGGCGTTCGAGCGATGGCGACGAAGCAATATCGATTGGGCGTCGATGTCGGCGGCACCCACACCGACCTGGTGCTGCTCGACGTTGCCGACGGTTCGCTCGCCGTCGAGAAGGTGGCGACGACGCCGAAAAATCCCGCGCTCGGCATCATGCGCGGCATCGGCAACTTTGCCGCGCGCGGCGTCGACCTGTCCGGTATCGAATTTTTCTCCCACGGCACCACCATCACCACCAACGCGCTGTTGGAAATGCGCGGCGCCAAAGTGGGCCTGCTCATCAACCGCGGCTTTCGCGCCATCCAGGAGACCCAAGGCCAGGCGCGCGACGGCAATGTGTTCGATTATTTCTTCCAAAAACCGCCACCGATCGCGCCGCAGAGTTTGACCCGCGAGATCGGCGGCCGGATCGATTACGCGGGCACGGTGCTCGAGCCGCTCGACGAGGAGGCGGTGCGCCGCGCGGCGTCAGAGCTGAAAGCCGCCGGCGTCGTCTCGATCGCGGTGTGTTACTTGTTCGCCTTCATGAATCCCGCGCACGAAGAGCGCACCGGCGCGATCATCCGCGAGGTTTTCCCCGACGCGCATATTTCGCTGTCGTCCGAAGTGCTGTCGCGGGTGCGCGAATGGCCGCGCATGTCGGCGACATTGCTGAATGCTTATCTGGCGCCGGTGCTGGTCACCTATATCGCTGACCTGGAAAAGCGCCTCAACGCCTCCGGCGTGACCACGCAACAGCGCTTCCTGATGCAGTCGAACGGCGGCGTGATGCCGTTCGCCGCGGCGGTGACCGGCCACAAGACCGTGCACAGCCTGCTGTCGGGCCCGGCGGCGGGTGCGCGGGCCAGCGCCTATCTGCCGCGCGAAGACGCTGGCAGTCGCGGCATCGTCACCCTCGACATGGGCGGCACCAGTTGCGACATCGCCTTCATCGAGGGCGGCGCGCCGCTCGAAGTCACCGAAGGCACCGTGGCGCGGCGGCAGCTCGACGTCCCGGCGCTCGACCTGACCACGATCTCGGCCGGCGGCGGCTCGATCGTGTGGATCGACCGCGCCGGCTTTTTGAGCGTCGGCCCGCAAAGCGCTGGCGCCGATCCCGGCCCGGTGTGCTACGGCCGCGGCGGCGGCGATCCGACCGTGACTGACGCCGACATCGTCTGCGGTTTGCTCAATCCGGATTATTTTTTGGGCGGCACGCAAAAGCTCGATGCGGCCGCGGCGCGCACCGCGCTCGAAACAAAAATCGCTGCGCCGATGAAAATGACATTGGCCGAAGCGGCGGCCGGCATCCGCCGCATCGTCGACATGCGCATGGCCGACGAGGTTCGCGTGTTCGCCGCGCGGCGCGGCGTGGATTTGAGCGAGTTTGCGCTATTGCCGTTCGGCGGCGCCGGCGCGGTGCATGCCGCCGCGGTTGCCGAGGAGCTCGGCATGCGCCGTATCGTCGTGCCGGCGCGGCCGGGTGCGTTCTCGGCGCTCGGCTTGCTCTGCACCGACGTGTTGCACGACTACATCCGCTCGGAGCTTGGCGCGCTCGACCGGCTCGATCCGGCGCATGCCGAGCAATTGTTCCGCGACATCGAGGCCAAGGCGGCGAGCGAGCTTGCCGAAGAAGGCCTCGACCCGAGCGCGGCGTCGTTCGAACGCGATCTCGACATGCGCTATGCCGGGCAGGGCTATGAGTTGCGCGTGCCGTTGAGTGGACTTTGGCAGAACGCGCTCGATGGTGAAGCGTTCAAGGCGGCGCGCGAGCGCTTCGACGAGGTGCACGCCAAAATTCACGGCCACGCCGCCAAGGAAAAGAGCGTCGAAGTCGTCAGCTATCGGCTGCGCGTGCGCGTCGCCGTACCGAAATACCAGCCGCAGCCATTGCCGGCAGGCGCCGCGTCATCGCCTCCGCCGGCTGCGATCAAGGGCACGCGGCGCGTATCGTTCGATGCCGGCAAAGCGCTCGACGCGACAATTTATGATCGTGACAAGCTGTCCGTTGGCGTCAGCTTTGCCGGCCCCGCCATCGTCGAGCAATTCGACGCCACGACGGTCGTGCCGCCCGGCTGGCATGCTTTCGTCGATCGCCACGGCAACCTGATCCTCGAACGCAAAGATTAATGAGCCATGGTCGATGCCATCACCACTCAAGTCGTGCGCAACCGCATCGGCAGCCTGATGCAGGAGATGCATTACCATTTCTACCGCTCAGGCTATTCGACCATCATCCGCGAATCGCGCGATTTCTCCTGCGTGATCCTCGATCGTCATGGCGGATTGCTCGTGGCGCCGCCGATGTTTTTCCACGCGCCGGTCTATCGTCACCTGGTGGCGAAGATATTCGCGCTGCACGGCGACGATGTCGGCGACGGCGACATGTTCGTCTGCAATCATCCCTATGACGGCGGCCTGCCGCATGTTTCCGACATGGCATTCGTTTCGCCGATCATTGCAGGAACAACGCTGGTCGGCTTTGCCGGCTCGATCGCGCACAAAGCCGACGTCGGCGGCACCAATCCGGGCTCGACCTCGGCCAATGCCACCGAAATATTCCAGGAGGGCTTGCTGCTGCCGCCGGTGAAAATCTATTCGCGCGGCGTCTACAATGACGATCTCGAACGCCTGATCCTCGCCAACAGCCGGCAGCCCGAGCTGGTGCGCGGCGACATGCACGCGCAGATGGCGGCAACGCAGATGGGTGCGTCGCGCATTATTGAGACCTGCGAGCGGTTCGGCGCAACGGCGATCATGGACGCGTTCGCGGCGCTGCTTGCCGGAGCTGCGGCCGAATTGCGCGCCGCGATCAGGACGCTGCCGGATGGCGAAGCGTCGGCCGAAGGTTTCATGGACAACGACGGCGTCGAGCTCGACCGGCCGGTGCGGTTTGCCTGCACGGTGCGTGTGAAGAACGGCGACATCACCTTCGATTTCACCAAGAGCGACCGCCAGGCCAAAGGGCCGATCAATCTTCGGCCGTCGATGATCGAGGCTTGCGTGTTCTATTCGCTGATCGGCGCGCTCGATCCGAAGTTGGCCTTCAACGACGGCATGCGTGATGTGGTGCAGTTCGTCTACGCGCCCAACACCGTCACCAACGCCAGCGCGCCGGCGCCGGTCAGTTCCTATCAGGCGGCGAACCAAAAACTCACCGACGTGATTCTGGAAGCGCTGGCGCCGTTCCGCCCCGAGCGCGCTCTCGCCAACAGCGGCTCGAGCGGCGCTATGTTGATCTCGTGGAAGGACGGCGGGCGGCCGGGCCAGCCGTCGCTGCAATATGAGATCCTCGGCTCGGCTTACGGCGGCGGCAACGGCAATGACGGCGCCTCGGCGGTCGCCACCCATACCAGCAACCTGCACATCACGCCGATCGAGATTCTCGAAACCGAGTTTCCCTGCCGCATTACCGAGTTCGACATGGTGCAGGACTCTTGCGGCGCCGGCGAATTCCGCGGTGGGCTCGCGTTCCGGCGCATCTACGAGCTCTTGCAGGATGCCAGCGTGGTGCGCCGCTACGATCGCGCGAAATTTCCACCGAACGGCGTCGCTGGCGGCAAGCCCGGCAGCCGCAGCCGTTTTGTCATTCACCTTGGCGCCGAGGGCGAGCGAGAGACGCCGGCCTCAGGCCGCTACGAGCTGCGCGCCGGCGAGCGTTTCCTGTTGCAAAGTGCCGGCGGTGGCGGCTACGGCGATCCAAAAAAACGCGATCGTGCAGCGCTCAAGCGCGATATCGCGGAAGGCTACGTTTCGGCCGCTTCGGCCGAGCGCGATTACGGCAGCAAGGATTGATCGTCATGGCGGATGGCAAGAAAGAGCGGGTTGGTATCGTCGGCGCAGGACGCATGGGATTGTCCATGCTCAAGCACTTGGTCAAGAAGGGCTACGCGGTCACCGTCTGCGACATCAGCGAGAAGCAACGCGAAGCCGCGCGCACCGCTGGCGCATCAATCGTCATGACTCCTGCCGAAGTCGGTAAGGCGAGTGACATCGTCATCTTGGGCGTCGGCTACGACGACGAGGTCAACGACGTCGTCTTCGGCAAAAACGGTTTGCTGGAGACCATGGCGCCCGGCTCGATCATCGCCGTGTCGTCGACGGCGAAGCCCGACACCGTCAAAGCGGTTGCCGCGCGGGTCGCCGAAAAAGGCATCGAGGTGCTCGACGCGCCGATCTGCCGCGGCCGGTTCGCCGCCGACGAAGGCACGCTGTTGGCGCTGGTCGGCGGCAAGGCCGAGGTCGTGGCCCGCGCCCGGCCGGTCTACGGCACCTTTGCCTCCGACATCGTGCATCTCGGCGATGTAGGCCACGGCCAAGTCGGCAAGACCATGAACAATCTGCTGCTCTGGGTGAACGCAGTCGGACTTATGGAAGCCGGCAAGCTCGCGGAGACCACCGGCATCGATCTCGTCAAATTGCGCGAGGCGCTGATGATGAGCTCCGGCGCCTCCGACGCGCTCAAGGAATGGGACATGATTTCCTTCACCTGGGCGCTCAAGGACATGCAGATCGTCGCCGACATGACCGATAAGGCCGGTCTGTCATTGCCGATCACCGGCGCGATCAAGGAACTGGTCAAAGAGGCCCGCCGCATCAAGGCGAGCAATCCGCCGAATTGGACTGGCAAGGGGCCGACCAAATACGGTTAGTTGTCCGTCACCCTTCGAGGCTCGCTTCGCTCGCGCCTCAGGGTGACGGTGAACGACTAAGACAAATCCATCGCCGAGACGCCGCCGTCGACGAACAGATTCGCGCCCCAGACGAACGACGAATCGTCGGTCACCAGGAACAGCACGGCCTTCGCGGCTTCCACCGGCTCGCCCGGGCGCTTCGCCATGTTCGGCACCGGGCGCGAGGCATCGAACTCGTCCTTGCCGACCGGCGAGCCGATCTTGTTCGGCACGATGGCGTTGACCCGCACTTTGTGCGGCGCGAGTTGCACCGCCATGGCACGCGTCAGATTGGCGACGCCGCCTTTGGCGGCCGAATAGGCGATGGCGCGGCTTCGTCCCGTGAAGCCAGAGGTCGAGCCGATGTTGACGATGCGGCCGCCGCCTTGCGCGGCCATCTGCTGGCCGACATGCTTGCCCATGAGGAACTGGCTTTTCAGCGTCACCGCCAGCACCCGGTCCCATTCCTCTTCGGTGATGTCGAAGATATGCTTGTTGTCGGAGATCGCGACGTTATTGACCAAGATATCGATGCGGCCGTAACGGGCGACGACGTCCTTCACCAATGCGGTGACATCACTGCCCTTCGAGACATCGGCCATGAACAGCGTGGCTTCGCCGCCCGCGGCCTTGATGGCGCCGGCGACGCGCTCGCCGCGCGGCTTGTCGAGATCGACGATGGCGACCTTGGCGCCTTCCGCGGCGAACAGCTTGGCGATTTCCTCGCCGATATTGCGCCCGGCGCCGGTCACGATCGCCACCTGATCCTTGAGCTTCATCACTTGGATTCCTTCCCGACCTTCAATTCCACGGTAAGCATTTGACGTTATTGCATAAATAAGGAGAACGCGCTATCGCGTCGCCAACCCGGCCGCCGCCGTCTAAACTAAAGCGCTTAGGCCGGCGCGAGCCGGGCGGAAGACAGACGGCGGGAGGCCCATGTTTACGTCCTTGATGACGACGCGCCGTTTCGCGCCGCTGTTCCTGTGCCAGTTCTTTGCCGCCTTCGGCGACAACTTCCTCAAGACCGCGCTGGTCTTCGTCATCCTGTTCCAGGTCTCCGGCCCGAATTCCGAGGCGCTGATCACGCTCGCCGGCGCAACGCTGATCGCGCCGTTCTTCTTCCTCTCGGGACTCGGCGGCGAGCTTGCCGACCGCTTCGACAAGGCGTGGGTGGCCCAGCGCATCAAGTTCGTCGAGATGTTCGTCGCCGCGCTTGCTGTCGCCGGCTTCGCCTTCCACTCGCTTGTCATTCTTTTCGTCGCGGTGTTCCTGTTCGGAACGCTGGCCTCGCTGTTCGGCCCGATCAAATATGGCATCCTCCCCGACCACCTTGCCCGCGAGGAACTGCCGGCGGGCAATGCGCTGATCGAAGGCGGCACCTTCCTCGCCATCCTGCTCGGCACCATCACTGCCGGCATTGCGGCCAAGGGCAGCAGCAATCCGATTCATTTTGCCTGGTTGATGATCTTCACTGCGTTCGCCAGCTGGATTGCGAGCCGGTTCATCCCGAGCACCGGCCAGGGCGCGCCGGAGCTTGCGATCAACCACAACATCTTCGCTTCCACCGGCTCGCTGATCAAACAATTGCGGGCCGATCCCCGGCTATGGTGGGGCGCGGTTGTGGTGAGCTGGTTCTGGCTGGTCGGCGCGCTGGTTTTGTCGTTACTGCCGCCGCTGGTGACTGTCGATATCGGCGGCACCGAAGAGCTCATCACCATTTTCCTCACCATCTTCTCGGTGGCGGTCGCGATCGGCTCCGGCCTCGCGGCGTGGCTCGCCGCGGGACGCATCATCATCCTGCCGACGCTGATCGGCGCGGTGTTGCTCGGATTGTTCTCGCTCGATCTCGGGTGGACGGCGTCCCGCTTTGCTCACGCGGCAAGTCCGTTGGGAATCTCGGCGTTCTTCGCGTCACGAGGCGGCATTCGCATCGCCGTCGATCTCGCCGGCCTTGCGATCGCCGGCGGCTTGTTCGTCGTGCCGACGTTCTCTGCGGTGCAGGCCTGGGCAGGCTCCGACCGCCGTGCCCGCGTCATCGCCGCCGTCAACGTCCTCAATGCTGCCTTCATGGTGGTCGGCGCCATCCTGCTCGCCGTGCTGCAGAAACTCGGCTTCGGCGTGGCGCGGAGTTTCGTGATGATTGGCGCCGGTAATCTTCTTGTCGCGATTTTCATCGGCCGCACCATGCCGTCGAGCTGGATGAACGATTTCCTCTCCATGGTGTTCCGCGCCTTCTTCCGGCTCGAGGTCAAAGGCCTGGAGAACATCGACAAGGCCGGCCCCAACGCCATCATCGCGCTCAATCACGTCAGCTTCCTCGATCCGCCGCTGGCGACGGCAATTCTCCCGCGGCGGCCGGTCTTCGCCATCGACGTGGCGATGTCGAAGCACTGGTGGATTCAGCCGGTGCTCAAGGTCATGCGCACCATGGCGCTCGATCCGCTCAAGCCTATGGCGATGCGCACCATCATCAACGCGGTGCGCGACGGCGACATGCTGGTCATTTTTCCGGAAGGCCGCATCACCGTCACCGGCAGCCTGATGAAGGTCTATGACGGCGCCGGCCTGATCGCCGACAAGTCTGACGCGATGGTGGTGCCGGTGCGCATCGAGGGGCCGGAGGCGACGATCTTCAGCCGGCTCAAGCGCTCGCAGGTGCGGCGCCGCTGGTTCCCAAAGATCACCGTCACAATCCTTGAACCGGTCAAGCTTAAGGTCGATCCTGAGCTCAAGGGCCGCAAGCGGCGGCAGGCCGCGGGCGCCGCGCTTTATACGATCATGTCCGATCTGATCTTCCGCACCAGCTCGACCGACCGCACCGTGGTCGAAGCCCTTATCGACGCGGCGAAAATCCATGGCCCGAATTGGCTGGCGGTCGAAGATCCCGTCAGCGGCCAGATGACCTATAAGCGGCTGTTGCAGGCGACTGCCGTGCTCGGCAGGAAGCTGATGCCGCTCGCGCTGGAAGGCCGTTCGCTCGGCGTCATGCTGCCGACCTCGAACGGCGCCGTTGTTACCTTGCTCGCGGTGATGTCGGCCGGGCGCGTACCGGCCATGATCAACTTCACCGCCGGCGCGGCCAATATCCTCGCCGCCTGCCGCGCCGCCGACCTCGACACCATCCTCACCTCGCGCGCTTTCGTCGAAAGGGGCCGGCTCGACGCTCTCGTCGCGGAGCTCAGCAAACAAGTTCACATCGTCTATCTGGAGGACATTCGTCCGACCATCAGCATCCTCGACAAGCTGCGCGGCGCGCTGCATTGGAAGAAGCCGCTGGTTGCGCGCAAGCCCGACGATTGGGCGGCGATCCTGTTCACCTCCGGTTCGGAAGGCACGCCGAAGGGCGTCGTGCTGTCTCACCGCAACATGCTGGCGAACGTGGCGCAGGCCGCGGCTCGTATCGATTTCGGCCGCGAAGACAAATTGTTCAACGTGCTGCCGATATTTCACTCCTTCGGCCTGACTGCCGGGACGGTGCTGCCGCTGGTCTCCGGCGTCTCGACTTACCTTTATCCGTCGCCGCTGCATTACCGCACGGTGCCGGAACTGGTGTACGGCGTCTGCGCCACCGTGCTGTTCGGCACCGACACGTTCCTCAACGGCTATGCGCGCTCGGCCAATCCTTACGACTTCCGCTCGCTGCGCTACGTGCTCGCCGGCGCCGAGCCGGTCAAGGAATCGACGCGGCAGATTTACCTGGAGAAATTCGGCCTGCGCATTCTCGAAGGCTACGGCGTCACCGAGACCGCGCCGGTGATGGCGCTCAACACGCCGATGTTCAACAAGTTCGGCACCGTCGGCCGCCTGCTGCCGGGCATGACGGCGAAGCTCGAGAAGGTCGAGGGTGTCGAGGAGGGCGGTCGGCTCTACGTCAAGGGGCCGAACGTGATGCTCGGCTATGTGCGCGCCGACAAGCCGGGCGTGCTCGAGCCGCCGCCGGAAGGCTGGCACGATACCGGCGACATCGTCACCATCGACGAGCAAGGCTTTATCACCATCAAGGGCCGCGCCAAGCGCTTCGCCAAGGTCGGCGGCGAGATGGTGTCGCTCGCCGCCGTCGAAATGCTGGCGGGCGACCTGTGGCCGGACAATATGACGGCGGTGGCGGCGCTGCCCGATCCGCGCAAGGGCGAGCGGCTCGTCATGGTCACCGACAGGCACGGCGCGACGCGCTCGGACTTCATGGCTTACGCGCGAACGAGGCACGCCTCCGAGCTGATGCTGCCGGCGGAAGTGATCGTGCTCGACAAGCTGCCGCTGCTCGGCTCCGGCAAGGTCGACCAGATGGCGGTGCAGAAATTCGTCCGCGAGCAGGCCGCGGCGAAGGCTGCGGCCGCGGAATAGCCAGTCTCGCCTGCCGGCGCGGAGCGCGGCGAAGCGGCGGCGCTGATCTCGCGAATGCATCGCGGAAGTATCAATGGCGAGCGGCCTGCCTGTGACGCAATCTGCAACAACCGGGCTTTCGACGAGAATTGGCCTTTTCGTCCTGGCCCTCGTCACATTGGGCGCATTGATCGTAACGAAGCCGACACGCAACCTGCAAGATTTCGACCAGCCGTTTTATGTGACGCTGGCTTACGATCTCGATCGTTATGGCGTGTTCAGCAACGGCCCGTTCAGCGGCATAGATGATACCGCTGCGGCGCCGCCGCCCGGGATGTTCTTTGGGCCGGTTTATCCGGCGCTGGTCGCCGCGGCGATGAAGCTCGATCCGCGCTTTGCCGCAGCGGTGCGCTGCAGCGTTGAAGCCGATCGTGGCCACCGCGACATAGCAACCTGCGATCCGTATGACCTGCCGATGCGGCTTCTCAACGCGCTGCTGCTGGCGATCGCGGTGGTCACCGTGGCGGCGGCGGCCGAGCTGATGTCCCGGCGGCGCGCGATGTTCGTAGTGGCCGGTCTGTGCGTGTTGGCGGCGCTGGCATTTGAAGCCAGCGCGTTCTCCTACATCATGACGGAGAGCGCGATTTTCGCGATCTACAGCGTTTTCATGCTGGCCATTGTGCTGGCATGGCGCAGCGGCCGCACCGGACATTTTATTCTCGGTGGCGTGCTGCTCGGCCTGCTATGTCTGACCAAGCCATCCTATCTGGTGCTGTTTCCGATCGTGGCGGCGCTGAGCTTCGTTTATCTGTATTGGCTTGCGGAGCCGCGGCGGCCGCATGCGCTCGGCCGCGTTCTTGCGTTTTGCCTCGCGTTCGCTTGCGTCGTCGGCGCCTGGGTTGCGCGCAATGAGGTCTCGGTCGGCAAGCTCGGCTTCACCGAAGAGTATGGCGCCGTCGTGCTGATCGAACGCTTTGCCTATAACGACATGACATTACGGGAGTTCTTTGAGGCCTTCCCATACTGCACACCCGGCCTCGGCGAAGTTGTTTTCGATCCGGTCTACGGCACCGATTCCATGCATCGGTTCACCTACCATACCGAGGGCAGCTTTTTTCACGTCGGCCGTGGCCGTCGCGATGCACTGGTGGCGCAATACGGCCGGTTGGACCCGCTGATTCCCGGCATCATCCGCGACGAGATGCGCAACGACTGGTGGCGCCACTTGCTGGTCAGCATTCCGCTGGCCTGGTGCGGGCTATGGGCCGGCTGGCTGGCGAGCCTTGTTTTGGTGCCGTTGTTCGTCTGGGCGTGCATCCGCGCCGTGCGCACGCGGCAGCCGCTGCTGCTGCTCTACGCAACGCCGGCCGTGGCTATGCTCGGCTTGGATGCCCTGATCGGCAACCATTACACGCGATACAATCTCATTCTGATGGGGCCGTATGCGGTCGGCGCCGCCTCGGTCATGACGTCGTGGCTGCCGAGACCGGGCGCGCATTGGCGATGGCGATTTCCCGCGTCAGCGCCGTTATCAGCTCCGTCTGCGAGCGCAGCTTCAGATGCAAATTCAACATCACCATCAAACTGATGATCACCCAGACATAGAGAATGAGATCGACGCCGCGGCCAATTCCAACCAAGCTTGCGAGCCAGGTCGCCTGCGATGGCAGCCAGACGAAGTACAAGCCCGCACCCGCGACGACCATCGACACCAGGCCGACAGCGGGGGCGCGAGAATATTCCGTCCAGGCATAAAACAACACGCCCAGGAGCAGGATGGAAAGGCCGATCTGTGCGATCATCGGTGCAGCCTCTGTGCCGACAAATCCACCAGGATGCGCAGCGAGTCGGCGAACCGTTGGCCCTTGGCCAGCGAGTACCAGCTGTATTCAATCGTCACCGGCACCTCGACATAGCGCAGCCCGCTGCGCGCGATTTCATCGAGCAGCTCGGAGGCGTGCGCCATCCGGTTCTGCCGCAGTTTGATGCGGCTGGCGCCGCGGCGCGTCATGGCGCGCAAGCCGTTATGGGTGTCGCTGACGTTCAGGCCGGTGGTCAGGCGCGTGAACCACGTCGCTGCCATGAGCAGGAGGCGCCGCGACAGCGGCATGGCCACGGTGCCGCCGAGGAAACGGCTGCCCAGGGCGAAATCGGCCTTGTTCGTCGTGAGCGCGCCGATCAGGCTATCGATGTCGGCGGGGCGATGCTGGCCGTCAGCATCGAATGTCACAATTGTATCGGCACCCTGGCGCAACGCGAACTGGATGCCGGTCTGCAACGCCGCGCCTTGGCCGAGATTGATCGGGTGGGTGACGACGATGGCGCCGGCGGCGCCGGCGCGGCGTCCGGTCTCATCGGTCGAGCCGTCATCGATGACGGCGACATTATAGCCGCGCTTTACCACATCGGCGACGACGCGACCGATGACGGCCGCTTCGTTGTAAGCGGGGATGATCAGCCAGATCGAAGTGTCGGGTTCGCCCGGCATAGCTCACCCTCTGACGCAACTCAGCTCCAACAACAAGCAGAACGATGTTTTGTTCCGCGGGCTGTTCGGCTGACAAAAAGGGCATCACAGCGAACGCTACAAAGCCACAGCGGCGTGACAAGTGTGTGAAATTCGAAATCTGAAGGCGCCGTTAGTGTTCGCGCATTGCCAGCACCCGATCCACCATGGCGCCGGCCTCGCCGAGATAGTTTGCCGGATCGCACAGTTTCGTCAACGCGGCGCGGTCGAGGTGTTTGGTGATTTCCTCGTTTTCCGAGAGCAGATCGAGCAACGGCCGGCCGGTGGCAACCACCTTGCGGCAGACGTCGTAGACCAGGTCGTGGGCGTATTGGCGGCCCAGGTAGGGGCCGAGCCCCATCATCACGGCTTCCGAGACGATCAGCCCTTTGGTCAGGTCGAGATTGGCGCGCATTTTTTTCTCGTCGACCTGCAGGCCGTTGAGCACGAACAGCGTCTGCGCCAGCGCGCCGGCGCTGAGACAGAATATCTCGGGCAGCACGATCCACTCGATCTCCCACGGCCCGGTGGCGCGTTCGTGGTCCTCGATCATGGCGTCGAGCAGCGCCGCGGTCTGCTGGCGCACCACGGACGTGAGCGCGGTGATGTAGACCGATGAGATCGGATTGCGCTTCTGCGGCATGGTCGACGACGAGCCGCGGCCTTCGTGGAACGGCTCGTAAACCTCCTCGACCTCGGTCTGCATCATCAGCTTGATGTCGAAGGCAATCTTGCCGCAGGTGCCGGTGACGAGGCCGAGGAAGCAGCCGACCTCGGCGATAGTGTCGCGCACGGTGTGCCAGGCGATTGCCGGCTGGCCCAGCTTGAGCTCCTTCATCAATTCGACTTGGGTCTCGAGCCCGCGGCCGGCGAGCGACGACAGCGTGCCGGCGGCGCCGCCGAACTCGCCGACCAGGACGCGCGTGCGCAGCTCCTTCAAGCGCTGCTTGTGGCGCTCGAAGGCGGCGAGCACGGTCGCCATCTTGTAGCCGAAGGTGATCGGCACGGCCTGCTGCAGGTTGCTGCGTCCGGCCATCGGCGTGTCGCGGTGTTTGCGCGCCAAGCCGGCGAGGGCGTCGGCGATGCCGTCGAGGTCGGCCTCGACCAAGGCCAGGCCCTCGCGGATCTGCATCACGGTTGCGCTGTCGGTAATGTCCTGGGTGGTGGCGCCCCAATGGCACCATTCGCCCAACCCGTCGCGGCACAGCGCCACGAGCTGCTGCACCACCGGCAGCACCGGATAGCCAATGCGTTCGGTCTGGGTTTTAAGTTTTACGAAATCGATCTCGGCGACGTTGCAGTGCTTGACGATTTCTTCCGCCGCTTCCTTCGGGATGATGCCGAGCCGCGCCTGCGCCCGCGCCAGCGCCGCCTCAAAATCGAGATATTTCTGCACCCGGTTGCCGTCGGAAAACACCCGCCGCATCGCCTCGGTCGAGAAGATGTCGCGGAATACGGCGGAATCGATCAGAGACGTGGGCATGGACGCAATTCTCCTGGTAGCGTGGCATCATCCGCTTACGGGGATGTCCCGCATCCGTGGGGCAATGACAGGAGTAATAGGTGCCGGTCAAGCCAGACAGTCTCGCGCTCCCGCCGCGGTTGCAGGCCATAGTCGACGCTGAATACCCACGTTTTTCCGACGCGGAAATGGCGCGGCGGCGGCGCGCGATCGAAGATTTGCTCGGCGAAGCGGGTCTCGACCATCTCGTATTTTGCGGCGCCAATCGCTTCGGCTCCGCCGTGCAATGGCTGACCGGCTGGCCGGTGACCACCGAAGCCGTGGGCGTACTGACGCCGGGCGAGCCCGACGCGATGTTCGTGCAGCACGTCAACCACGCGCCGATGGCGCGGCGGATTGCCGATCGGGCCGAGGTCGCCTGGGGCGGCGGTTCGTCGATCGGCGCCGCCGTTGCGGTGTTGGAGAAGCGCGGCGCGCGCGCCGGCAAGGTCGGCGTCATCGGGCCGATGACCTTCGAGCAGCACGCGATGCTTGCGGAAAAGTTCGGCGCGGTCGGCAACCTCAACCGCCGCTATACGCGACTGCGCCAGGTCAAGTCGGCGGAGGAAATCGATTGGATGCGGATCGGTGCCGCGTTGACCGATCGCGGCATGATGGCGCTGCGCGACGGCTTGCGGCCGGGATTGAGCGAGCGCGAGCTCGCCGATCTGGTCGAACGCGCCTACATCGCGCTCGGCGGCACCAATGTCATCCATTTTTTCGGCGTCACGTCGATGGCGCAGCCGGATCTCGGCGTGCCGACGCAATTCGTCGGCAACCGCGATGTCGCGCGTGGCGATATTGTCTTTGCTGAAATCAGTGCTGCGTTCTGGGAGCATCCGGGGCAGGTGCTGCGCAGCTTCGCCGTGGATGTCGAGCCGCCAAAACTCTACCGCGACCTGCATACGGTCGCCGATGCCACGTTCGACGCCGTGGCCACCGTGCTCAAGGACGGCGCGCTACCGCAACAGGTGATCGAGGCCTCAAGGCTGATCGAGGACGCAGGCTTCACCATCATCGACGACCTGTTGCACGGCTATGGCGGCGGCTATCTGCCGCCGATCCTCGGCGCCAAGAGCCGGCCGAGCGCGCACGTTCCCGACGAGCCGTTCCGCGCCGGCATGATCGTCGTCATTCAGCCCAACGTGGTGACGCCGGATGGCAGAGCCGGCGTGCAGACCGGCGAAATGGTGCTGATCACCAAGACCGGGATCGAGCCGTTCCACGCCATTCCGCGTGGCTTTGTCCGCGTCTGAACGCTACTCGGCGGCGCGAGCCGCCGCCGCGACGTTGTTGCGCGCCCAGTAATCGTCGCGTTCTTTCGAGGCCGTCAGCGCTTCCGCGGTCTCGAAACCCGGCGCCATCGACGCGTCGGTGCCGGCCATGACCTGGTGGTGTTCAATATCGAGCGTGCGCAGCCAGCGCTGCTGGCCCATGGTGAGCGCGACGAAATAGCCGATCTCGACCAGTTCCGGCTCGCTGAAATTCTTCTTCAGCCGTGCCCAGAACGCGTCGTCCACGGGCAGGTCCCAGGTGATCGCCTCGGCATAGGACAGCGCCGCCTTCTGGCGCTCGTCGTAATGCCGCGACGATTCGAAGTTGATCAGGTCGCGATAATCGTCCTCGACCAAGCCCTGCGACGCCGCCTTCATCGAGCGCTGGTTGCCGCAGAACTCGCATTTCACCGAGCGCGACACGTAGACCCGGCACAGTTCCTTGATGTCGTGGTCGGCGACGCCGTTCTTGAACACGTCGCGCCAGGAATTGGCGAACGACCAGAACACCGCCGGCACGTGCGCCCGGATCGCCTGGCTTTCCGGCCGCGGCGTACCCTCGCGGGCGCAGCGCTCGAACTCGGCGAGCATTGCCTCGTCCGTTACCGTTGTGGGGTCGACGTAGCTGATGTGCGGCTTCTTCATCGAGATTCCTCAACCTGTTCCGCGACGTCCGTCGCGTGTCGTTAATGCCGTACTACCGCATTTCGTTAAAAGCCGCACATGGGATTTGCAACACCGTCCCGGCCGGGCGGATGAAAAGAACGCCCGTACCACGGCCGGTTTTGCGCGTGCCGAAGGCCCATGCAACGCGATGGCGCAGGTTTCGTAAAGGATATCTCTTCACTTCGATCGAAGCGATACACGCGGCGTAAAGAATACCGCTTCAACCAATCTTCAGCATAGGCCAATTCGCGCCAATAGCTTCACCAATTCCACACTACCGGCGGATCAATAGTCACTGCGACGAAACAAGAATTCCTGGCGTCATTCAGGGGACATCGCGTGCGTACCAGTAGCTTCGTCATGATCGGCTTCGCCGTCCTGTTCGGACTGCTCGCTGTATTCCTGGCGCAGGTGTGGCTCAACAATCAGGCCGATGAGCGCCTGAAGAGCATCGACGCGCAGCGCAAAGCCGCGCCGCCGGCACGCAGCATCGTCGTGGCAGGCAAGCCGCTGCGTTTCGGTGACGAGCTGAGTTCGGCGGCGCTGCGCGAAATGCCGTGGCCGGACAATGCGCTGCCGGCCGGTGCGTTCGGCAAGATCGCCGACCTCACGTCCGGTAAGCGCGTCGTGCTGATGCCGATCGATACCAATGAAGCGGTGCTGGCGTCGAAGATCACCGGACCCGGTCAGCGCGCCACGCTGTCGGCGATGCTCGGCGACGGCATGAAGGCGGTCACCATCCGCGTCAACGACGTCGAGGGCGTCGCCGGCTTCGTGCTGCCGGGCGATCGCGTCGATATCCTGCTGACGCGGACCGGCGAGAAGAACAACGCCGTCAACGATGTCGTGATCCAGGATGTGCGCGTGCTGGCGGTCGATCAGCTCGCCGACCAGAAGGCCGACAAGCCGTCCGTGGTCAAGGCGGTCACCATCGAAGTGGATCCGACCGAAGGGCAGAAGGTCGCGCTCGCCGCCACGGTGGGCACGCTGTCGCTTCTGCTGCGCAAGGCCGGCGAGGCCACCGGTCGCGATACGCGTCGCGTAACGACGCGCGATCTGATGACCGCGCCCGCACAGGAATCGCATTTCGTTACCATTGGCGTCATGCGGCCGTCCAAGGGGGAGCGCGTCGAATACACCGTGCCGGTGGAGGAGGGCGACGCGCATTCCGCCGCGCTCTCCAGTCAACTGCCGGCGCGCAACTAGAACACGGGTGCGTCAAGCGGAGTGGATGGGGACTTTTAGGTTTTGGGGACAATGAGAGCCGGGGAGGCCGACGTGAATAGCCAGTACGACACCACAATCATCGCAGGCAAAGGCCGGCGACATTCGAACGCGGGCAGGGGCTTGGGAATGGGCGGGCTGTTGCGGTGCGCCGCGATCTGGCTGGCGCTGGCGCTGGCGTTCGCGTTCGCCGCGGCGCTCGTGCCGGCAACCGCGCAGGCGCAGCAGAAGATCACTTTCGCCAATGCGCGCACCACCACGGTGATCGTGACGGTCGGTAAATCCCAGGACGTCCACACCGATCAAGCCTTGGTCGACATCATGGTCGGCGATCCGGACGTCGCCGACGTCAACCCGCTGACCGACCATGCGCTGTCGATCCTCGGCAAGAAGATCGGCACCACGCGGGTCACGGTCTACGGCCAGGACAAGAAGCTCGTCGGCATTTTCGACATCGAGGTGTCCTACGACGTGTCGCGGCTGTCCGCGGAGATCGCTCACTTCGCCGGCGGCGGCATCAAGGTGTCCTCGATCGACGGCCGCATCATGCTCAGCGGCACCTCGCCGGACGCCGTCACCCTCGACAAGGCGGTCACCATCGCCAAGCAGTTCGCGCCGGACATTATCAACACCGTTCAGGTCTTGCAGCCGCAGCAGATCATGCTGGAAGTGCGCTTCATCGAAGCTTCGCGGCAAGCCGGCCAAGAGCTCGGCGTGCAATGGAACGTGTTCGGCAACCGGTTTCTGGCCAATGTCGGCAACCAGGTTCCGGCATCGCAACTGCCGATAACGGCGGCGAACGGCTCGTTTCAGCAGCCGGCGCTGGCCGGCTCCGGTGTCGGCGGTGCCAATATCCCGCCCGCTGCGGCGACCATGTCGCCGATCGTGGCGGCCGGCGTGCTGTCGGGTGCGTCGCCGTTCGGCTTCCTGATCGGCCGCCTGGTCGGCGGGCAATTCCCGATCGACGTCGAGCTCAATGCGCTCGAACAAAAGGGTCTGGTTCGCAGCCTGGCCCAGCCCAATCTCACGGCGCTGTCGGGCGATACCGCTAGCTTCCTGGCTGGCGGCGAATATCCGATTCCGGTGCCCGGCTCGCTCGGCCAGACCGCGATCGAATACAAGAAATACGGCGTCGGCCTCGCCTTCACCCCCACCGTGCTCCGGGAAGGCCAGATCAATCTCGTCATCAAGCCGAATGTGAGCCAGCTCGATCCGGCCCACGGCGTGTCCATCACCGGCGGCGTCACCGTGCCGGCGCTGACGGTGCGCGAAGCCTCGACCACGGTGGAGCTGCGTGACGGCCAGAGCTTCATGCTCGGCGGCCTGCTGCAGAACACCAGCCAGACCAACCAAGATCAGCTGCCCTGGCTCGGCGACGTCCCGGTGCTCGGCGCGCTGTTCCGCAGCGCCGCCTACCAGAAGAACGAGACCGATCTGGTCATCGTGGTTACGCCGCATATCGTGCGTCCGCTGGCACCGGCCGATCCCATTCATACGCCGCTCGACAACACGCTACCCGGCAATGACGTCGACTTCTTTCTCATGGGCCAGGCGGAAGTGACCCCCGCGCTCGCCCGGCTCGCCGTCGGCGCGCTCAACCGGCCCTATGTCGGTCACATCATCGATCTGCCGAAGAATGGAGGAGTCTATGTCACGGCCAGGGATTAATGGCGCGCAGCGGGGCGTTGCCGCCGCCGTGATGCTCGGCGCACTGCTTGCCGGTTGCTCCGACGTCTACTTCGATCGGCGCGAATCAATTGCGCTCGGTGCCGGCGATGCGGTGGCCGCCAATCAGGTCGAGCAAATGGTCGATCCGTGGCCGCCGTACTCCAACAACAAGAACCTCACGTTCAACGGCGAGCGCATGCAGCGGGCGGTGGAATGCTATCGCATCGACAAGGTCACCCAGCCGGTCGATCTCGATCCGTCGAGCGACGCGGCACTGCCGGCGCCGACCGGAATGTGCGCCGGCAAGATGGAACAGGGTAGCGCCCAAGCGGCGGCCGGTACCGCGATCGGCGGCGCCGCCGCTACCTCGGCTTACAAGTAACGCAGTCTTGCGAGTGTGAAACATGCGCGCCGGCCGATCCACAGTTCCAGCGATGCAGGCGAAGGTGGTCGTCCTGACCGCCGACCCGGCATTCGAGGACTCCGTCCGCGCCACGTTCAGCGCCAGTCCGCAAATCGCGCTCGATGTGGTCGCGGGAACATTGGCCGGCAGCGCCGACAGCCTCGCGCTTGAAGGCGCAACCGTCGTCGTCGTCGACATCGATGCCGGCGATGCCGCCGAGTTGCTGGCGCTCGAACGCATGATGTTGCGAATCGGGAATTGGCCGCCGGTGGTCGCGATCACGCAAAGCTTCGAGGAGAATGTCGCCCGCCGCCTCATGCAGATGCGGGTGGCCGATTTTCTGGTCAAGCCGGTGGCGCCGGTCGAGCTGGTACGCGCCTGTGCGCGCGTCGCCAAAACGCCGGCCGCCGGCGAGACCACCGAAGCACAGATTTTCACCTTTCTGCCCGCGGTCGGCGGCGCCGGCGTGACCACGCTGGCGGTACAGACCGCCATGCTGCTGCTCAACAGCGGCGCGCGCGGCAAAAACTCGACCTGCCTGGTCGATCTCGATTTCCAGCACGGTGCCTGCGCCGATTATCTCGACATCGAGCCGCGGCTCAATCTGAACGAGATCGAGCCGCGCCCGGAGCGCCTCGACCGGCAATTGCTCGAAGTCATGCTGTCGCAGCATCCGTCCGGTCTCGCGGTCATCGCCGCGCCCAATCGCCCGGCGGAAATGCGCTCGTTCGATCCCAACGTTGTCACGCGGCTCCTCGATCTGGTGTCGTCGCATTTCGACTACGTGGTGTTCGACATGCCGCGCACCTGGTTCTCGTGGACCGATAGCGTGCTTCTTGGCTCCAACAGGTTGTTCGTCGTCAGCGAGACGACGGTGCCGGGACTGCGCCAAGCCAAGCAATTGGTCGACGCCATCCGCGAACGGCTCGGCGACGGCCCGAAGCCGCAGGTCATCATCAATCGCTTCGTGGCGAAGATGTTTTCGTCGAGCTTGCGCCGCTCTGACATCGAGCAGGCGATCGGCGACGCGTTTCTGGCCTGCATTCCGAACGATTATGCGCTGGTGCGCGAAGCCATCGACCGCGGCGTGCCGCTCGAAGACGTCAAGAAAGGCAACAAGATCACGCTGCAGCTCAAGAAGCTGATCGTGCCGCAAGCCCAAAGCACCGCGGCGAAAGAGGCCGCGAGCGCCGGCAAAAAACTGAAACTGTCTTGGGCGCGGCCTTGACGCCGGCCTGCGGCCGCTTGCGCTGCGTAATCGTAGGATATTGACATGGCAGGCCGTTTCTCGACGCACCGTGTTGCCGCCCCCGCCCTGGTGCCGGCGGTCGAGGAGGCTTTTGCCGAAACCGTCTCGGTGACGGGCTTGTCCGAGCCCGCGCCCGCGCCCGCGCCGGCGCCGGAGCCGCCCCCGGTGCCGCCCGCGGCCAATCCTCTGCTGAGCGACAAGCTCCTCGACGCCAAGGTGCGCCTGCATCGCCGCTTGATCGAGGAGATCAATCTTTCGGCGCTGGAAAAGCTGCCCGAAGAGGAAATGCGCAGCCACATTCAGGGCCTGGTGTCGCAATACGTGCTGACTGAGCGGCTGGCGCTCAACACCCAGGAGCTCAACGACTTCGTCCTGGAAATCCTCGACGAGATGACGGGGCTCGGCCCGCTCGAGCCGCTGCTCAAGGATCCGACGGTCAACGACATCCTCATCAACGGCCATGAATGCGTCTATGTCGAGCGGCTCGGCATCCTCGAGCCGACCGGCGTGCGCTTCAAGGACGAGGCGCATCTGTTGCGCATCATCAACAAGATCGTTTCCGCGGTCGGCCGCCGGGTCGATGAATCGCACCCGATGTGCGACGCGCGGCTGCTCGACGGCTCCCGCGTCAATGTCGCGGTACGGCCGGTCGCCATCGACGGCCCGCTGATGTCGATCCGCAAATTTTCCAAAAAACCGTTCAACCTGAACAAGCTGGTCGACGTCGGCGCGCTGCGGCCGCAAATGGCCGAATTGCTCGCGGCGGCGGTGCGGGCGCGGGTGACGCTGATCATCTCCGGCGGCACCGGCTCGGGCAAGACCACGATGCTCAACGCGCTGTCCGCCTTCATCTCCGAGAAGGAGCGGCTGCTCACCATCGAGGACGCCGCCGAGTTGCAATTGCAGCAACCTCATGTCGGTCGCTTGGAGACGCGGCCGCCGAGCATCGAAGGCAAGGGCGAAATCCGCCAGCGCGATCTGGTCAAGAACGCGCTGCGCATGCGGCCCGACCGCGTGATTTTGGGTGAGTGTCGCGGCGAGGAAGCCTTCGACATGCTGCAAGCCATGAATACCGGCCATGAAGGCTCGATGGCGACGGTCCACGCCAATACACCGCGCGACGCCATTTCACGTCTGGAGCAGATGATCGGCATGGCCGGCCTGCCGATGACAGTGGCCTCGATCCGCGGCCAGATCGCCGCCGCGATCCGGGTCATCGTGCAGTTGTCGCGGCTGTCCGATGGCAAGCGCCGCGTCATGAGCATCGCCGAGATTACGGGCCTCGAAGGCGACATCATCCAAATGCAGGAGGTCTACAAGTTCGTGCGCACCGGCATCGCGCCGGACGGCGCCGTGCAGGGCCATTTCCAGGCCACCGGCGTGCGCCCGCGCTTTCTCAACGATCTCATCGCCATGGGGATCAAGATCCCCGGCGCCTATTTCGACCCCTCGCAGCCGCTGTAAGCATGCTGTTCGACCTCAATCCGATCTATCTGGTCTGGCTGTTCGTCGCGGTTTCGGCGGGGCTCACCGTCGAGGCGGTCTATCTGATGTGCTATTCGGCGGCGTCCTATCGCAGCCGGATCAATCGGCGTTTGATGCTGTCGAAGGACAGCAGCAGCCGCGAAAACGTACTCGTCGAGTTGCGGCGTGAGCGCGGGCTGACCGCCGGCGGCGATTACCGGCTCGGCCTGATCGCGCTCAACCGGCTGGTCCTGCAATCGGGCCTCACGCTGGGTTTCGCGCGGCTGTTCATCATCTTCGGCGTCATCGCCGTCGTCGTTTTTGCCGCCCTCATGGTGTTTCGCGGCAGTCTCCTCGAAGCGGCGCTGGGTGCGCTGTTCAGCGCGACGGTGCTGCCATATTTTGTGCTGCGCGTGCTGCGCTCGCGGCGACAGAGGAAATTCGGCGGCCAGTTTCCTGACGCGCTCGACATCATCGTGCGCAGCCTGCGCGCCGGCCATCCGGTGCCGATCGCCATCGCCATGGTGGGCCGCGAAATGCCCGATCCGATCGGCAGCGAATTCGGCATCGTGTCCGACGAGATCACCTACGGCGCAGATCTGGAAACGGCGATGCGCAACCTGTACGCCCGCATCGGTTCGGACGATCTGCCGCTGTTCGTGACCGCGGTCGCCATCCAGGGCGCGACCGGCGGCAATCTCGGAGAGATTCTGGAAAACCTCTCCGGCGTCATCCGCCAGCGTTTCAAGATGCGGCGAAAAATCCGCGCGCTGGCCGCCGAAGGCCGCGCCTCGGCGATGATCCTCTCGGCGCTGCCGATCGGCATGTTCATCGTCATTCAGGTGATCGCGCCGGACTTCTACGGCTCGATGTGGCACGAGCACCTGACCAAAGTGCTGCTGGTTTCCGCCGCCGGCTGGATGAGCGTCGGCAATATCATCATGTTCAAGATGGTCAACTTCAAGATCTGACCGATGGATGCAAGCTCAACCTTTGCCGTGTTCGGCGACAGCGCGACGACGATGCTGAGCGCGCTGATATTCCTTGCCACCGGCACGCTCGCCTTCGCGGTCATGCTTGGCGTGCGTTCGCGCGAGGCGGTGCGTCGCCGCGCCGCGCGCGTCAACATCGACGACGATGCGCAGAGCGGCCGGCGTTCGCTGCGCTATTCAGGACTGCGCGCCGCGCAAAAGCTGGTCGCCTACACGACCAAGCATTATTCGTCGGTCGACAGCAAAGACGTGAAAATGCTGCGTCAACGCCTGGTGCAGGCCGGCGTCTACAATCCCCACGGCGCGGCCTATTTCTTCCTGGCGCGCGGCGCTGGCGCGCTCGGGCTTGCTTTGGCTGCCTTCTTTGTCCTGCCGATGCTGGGCATCGTCACCAAGCTGTCGTTCTGGCTCTTCGTCATGGCCGGCGGCGTGCTCGGCTATCTGGTGCCGAGCTTTTATCTCGATCGCCGCATCAAGGGAAAACGCCTCGAACACCAGGCCGGCTTCCCCGACTTCATGGACCTTCTGGTCGTCTGCGCCGATGCCGGCTTGAGCATGGAGGCGTCGTTGGATCGGGTCGGCCGTGAGCTCGGCGTCTCCTATCCCTCGCTCGCCGCCAACATTCATATGGCCAATCTCGAGATTCGCGCCGGCCGCACCATGACGGAAGCGCTCGAACACCTCGGCGACCGGCTCGGCCTGGAAGAGGCGCGCTCCTTCGCCACCCTGATCCAGCAGTCCGACGAGCTCGGCTCCAGCATCAGCGACGCGCTGCGCGTCTATAGCGACGACATGCGCCACAAGCGGCTGTCGCGGGCCGAGGAGAAGGCCTACAGCCTGCCGGCCAAGCTCGCCATTCCGATGATGGTCTGCATCTTCCCGGTGCTGTTCGTGGTCATTCTGTGCCCGGTCATCGTGCGCATGGTGACCGGCACCTGGTGAGCGCCGTCGTCCCGCCAGAGCTGGGAAAGCAGGCGCGAGGACTTCCTTAACGATCGTCGCCTAGCTTGGCTTGTCCGGTGCTGTCCGCCCACGGGCGGGACGGTCCAATCCGCGCGTGGGGCGGGGGAATCCGGGCGGGTTGTGGTCCGGAGCGCGTGATGAGTATCCGAGTGGCGCGGATCCTGATCGTCGGGGCGGCGTGCCTGATGGGCTTGAGCGCCTGCTCGACCGCGCCGAAACTCAACGACGAAACATCGAGCACGACGCCCAAGGACGGTGGCGTCACCGGTATCTTCAGCGATCTATGGCCGTCAAAAAAAGACAAGACAGCCTCGATCGACGGCAGCGACACGACCGGCTCCGTGCAGGTGCAGCCGGCCGAACCGGGACCGAGTGGCGAGCCAGTGGCGCCGCTGTCGCACCCCGGCCTGGTCGGCGACGATCCCAATGACGACGTGCAGCTCGGCAAAAAATATTTCCGCAGCAACAATTTCGGCCTCGCAGAGAAGAGCTTCCGCAGCGCCGTGGAAAAGCATCCGAACGACGCCGGCGCCTGGGTCGGGCTCGCCGCGTCCTATGACCGGCTGCACCGCTTCGATCTCGCCGACCGCGCCTATGCGGCGGCCATCCGCATCATCGGCCCGACTGCGGAAATCCTTAACGACCAGGGCTTCTCCTACATGCTGCGCGGCGATTATGCCCGCGCCCACAAGAAGCTCCAGGAAGCGCAGGCCAAGGACCCGTCCAACCCCTACGTCCAAGCCAATCTGCAATTGCTCGAAGAGAGCTACCGCAACGGCAAGGCCATCCAGTAGGTGGCGCTCCGTCTGCGTCTCGATTAGCATCCCCCGCAATCCGGCCCGCAAGACCGGATCTGCAAGCCCGGGGGAATCTTCAAATGGCCAATTCTGCCACTGCAAAGCCTGTGAATGCCGGCGCGCGGCTCGACCGGCTGCCGATCTCGTCGTTCCATTACCGCATCTTCTGGCTGGTCGGCGCCGGAATGTTTTTCGACGGCTATGATCTCTACGTCGCCGGCAGTGTTCTCGCTGCGACCATCCAGACCAAATTCTCGACGCTGCCGCAGAATTTACAGTTCCTGTCGCTGACCTTTGTCGGCATGACGCTGGGCTCGCTGATCACCGGATTCGTCGGGGACAAGTACGGGCGGCGCTTTACCTATCAGATCAACCTCTTGATATTCGGGCTCGCCTCGCTTGCGGCAGCGTTTGCGCAGGACATGCCGCAGCTGATCATCTGCCGCTTCGTCCAGGGGCTCGGCCTCGGCGCCGAAATCGTGGTCGGCTATTCGACCTTGACCGAGTTCGTGCCGCCGGCAACGCGCGGCCGTTGGCTCGCCTTCATGGCGTTCCTGACGGTGTGCGGCTTTCCGGTCACCGCGATCCTCGGTTATTTGATCATTCCGACCTGGGGCTGGCGGCCGATGTTCATCATCGCCGGCATCGGCTCGCTGATCGTCTGGTATCTGCGCAAGAACCTGCCAGAATCGCCGCGCTGGCTGGAAGCGCAGGGCCATACCGCCGAAGCGGAAGCCTTGATGCAGGCGATCGAGAAGGACGTCGCAATCACCGCCGGCGCGCTGCCGGCGCCGGCCATCGCCGCGCCGGTCGCGCAGCTCACCGCGGCCGACATGTTCCGCCCGCCGATCCTGCAACGGCTGCTGGTGGGCAGCTGGGTGCTGATCACCATCAATACGCTGATCTTCGGATTCGTGATCTTCCTGCCGCAATTCTTCCTGCGCCAAGGCCTGACCATCACCAACTCGCTCGGTTACACGGTGGTGCTCGCCGCGGCCTCGCTGGTCGGCTGCGCTTGCGGCGCGGTGCTGTCCGATTCCATCGGGCGGCGCTGGAGCATCATCGGCGCCTCCATCCTCACCATCGTATCCGGCTGGATCTACGCGCACTTTAGTGCCGCGTCCGATCCGGCGCTGGTGTTGAGCGTCGGCGCCATACTGATCATCGCCATCTATATCCAGACCGCGATCCTGTTCGGCGTCTACACGCCCGAGCTGTTCCCGACCGAGATTCGTCTGCGCGCCAACGGCATCTGCAATACGCTGGGCCGTGGCGCCACCGTGGTGTCGCCGTTCGTGGTCGGCTATCTGATGGTGAATTATGCGCTGCCGGGCGTGATTTGGCTGATGATCGCCCTGTTGATCGTGCAGATCGTCGCGGTCTATTTCTGGGGCGTCGAGCCGGCGCGGCGCCCGCTGGAAGGGCTCGACCCCAAAGTCGCTTAGGCCCCGCCGGTCAGCTTGATTGGACGCGAGCTGCGAAAGCGGTCTTGAACGGGCCGCTTTACGTCGCGATATGAACGTGAGATTGAGATCGCGCCGCAACCGGCGGCCTTACGGGAATTTAATGTTCGAATCGTTCAAGAGCTTCATTGCCGAATTCGTCGATGGCGAAAAACATCCTGGCCAATTCGCCGAGGATGATTACCGGCTCGCCGCGGCCGCCATGTTGGTGCACGCCGCGGCGATCGACGGCGAAATGTCGCAAAGCGAGCGCGACAAGCTCCACGCTGTGATCAAGCAGCATTTCGCTCTCGACGATGCCACGACCGACGAATTGATCACCAAGGCCACCGCGGTCGAGCACGAGGCGGTCGACCTTTATCATTTCACCCATCAGCTCAACCGCGCGCTCGATGACGACGGCCGCGCCAAGATCGTCGAGATGATGTGGGAAATCGTCTATGCCGACGGCCAGCGCGACGAGCTCGAGGACAATCTGATCTGGCGCGCCGCCGATCTGCTTGGCGTGTCGGCAAACGAGCGCATCGCGCTGCGCCGCCGCGTCGGCGGCGAGACGTGAAACCGGTCACGCTCATCACCGGCGCCTCGGCCGGCATCGGCGCGGAACTGGCGCGCGTTTTTGCCCGACACGGCCATGAGCTCGTTCTCTTGGCGCGGCGCGAAGATCGCCTGACAGCGCTCGCCGATGAAATCGCGGCCGCCGGCCGGCCGCGGCCGGCGGTGCTGGCGATCGATCTCGAGCAACGCGATGCGGTCGCGCGTATTGCCGCGGAACTTGCGTCGCGCGGCCTCGAGCCCGCGATCGTGGTCAACAATGCCGGCTTCGGACTGGCCGGCGCGGCCGCCGATCTCGACCGAAACGAACAGCTCGGCATGATCGACCTCAACATCCGCGCGCTCACCGAATTGTCGCTTGCCTTTGTCGACAGCCTCGCCCGTCACCGCGGCGGCATTCTCAACGTGGCGTCGGTCGCAGCCTTCCTGCCTGGCCCCGGCATGGCGGTCTATTACGCCAGCAAGGCCTATGTGCTCTCTTTCAGCGAGGCGCTGCATCGCGAGCTCAAACGCCGCGGCGTTCGGGTCACCGCTCTGTGCCCGGGACCGGTGCCGACCGAATTCCAGGCCCGCTCCGGCATGCGGGCCGACCGGTCGCAACAGATTCTGACGCTACCGGCCGATCGCGTGGCGCAAATCGGCTACGAGGGCTTTATCCGTGGCAAACGCGTGGTGGTCGCCGGTCTCGCCAATAAGATCGCGGTGGCATTTCTGCGCCTGACGCCGCATGCGCTCGTGCTGCCGATGATCGAGCGGCATATGCGCGATTCATAGACCCCCTCCAAAATCGCAGGCGAACGCGATAGGACGTGCTTTGCACACGTTCGAATCGCCGGATCATGCAGCAGTCGATCCTGATCATCCTGCACCAGGAGCATTCCACGCCGGGCCGCGTCGGCAACGCCTTGCGCGAGCTCGGCTACCGGCTCGACGTGCGCCGGCCGCGGTTCGGCGATCCGCTGCCGCAAACCATGGCCGATCATTCGGCCGGCATTATCTTCGGCGGCCCGATGAGCGCCAACGACCAGGACGACTTCATCCGGCGCGAGATCGATTGGACCGCCGTGCCGCTGCGCGACAACAAGCCCTATCTCGGCATCTGTCTCGGCGCGCAAATGTTTGCGCGCCAGCTCGGCGGCAAAGTCTTTCGCCATCCCGAGGGCCACGCCGAGATCGGTTATTACCCGATCCGGCCCACTGCCGCGGGCCTTACTGTCGTCGAGCAATGGCCGGAATGCGTCTACCAATGGCACCGCGAAGGTTTCGACCTGCCGCGCGGCGCCGAACTGCTGGCCGAAGGCGACACCTTCGAGGTGCAGGCGATCCGCTACGGCTCGGGCTACGCGCTGCAATTTCATCCCGATGTCACCCACGCCATGATGCACAAGTGGACGACGCGCGGCCACGATCGCATGGAGCTTCCCGGCGCCAAGCCGCGCGACAGCCATTTTGCCGACCGTGCCGTCTACGATTATTCGGCACGCGCCTGGCTCAGCGTCTTCCTCGAGCATTGGCTCGGCGCGTGAATAGCGCCGGCGCGATATCGTCGATCACCGTTCGCCGTCGCCCTTGATATCGACCAGGGCGATTCCGTTCACCGCGCTGCAAGCGAGCGCGAGGTGATGGCCGTCCGGCGTCGGCATCATGTTGCGAACCACCCCGCCGCCGGACGGGATTGCCCAGCTCTGGAACCGCTCCGTCTTCGGATCGAAACGCACCAGCGCATTCGGCTGCAAGCCGGACTCGACGTACCAGATGACGTCGTTGAGCGCGGTGATGGCGTAGGGTTGGGTACGCGGTCCGCCCGGCGAAAGATATTCCGTCACTTTGCCGGTCTTCGGATCGAGCCTGCCGAGTCGGCCGCGTGAATAATCGCCATACCAGATGATGTCGTCGCTGGTGATGGCGATGCGGCGCGGACGGCTGCCGGCGTCCGGCAACGGATATTCCTTGATCGCCATGGTCTTGCGATCGATGCTGGCGATTTTGTTGGTGCCGAACATGTCGAAGAAGATGGTGTCGCCGTCCGACGTGAACACCATGCCGTAAGGTTGCGATTTCGGCGTCGGCATGGTGACGAGCTTGATATCGCCGGTCTTTGGATCGAGCCGGCCGACCATGTTGGCATTTTGCAAGGTGAACCAGAGAATGCCGTCCTTATCGAACAGCGGCGTGTGCGGGTCGCGCGCCGCGGGATCTGGCATCTTGTATTCGGTGATGTCTCCGGTTCGCGGGTCGAGCTTGCCGACATAACCGGCGAAATTTGCCGCGAACCAGATGTTGCCGTCCTTGTCTTCAGTCAGGCCGTGCGGGCCCGAAAACGGCGTCTTCAGCGGATATTCCTTGAATGCGCCCGTCGCAGGATCGAGCCTGCCGAGCTTGTTCGCCATCTGGCCGGTGTACCAGATAGCGCCATCGGGCGTCGCCAGCGGATCGTGCGGCCGCGAGCCCGGCGTTGGCACTTGCCATTCGTGGAATGAGACCTCCACCGTGCCCGCGATGATGATGGGAGCGGGCTTCGGCTTGCCGGGAAAGTTCGCGACCAGATAATCGATGACGGCTTCTTTTTGCGCCGACGACAGCGGTGCGCCGGCCGATACCATCATGTTCACGACGTTATGCCATTCGTCCGGAGAATAGTTGGAATGGACGACGCGCCGCAGATCGTGACAGCCGACGCACATCGCTTCGATGGTTGGCTTGGCGGCGCCTTCCGGCAAAACGAATTGCTCCGCCGCTTTGGTTTCGGATGGCGTTTCTTGTCGCGTTTCTTGGCCCAGAGCGGGCCATGCGACACAGAGCGTTGCCGCAACCGCAAAAAGGGTCGACCTTGTCATCACGCTCTCTTCGCGCGTCGCGATCCTGTCATTGCCCGCCGGCGAGCTGCTGGGCGAAAGCGGCGACGGTTTTGGTATAGACCTGCGACGCGTTCCATTGCAGCAGCACCTGGAAATTCGGGGTGCCTTCGCCCCAGGGCTGGCCGCGTTGCCAGCCGTAGCCTTTGAGATAATTCGCCGTCGAGGCCAGCACGTCGGGCACGCTGTGGATGAGGTCGCGGCGGCCGTTGCCGTCGTAGTCGACGGCGAATTTCAGATAGGACGACGGCAGGAACTGGGTCTGCCCGATCTCGCCGGCCCAGGCGCCGTGCATGTCGGCTGGCGTCATGTCGCCGCGGTCGACGATCTTGAGTGCGGCAAACACCTCGCCACGGAACTTGTCCGGCCGGCGGCAATCGTAGGCCAGCGAAACGAGCGACCGGATGGTGGCAAAGTTGCCGTTGTCGGCGCCGTAGTCGGTCTCCAGCCCCCAGATGGCGACAATGACGGCGCCCGGCACGCCGAATTGCTGCTCGATCTTGCTGAAGGTCGGGCCGTATTGGGCAAGCATCTTGGCGCCGCGGGCGAGCCGCGGCGGTATCATGCGGCCGGAGAATTGCTCAAAGCTTTGCCGGAACACGCCCTGGCCGTGGTCGCGGGCGATGACCGCCGGGTCGTAGGTGATACCGCCGAGCCCGGACTGGATCGCGCGCTGCGAAATGCCTTGCGCCACCGCCTCGGTCTTGACGCCTTGCAGCCAAGCGCCGAAATCGCCGCCGCAGGGCGCTGTGGTTTGCGCCGGCGCGGCGATTATGCCGAGCCAGAGCGTGTAGCAGGCGGCCAGCCATTGCAGTGCCAGTGTACGGGGTCGCATGTTTGGTCCCTCAAAACACCTGGAAGTGAAGCAGTGCATTGGGTCGTGATTATGATGCCCCAACAAGCATTTGCGTTCCAGGTCTATGGTTTGGCCGGTTCATAGCGATCGGCCTGATAAAGTTCGCGGAAAATCCGGGTCGAAACCAGTACCACGGCGATGGTGCTGCAACCTCCGATCAACACCGCGGGGATGGTGCCGAACAAAGCCGCCGCGGCACCGGCGCGGAAGTCGCCGAGCTGGTTGGAGGTGCCGGTGAACATCGAGCCGACGGCAAAGACCCGGCCGCGCATCTGGTCCGGCGTGTGCAAAAGCAGGAGCGACTGTCGGATCACCACGCTGACGGTGTCCGAGGCGCCGACGATGAACATCGCGCCCATGGCCAAGGGAAGGGTGGGCGACAGGGCCAGCAAGATCGTCCCGGTGCCGAAAATCGCGACCGCGAGGAACATGGTATGTCCGACACGCCGCGCGATCGGCCAACGCGTCAACACCAGGGCGGTGACCAGCGCGCCGGCGGCCGGCGCCGCGCGCAACGCGCCAAAACTCAGCGGCCCGGACATGAAAATGTCGCGCACGAAGATCGGCAGCAGCGCCGTCGCATTGCCGAGCAATACGGCGAACAGATCGAGCAGGATGGCGCCGAGCACAACCTTGTGCTGGCCGATGAAGACGAGGCCGCTGAACAGCCGCTTGAGATCGACCGGCTCGCGCGGCGCGACGCGGCGTTCCATGACGATGCCGCGCATGACGATCCCGGCGGAGAGCCACAGCACCGCGCAGGTGGCGAAGACCAGCGTCGGGCTGAGCGCAATCAGCAAGCCGCCAAGCGCCGGCCCGGCGACAATGGCGATCTGCGCCGCCGACGTCGACCCCGCAATCGCGCGCGGCAGCACGCTTGCCGGCACGATGTTCGGCAGCGCCGTTTGCAGGCTCGGTTGCTCGAACGCGCGTCCGATGCCGACGCAAAACGCCAAGGCGAGCAGAAGATGCGGCGTCAGTCGCCCAGTCGCCGTTGCATACGCCAGCACCGTGACGGCGAGGGCCTCAAAAAACTGCGCTGTCGAGGCGATCAGGCGGCGGTCGTAGCGGTCGGCGGCCTGGCCGGTGGCCAGGAACAGCGCGATGCCTGGAATGAACTGAACAAGCCCGACCAGCCCGAGCTGAAATGGACTGCGCGTCAGCTCGTACATCTGCCAGCCGACGGCGACAGCCTGGACTTGAAGCGCGATGGAGGCCGCGATCCGCACATAAAGAAAGCGGACATAAGCGCCATGGCGCAACAGATTGATGGTCGAGCCGGAGTCGCTGGTCATTGCGGCCGCTGATTGCGAGCTAGCCGCAATCCTTTGGGTAGGTGAAGCCGAGAAAAGTCAGTAACTGGTCGCCCAGCGGCGTGTAAACCAGCACGGCGCCCGCAACAATGCCGGCGAGGACGGCGAGCGTAATAATTCCCGCCTTGTCGAGCGCCGCCGCGCCGAGATGAGCTTGGTCCGATCCAGCGTTCCATGCATGCAGCTTGGTCGGCCTTTGGCGGCGCCCGGTTCAGGTGGCCGGCCTATCCTTGACAGCATGGGGCGGCGGTCCTAAATGGCCCCACTCGCCGCCAAGGCGCAATTTTGCCGATTGGCGGGGCCGTAGCTCAGTTGGGAGAGCGCCTCGTTCGCAATGAGGAGGTCAGGGGTTCAACTCCCCTCGGCTCCACCAGGCAGCCCTCGTTCCACCTGAGAATCCAGGGCTTTCTGCCGTCGGCTTGTTCGCCCCGTTCTAAGCCGCTAGGTTCCGCCATCACGACTCACGCGGCCAATCCATGCAAGCGCTCCTTGACGTTATCGAGATAGCTCTCACGCTCTACATGTGGATCGTGATCGCGATGGCGATCTTTTCCTGGCTGGTCGCGTTCAACGTGGTGAACACGCGAAATTCCGTCGTCCATATGATCGGCGACTTTCTCTATCGCATCACCGAGCCGGTCCTGCGCCCGATCCGCAATATGATGCCCAGTCTCGGTGGCATCGACATTTCACCGGTCATCCTTTTCCTGATTATCATTTTTATTCAGAAGGTCATTGAGTACTACATCCGGCCCATCGTCTTTTAAGCGCCGTGCCCGCCCGGATCATCGATGGCAAAGCGATTGCCGCGGAGCTGCGCGCCGCCGTGGCAGCAGAGACGCGGCGCTTGGCGGCCGCGCAAGGTCTCGTCCCCGGCCTGGCGGTGATCCTGGTCGGCGAGAATCCGGCGAGCAAAGCCTATGTCGGCAGCAAATCGCGCGCCATCGTCGAAGTCGGCATGAAGCCGTTCGATTTTCATCTACCCGCCACGACCGGCGCCAACGAGCTTCTCGGTCTTATCGGTGAGATCAACGCCGATGCCGCCGTGCACGGCATCCTGGTGCAATTGCCGCTGCCGCCGCAGATCGATGCGTCGCGCATCATCGCCGCGGTCGATCCGGGCAAAGACGTCGATGGCTTTCATCCGCTCAATGCCGGTCGGCTGGCGTCGGGCCTGCCGGCGCTGGCGCCGTGTACGCCGGTCGGCTGTATCAAGCTTGCCAAGGCGGTGCATGCGTCGCTGAGCGGGCTCGATGCGGTGGTGATCGGTCGCTCCAACATCGTCGGCAAGCCGCTGGTACAGCTTCTGCTCGCCGAGAACGCGACTGTGACCATCGCGCATTCGCGCACCCGCGATCTTGCCGGGCTGTGCAGCCGCGCCGATCTGCTTTTCGCCGCCATTGGCCGCCCCGAATTCGTCCGCGGCGGCTGGATCAAGCCTGGCGCGACCGTCATCGACGTCGGCATCAACCGTGTTGCCACGGACGGTGGCAAATCTCGCATCGTCGGCGATGTCTTTTTCGCGGAAGCCGTCGAAGTCGCCGGCGCGATCACTCCGGTGCCGGGCGGCGTCGGGCCGATGACGATCGCGTGCCTGCTCGCCAATACGCTGCGGGCGGCCTGTATGCAGGCGGGATTACCCGAGCCGGTGGTCTGAGATCAGCTGTTCCAGCCGAAGGCGACTTTGTCGAGCACCCGGGTGCCGAATTTCTCCGACGAGCGCGCCACCGCCTTGCCGCCAAGCGCGCGGTAAAATTCCACCGCGTTTTCGTTTTCCGACAGCGCCCACACGATCAGCGATTTCAGCGCGCTCTGCGCCAGATCGCGCCGCGCCGCGGTGAACAGCCGGCGGCCGAAGCCGAGCCCCTGAAATTCCGGCCGCAGATAGAGCTCGTAGATCTCGCCGTCGTAGTAGAGGCTGCGCGCGCGGTTGCGGCCGTAGTTGGCGTAGCCCGCGATCTTGTCGCCGAATTGCAAAAGCGCGATGCGGCTGCCCTTGCGGATCGCGCTGTCCCACCACGCTGAACCGCGGCGATTGATTAGCTTTTCGAGTTCGGTGCCTGGGATGATGCCCTGATACGCCATCCGCCAAGCCTCATCATGGGCAGATGCGACAGCCGGGGCATCAGATGCCTTGGCGCGGCGAATCTCGATGAGGATGGTGCTCATGGTGCGATCAAAGCAAGCGTTTCAGTTGCCTTCAAGTACCGAGAGTCACGAAGCGTTAACGGTGTGGATTATTAGCGCAATCGCGCGAGGCGTCTATCGCCGGAAGGGGCAAAAAACCGTGGTCAATGCGTAATCTCGACAGGCTGTTGCAGAAGCGCAACGGTCGGACGGTTCTCCGCCAATGGCGTGCTGTTTATCGAGAGTTTGGGCGGAAAAAGGATTTTTTGCGCATCGTTGGCGCGCGGCGCCGCAGGTAAGCGGCTCCGGGCTGTGTCATAATTGGACGCAGCTCAGACGCGCTCGGCTTCCTTGCGCCGCTCGCTACGCTTGCGGTCGACCGGGTCGAGCAGCTTTTTGCGTAGCCGAATCGATTTCGGCGTCACCTCGACCAGCTCGTCGTCCTCGATATAGGCCAGCGCCTTTTCCAAGGTCATGCGGATCGGCGGGGTGAGGCGAATCATCTCGTCCTTGGAATGGGTGCGGATGTTGGTGAGCTTTTTGCCCTTGAGCACGTTGACCTCGAGGTCGTTGCCGCGGGTGTGCTCGCCGACGATCATGCCGCGATAAACCTTCCAACCCGGCTCGATCATCATCGGGCCACGGTCTTCCAGGTTCCACATCGCATAGGCGACGGAATCGCCCTGGTCGGTGGAGATCAGGACGCCATTGCGCCGCCCGGTGATTTCGCCGCGGTGCGGGCCATAGGCATGGAACATCCGGTTCATCACCGCGGTACCGCGGGTGTCGGTGAGGAGCTCGCCGTTATAGCCGATCAGCCCGCGGGTCGGCGCAAAGAAGATCAGCCGCACCCGGCCGCCGCCGGACGGGCGCATCTCGATCAGCTCGCCTTTGCGCTCCGCCATCTTCTGCACCACGATGCCGGAGTGTTGCTCATCGACGTCGATCAGCACTTCCTCGATCGGCTCGAGCATCTCGCCGGACGGGTCGTGCTGGAACAGCACTTTGGGCCGCGACACCGAAAGCTCAAAGCCTTCGCGCCGCATGGTCTCGATGAGAATGCCGAGCTGCAATTCGCCGCGGCCGGCGACCTCCATGGAATCCTTCTCGGTGGATTCGGAAATCCGCAGCGCCACGTTGCCTTCGGCCTCGCGCAGCAGACGATCGCGGATGACGCGGCTCTGCACCTTGTCGCCCTCGGTGCCGGCGAGCGGCGAATCGTTGATGCGGAACGTCATGGTCAGTGTCGGCGGATCGATCGGCTGTGCCGGCAGCGGCTCGGTCACCTCGGGTGCGCACAGCGTGTGCGAGACGAAGGCGTCCGGCAGGCCGGCGATGGCGACGATGTCGCCGGCGGTACCTTCTTCGATCGGTACCCGCTCCAGGCCGCGGAAGGCCAGCACCTTGGTGATGCGGCCTTCCTCGATCAGGTTGCCGTTGCGGTCCAAAACCTTGACCGGCTGATTCGGCTTCACCGCGCCGGCGAAAATGCGGCCAGTGACGACGCGGCCGAGATAGGGATTGGCTTCGAGGATCGTGCCCAGCATGCGGAACGGGCCGTCCTCTATCGTCGGCGGCGCGACATGGCGGACGACGAGATCGAACAGCGGCGCCATGCCCTGGTCTTTGGGCCCCTCGGCACTGGCCGCCATCCAGCCCTGCTTGGCCGAGCCGTAGAGGATCGGGAAATCGAGCTGCTCTTCGGTCGCATCCAGCGCCGCGAACAGGTCGAACACCTCGTTGGCGACTTCGGTGGGGCGGGCGTCGGAGCGATCGACCTTATTGATGACGACGATGGGTTTCAGCCCCATCTTGAGCGCCTTGATGACGACGAATTTGGTCTGCGGCAGCGGTCCCTCGGCGGCATCGACCAGCACCAGCGCGCCGTCGACCATGTTGAGGATGCGCTCGACCTCGCCGCCGAAATCGGCGTGGCCGGGCGTATCGACGATGTTGATGCGGGTGTCCTTCCAGACCAGCGAGGTGGCCTTGGCCAGGATCGTGATGCCCCGTTCGCGCTCCAGATCGTTGGAATCCATCGCGCGCTCGGCCACCCGCTGGTTCTCGCGGAACGAGCCGGATTGCTGCAGCAAGCGGTCGACCAGGGTTGTCTTGCCGTGGTCGACGTGGGCGATGATGGCGATATTGCGCAGGTTCATGGGGCCTGAAAACCAAAAACGAGCCCCGAGGGGCCCGCCATTCACGCCCGGTATATAGTCACTTTCCGCCGGGAAGCAATCGCGAAAGGCAGGCGTGAAGCACATGAAACTCGACTAACCGCCGGGCGTTTGCTTAATATTGCAACGCCGGGCCGGACGTTTCATGCGCTGCCAATTACCTATAACGAGTGAAAGACGCATCCTTTGCGTCTTCCCGGCCTATACGCCGTCGTTTGGCACGTTTTCGCACGCCTTCCGGCTCATGGGCCGGGTGCGCGCCTTCATGCCCCCGCAGGGGCTCCTGCTGATCGCGGCCTACCTGCCGGCATCGTGGCCGGTTCGTTTCATCGACGAGAATATCGCCCCCGCAAAGGCGGCCGATTTCGCCTGGGCCGATATCGTGATGGTCAGCGGCATGCATATCCAGGCGCCGCAGATCAACGATATCGCGGCGCGCGCCAAGGCCAAGGGCAAGGTCACGGTGCTGGGCGGTGCCTCGGTTTCCGGCGCGCCGGAGCTTTATCCGGACTTCGACTATCTCCACATCGGCGAGATCGGTGACGCCACCGACCGGCTCATCGCCTGCCTCGACGAGAGTGTCGCGGCGCCTGCGGCGCAGCGGCGTTTCGAGACCAGCGAGCGCCTGCCGCTGTCCGACTTTCCGCTGCCAGCCTACAATCTAATCCGGCTCGACCGCTATCTGATCGGCAGCCTGCAATTTTCCAGCGGCTGCCCGTATCGCTGCGAGTTCTGCGACATTCCCGCGCTCTACGGCCGGCAGCCGCGGCTGAAGACGCCGGAACAGATCACGGCCGAGCTGGACGCGATGCTGGCCCAGTCGTTTCGTCCGCCGGTGGTTTATTTCGTCGACGACAATTTCATCGGCAACCGCAAGGCGGCGCGCGAGATGCTGCCGCATCTGATCGCCTGGCAGCGCAAGCACGGGTATCCGCTGCAATTTGCCTGCGAGGCGACGCTCAATCTCGCCAAGCAAACCGAGATTCTTGCGCTGATGCGCGAGGCGCAATTCCTCACCGTCTTCGTCGGCATCGAAACGCCGGACGCCGACGCGCTCAAAGCCATGCGCAAAGAGCACAATGCCTCACTGCCGATGCTGGAGGCGATCAACACGCTCAACAGCTACGGGCTCGAAGTCACCTCGGGTATCATTCTCGGCCTCGACACCGATACGGCCGACAGCGAAAGCCGACTCAAGGCTTTCATCGATCTGTCGCAGATTCCGATCCTCACCATCAACCTGTTGCAGGCGCTGCCGCGCACGCCGTTGTGGGATCGCCTGCAACGCGACGGCCGATTGATCACCGATGACGCCGGTCTCGAAAGCAATGTGCGGTTCCTGCGCCCCTATGACGAGGTGGTGGCGACGTGGCGGCGCTGCATCGCCTATGCCTACGATCCCGAGCGGCTGTTCGCGCGATTCACCCATCAGGTCGACGCCACATTCGCCAACCGCATGATCGCCCCGGTGCGTGGCAAGCTCACCATCGCCAATTTGCGTAGCGCGCTGGTGCTGGCGTTCAATATCGCGTTTCGCGTCGGATTTTTGGCGGATTACCGGCGGCCGTTCTGGCGCGCTGCGCGGCATGCCTTGCGCCGCGGTCAGATCGATGCGGTGCTGGGCATAGGATTTGCAGCCTATCATTTGATCGAGTTTTCGCGCGAGGCGCTGCGCGGCGACCAGAACGCCTCGTTTTACTCGACGCTTAAGCGCGAGCGGAAGCTCGCGTCCCAGCCGTTGCGCAAAATCGGCGTGAAACTATAATCGCATCGTCACGCGTGCCGGCGCCGGCGGCGCCGGGTCGAGTGTCGTGGACCACAACGCGCGATCCGCGACGTCCTTGAGTGTCACGGTCAGCGTCCCGGTCGCCCCGTCGATCGCCACGTGGCCGAAGAATTGCAGCCCGTAGCATGGTGCGAGGTTTTCGCCCTGTTCCTTGCTGGACGCCTTCACAAACACGACCTGCGGACCAAAAGTGCGTTCCATCGGCTCCGGCGTCCAGGTCCCGGCGTGGAGCGGGCCGGAGACGAATTCCCAGAATGGCTCGAAGTCTTGGAACACCGCGCGGTTTGGATCGTAGTAATGCGCCGCCGTGTAATGCAGGTCCGCGGTGAGCCACAGCGTGTTGCGGATGCCGGCTTGCTTGATGAACGACAGCAGATCGGCGATCTCCAGGCCGCGGCCGCGCGGCCCGTCGGCGTGCTCGATGCCGGTGGTATTGACCACATAGCCGATCGGCGTATCGGCGGCGATCACTTTCCATGTCGCTTGCGAGCGCGCCAATTCGCGCTTGAGCCATGCCACCTGCTGCGGCCCGAGCAGATAATCGTCGGGCCGCAAAATGGCGTCGGTATGCGGCCCGTCTGGGCCGCGATAGCTGCGCAAGTCGAGCATGAACACGTCGAGCAGCGGGCCGTGGGAGATTTTGCGATAGACACGGCCGGGCTCCGCCATGGTCTCGCGCACGGGCAGGAATTCGTGAAAGGCACGGCGGGCGCGCGCGGCAAAGGCGAGCGTGTTCTTCTCGCCGAGCGGTTTTTGCGGCAGCGGCTCGTCCGGCCACCAGCTCTCCATCACTTCGTGGTTGTCCCACAGGGCAAAGGTCGGCACCGCGGCATTGAACGCGCGCAGATTGTCGTCGAGCAGATTGTATTTGTAGTTGCCGCGATAGTCGGCAAGCGTTTCGGCCGGTTTCGACTTCTCCTCGGTGACGATACTGCGCCACACGCCGCCGTCAGGCAGTGTCTTCTCCGCCGTGATGGGGCAGTCGGCATAAATATTGTCGCCGCAATGGATGAAGAAATCGGGCCGGTTTTTGCGCATCGTGGCGTAGGTGCGCATGCCGCCGCGCGCAGGATCGATGCCCCAGCCTTGGCCCATGGTGTCGCCCGACCACAGGAATGAGACCGAGCGCCGTTCTTTCGACGGCGTGCGGAAATGTCCAATCTGCGCCTCGCCGAATACGGCCGAAGACAAATCCTGAAAGCTCAAGCGGTAGAAGATGTCCTGGTCCGGCGGCAGGTTCTCGAGCAGCGCCTTGGCGGTGAAATCGGCTTCCGGCAGCGCGTCGACGAATACCGCGCTCGCGATGTCGCGGAAGCTGTCGGTGGTCGCGACCTCGACCAGCATGCGCGACGGTCGATCGGCGCGCGCCCACACCACGCCGGAATCGATCGATACGTCGCCCGATTGCACGCCGTGAGTGATCTGCACCCGGTCCGGTGCGAAGCTCAGCGAGGGCCGCGCGATGCCGCCGATCGCGGTGACGGCGGCCGACGCCGTCGCAGTCTTCAAAAGTGCGCGACGCGTGAGCGCCGCACGACGTCGCATTGCCATTGGGCCTCCGCCGTCGCAACGCGGCGGACACTGGCCACTGATTCTGACGAAGACTCGAACGTTATGCGACGACAGGATGACTCTGTCGTGGACTTGTTGGGGATTGTTCCAAGTTCCGTTAACGATCGTTAACGATCAAGCAGCGGCGGCCTTGGTGTCCGTGGTGCCGGTGCTTGCGGGCGCTTCCGCACCGCCTTCCGCGTGATCGAGGATCGCGGTGCGGCGCGCGGCGATGGCAAAACGCAGCTGATCGAGCGCGAAAGAGAACGACATGCGCACCGACTCATCGAATTCTTCGTGTTCGCTGAGATGGATGATCGCGATCACCAGGTTATCGGCCTCGACTTGCAGATGCTCGATGGCCTCGAGCGCTTGCGCGGCGTGGACCTTGCGGACCAAGTCCAGCACCTTTTGCAGGAGCCGCAGCCGGCGGGTACGGCTATCGGCGCGCAGATAGCTCGCCAGGCCGGCGATGGCCGATCCGAACACCGGGAAGATCAGCATGCCGTAGAAGATGTCGTCGCCGTATTTGTCGAAGAAGGTCTTCTGATCGTCGTTCAGATAATCCAGCGCGCCCTGGTGCACCAAGGCGTCGGCGTCCTTGTCGGTCGATGGCGCTTCGATCTTGACGTCGCCGTTAAGCTGCGCGGCGATCGCCAGCCGCGACGTGTAGATCACCTTGGCAAAATCCGCGATGTCGGCGTGGTTGAACGATTTGCGCGCCACCAGATATTCGGGGAAGCTGAGACTGGTCAGCTTGGCGTCCGGTGTCGGCGGAATGCCGCCGAAGGTGCCGGCGTCGATCTCGACGGAGTCGAAGGCGATATTGCGCTTGGCGATGCCGTCCGCCTGGTCGATTTCGACGAAGGTCGGCGCCACGCCATTCTGTGTCGCGGCCTTGACCGCGTCGCTGATGGCCGCCCCGGTCGCGGCACCGGCGACGAAGATCACATCGACGGTATTTTTTTGCACGGCGTCGGCGAGATTCGCCGGATCGATTTGCGATACCTGTACCTTGTCGAGTGGCACGCCGTAATGATTAAGCACGACGCCGAGCAGATCCGCGCTCGCTTCGTTGCCGGTGACGATGCCGATGCGCTTGCCGGCAAGCTGCGTCACCTTGAGCGTGCTGCTGTCCTTGTCCTTGGTGCTGTCGTCATCGGAATCGTCGTCGTCGCTGTCGCTATCCTTGTCTTTGGCGGTCTTGGCGGTCTTCGTTGCCTTCGTCGACTTGGCGGTCTTCATCGCCTTCGCCGGCTTGGCGGTCTTGGTCGCCTTGGGTGTTGCGGCCTTCTTGGCAGGCGTCGGTGCGGCAGCGGCGGCTGGAGCCGGGGTGGCCGCCGGTGCGGGTGCCGGCACGATCAGCGCGATCACATTTTGCCGCAGGATGGCGACCACAGGCCAATCCGGCGATTTGCCGATGGTGGTCGGGATGATGGCAAGATCGGCGCTGCCGTTGTTCAAAGCTTGCGCGCTGGCATTGGCGCTATCGGTGGTGACGACCTGCAACTGCAGCCGGTCGTGGCTCTTCCCTAATGTGTTGGCGAGCACCTGTACGATTTTCCCACTGCCGGGCCCGGTGGCAATCCGCATCACCGTATTTTTGGTCGAATAATAGAACGCCGCCCAAACGACGCCGCCGAGAACGATGGTGCCGAGAATAGTCACGAGCCAGGTATGGCGCAGGAACATCCTGAACCGGTTGCGCATCATATGTTCGAGCGACCCAAAACTCATGCTCCTACCCGATGAGCGGCCCGCTGAATCGGCTCCGCCGGCCCGGTCCGAGCGCCGGGAAAGCCATAATCTCATGGCCAGAGGCTGATGCGGCAGTCCGGGAGGCATGGTTAATCCTACCACGTGTCGGATGCTTTGACGCCATAGCGCCAGCCCCGGTTCATCAGCCAAATCGCCGCTTTGGTTAATCCCCGGGGGATGGCGCCAACGCAGTCTCGATCCGGCTTGTGGCCCAGATTTGGCGCTAATTCCGGCGGAATCCAGTCCGCTCGCCGGGCCGCCGTCGGGAACTTCACCCCTTGAAGCGGTGTTGCCGACGTGGTGGTGTTTGGCGGGCCGCGATCGCGCCAAAAACTGACGCGCGGGATCGGCCGCGATCACTGCACAGGTGGAGTTTTCAAGATGCCGCAAAAGCTCTCCGGCGAAGCGCGCAAAACTGCGCTCGCCCGGCTGAAAGGCTGGACCGAGGTCAACGGTCGCGACGCCATCACCAAAAAGTTCGTCTTTGGCGATTTCAATCAGGCCTTCGGCTTCATGACGCGTGCCGCGCTGGTGGCGGAAAAGCTCGATCACCATCCCGAATGGTTCAACGTCTACAAAAATGTCGAAGTCACGCTGTCGACCCACGATGCCGGCGGCCTGACCGAGCTCGACGTCAAGCTCGCGGAGACCATGGATAAGCTCGCCGGCTGATTGCGGGCAGGCGGGGGACGGTCGCGTTTCCCGACTTGCGATTGCCGCCTTCCGCCGCCATTTTGTTGGTTTCGGTCCATGGCGGGCCGCAAGTCTGATCGTAACAAGTCTGATCGTGGGAAGAGGGGCAGATGTGGTTCCGGGCGCAAGCCGCCTCATGGCAGGACATCGCAGCGCTGACCCGCCGCATGGTCGGCAACGAGCAGGAGTTGCAGCGCGATTTTTGGCGCAAGCTCAAAAGCGCCGTGGCCGACCTGCCGTTCGCGGAAGATTTACTCGCCGCCTATTATTGCGCGTTCGACCGGCAAACGCCGCCGCACGTCAAAGCGGCGCTGCTCGGGGCCATCGCTTATTTCATCCTGCCGACGGATTTGATTCCAGATTATATTCCGGTGATCGGCTATGTCGACGATGCGGCCGTGCTCGCCGGCGCCATCAAGATCGTCACCTCGCACATCAAGCCGGAGCATCGCGAGGCAGCGCGGCGCACATTGGCGCGGCTGCGCGGCGAAGCGTGATCAAGGCCGCAGTAGAATTTTTCCCATCACTTTGCGGTCGCTGATGGCTTTGAGCGCGGTGGCAATCTCGGCCAAGGGATAGACCGCGTGCACATGGGCGCTGAGCTTGCCTTCGGCGCACCATGTGACGATGTCGGTCATGATCGCGCGTTGTGCTTGCGGCTCTCGCCGGAGCCACGCGCCCCAGAACACGCCGCGGATGTCGCAGCCGCGCAGCAGCACGAGATTGAGCGGTAGTTTCGGGATTTCTCCAGCAGCGAAGCCGACCACCAGATAGCGGCCGAGCCAGGCCAGCGAGCGCACCGCCGGCTCGGCGTAAGGGCCGCCGACCGGATCATAGACCACGTCGATGCCGTGCTCGCCGCCGAGCCGTCGCAGCGCGTCGCGCAAATCTTCGCTGGCATAGTTCACCGTCTCGTCGGCGCCGTGGGCGCGGGCGAAGCCGAGCTTCTCGTCGGAGGAGGCGCAGGCGATGACACGCGCGCCCATCATCTTGCCGAGCTCGATGGCCGCAAGCCCGGTGCCGCCAGAGGCGCCGAGCACGGCCAAGGTCTCGCCGGGCTTGAGCTGTGCGCGGTCGCGCAGCGCGTAAAGCGTGGTGGCATAGATCACGTTGAGGCCGGCGGCGCGCTCGAAATCGAGCGCATCGGGCAGCTTGGCTAGTTGCTTGACTGGGATGGCGACGGCCTCACGCGCCGCGCCCCAGCCCATGTGGCCCATGACGCGATCGCCGGGCACGAACTCGGTCACGCCCGAGCCTATGCTCTCGATGACGCCGGCAAATTCCGCCGCCGGCGAGAATGGAAACGGCGGCTTGTATTGATATTTGCCGGCGATGATCAGCGTGTCGAAAAAATTCAGCGCCGCGGCCTTGACCCGCACTACGGCTTCGCCGGGTCCGGCTTGCGGTTCTGCGATATCGGCCAGTTCGAGTTCGTCGGCGGTGCCGAAATGGGTGCAGAGAACGGCTTTCATGATGCCTCCGGCTGTTCTTATAACAGAGCGAGGGGAGGCGGCTAATCGAACTGCAGCGCTTCGCTCACGCTGGCATCCTGTAGCGCGCGGCGCAGCCGCGAGAATGCGAGCCGCAGGCGCGACTTCACCGTGCCGATCGGCAGATTGGTTCGTGCCGCGATGGTCGCGTGCGACAGGCCTTCGAAGAAGGCGAGTTGCACCATTTTGAACTGCTCGCGCGGCAAGGCGTCGAGTGCGGCGCGGACGTGCTCTTCCTGTTGCGCGACGGCGATGTCGGCGTCGCTGCCCGCGGCCGGATCGGGAATGGCGAACAGATCCGCGGCCGCGTAGCGATGCTCGCGGCTGCGGCGGCCGACATCGATGCAGCGATTGTGGGCGATACGGAACACCCAGGTGGCGGCCGCTGATTTGCGGCGATCGAACAGATGCGCCTTGCGCCAGATCGTTTCCATCACGTCCTGGGTGACGTCGGCGGCGGCGAATGGCGCGAGCCCGAACCGAAGCATCTGGGCGTGCACGCGCGGTCGGAAATGATCGAACAACGCGGTGAACGCCTCGTTGTCGCGATTGGCGCCCACCGCGGTAAGGAGATCGTCCAGCTCAGGCCCTTTGGCCGCCCGATATTTGCGGCGCGGTTGGAGTTCGTCGCTATGAAGCCAAGAGGTCACGCCCCGGCACCCTTTCGCACTGGTCCGGCACACCAGAACAGGCAGGGGATGAGAGCCCCATTCCCGCAGAAATGCACCGCCATCCGTCAGTGTCGGAGGGCGGCACAACCCTGGCTGTGTCGGTTGTCACACTTTGCCGGCGGCTGGCTGGGCTCACCGGCCAGGCTTACCGGTCGCGGTCCGTGAAAGGCCGAATTGGATTAAAGTTGAAAGATTTGCTATCCATTGGGTGTTCGCGAGGCCCGATGCGCATCCACCGACGATGGCAGATTGCCCTGCCGCTACTTTTGGGGGCGGTATTGACCGTTCCCGCCAACGCTCAGCAGCCTGAGCCCGCCCCGGCGGATACCGTGGCGCCGACGCCGGCAAAGCCAGCGCCGGCCAAAAAGCCCGCAAAGCCCAAAACCACGCCCGCGAAACCGGCCGAGGCAGCACCCGCAAAGCCCGCCAAGCCCGCAAAGCCCGCCGAAGCGGCGCCCACAAAACCCGCGGAGGCTGCCCCGGCAAAGCCTGCCATGCCGCCCAACGCCGGCGGCGTGAAACCGACCTTGCTCGGCCAGTACGGCGAGTGGGGCGCCTATACGGCTTCGCCCGCCGGCAAGAAGGTCTGCTTCGCCATCGCCAAGCCGACGTCGTCGCAAACCAATCCGCCCGACCGGCCGCGCAATCCGACCTATATGTTCATTTCGTCGCGCCCGACCGAGAAGGTGAGCAACGAGGTCTCGATCATCATCGGCTATCCGTTCAAGCCGGGCACCGAGGCCTCGGCCGCGGTCGGCTCGACCACTTACGCGCTTTATACCCAACAAGACGGTGCCTGGATCAAGAACGCGGCCGAGGAAGCGCAGATGGTCGACGCCATGCGCGCCGGCCAAAGCGCGGTGGTGAAGGGCGTTTCCGCCAAAGGCACGCAATCGTCCGACACGTTCTCGCTCAAGGGTCTGGCGCAAGCCCTCGACCGCGTCGGCCAAGAATGCAAGTAGACGGTCGCGAGCCCTCCCCATGAACGGGAGAGGGACTATCTATCCCTGAGCCGCGCCCCTTTTCGGATTGTCCATGACCGCTTCGTTTGCCGCACCTCACACCGACGGCGCCGCGTCCGCTGCTTTCATCGAGAAGCGGCCGCTCGAGCAACACGTCGCGCCGGACAAGCCGTCGCTGGTCGGTCTGACGCGCGACGCGCTCGCCGCGGCCTTCGGCACCATCGGCGTGCCGGAGCGGCAGCAGCGCATGCGTGTGCAACAGATCTGGCATTGGCTCTACGTACGCGGCGCGCAAGATTTTGATTCGATGACGACGTTGTCGAAAGAGCTGCGCGCCGAGCTTGCGCAGCATTTCACGGCGGCGCGGCCGGAGGTCACCGCCGAGCAGGTCTCCGTCGACGGCACGCGCAAGTGGTTGCTGCGGCTTCCCGGCGAAACCGACAGCCGGCCCTGCGAGGTCGAGTGCGTTTACATCCCCGAAACCGACCGCGGCACGCTTTGCATTTCCAGTCAGGTCGGCTGCACGCTTAATTGCACGTTCTGCCACACCGGCACGCAGCGCCTGGTGCGCAATCTCACGCCAAGCGAGATCGTCGGCCAGGTCGTGCTGGCGCGTGATCGCCTTGCCGACTGGCAGCGCGCGGCGTCGCCGAGCGGCGAGGGCGAAAAACGCCTCGTCTCCAACGTCGTCATGATGGGCATGGGCGAGCCGCTGTACAATTTCGAAGCGGTGCGCGACGGCCTCAACGTCGTCGCCGACGGCGACGGCTTGAGCATTTCCAAGCGGCGCATCACGCTGTCGACTTCCGGCGTGGTGCCCAACATTGCGCGCGCCGGCGAGGAAATCGGCAGCATGCTGGCGATCTCGCTGCACGCGGTCACCGACGAATTGCGCGACCAGCTCGTGCCGCTCAATCGCAAATATCCGCTGCGCGAATTGCTCGATGCCTGCCGTGACTATCCCGGCGTATCCAATGCGCGGCGCATCACCTTCGAATATGTCATGCTCAAAGGCATCAACGATTCGCTTGTCGATGCGCGGGCGCTGGTGCGCCTGGTCAAAGGCATCCCCGCCAAGATCAACCTCATTCCATTCAATCCCTGGCCGGGCACCCAATACGAGTGCTCGGACTGGGAGCAGATCGAGAAATTCTCCGAAGTGATTTTCAATGCCGGCTATGCCTCGCCGGTGCGCACGCCGCGTGGCCGCGACATTCTCGCTGCCTGCGGCCAGCTCAAGAGCGCGACCGAAAAGCTAAGCGCCCGCGAGCGGTTGGCGCTGCGCGCCATGGCGATGACGGATTGATGCCGCGCGATGGCCGTCCTCGTGCGCCTCATGATGATGTTTCTCGCCTATGTGCTGGCCTGCATGGCCGCCTCGCTCATTCTCACCATCGGCACGCTGACGCCGGAATGGGATGACCTGACTGCGCTCGGCCTGCAATCGGTCACGGTTTGGGCGGTCGTCATGGTCGGCGCCGCCGCGATCGGAGCAATTGCCATGATGCCGGCGCTGCTCGTCATCGTGGTTACGGAAGGCTTCGCCTGGCGTTCGAGCCTGCTCTATGCCGCGCTCGGCGGCGTGCTGGCCCTGTCGTTGAGCTACGGCCTCGATTTCGCGGGCTTAAGCGGCGATCGCGAAAACCCCCTCGTGCGCGAGCGCGAGGTGCTCGCCGCCGCTGGCATTGCCGGCGGTTTTGTCTATTGGCTGTTCGCCGGCCGCAAGGCAGGCTCCTGGAAGTGATTCACTTTACAACGTCGTTGGGTCAGCGCCCATGAACCGGACCGGGCTTGTCATCGCGCTGACCATCGGCGTCGTGGTGGGCGTCTTGTTCGGCGTGGTGCCGCAGCTCGACCTTGCCGTTTCCACGCCGTTCTACGATCCGAAGACGCACGATTTTCCGCTCAACGGGCATGTGTGGACGCAGTACGCCCGCGGTGCGGCACGCGTGCTAATCACGCTCCTGATCGTGCCGGCCGGCATTGCGCTCATCGGCAAGTTTCTGTTTCCGCGCCGGCGAATGCTGATCAAAGGCCAGGCCGTGCTGTTCCTGATCGGAACGCTGGCGGTCGGCCCCGGCCTCATCGCCAATACGCTGTTGAAGGACCATTGGGGCCGGGCGCGGCCGATCGACGTTACGGAGTTCGGCGGCTTAAGCCGCTTCACCCCGTGGTGGGACCCGCGCGGCGATTGCCCGAACAATTGCTCGTTCATCGCAGGCGAGCCGGCCGGCGCGTTCTGGACTATGGCGCCGGCCGCGCTCGCGCCGCCGCAATGGCGGCTCCTGGCCTACGGCGCGGCGCTTGCCTTCGGCAGCGCGGTCGGCGTGCTGCGCATCGCCGGCGGCGGGCACTTTTTCACCGACGTCGCGTTCGCCGGCCTGTTCATGTATCTGGTGATCTGGGCGGCGTACGGCCTGATCTATCGCTGGTGGCCGAAGCGCATGCGCGACGGCACCGACAAGCCGGCCGAATGATCTACTCCGGCGCGCCGAGGACTCTGAAAATCTCGGCGAGCTGCGGACTCATCGGCAGATTGAGTATCTCGCCGGTCGGCAGCCGGCGCAGAAACCATTTGTTGTAGAGCTCTTCGAGCCGCCGCTCGCTCGCCATCCGCGCAAAGGCGTGCTCGACGATCGCCGCAAAGGCCGGATCGTCGCGGCGAAAGGCGAGGCCGTAGGGGTCGTAGGACAAATAGTCACCGACGACTTTCATATCGTGGGCGCTCGGCTCGGTGGCGATGAAGCCATAGAGCAGCGCGTCGTCGGTGGCGAAGGCATCGGCCTTGCTGGCGACCAGCATCGCCAGCGACTGGGCGTGATCGCGCGCCGTGACGATGATGATGCCGAGTTTTTGCTTGTCGGAGAGCGTGCGCAGCGCCGCCTCGTTGGTGGTGCCGGCGGTGACGACGACGGTCTTGCCGGCGAGGTCGCGATAGGATTTCACTGCGGACGCATTCGGCACCATCAGCTTGGTGCCGGCAACGAAGAACACCGGCGAGAACGCCACCTCTTTTTGCCGTTGCAGGTTGCTGGTGGTCGAGCCGCATTCGAGATCGACGGCACCGGATTTCACCTTGTCGAGGCGATCGGCGGCGGTGACTGGGGCGAATGCGATCTTGATGTCCATGCCGTCGAGCTCGGTCGCCGCCTCCTCGACGATTTCGCGGCACAGGTCGATCGAATAGCCGATCGGTTGCTGGCGCTTGTTGAGATAGGAGAACGGCAGCGAGCTTTCGCGATAGCCGAGCGTGATCGTGCCGGTATCCTTGATCTTCTTCAGCGTGCCCGACAACACACCAACGTTGGCGTCCTGCGCCGCGGCCGGCAGCGCGAACGCGGCAGCCAACAACAAGCCTGGCAATACGTGCCGAGCGCCGATCATGACACGCTCACGCCGCCTTCTTGGTCAGCACAGGCTCCGGCTCGACCGGCGCGTGCATCTTCTCGCCCTCCCATTTCGCCACCACGGCGGTAGCGAGCGAATTGCCGATCACATTGGTGGCGGAGCGGCCCATGTCGAGGAACTGGTCGATGCCGATGATCAGCAGCAATCCGGCTTCCGGCAGGTTGAAGCTCGCCAAAGTCGCGGCGATGACCACGAGCGAGGCGCGCGGCACGCCGGCCATGCCCTTACTGGTGAGCATGAGCAACAGCAGCATGGTGATCTGCTGACCGAGCCCGAGCTGGATATTGTAGGCCTGCGCGATGAACATGGTGGCGAACGTGCAGTACATCATCGAGCCGTCGAGGTTGAACGAGTAACCCATCGGCAGCACGAAGCTGATGATCTTGCGGCTGATGGGAAACTTTTCCAGCTGCTCCATCATCTTCGGATAAGCCGCCTCGCTGCTTGCGGTCGAGAACGCCAGCATGAACGGCTCGCGCACCAGCTGAACGAGCCGCATGACGTGGCTGCCGAAGAAGATGTAGCCGACGGCGACCAGCAGGCTCCACAACAACACCAACCCGAAATAGAACTCGACCACGAACTTGCCGTAGGTCACCAGGATGCCGAGCCCCTGGGTGGTGACGATGGCGGCCATCGAGGCGAACACCGCGAGCGGCGCCAGCTTCATGATGTAGCCGGTGATGGTGAGGATGACGTGGGAGAGCTCCTCGATGCCTTCGACCAGCTTGTGGGCGCGCTGGCCGAGCGCCGCGCAGGCGACGCCGAAGAACAGCGAGAACACCACGATCTGCAAAATCTCGTTGTTTGCCATCGCCTCGACGATCGAGCGCGGCACCAGGTGCGCGACGAAATCCTTTGCCGACAGTGAGGCGACCTTGAGATTGGTCGCGGCCTGGGCATCTGGCAGCGGCAGGTTCAGGTTGTCTCCGGGGCGCAGGATGTTGACCAGCAACAGCCCCAGCAGCAGCGACACCAGCGAAGCCGAGATGAACCACAGCATCGCCTTGGCGCCGATGCGGCCGACGATCTTGGGATCGCCCATATGGGCGACGCCGACCACCAAGGTCGAGAACACCAGCGGCGCGATGATCATCTTGATCAGGCGCAGGAAGATGTCGGTCATCAGCGAGATGTAGTCGGAGATGCTTTTCGCCACCGCCGGATCAGGCCACAGCGTATGGCAGGCATAGCCGACCGCGATGCCGAGCAGCATGCCGATCAGGATTATGGTGGTGAGCGTCGAACGCATGGGCCCCTCCAAAGCGTTTCGTCGGGGGTAAGTCTAGGCGATGCCGACGGGCGCGGGAATGCAATTCATGGCCATCGGCGCCGATAAACCGGCCTGAAGGCCCGGCTTGCGTCGTGGCCGGGCGTGCCTATAGTCCGCGCCAAATTTGGGCTTTTACCCCAGACAGGAATTTCCGATGCCCAAGGGCGACGTGAAAAAAGTCGTGCTGGCCTATTCGGGCGGCCTCGACACCTCGATCATCCTCAAATGGCTGCAGACCACTTACGGCTGCGAGGTGGTGACCTTTACGGCCGATCTCGGTCAGGGCGAGGAGCTCGAGCCGGCGCGGGCCAAGGCGCTCACCCTCGGTATCAAGCCGGAGAACATCTTCATCGAGGATTTGCGCGAGGAATTCGTCCGCGACTATGTGTTTCCGATGTTCCGCGCCAATGCGCTCTACGAGGGCCAATATCTGCTCGGCACCTCGATCGCGCGGCCGCTGATCGCCAAGAAGCAGATCGAGATCGCCGAGAAGGTCGGCGCCGATGCGGTCGCCCATGGCGCCACCGGCAAGGGCAACGACCAGGTGCGGTTCGAACTCGCCTATTACGCGCTCAAACCCGACGTGAAAGTGATCGCGCCGTGGCGCGAATGGGAGTTCAAATCGCGCGAAGCGCTGCTCGCCTTTGCCGAAAAGAACCAGATCCCGATCGCCAAGGACAAGCGCGGCGAGGCGCCGTTCTCGACCGACGCCAATCTGCTGCACACCTCGTCCGAGGGCAAGGTGCTGGAAGACCCCTCCGGCGAAGTGCCGGACTATGTCTATTCGCGCACCGACGATCCGGAGAAGGCGCCTGATAAGGCGGACTACGTCACGATCGATTTCGAGCGCGGCGATCCGATTGCGGTCGATGGCAAGAAACTCACGCCGGCGGCGTTGCTCACGCAGCTCAACGCGCTCGGCCGCAAGCACGGCATCGGCCGGCTCGATCTGGTCGAGAACCGTTTCGTCGGCATGAAGTCACGCGGCATGTACGAGACGCCGGGCGGCACCATCCTGCTTGCCGCCCATCGCGGCATCGAATCGATCACCCTCGACCGCGGCGCCGCGCATCTCAAAGACGAACTGATGCCGAAATACGCCGAACTGATCTATTACGGCTTCTGGTTCGCGCCCGAGCGCGAGATGCTGCAGGCGGCGATCGACAAGAGCCAGGAGTTCGTCACCGGCCAAGTGCGGCTCAAGCTCTACAAAGGCAATGGCGGCGTCGTCAGCCGCAACAGCAAATATTCGCTGTACGATCAAGACCTGGTGACGTTCGAGGACGGCAAGGTCGCCTACGACCAGCGCGACGCGGAAGGCTTTATCCGGCTTAACGCGCTGCGGCTGCGCACCTTGGGGCAGCGCAAGCGGAAGCTCAAATTGTAGGCCAAGCGTGGAGCAGGGCCGAGCAATCAGGCCGGGACATGACAGACCGCTTCGATGTTGTGGCCGTCGGGATCGAATACGAAGGCTGCATAATAGTGCGGGTGGTAATGTGGGCGTAGGCCCGGCGCGCCATTGTCCTTGCCGCCCGCCGCCATGGCCGCGCGATAGAACGCGTCAACGGCAGCGCGATCCTTGGCCGCGATGGCGATGTGAATCGGCCGATTGAGGCGGCCTTCGCCGCCGATCCAGAAATCAGGCTTGTGGTCGATGCCGAAACCCGCGGCCGGGGTATCATTTTCGGTCTGCGGAACTTCCATCACCAGGACATAACCGAGCGGCGCCAGCGCTTTTTCGTAGAACGCTTTGGATCGCTTGTAGTCGGTGACCGGAAATCCGGCGTGATCGAGCATCGCGCGCTCCTGATTTTCATCGCAGGTCGACCGTCACCTTGCGGTTCTCGCCGAGATTGGGCTTGGCGCCGGTGAGCCGCGCCTTGACGAATTCGAACGCGGCGACCGCCTTGCTCGCCGGTCCGTCCCAAAGCTCGGCCGTCAGCGGCGAGATACGCAGCACACAGACATTCGGATCGTCCGGTCCCTTCCACCACAGGTTATCAGCGTAGCGCCAGATTTCCGCAGCCTTGGCATGGTCGCGCCGCACTTCGGCGCGCGCGGTGACCGACAGGTAGGCCTTTTCCTTGGCGTCGACGACGGTGAGCCCGACGTCGTGCTCCGTTTCGATCTCGTGCTCTTTGTCACTGCGCAGATCGGTCACCACCCAGATCAAGCCCGCGGCGCGATCAAGCCGCGGCTCGACCGGCCGCGCCCGAAAGCCGCCGGGAAATTGGGTCGTGAGCATACCGACGCCGACCCGCTCGATGATTTGCCAGATGCGGTCGAGGTGATCTTGATCGGCCATGTGCAGCTAATCCACGAGGCCGCAGAGTTGTTCCGGCGCTAAGCCGTCATTGCGAGGAGCGAAGCGACGAAGCAATCCAGCCTCGGCGCTGCAGAACTGGATTGCTTCGCTCCGCTCGCAATGACGCGAAGCAGCGATCACACCTGCCGTTCCACCAGCGTGCGCTTGATCTCGGCGATGGCCTTGGCCGGGTTGAGGTGCTTTGGGCAGGCCTTGGCGCAATTCATGATGGTGTGGCAGCGGTACAGGCGGAACGGGTCTTCCAGATTGTCGAGGCGCTCGCCGGTGGCTTCGTCGCGCGAATCGACGATCCAGCGCTGCGCTTGCAAGAGCGCCGCCGGGCCGAGATAGCGCTCGGAATTCCACCAATAGCTTGGGCACGAGGTCGAGCAGCAGGCGCAGAGAATGCATTCGTAGAGCCCGTCGAGCTTTGCCCGGTCCTCGTGGCTCTGCTTCCATTCCTTCTGCGGCGTCGGCGACACGGTCTGCAGCCAGGGCTGGATCGCGGCGTGCTGGGCGTAGAAATTGGTGAGGTCGGGCACCAAATCCTTCACCACCGCACAGTGCGGCAGCGGATAGACGCGCACCGCGCCTTTGACCTCGGCCATCGCCTTGGTGCAGGCGAGCGTGTTGGTGCCGTCGATGTTCATGGCGCAGGAGCCACAAATGCCCTCGCGGCAGGAGCGGCGGAAGGTGAGGGTGGCGTCGACATTGTTCTTGAGCCAGATCAGCCCGTCGAGGATCATCGGGCCGCAATCGCCGGTATCGACGTAATAGGTGTCGATGCGCGGGTTGGCGCCGTCGTCCGGATTCCAGCGATAGACGCGGTATTCGCGCTCCACCTTGGCCTTGGCCGGATGCGGCCAGGTCTTGCCTTCGGTGACCTTGGAGTTTTTCGGCAGCGTGAATTGGACCATCGCGTTTTTGCTTTCAGTAAACCCGCGCTTTGGGTTCGATATAGGCCACGTCGTTGGTGAGCGTGTAGGTGTGCACCGGCCGATAGTCGACGGTGACCTTGCCCGTAATGGTGTCGAGCCAGGTCAGGGTGTGCTTCATCCAGTTCTTGTCGTCGCGGTCGGGGAAATCCTCCCGCGCGTGGGCGCCGCGGCTTTCGGTGCGGTTGACCGCGGAATCCACGGTGACGACAGCCTGCTCGATCAGGTTGGCGAATTCCAGCGTCTCGATCAGGTCGGAGTTCCAGATCAGCGAACGGTCGCTGACGCGCACATCGGCGGTGCCGTCGAACACTTCGTGAATGAGCTTCGAGCCTTCTTGGAGCACCTCGCCGGTGCGGAACACTGCGCAGTTGGTCTGCATGATGTGCTGCATCTTGGCGCGCAGCTGCGCGGTCGGCGTGCCGCCCGAGGCGTTGCGGAATTTGTCGAGCCGCGACAGCGCGCGCTCGGCGGAATCCTTCGGCAGCTCGGAATGCTTGTCGTTCGGCGTCAAAATCTCGGCGCAGCGCAGCGCCGCGGCGCGGCCGAACACCACGAGATCGATCAGCGAATTCGAGCCGAGCCGGTTGGCGCCGTGCACGGAGACGCAGGCTGCCTCACCGAGCGCCATCATGCCGGGCACGATGTGGTCGGGATTGCCGTCTTTCTTGATCAACGCCTCGCCGTGATAATTGGTGGCGATGCCGCCCATATTGTAATGCACCGTCGGCACGATCGGCACCGGCTCGCGGGTGAGATCGACGCCGGCGAAGATGCGCGCGGATTCGGTGATGCCAGGCAGCCGCTCGGCGAGAATTTTTGGATCGAGATGATCGAGGTGCAGGAAGATGTGGTCCTTCTTCGGCCCGACGCCGCGGCCTTCGCGGATCTCGATGGTCATGGCGCGCGAGACCACGTCGCGCGAGGCGAGGTCCTTGGCCGACGGCGCATAGCGCTCCATGAAGCGCTCGCCCTGGGCATTGACCAGATAGGCGCCTTCGCCGCGGGCGCCTTCGGTGATCAGCACGCCGGCGCCATAGACGCCGGTCGGATGGAACTGGACGAATTCCATGTCCTCGAGCGGCAGGCCGGCGCGTAGCACCATGGCGTTGCCGTCGCCGGTTTGCGTGTGCGCCCCGGTGCACGAGGCATAGACGCGGCCGTAGCCGCCGGTTGCCAGCACCGTCATCTGTGCGGAAAAGCGATGGATGGTGCCGTCGTCGAGATTGAGCGCGACCACACCGCGGCAGCGGCCGTCGTCGTCCATGATCAGGTCGATGGCGAAATATTCGATGAAGAACTCCGCCGAATGGCGCAGCGCCTGGCCGTACATGGTGTGCAGCATGGCGTGGCCGGTGCGGTCGGCGGCGGCGCAGGTGCGCTGCGCGGTGCCCTTGCCGTAGTGCGTGGTCATGCCGCCGAACGGGCGCTGATAGATCTTGCCGTCTTCCTCACGGCGCGAGAACGGCAGGCCCCAATGTTCCAGCTCGTAGACGGCTTCCGGCGCGTTGCGGCACAGATATTCGATGGCGTCCTGGTCGCCGAGCCAGTCGGAGCCCTTGACGGTGTCGTACATGTGCCAGCGCCAATCGTCCTCGCCCATATTGCCGAGCGCCGCGGCGATGCCGCCCTGCGCCGCGACGGTGTGCGAGCGCGTCGGAAACACCTTGGTGATGCAGGCGGTGCGCAAGCCGGCTTCGCTGCAGCCGACCACGGCGCGCAGCCCCGAGCCGCCGGCGCCGATCACCACAACGTCGTAGGCGTGGTCCTCGATCGGATAGGCGCGGCCATTGATGGCCGGCGCGGCGCTTTTTCCGTTGGTTGCGTTTCCCGCCATGCTCACAATCCGAACGATAGTTTGAGGATGCCGTAAGCCGCGGCGAGGCCGACGACGATGGTGAAGAAGGTGTTGGCCATCAGCAAAGCGAGCTTCGCCGACTCGTCGTGCACGTAGTCCTCGATGATCACCGCCATGCCGATCCGCATATGGATGGTGATGGAGGTGAGGAACAGCAACATGATGATGGCGATGACCGGCGAGCCGAGGATTTGCGCCACCGCGGCCTGGTTGCGGCCAAGGAGCGTGATCAGGATGATCACCGCCGCGATGGTCAATGGAATATTGGCGATCGCGGTGACGCGCTGATGCCAAAAATGCGCGGTGCCGGATTTCGCCGTGCCAAAACCGCGCACCCTGGCGAGCGGCGTGCGGATATGTGGGGAGCCGCTCATACCGAGCCTCCCATGGCAAGGAGCCCGATGACCCAGAGGATCAGCGTGATCACGATCGAGCCGATCAGGTTGGCGGCGACCAGCCACTCGCGCTCGACCGGTCCCAGGCCGCGGCCGGTATCCCAGATCAGGTGGCGGATGCCGCCCAGCATGTGGTGGATCAGCGCCCAGGTGTAACCGAGCAGAATGAGGCGCCCGATCCAGGAACCGATGAACCACTCGAAGCGCGCATAGCCGTTCGGACCGGCGGCGGCGATGAACCACCAGGCCAACAGCAGCGTGCCGAAGTACAGGCCGAATCCGGTGATGCGATGAATGATCGACATCATCATCGTCAGCATCGGCCGGTAAATTTGCAGGTGCGGCGACAGCGGCCGCGCGGCGGGGGCCTTGGTTTCGGCCATTGTGCTCATCCGAATTCGCTCGACGCGGGCGCCAAGCTTGGCAGTGTTCCTAGCCAATCTGCGCAGCTATCGCAATGCAGCGACGTGCATATAAAGGCGTCGGTGCGCGCTTCATTTCGCATTAGGCGAAAGATTAGCGTTGAAATACCGAATTTCAATGGGCATTATGTAAAGCCTGACTTCGTCAAATCCGAAGGCTGGATCATTGCCATGCGATTCGACCTAGCTGATCTCAGCCTGTTCCGCCATGTCGTCGAGGCGGGCAGCATCACGCATGGCGCCGAGCGCGCGCACCTCGCGCTGGCCGCAGCTTCGACGCGCATCCGCAACATGGAGGATGTGCTCGGCGTGCCGCTGCTCACGCGCGGACGCCAAGGCGTCACGCCGACCCAAGCCGGCCGCACGCTGTTGCAGCACGCGCGCACCATCCTGCGCCAGGCCGAGCGGCTGCACGAAGACCTCGGCGCCTATGGGGGCGGCCTCGCCGGCCAGATCCGGGTGCTGTCGAACACCAACGCGCTGACCGAGTTCCTGCCCGAGGCGCTGAGCTCGTTCCTCGCCGCGCATCCGAGCGTCAGCGTCGATCTCGAAGAGCGCTTGAGCGACGAGATCGTTGGCCTCATCGCGGAAGGGGTTGCCGATCTCGGCGTCGTCGCCGGCACGGTCGATGCAGGCGCGCTGGAAACCTATCCGTTCCGCCGCGACCGCTTCGTGCTCGTGGTCGCTCAAGATCATCCGTTGGGCAAGCGCGCCAAGATTGGTTTTGAAGACGTGCTCGAGCACGATTTCGTCGGCCTCGATCGCGCCAGCGCCATCCAGCGCTTCCTCGCCACCAAAGCCGTGCGCATCGGCCGGCCGCTACGGCTGCGCGTGCAGCTACGCAGCTTCGACGCCGTGTGTCGCCTCGTCGAATGCAAGGTCGGCATCGGCATCGTGCCGGAAACCACTGCGCGCCGCGTGTCGAAGACCATGGCCATTGCGATTGTGCCGCTGACCGACCCGTGGGCGGTGCGCGACCTGACGATCTGCACTCGCAAGATGAGCGAGCTGCCGCTCTATGCGCGGCAACTGGTCGAGCATTTGCGCGCCGAGTAGCCCGCATGAGCGCAGCGATATGCGGGGATCGTTGCGGAGTAAGTCCCGGATGTCGCTTCGCTCACCCGGGCTACATTATCGCGGCATCAGCACCCAATAATCCAAATCGAGCAGCACGGCGGGATCGTATTCGTCGCCGGTCTTGAGCGGAAAATCGCCGCACGGCTTGTCGTTGGTCGCAACCGTGCGTAGCCGCAGCGCGCCGACGTCGTTGCGGCCCGGCAGCTCCGACTTGGCCAGCACTTCGGACCAGGCAAAGACCGTCCCACCCGCAAACAATGGAGCAACATGCCGCCCGCCATTGATGGCGGCGACGTGGAAGGCGTTGGCGAGGCCGTTGAAGGTCAGCGAGCGGGCGAGCGAGATGACGTGGCCGCCATAAATCAGCCGCCGCCCGAAGCGGCCCTGCTTGGCGCTGAACTGGTCGAAATGGATGCGCGCCGTGTTCTGGTAGAGCCGCGTCGCGATCTGATGCTCGGCTTCTTCGACCGTATAGCCGTCAACGTGGTCGATCTTTTCGCCAACCGCGTAATCGCCGAAGCGGTAGGGGCTGCCGGCCAGCGCGAAATCGTAAGCCTCGATATCGAGCGGCGGGCAGGCTTCGCTCAAGACATTCGGCTCGACCGCGGTCGGCAGGCGCGGCACGTGATCGCCGGGCGCCGGCGCCGCTTCGTCGCGTTTGCGTACCATGACCCAGCGCACATATTCGAGCACCGGCGTGCCATCCTGCTTGTAGCCGGTGGTGCGCACATAGACGATGCCGGTCTTGCGGCTGGAATTTTCCTTCAAGCCGATGACTTCGGACAGCGCGGTGAGCGTGTCGCCCGGATACACGGGCTTGCGGAAATAACAGCCGGCATAGCCGAGATTGGCCACGGCGTTGAGCGAAACGTCGGGCACCGTCTTGCCGAACACGATGTGGAACACCAACAGATCGTCGATCGGCGCCCGCGGATAGCCGATCGCTGCGGCGAACGCGTCCGACGATTGCACCGCGAACCGCGCACCGAACAGGCCGGTGTAAAGCGCGACGTCGCCGACCGTGACGGTGCGCGGCGTGGCGTGACGGATCACCTGTCCGATACGGAAATCTTCAAAGCAATTGCCGGGGCTGGTCTTTGCCATTTTTTGATCGTCCTTGTCTGTCGGGGGCCCGGCCTCCGGGCGCGTTTCATACCCCACACGCAGCGACCGGAAAAGCCTTCACGCAGCCGTGACCGTGTCTCTGAAACCCTCGGGAAAAGCCACCGTATCTCGTTGCGACGACGATCTCGATCGTCTCGCCCGCGGGTTCGCCGCGGCGAACCCAATGAATCAACATGGAGACTGTCATGTCCAAGCGTTTCGCTTTGCTCGCCACTGCGGCCGCGCTCGCCTTCGCCGTTGTGGCGCCGGCGCCCGTGGTTTACGCGCAAATGGCGGAGAAGACCGTCACTGTCGGCGGCGCGCCGATGTATCCGTCGAAGAACATCATCCAGAACGCGGTCAATTCCAAAGACCACACCACGCTGGTCGCCGCCGTGAAGGCCGCCGGCCTGGTCGACACGCTGTCGGGCCCCGGGCCGTTCACCGTGTTCGCGCCGACCAATGAGGCCTTCACCAAACTGCCGGCCGGCACGGTCGATACCCTGCTCAAGCCCGAGAACAAGGCGACGCTGACGACGATTCTCACCTATCACGTGGTGCCGGGGCGCATGACCGCGGTCAATCTGATGAAGGCGGTCAAGGACGGCGAGGGCGAAGCGCACCTCAAGACCGTCGCCGGCAAGGACCTCATCGTCAAGCAAGCCGGACCCGGCAAGCTCACCATCACCGACGCCAAGGGCGATGTCGCCATGGTTACCATCGCCGATGTGCTGCAGTCGAACGGCGTCATCCATGTCATCGACACGGTGCTGCTGCCGATGTGAGGTTGCGGCGGAGCGACGCAAGCCCTCTCCCCATGTTTGGGGAGAGGGATTACAGGATAGGCAAGGGATTACTGACAGGAATGTGAGGCGCCCGTGCGTTGCCGTTTTGTTATAGGTCTGCGGCCATGACCATCGAAGCGACCAGCAATCCAGTCTTGGTGCCCAAAACCGCGGAAGGGCCCATCATCCATCCGCGCTGGGTGCGTGTGACCCATTGGGTCAATGTGCTGGCCATGTTCATGATGATCGGCTCGGGCTGGCAGATCTACGATGCCTCGCCGCTGTTTCGGTTCATCTACTTCCCGACGCAACTGGCGCTGGGGCAATGGCTCGCCGGCGCCTTGCTGTGGCATTTCGCGGCGATGTGGCTCCTGGTCATCAACGGCATCGTCTATGTCACGCTCGGCATCGCCACCGGCCGCTTCCGCCGCAAGTTTTTGCCAATCCGGCCGCGCGACGTCGTCAGCGATGTCCTCGCGGCGTTGCGCGGCAAGCTCGCGCACGACGATCTGTCGGTCTACAACGCGGTGCAGCGGCTCTTTTACGTCGGCGTCATTCTCGCCGGCGTCGTCATCGTGCTCTCGGGCCTTTCGATCTGGAAACCGGTGCAATTGAAGTACCTCACCGCGTTCTTCGGCGGCTACGACTTCGCGCGCTACGTCCACTTCTTCGCCATGGCGTCGATCGTGGGATTTTTGACCATCCACGTGGCGCTGGCGCTCATCGTGCCGAAGAGTTTGCGCGCCATGATCTACGGCCGGTAACGCGAGGAACAGACGATGCCCCGAGAGCGCAAAAAAATCCCCGGCGTCGATCCGAAGCTCTTGATCAAGGATGCTGCAAAACTCTTACCCGATCCGTCGCGGCGGCTGTTCCTGCGCGGCGCCGCGAGCCTCGGCGCGCTCGCCACGCTGACCGGCTGCGACATCATCGACGGCCCGACCGCCGAAAGCGCGCTGCGCGTCGTCTCGCACTTCAACGATTGGGTCCAGGCCCGCCTGTTCAGCCCGACGACGCTCGCGACCGAATATCCGGAAAGCGCGATCACGCGGCCGTTCCCGTTCAACGCCTATTATGCCGAGGACGAGGCGCCCGAGGTCGACGGCGAGAGCTATCAGCTCGAGATCGGCGGCCTGGTCGACAACAAGAAGCCGTGGACGCTGGCCGAGCTCAATAAGCTGCCGGAAGTCTCGCAGATCACCCGCCACGTCTGCGTCGAAGGCTGGAGTGCCATCGGCTCCTGGCAGGGCGTAAAACTCTCCGACTTTCTGAAGATGATCGGCGCCGACACCACGGCCAAATATGTCTGGTTCCAGTGCGCCGAAGGCTATTCGAATACGATCGATATGCCGACAGCGCTGCATCCGCAGACGCAATTGACGCTCAAATTCGATCACCAGACCCTGCCGCGCGCCTACGGCTTCCCGATCAAGATCCGCATTCCCACCAAGCTTGGCTTCAAAAACCCCAAATACGTCACCGCCATGTGGGTGCAGAACAACGACGCCGGCGGCTATTGGGAGAACCAGGGCTATAACTGGTTCAGCGGGCAGTAAGCCGCTCGCGCAGTCTGGCCGCGCGACGCGTTGTGCTCGGCTTGCCAAGCCGCACGCGGCCCATTAGCAATCACGCCTCATCGTATCGAGGCGTGATTTATGGCGGCCTACAATCTCCTTTTGCTCGCCGGCGACGGCATCGGCCCGGAAGTCATGGCCGAGGTGAAGCGGCTGCTTGGCTTCTACGCCAAGAAAGGCGTGGCCGATTTCCGGACCGAGGAGGGCCTGGTCGGCGGCGCCGCCTATGACGCCCGCAACGTCGCCATCACCGAAGAGACCATGGCCAAGGCGCATGCGTGCGATGCCGTGATCTTCGGCGCCGTGGGCGGGCCGAAATGGGACAAGGTGCCGTTCGAGGCGCGGCCGGAGGCGGGGCTGCTGCGCTTGCGCAAGGAACTCGGCCTGTTCGCCAATATCCGGCCGGCGATCGTCTATCCAGCGCTGGCCGATGCGTCGAGTCTCAAGCGCGAGGCGGTCGAGGGTCTCGATATCATCATTTTGCGCGAGCTCACCGGCGGCGTCTATTTCGGCGAGCCGAAAACCATCACCGATCTCGGCAACGGCCAGAAGCGCGCCATCGACACCCAGGTCTACGACACCTACGAGATCGACCGCATCGCCCGCGTCGGCTTCGAACTGGCGCGCAAGCGGCGCAACAAAGTCACCTCCATGGAAAAGCGCAACGTGATGAAGACCGGCGTGCTATGGCACGAGGTGGTCGGTCAGGTGCACGACCGCGACTACAAAGATGTGCAGCTCGAGCACATGCTGGCCGATGCCGGCGGCATGCAGCTGGTGCGCTGGCCGAAGCAATTCGACGTCATCGTTACGGACAACTTGTTCGGCGACATGCTGTCCGACGTCGCGGCGATGCTCACCGGCTCGCTCGGCATGCTGCCGTCGGCGTCGCTGGGCGAGCTCGATCCCAAGACCAAGCGGCGCAAGGCCATGTACGAGCCAGTGCACGGCTCGGCGCCCGACATTGCCGGCAAGGGCATGGCGAACCCGATCGCCATGCTGGCCTCGTTCGCCATGGCGATGCGCTATTCGTTCAACATGGGCGAGGAAGCCGATAAGCTCGAAGCTGCCATCGCCGTGGCGCTCGACAAGGGCTTGCGCACCGCCGACATCAAGTCGGAAGGCTGCAAGATCGTCAGCACGGCGGAAATGGGCGAGGCGATTGTCGGCGAGTTGGAGAAACTCTGACTGCGATCGCGGTCGGTGTAGCCCGATATGCTTATTCTCAGCGCGCATTCGGGAAGCCACGACGCGGTTGCCGCGGTCTTCGACGATTATGAGCTGAAGGCCGCGGTGCAGCTCGAGCGGCTGACGCGCCGCAAGAGCGACGGCCGCGAGCATCCCGATCTTGCCATCGATGAGGTCCTGTCGATCGCCGGCGCGACGCGCAAGGATGTCGACGTCGTCTGCTTCAGCCGTTCGGAATTTCCGACCATCTTCTATCGCAATATCCGCGGCGTGCGCTGGATCCGCGAAAAATATCGCAAATACGTCGAAGGCAATACGCGGCGCTACATGCCGCCGGAGTTCTTGCGCCACCACACCACGAAAATCGACGACATCTTCGACATCGCCAAATTCCGCCGCGCCAGCGGCTTCCGCGACGACGCGGTAATGTTTTTCTACAATCACCACGAATCGCACGCGCTGGCGCCGCTGTTCTACACCGACTGGGACGACGCGCTGCTGGTCACCGCGGACGGCGGTGGCGATACGGTCAATTACAGCCATCGCCATTTCGCCGATGGCGCGCTGACGACAATCTATGGCGGCGAGGACTGTTTGCTCGACCCTTTGCCGACCGACAGTCTGGGGCACGCCTACGAAACCGTGACGGGCGCGCTCGGCTTCATTCCCAGGCGCCACGAGGGCAAGCTGACCGGGCTTGCGGCCTTCGGCCAGCCGGTTCTGGCGGGAAAAATCGGCGCGCATTTTTCCGTCGATGACACCGGCCGCGTGCGCTCGGATTTCCGCGATTTTCGCGACATGCACGACACCATCCGCAATCTTGCCAAAAGCGTGAGCCGGGAAGATGCCGCGGCTTCGATCCAGCAGGTGCTGGAAGACACCATGCTGCGCTCGGTCGAGCGGCTTTTGCAGCGCCACAAGGCCCGGCATCTTGGTCTTGCCGGCGGCGTATTCGCCAATGTGCGGCTCAATCGCGTTCTTGCCGAGCGGCTGCCGCTCGATGAGATCTTCGTCTTCCCGGCGATGGGCGACGAAGGCATGCCGGCGGGCGGCGCGCTTTGCTATCTGCTGCAACGTGACGGGTTGCGACATTGGCTGGCGCAGCGCCGCCGGCTGCGCGACATGTATTTCGGGCGCGATTACACGGGTGCGATCGACGATACGCTGAAAGTTACCGCGGGCGTGCGCCGCACCGGCGAAGCGCCGATCGATGGTGCCGCCAAGCGGCTGCATGCCGGCCAACTCGGCGCGATCTATACCGGCCGCATGGAATACGGGCCGCGTGCGTTAGGTGCGCGCTCGATCCTCGCCAATCCGTCGCGCCGGGAGACTCACGACTTGCTCAACCAGCGTCTCGCGCGCTCGGAGTTCATGCCGTTCGCGCCGGTGATCGCGGCGGAAAAGGCGGCGACCGTGTTCGACGTCAATTCGGTCAACGCTTACGCGTGCCGCTTCATGACCATCACCTGCAATGTGAAGCACGAGTGGCGCGAGCGGATCGCGGCGGTGGTCCACGTCGACGGCTCGGCGCGGCCGCAGACCATCGCGCGCGACACCAATCCGCTCTATTACGACATTCTCACGGCGTTCGAGCGCGACAGCGGCCTGCCGGTACTGGTCAATACCAGCTTCAACGTCCACGAAGAGCCAATCGTCAACAAGCCGTCCGAATGCGTCAAAGCGCTGCTGGACGGCCGCATCGATTTCATCGTGACGACGCAGGGCATTTATGAGCGAACGTCGCCGTCCCCGGGCTCAGCTGCAGAGTAGGGCCGCCGTGAGCGGCGCTGATCGGCAATGACGTTAAAACGGCGCGCCCGGCGTAACGTATGCGCGCGGCAGCGGGTAGCCGTTGCTCCCGGATACGTCGGGGCCGATGAACCAGAACTGCGATTGGCCGGGATCGCCGCCTGCCGGAAACGCGTAGTCCGTGAATTTGCGGTCGCCGACCGACACTTCGGTGCCGGTCTCGAGATAAGAGCGCCGCGGTATGACGATCACCGTGGTGCGGCCGTACTGGTCGTGGATGATGGTCCTGGACGGCTGGATCACCGTGCCGTTCGCGGTCCGCATCACCCCAGGCTGCGGCTGCGCCCTCCTGGTTGCCGCGTCGGCAGAACCGGCCTGGGCCGCAAATACGGCCAAAACGGTAACTGTGACGGCAAATGCGCGCATGGCACCTCGCTCTCCCTTGCCACCACTGTAACCTGCTTCGGCCGGCGGCAATAGCGTCCTGGCAACGGCCGGCAGGGTGTCGGGGTTCCGGCGAGCCCACCGCCAAATCGGCCCTTGCAGAACAATCTCCTCCTATCGGAGGACTTTTTGTCACGTTATTCTGCAGACAGGCGATGCACTAGAATCATCGCATAGCTTGGCGCTCCGGAGGGAGGGCCAAGCCACAACAAACGCGCGAGGGAGGATATGCCATGCTCACGCGACGATCCGCATTGGGCGCAGCTGGCGCCGGCTTGGCGCTCGCTGGCAGCGGTTGGCCGATGCTTTCCGAAAGCTGGGCTGCGGGTGCTCCGGTAACGCCGGGCGTGCCGGCGGGCGCTGCCGACGCCGCCACCATGGAGACGCTGCCGGGCAAGAAGCCGCTGATCAGGCTCGCCTACCGGCCGCCGAACTACGAATCCCCGCTGGATTATTTCCGCACCCCCATCACGCCGAACGACGAGTTCTTCATCCGCTATCACCTCTCGGATATTCCCGATGTCGATGCCGCGACCTACAAGATTGTGGTCGGCGGCGACGGCGCCAATGGGCAGACCGAGCTCACGCTTGACGATCTGAAAAAGCTTCCAGCCTACGAAATCGTCGCCGTCAACCAGTGCTCGGGCAACCGGCGCGGCCTCTCCAACCCGCACGTCGCCGGCGTCGAATGGGGATTTGGCGCCATGGGTTGCGCGCGCTGGAAAGGTGCCCGGCTCAAAGATGTCCTCGCCATCGTCGGCCTCAAGCCGGAAGCGATCGAGATCGCCTTCAACGGCGCCGATGGCCCCGCCTTCGACAAGACGCCCGACTTCATCAAGAGCATTCCGGTGTGGCGGGCAGTCGATGAATCGACATTGATTGCGTATGAGATGAACGGCGCGCCGCTGCCGCATCTCAACGGCTTCCCGGCGCGCCTCATCGTGCCGGGCTGGACCGGCACCTATTGGATGAAGCATCTCATCAGCGTCACCGCGCTGACCAAGCCGCAGGGCGGTTTCTGGATGAACCCGGCCTACCGCATTCCGGTCGGCATGTTCCCGGTGGTGGCGCGTTTCGTCTCTCAGGAAAACGCCACGTCGACGCCGATCACCGAGATCGTCATCAACTCGCTGATCACCAGCCACGCCGACGGCGCCAAGGTGAAGGCCGGCAGCAACACCGTCAGCGGCCTGGCCTGGGACGCCGGCTACGGTATCACCGGCGTCGCGGCCTCCACCGATGGCGGCAAGACCTGGTCGGCGGCGACGCTCGGCGAGGATCTTGGCCGCTACGCCTTCCGACCCTGGAGTTTTGCGCTCAGGGCCAAGCCCGGCAAGAACACGGTGATGATCAACGCCACCAACAAGATCGGCCAGACCCAGACCGCGACCTTGCTGTTCAATCCGGCCGGCTACCACAACAACGTGATGCAGAACATCACGCTCAACGCGGCTTAAGGGAGGTCACGATGCGCACGATCGCTTTTGCCGTTATCGCCGCGCTTGTCGCGCTTCCCGCGCTGGCCGATGAGCCGACCATTCAGCTCAAGCCGGGTTCGGGTCTCGACAAGGTGGAAGGCAATTGCGGCGCCTGCCACAGCCTGGTTTACATCCAGATGAACTCGCCGTTTCTCAATGCGGCCGCCTGGAACGCCGAAGTCACCAAGATGATCAAAGCGTTCGGTGCGCCGATCAGCGACGGCGACGCCAAGGACATCGCCGCGTATCTCGCCGCCAATTACGGGACGTGAGACAAGCGGCCGCGTAGCGCGGACTTCAGCTTCGCGGACTGCTCTTCGCGTTCCGGCGTCGCGGCCAGGATTGGGTTGCGCTGGCCGCAGAAGGTGCGCTTGACCTCGGCGCGGGCGAACATTTCGGCGAGCTTGGCATCGCCGTTCACCAAGGTCAGTCGGTCGAGCAGGCAGGCGACCATCGCCCGATCCACCACCTCATGGCCGGCGCTGCAATACCAGCCGGCGATTTGCATGGCGGGCTGGTTGAACGGCCGCGCGAAGCCGAGGCAGCGGCGCTCGTGACCTTGCGGCGCGACGGCAAAATCCACGAGCGGGACAGGGCCGAATTTGCTGTCGATCTGGCCGTCGGGCTTGACGTCGTCGGTGACGGCGTAATCGACGATGCGGGTTGCGATCTCGCTCGACGCGTCGAGGAAGCGATCGCTGGCCACGGCCGGCCGGTAGATTTCGACCATGACATAGGGGCCGGCTTCGGCCGGTTCGCCCCAGTTCAGCATATCCTTGCGCGCACCGTCCTTAGCACGGCGCTGGACGGCGTAATTGTAGGTGCTGCCGGCAAGCTCGGGCATCAACAGCTCGAAGGCCGGGTAGGGGCGCTCGACGTTGCTCCAAGCCGGCCGGGATGCCGGCGCCGCGCCGAGTGCGGCGACGATGTCCGAAGGCGCCGCGAAAAAACTGGCGGCCGCCACGGCAAGGGCGGCCAGAGCCCCCATATAGGCCAAGAGGCGCACCAAGGTGGCGCGGATGTCGTCTGGAATGGAATAGGAGGCCGGCCGCACGCTCTCGTCCCAGCAACATTGTGTTAGGGACGGTTCTCGCTTAGAAGCGCTTCCGTTGCGGTTTCTAGCATGCTGAACAAGCAGTGAATTTTCGGTGGAGAGTTAACAATGGGTTACAATGTCGCCGTGGTCGGGGCGACCGGCAATGTGGGCCGCCAGATGCTCGACATTCTGGCCGAGCGGTCGTTCCCCGCCGATGAAGTGGTGGCGCTCGCCTCGCGGCGCAGCCAAGGCACCGAAGTGTCTTTCGGCGACCGCACGCTCAAGGTCAAAGCGCTCGATCATTTCGATTTTTCCGGCGTCGACATCTGCCTGATGTCGGCGGGTGCGGCCGTGTCCAAGGAATGGTCGCCGAAGATCGCCGCCGCGGGCGCCGTGGTGATCGATAATTCGTCGGCGTGGCGCTACGATTCCGACGTCCCGCTGATCGTGCCGGAGGTCAATGCCGACGCGGTTGCGGGCTTCCGCAAGCGCGGCATCATCGCCAATCCGAATTGCTCGACGGCACAGCTCGTCGTCGCCCTCAAGCCGCTGCACGACAAGGCCAAGATCACCCGCGTCGTGGTTGCCACCTATCAGTCGGTTTCGGGCGCCGGCAAGGAGGCGATGGACGAGTTGTTCTCGCAGACCAAGGCGGTGTTCCAGATCAATGAGGTCGAGGCGAAGCAGTTTCCCAAGCGCATCGCCTTCAATCTCATCCCGCAGATCGATACCTTCATGGAGGACGGCTACACCCGCGAAGAGTGGAAGATGGTGGTCGAGACCAAGAAGATTCTCGATCCCAAGATCAAGCTCACTGCGACCTGCGTGCGCGTGCCGGTGTTCATTGGCCATTCCGAGGCGGTTAATATCGAGTTCGCCGATCCGATCACGCCCGATGAGGCGCGCGACATCTTGCGCAATGCACCTGGCTGCCTGGTGATCGATTCCCACGAGCCCGGCGGCTACGTGACGCCCTACGAGGCGGCCGGCGAGGACGCCACCTATATCAGCCGCATCCGCGAAGACGCCACGGTCGAGAACGGGCTGGCGATGTGGATTGTGTCCGACAACCTGCGCAAGGGCGCAGCCCTCAACGCCATCCAGATCGCCGAGTGCCTGATCAACCGCAAGCTGATCACCGCGAAGCAGAAGGCGGCGTGACGGCGGCTCTCGGCGGTTAGCGCCTTAGCCCCGGCAACCGCGCAGGAAGTCGGTGCGCGCTTGGCGCTCAGCCGCCGCCGCGGCGGGGGGCTGCGTCAGGCACCAGTCGAAATGGACGTGGCGTTCCGGCGACCAGCGCGCGCCGCGCGCGCCGGCCATGCAGTTCGGGCTCGACAGCGCGATGCGGACCTGATTGAGAGCCGCGTCGGTATAGCCGGCGCAAAATGCCGGATCGGCTGCCTGCGCGGTGAGCGGCGCAAGACACCCCAAGACTGTGATCAAGCCCGCCACCAGGATCGCCGTCTGCGTCGATGCTTTGAACATTTTTCCCTCCCTCGAATCGCCCCGGCAATATTCTAGCAAGCCTTGCGCAGTGGCACGCGGCGTGCAAGGCGGCTAGGTTGCAAAACCGGGAAAACAGGGGTGTTCAACGATGACCGTCCGTCCGCGCCGCAGCGTGCTTTACATGCCCGGATCGAACGCGCGTGCGCTGGAAAAGGCCCGCGAGCTGCCGGCCGACGGCCTCATCCTCGATCTGGAAGACGCGGTGGCGCCGGAGGCCAAGGCGCAGGCGCGCGAGGCGATCGTCAAATCGCTCAAAAACGGCGGCTTCGGCGACCGCGAGGTGCTGGTGCGGATCAACGGCCTCGACACCCGCTGGTGGGTCGAAGACCTCGACGCCGTGGCGTCGGCCAGACCCGACGCGGTGCTGGTGCCGAAAGTGTCGGATCCCGGCCAGTTGCAGGACTTGGCGGCGCGTATCGTCGACATGGGCACCGATCCGCATGTCCGGGTCTGGGCGATGATGGAGACGCCGCTCGCCATGCTCAATGTCGGCGAGATCGCCGCCGCCGCGCTCGATTCCGAGACCCGGCTCTCAGGCTTCGTCATGGGCACCAACGACCTCGCCAAGGACACCCGCGCCCGCCTGGTGCCCGGCCGCGCACCGATGCTGCCGTGGCTGATGAATTGCGTTGCCGCCGCGCGCGCCTACGGCCTCGACATCCTCGACGGCGTCTATAACGACCTCGGCGACGCCGAAGGTTTTGCCGCGGAGTGCCTGCAAGCGCGCGATCTCGGCTTTGACGGCAAGACGCTCATCCATCCGAAGCAGATCGAGCCGTGCAACGCGGCGTTCTCGCCGACCGACGAAGAAGTGGCGACGGCGCGCAAGATGATCGCCGCATTCGAATTGCCGGAGAACCGCGACAAGGGCGTGGTCCAGATCGACGGCCGCATGGTCGAGCGGCTGCACGCCGAGATGGCGCAACGCACGGTGGCGATCGCGGATGCGATTGCCAAAGCGAAGCAGAAGCAGCCGGCTTAGCGCGGCGGTTGATCGGAGCCGCCGGTCTGGCCGGCGATCTGCTGAATTCGAATGATGACGAATTCCGCCGGTCTCACCGGAGCGAAGCCGATCGTGATATTCACGATGCCCTGGTCGACGCCCGACGGCGGATTGTTTTGCGCATCGCATTGGATGAAATAACTCTCTGCGGCCGACTGGCCTTGGAAAGCGCCTTGGGTAAACAGCGCCTGCATGAACGCGCCGATGCTGCGATTAAGCTCTGACCAGAGCCGTGCGTCGTTCGGTTCGAAGGCCGCCCACTTGGTGCCATCGTGCACGCTCGTTTCGATGTAGAGCGCGAGGCGGCGCACCGGCACGTATGTCCAATCCGAAGCGGCTTGATCGCCGCCGGCAAGCGTCCGGGCGCCCCAGACCACATCGCCGAACTGCGGGAAAAGCCTGATGCAATTGACGGCGTGGGGGTTCAGCATGGCGCTGTCGGCATCGGTCAGTTTAAGCACGGGGTCCAACGCCCCGGCGAGGAGCGCGGTGGTGCCGGCGGGCGCATGCCAAACACCGAGTCTTGCATCGGTCGCCGCGTAGAGGCCGGCGACAAATCCGCTCGGCGGAAACGGCCTGGTCAGGTTTTGCTTCGCGTCCAAGGCGTTGAGCCATGGAAAATAGAGCGCCGAATTGGGCGCATTGGCGCCGGTCATCCGGCTGTCCGGCCCGGCCTGCAATGTCGCAACTGTGCTGCCGGCCGCGCTGTCGGCGATCAGAAAAGCCTTCCGTCCGACGCAATAGGCCTGCAGCTGCGCGATCAGGCCGGGATCGGCCTCGCCGGGCACGGCGAGCAGATCGAATATGGGCACGGCGTTGAGGAGATGCACGGCGGCCATCACCGCGGCAGTGCCGTTGCCGTCCGCAGGAAGGCGCACGACGTAGGCCTGTTGGCCGCCATTGGCGAAAAAGTGGCTGACCGCATAGCCGAGATAAAAGCGCGAATCGAAGCCGCCGAACTGGCTTTCGAAATCCAGCCAGCTGCTGACCAAAATCGCCCGGTCGGTCGGCCCTTGCGCGGCGGAGCCGACAAAGGCGGCGACGCCGGTTGGTGCGCCGGCAATGGGATGAGTGTCGCTCGTTGCCAATCTAGCAGCCCCGTTCAAGGAGCGCCTACGGACGCTCCCACCAGGAGTACCATTTTAATGCTTCAGCCGGTATCCGGTCTTGAAGCACCGCCGGCGATGGTCATGCGGACGACGAGGAACAATACAGTCATCGCATGGTCAAGCATCCGAGCGCCGAGATGGCGCGGCGCACGGTGGCAATCGCGGGCGAGACCGCGCGGCTGCGTTTGTCCTCTATGCTTATTCACTTCACGTCGCGACAGCCGCGGCGCTCACTCGCTATCCAATCTTTGCGGACACGGAGTATTTCTTCGCTCTAGTGCTAATTCTTGTGCGGAGCCTTGTGCCTATCTTTCTTTGACGTGTCGCTGATCCATGTTTCGCAGATATTGAGGAATGTACCGTAGGTCAGCGCCGCGTCCGGAGTATTTTGTAGGCTCGTCAAGAACTCATTTAATTTGCTATGAGCCGATTTCGGTAAGTCGGGGTTCGACTTCGCAAGATTGCTCAGAAGCACGCTCAATCCATGCAGGGTCGCTGGCGTCCCAGCCGGCACGAGGTCTGCTGCCATGTTCAGCGCCTGGACCGATGGCTCTCGGGAAACGATTTCGAGTATCCTCAGTATCTTCATCTCCGAGATGACCGTCAGGGGTGTGGCAGGCGGAACGGTGACTTGAAGCAGCGACAGTAGTGTCTTTGGGTCGGACATTGATGCCACTCCTACAGAAAGCCCAGCACATCTCCGAGGGCGCCGGTGATTGCGCTAAGCGGATTGGACGGCGCCGCAGGTTGAGCCGGTGCCGCAGGTTGAGCCGGCGCCGGTTGAGCCTGAGTCGTCGTCGTGCCGGTCTTCGGATTCGGCGGATCGGTCGGCGGAGTAGCGCTTTTTTGGGCGCCGGTTGGCGGCGTGAAGCCCATAGTCACCCACCACGGAGGAGTAGAATAGGCACAGCAACAACAACAGCCGTGAGATTCGCTCATGGGTCCCGTCCTTCTCTTTGGATGAACGATTTCCGCCATCGCATAAACCAGCCGACATCCTCCAGATGATCGACCGATTAAACGTCCATCGAATGGATTACGCTTGTGATGGCAGTCGGTACGCTAGCGAAGGGGAGCCATCCGAGCTTGGATTCCTCAGATGACCGGGGGGCATCTTAGTTGGGACAAAAGTATTTGCAAATGCAGATTGTCCTAACAGCAGTTATGTCCTGGAGGTTGCTCGACTTTCTCAATTGGAGGAGCGCGCAATTTTGAGCGACTGTCAGGACGGCCTGCCTACTACGATCGGCCGGGAAGCCCGATTTCGATAATTAAGCCGATCGCGGCCACTCCTGCTCAGCGACTTCGATTGAACGGCACGCCCTAATTCTTCAACCGGTATCCGGTCTTGAAGAACCACCAGACAATGGTCATGCAGATGGCGAGAAATAGCAGCGTCATCGTCACGCTCACCTCGACATTCACGTCGGCGATGCCGAAGAAGCTCCAGCGGAAGCCCGAGATCAGATAAACCAGCGGGTTGAACAGCGTCACCGTGCGCCAGAACGGCGGCAGCACGCTGGTCGAATAGAACGTGCCGCCGAGGAAGGTCAGCGGCGTGAGGATCAACAGCGGCACGATCTGCAATTTCTCGAATCCGTCGGCCCACAGCCCGAGGATGAAGCCGAACAGGCTGAAGCTGATAGCGGTCAGCACCAGAAAGCTGATCATCCACACCGGGTGCGCGATATGGATCGGCACGAATAGCCAGGAGGTGGCGAGGATGATGGTGCCGAGAACGAGCGACTTGGTCGCCGCGGCGCCGACATAGCCGAGCACGATCTCGAACGGCGCCACCGGCGCCGAAAGCAACTCGTAGATGGTGCCGACGAAGCGCGGAAAATAGATGCCGAACGAGGCATTGGTCACGCTTTGCGTCAACAGCATCAGCATGATCAGGCCCGGCACGATGAAGGAGCCGTAGCTCACGCCATCGATCTGGGTGATGCGCGAGCCGATCGCGGCGCCGAATACGATGAAATAGAGCGACGTCGAGATCACCGGCGAGACCACGCTCTGGAACAAGGTGCGCGCGGTCCGCGACATCTCGTAGATGTAAATGGCGCGCACGGCGTAAATGTTCATGGCTGGTGCCTCAACAGGCCGACGAAAATATCCTCCAGCGAGCTTTGCGTCGTGTGCAAATCCCTGAATCTGATCCCCGCGACATGCAGCGCGTCGAGTAGCGCCGTGATGCCGGTTCGCTCGCCCTTGGTGTCGTAGGTGTAGACCAATTCCTTGCCGTCGGCGGCGAGCGTCAGATGATAGGCGTCGAGCGCCGCCGGGATTGTGTCGATGCGTTCATGCAGCTCCAGCGTCAATTGCTTGCGGCCGAGCTTGCGCATCAATTCGACCTTGTCCTCAACCAGGATGATCTCGCCTTTGTTGATGACGCCGACCCTGTCGGCCATCTCCTCGGCTTCCTCGATGTAATGGGTGGTGAGGATGATGGTGACCCCCGACGCGCGCAGCGCGCGCACCAATTGCCACATGTCCTTGCGCAATTCGACGTCGACGCCGGCGGTCGGCTCATCGAGGAACAGGATTTGCGGCTCATGCGCCAGCGCTTTGGCGATCAGCACCCGGCGCTTCATGCCGCCGGAGAGTGTCATGATGCGGGAGTCTTTCTTGTCCCACAGCGACAGCTCCTTGAGCACTTTCTCGATGATGGCCGGATTCGGCGGCTTGCCGAACAGGCCGCGGGAAAAGCGCATGGTTGCCGGCGGCGTCTCGAAGGCGTCGGTGGTCAGTTCCTGCGGCACCAGGCCGATCATGGCGCGCGAGGCACGGTAGTCGGTGAGGATATCGTGGCCGTCGACGGTGACTGTCCCAGTGGAAGGTTTCACGATGCCGCAGATGACGTTGATCAGCGTCGTCTTGCCGGCGCCGTTCGGCCCGAGCAACGCGAAAATTTCGCCGTGGCGGATGTCCAGGTTGATGTCCTTTAAGGCCTGGAAGCCGGACGCGTAGGTCTTGTTGAGATGTGAGACGGAAATTGCTGAGGTCATGGATGCGATACCGGAAGTGATTCCACTTATTGTCATCATCCGCGAAGGCGGATGATCCAGTAATCGGTATCGCCCGGTGCGGCAACCCAGTGCGAGAGTGTGCTGTGCGGCGATTACTGGGTGCCCCGCCTTCGCGGGGCATGACAACATTGAAGCTTATGCGATCGTGATCACACCCAAGGTCGCGCGGCCTTCGATTTCTCTTCGAAGCCTTCGATCTTGCCAGCCTTGAGATTGGTCAGGCCGATATCGTCGAGGCCTTCGAGCAGGCATTTCTTGCGGTGCGGATCGATGTCGAATTTCACCACGCCGCCGTCGGGGCCGCGGATTTCCTGTTTCTCCAGATCGACGCTGAGCGTTGCATTGGCGCCGCGCTCGGCGTCGTCGAACAGTTTTTCAAGATCGTCAGGCGACACCTTGATCGGCAGCACGCCGTTCTTGAAGCAGTTGTTGTAGAAAATATCGCCGAACGAAGTCGAGATCACACAGGTGATGCCGAAATCCATCAGCGCCCAGGGCGCGTGCTCGCGCGAGGAGCCGCAGCCGAAATTGTCGTCGGCGACGAGGATTTTCGCCTTGCGATAGGCCGGCTTGTTGAGCACGAAATCCGGGTTCTCGCTGCCGTCGTCACGATAGCGCTGTTCCGAGAATAGGCCCTTGCCGAGGCCGGTGCGCTTGATGGTTTTCAGATATTGCTTGGGAATGATCATGTCGGTGTCGACATTGATTATTTTCAAGGGCGCCGCGACGCCTTCCAGCACGGTGAACTTTTGCATTGTCGGTCCCTGCGAGCTTTGCGTTCTGGCCGGCTAAATGGCCCTTCGCCGGGCGCGGGTCAACCCCGCGCCGCGGCGGGCGCGCGTATTGCGACCTGTTCCGCATCGAATTTCGATTCGCGGTCCAGCGTGCAGACCTGAACGTGATACGCGGTATAGTACTTCTGCCGCGCCAGTTTTTGCGCCTCGATATGCTCCGGGTTGGTGCGCCATGCGCGCAGGCCTTCCTCGTGCTCGAACTCCACGATGGTGACGCGTTCGCCGTCGTCGGCGAAATAGCCTTTGTGCGAGATATAGCCCGGCATGGTGCGGGCGAGCTCATTCATACGCTCGACCAGGGCGACGTATTCGTCGCGGACTCCCGGCTTCAGGCGGGAACGGAAAACGGTGATGATCATGGTGGTGCGATCCTGCGATGCCGCGCCCTTATAGCACGGCGTCAGGCCGGGGCCTGCTTCTCGTTTTTAGGCACCGCGTCGAGATTTAGAACCCACGACCGCGCCGAGCGAAACCAATTCTGCCGCCCCGGCACCAACTGATCGCGTTGGCGCAAAATGCCGACCCGCACCATGTAGGACGGCTGCACGCCTTCGCCCGGCGTCGTCGAATAGATCGGCGAGGCGCAACTGCCGCAGAATGCCTGCAGTCGCGGCTTGCCGCTGTCGGCGGTGGTTTTCAGGTAGTAATTGGGCTGCCCCGTCATCTTGAACGTGGTGCCGGGCACCGGGATCGAGACGCGAAAGGCCGTGCCCGTAGACGTCTGGCAATCGGTGCAATGGCAAATCTGCACCTTCTCCGGATCGGCCTCGCCTTCGATCTTGATGGCGCCGCAGGAGCACCCGCCGTCGATTTTCATGACATCACTCCTTCGCTTCATCGGCTGCTTGTTCGAGCGCTTCCATATCGGCGTCCGACAGGCCGAAATGGTGGCCGATCTCGTGCACCAGCACGTGCTGGACGATGACCCCCAAGGTCTCGTCGTGCTCGGCCCAATAATCCAGGATCGGCCGGCGGTACAGCCAGATCATATTCGGCATCTGCACGGCGGCGCTTTCGGAGCGGAACGGCAGGCCGACGCCCTGGAACAGGCCGAGCAGGTCGAACTCGGTCTCGGCATGCATCTCGGTGAGCACTTCTTCGCTCGGAAAATCGTCGACCTGGATGACAAGGTCGGCACACAGCTCGCGAAAGCCTTGCGGCAACGCCCGAAACACCTCGCCGGCGAGGATTTCGAGCGCAGCGAGCGAGGGCGCCTTGACGGGCCGCCAAGCCAACGGATCGGATGCAAGATCGGCCATAATTGCAATGTAGCGTGAACGGCAATGAGCGGAATAGGCCAGACCGTGAGGCGACAATGTCACTGAAGCGATTGAGCGCGATCATGGTCGTCGCCGCACTGCCGCTGTTGGCTACGGCGCGGTACGGCGCGGCGCAGACTTCGCCGCTCGGCGAAGGTGGGCCCTCATTCTCTCTGCCGGCTTCGCCGCCAACACGCGGGCGTCCGCGCATCGAGATCAATCCGCGGCCATTGCTCTACCGCCGCTGCGTCGATTGGTATGAGTTGCAATACCGGCCGAGCGGCACGGTGCTTTATCCGCAAATGCGCTGCTGGTGGGTGCGCGGCTGACGCGTTTATTTTTATCGCCGCTTTATGCGCACGCGCCGTCTATTTATTTTTCCCGGCATATTTTTCTGGGCGCTTCCCCGGTAGATATCCGCGTGCAAGCGGGGCGCAAATCCACTGAGTGAGACAGGCCGCGATGCTTGATAGACCTGCAACGAACAAGATGGTGCAACTCACCGCCAAGCAGCTGTTCACCATCTTTCCGACGCCGATGTTCACCGGCATGCTGCCCGATATCGGGCTGTGCGATCGTATCGAAAAAAAGCTGCGGGAGATCCAAAAATCCGGCAAAGGCTTTCCGGCGCCCGGCGGAAAAATCCTCGCCTACATGACGCCGGACGACATTCAGACGTTGCCGGAGATGAAGGGCCTAGTCGACGTCATCATGCCGGAAACTTCGTCGATCCTGGATTTTTACGCCATCAACCGCGACTCGCACTACATCGCCAATATGTGGGCGAACATCGCCAATCCGAATCGCCGCCACAACTTTCATATTCATCCGAATTGCCTGCTGAGCGGCCTCGTCTACATCAAGGTGCCGAAGAATTGCGGCGCGACGATCTTCGCCTCGCCACGCATTCACTCCAAAGGGATCGAACCGACTTATTACAAGAAGAGCGAGTTCAACGCCGACATTTTCTCGATCCCGCCCGAGAAGGGCCGCATGCTGATCTGGCCGAGCCACGTTCCCCATGCCGTCGAGCAGGGCACCGCCGACGAAGCCGAGGACCGCATCGTCGTGGCGTTCAACGTCATGATCCGCGGGTTGATCGATCAGCCCACGGCGCGATTGGCTTTAGGCTGAGAAGCCACAGCACGCGTCATTGCGAGCGAAGCGAAGCAATCCAGTTCTGCGGCTCAGCCTGGATTGCTTCGTCGCTTCGCTCCTCGCAATGACGGAGATGCCGATGCGGCTGGTTACTTCCACTCCCGCACGTCGACGAAATGCCCCGCGATCGCCGCAGCGGCGGCCATGGTCGGCGAGACCAGGTGGGTGCGGCCTTTGTAGCCCTGGCGACCTTCGAAATTGCGGTTCGAGGTCGAGGCGCAGCGCTCGCCGGGATTGAGCTTGTCGGGGTTCATGGCGAGGCACATCGAGCAGCCGGGCTCGCGCCACTCGAAGCCGGCCTTGACGAAAATCTTGTCGAGGCCTTCGGCTTCGGCCTGCTCTTTGACCAGGCCTGAACCGGGCACGATCATCGCCTTGACCTTGGCGTTGACGGTCTTGCCGTCGACCACCTTGGCGGCGGCGCGCAAATCCTCGATGCGGCCGTTGGTGCAGGAGCCGATGAAGACGCGGTCGAGCGCGATGTCGGTGACCTTCTCGCCGCCCTTGAGCGCCATGTATTCGAGCGAGCGCTCGGCGGCCTGCCGCTTGTGGGCGTCGGCAATGTCGTCGAGGCGCGGCACGCGGCCGCTGATCGAAACGACCTGCTCGGGGCTGGTGCCCCAGGTCACCAGCGGCGGCAGCTTGGCGGCATCGAGCTTGATCTCGCGATCGAAATGGGCGCCGTCGTCGGATTGCAGCGTCGCCCAGTAGCGCATCGCCGCGTCCCAGTCCTTGCCCTTCGGCGATTTCGGGCGGTCCTTCACGAACGCATAGGCCTTCTCATCGGGCGCGATGAAGCCGGCCTTGGCGCCGGCCTCGACCGACATGTTGCAGACCGTCATGCGGCCTTCCATGGTCAGCGCGCGGATCGCCTCGCCGGCATATTCGATGGCGTAGCCGGTGCCGCCGGCGGTGCCGATCTCGCCGATGATGGCGAGGATGATGTCCTTGGCGGTGACGCCGTCCGGCAGCTTGCCGTCGACCACGGCGCGCATGTTCTTCGATTTTGTCTGGATCAGCGTCTGCGTCGCCAAGACGTGTTCGACTTCCGAAGTGCCGATGCCGTAAGCGAGCGCGCCGAAGGCGCCGTGGGTCGCGGTGTGGCTGTCGCCGCACACCAGCGTCACGCCGGGCAGGGTAAAACCCTGCTCCGGGCCGATGATGTGGACGATGCCCTGGCGCTTGTCGAACTCGTCGTAATATTCGAGGTCGAAGAATTTTGCGTTCTCGGCCAGATAGGCGATCTGCGCTTCGCTCTCCGGATCGGGATTTTTTTGCCGGCGGTCGGTGGTCGGCACGTTGTGATCGACCACGAGCAGCGTCTTGTCCGGCGCGCGCACCTTGCGGCCGCTTAGCCGCAAGCCTTCGAACGCCTGCGGGCTTGTCACCTCATGCACGAGATGCCGGTCGATATAGATGAGGCAGGTGCCGTCCGGCTGTTCGTCGACCAGATGGTCGTTCCAGATCTTGTCGTAAAGCGTACTGGGCTTGGCCATCGGTTACTCTGCCGTCTTCCCCTCGCCACCGGCGGTGTGATCCTGCCGCTCGGTGATGCGGGCGGACTTGCCGCGGCGGCCGCGCAGATAATACAGCTTGGCGCGGCGCACCTTGCCGCGGCGCACGACTTTGATGGAATCGATCATCGGCGCATAGAGCGGGAAGACGCGCTCGACGCCCTCGCCGTAGGAGATTTTCCGTACCGTGAAATTCTCGTTCAGGCCGGCGCCGGCGCGGCCGATGCAGACGCCCTCATAGGCCTGCACGCGGCTCTTTTCGCCTTCGATGATCTTCACGTTGACGATGACCGTATCGCCCGGCTGGAAATCGGGGATTTCCTTGCCGGCGGAGAGCTTCGCCATCTGTTCGTTTTCGATTTCCTTGAGCAAATTCATGGCGAATTCTCCATCGGCTGCGCTATGCGACGCGCGGCTCCGACCGGGTCTAAGCGGGTTCGCGGAGCTTCTACGCCACCGCGCCGGATTTGTCACCCTCCGGTCATCCGGTCCGGGACCCGCCGCGGCAGCGGCTTAGAAAGGCCGCCCAGAGGTCCGGCCGGCGCTCCCGGGTCAGCCGCTCCGCCTCGGCGCGGCGCCAGGCGGCGATCTTGGCGTGGTCGCCCGAGAGCAGGATGTCCGGGATCGGCCGGCCGTCCCAGACTTGCGGGCGGGTATAGTGCGGATACTCCAACAGGCCGTCCGCAAAACTCTCTTCGGCGCCCGAGGCCGCGGTGCCCATGACGCCGGGCAACAGCCGCACGCAGGCGTCGATCAGCGCCATGGCGGCAATCTCGCCGCCGGACAGCACATAATCGCCGACCGAGACTTCTTCGAGGCCGCGCGCCGCTATGACGCGCTCGTCGATGCCCTCGAAGCGGCCGCAGACCAGGACGACGCCGGCGTCGCCGGACAGTGCCTCGATACGCGATTGCGTCAGCGGCGTGCCGCGCGGCGACATCAGGAGACGCGGGCGGGTGTCGGCCGCCGTGGCATCGATGGCGCGGCCGAGCACGTCGGCCTTCATCACCATGCCCGGCCCGCCGCCGGCCGGCGTGTCGTCGACGGTGCGATGCTTGTCGGTGGCGAAGCCGCGGATATCGACCACGTCCAGCGACCACGCGCCTGACGCCCGCGCCTTGCCGGCAAGGCTCAAGCCCAGCGGCCCCGGAAACATCTCCGGAAAAATCGTGAGGACGCTCGCCCGCCACATGGCTTAGCGCCGCCTATCGCTGCGTTTGGCTGGAGCCGCTTGTTGATCCATGTCCGGCGCGACGACCACCAGCCGCCCCGCCGCAAGATCGACCACCGGCACGGTGGCCTCGTCGAACGGCAGCAGCTGCGTGACGTGGCCGTCGGTCGGCCGCACCTCGATCAGATCGCCGGCGCCGAAATTGTGCAGCGCGACCACGGTGCCGAGCTTGTCGCCGGCGCGGTCGACCACCGCGAGGCCGATGAGATCGGCGTGATAAAACTCGTCCGGCTGGTCGGGCGCGGGCAGCCGTTCGCGCAGCACGTAGAGTTTTACGTTGGTCAATTGCTCGGCCGCGCTGCGGTCGGCAACGCCGGCAAGCTTCGCGACGAAGTGATCCTTGGCGCGGCGCAGCGATTCGATCTGCACGACGCGGCCGTCTTCGGTTTCGAGCGGCCCGTAGCCGGCGATCGCTTCCGGCTCGGCGGTGAACGAGTACAACCGCACTTCGCCGCGCACGCCATGCGCGGCGCCGATTTGACCGAGGCAGATGCGCGCGCCGCCTGCCATCGTGCGTGCCTGTTAGGCTGCCGGCGCTGCCGGCGCTGCGGGGGCTTTCGGTGCTGCGGCCGCCGCGGCCTTGGCCGCTTCTTCCTTGGCCTTGCGCTCCTTGCGCGGTACCGCCTTTTCCGGATTGTTGCGCTTGGTGCGCTTCATCACGCCCGCGGCGTCGAGGAAGCGCATCACGCGATCCGAAGGCTGCGCGCCTTTGGCGATCCAGGCCTTGGCCTTTTCGATGTCCCACTTCAGCCGATCGGTCTTTTCCTTCGGCAATAGCGGATTGAAATAACCGAGACGTTCGATGAAACGTCCGTCGCGGGGGCTGCGGCTGTCGGCCACCACGATGTGATAGAACGGCCGCTTCTTGGTGCCGGCACGGGCCATGCGGATAACGAGAGGCATTTTTTAGGTTTCCTTTCTTAGTGCGTATTGCGTGTTTGGTTGAATTCGGAGCGTCACTTCTTTTTTCCAAAGCCCGGAAAGCCCGGCGGCAATCCGCCCGGCAGTTTTGGACCAAGTCCCGGAAGTCCGCGCGGCAATCCACCGCCCGGCAATCCGGGAAAATTCGGCGGCAGACCGGGAGCGCCGGGCATTCCTTGCGGCAGGCCGCCCGGCATTTTTTCGGCAAGTTTTGCCATCTCTTCCGGGCTCGGCATGCCGCCGCCGAAGCCGAGCATATTGGCGAGGCCGGCCATCGGCCCGCGCTTGGCGCCGCCCATGGCCTTCATCACGTCGGCCATGGTGCGATGCATTTTCAGCAGGCGATTGATGTCTTCGGGTTTTGTGCCCGAGCCGGCGGCGATGCGGCGCTTGCGGCTCGCTTTGAGCACGTCGGGATTGCGCCGCTCCTGCGGCGTCATCGAATCGATGATCGCGACTTGCCGCTTGAGCACGGTTTCGTCGAGATTGCGCTCGGCGAGCTGATTCTTGATCTTGGCGATGCCGGGCAGCATCGACATCATTCCGCTCATGCCGCCCATGTGCTGCATCTGGGCGATCTGCTCGCGCAGGTCGGAGAGATCGAAGGTGCCCTTGCGCATCTTCGCGGTGACGCGCGCCGCTTGCTCGGCGTCGATGGTCGAAGCGGCTTTTTCAACGAGCGAAACGATGTCGCCCATGCCGAGGATGCGGTCGGCGATCCGCGCCGGATAAAAGTCCTCGATGGCGTCGAGCTTTTCGCCGGTGCCGATCAGCTTGATCGGCTTGCCGGTGACGGCGCGCATGGACAGCGCCGCGCCGCCGCGGCCGTCGCCGTCGATGCGGGTCAGCACGATGCCGGTCAGGCCGACGCGCTCATCGAACGCGCGCGCCAGATTGACGGCGTCCTGGCCGGTCAGCGCGTCGGCGACGAGAAGAACTTCGTGCGGATTGGCGGCGTGGCGCACCTCCGCCGCCTCGGCCATCATTGCTTCGTCCAGCGTAATGCGGCCGGCGGTGTCGAGCATCACCACGTCGTAGCCGCCGAGGCGCGCTGCCTGCACGGCGCGGCCCGCGATCTGCACCGGCGTCTGGCCTTCGACCACTGGCAAGGTGTCGACCGCGACCTGGCGGCCGAGCACGGCGAGCTGCTCCATGGCGGCCGGCCGGCGGGTGTCCAGCGACGCCATCAGGACTTTGCGCTTGGCGTTGTCGGTCAGCCGCTTGGCGACTTTGGCGGTGGTGGTGGTTTTGCCCGAGCCTTGCAGGCCCACCATCATGATGACGACCGGCGCGGGCGCGTTGAGGTCGATCGGCTGCGCGTCCGAGCCCAAAATTTCGATGAGCTGGTCGTGGACGATCTTCACGACCATTTGGCCGGGGGTGACCGACTTGATCACCTCGACGCCGACCGCGCGTTTCTTCACTTCGTCGGTGAAGGCGCGGGCAACGTCGAGCGCCACGTCGGCTTCGAGCAGCGCGCGCCGAACCTCGCGTAGCGCCTCGTCGACGTCGGCCTCCGACAGCGCGCCGCGCCGGGTCAGGCGATCGAGAACCGCACTCAGCCGTTCCGAAAGACTATCGAACATCTCAAAACGCTTTTTGCGCCCGAGGGCGCATCGCGCTGTCGGGCGGTTACCTCCGGCCTCGGCGGCCGGTCGGCGGTTGCAATTCGTTCTCTTGCGAGAGCGGGCGGAAAATAGGGGCCGGGATCGGCCCCGTCAACCGGACATATTGTCGGCTTGTGGCGCCGTAAATTGTATAATGGGATCAGCATGTCGCCCTATTATGCCGGTCCGGTCTCCGATCATTTCGACGGTGAACGTTTTTTCGACGCCGCAGCGGCGGCGCCGCGGAGCCGGCGCGATCTGCTGCGCTGGTTCCTGCAACGCCGGCTGCGCGGCACCAGGGCAAAGTGGCCGGATTGGGCACCGTCGCCTTTTGCCGACCATCCGCCGCCGCGCGTCGAAGGTGCGACCTGTCGCATCTGCTATGTCGGCCACGCCAGTTGGCTGATCCAGACCGCCGGTCTCAATATCCTGCTCGATCCGGTCTGGTCGAAACGCGCGTCGCCGTTCCGCCATGTCGGCCCGAAGCGCGTCAACGATCCCGGCATCGCCTTTGCCGACCTGCCGCCGATCGATGTCGTCCTGGTGTCGCACGCCCACTACGATCATCTCGATGTCGTGACCTTGTCGCGGCTCGCGGCTGCGCATTGCCCGCGGATCATCACGCCGCTCGGCAACGACACGATCATGCGCAATCACGATCCGGCGATCGCGGCCGAAGGTTTTGATTGGGATGACCGCGTCGATCTCGGCGCTGCAGCCGTGACCCTCGTTCCAACCAGCCACTGGTCGGCGCGGAACCTGTCGGATCGCAACATGTCGCTATGGGCGTCGTTCGTGATCGACGCTTCAATCGGGAAAATCTATTGCGTCGGCGATTCCGGCTACGGCGAAGGCCGGCTGTTTCGCCGCGCCCGCGAGCGTCACGGGCCGTTCAAGCTCGCCATCCTGCCGATCGGCGCCTATGAGCCGCGCTGGTTCATGCGCGACCAGCACATGAATCCGGCGGAGGCGGTGCAAGCCTATATCGATTGCGGTGCCGAGCTTGCGCTCGCGCACCATTACGGCACGTTTCAGCTCACCGACGAAGCGATCGACGCGCCGCTCGTCGCGCTTGCCGACGCCTTGAAGGCCGCCGGTATTCCGGCCGAGCGCTTCCGCGCCTTGCGGCCCGGCGAGGCGGCGCAACTGTAAGGGGTCTCGCGACGGCGGACTTCGATCCGGCCCTACTTGAGCAAAACCAAGACGTCCACGGTGAGCTTTTTGCCGTCAGCCGTGACCGGATCGGTCTCATATTGCTCGATGAACATGTCCTTGGCTTCGAGCCGCTTCTCGTCGAGATAATTGGTGATCGCCTCGTAGGTATTGTCCAATTCGTCGTAGGAGCCGTGATGGACGAACTTCAGGGCGTGACCCTCCGGCGACTGACCGACCGCGATGTCGCCGTGCGGCGGGATTTTCGGCGGTTCGACGAGTGGGATGGCCGCCTGGAATTGGAACCCAGTGTCGTCAGTCTGGGTGAAGATCGTCATCGGCGGCCCATCGGTCTTCAGCCCTTCTTTGTCGATATAGGCCCTGAGCTTCTTGAACGAGGCGCTGATCGTGTCGAAGGCGGAGTCCCAGACCCCGTTGCCTTTCACATAGACGATCGTCTTCGCCGTCAACGTCGTGTCTTCGGCGAACGGTTCCGCCGCTGCGGGCTTGTCGGCGGGACTGGTCGCGGTTGGCGCTGGCGGCGTTTGCGCCCACGAGGCTTGCGATCCGGCGACGATGGTGATGAGGGACAGGGCCGCCGCGGCGATGCACGGCGCAAAGCGCAGCAACATCAGTTTCTCCTTAAGCCCGGCGGTCCCGCGCTGCCGGCTATCGCGGTCGCCGCTTTCTTGATCCTGTCGCCCCGCCGAAACTCTAACACGGAAGCAAGGACCGCATCCAATTTTGTGACTGTGGAGATCAGCCGCAACCGGACACTGGCGCTCGGCCCTTGAGTCCTCATATAAGTCCCTGACATTCGGGCATTATCATGAGCGCGCTGGCGAACAGGGATTTCGTCAAGATGAACGGCCTCGGCAACGAGATCGTCATCGTCGACCTGCGCCGCGCGCCAAGCCCGATTTCGGCGGCCGAAGCGCGTGCGGCGGCGCGCCGCGAGCCCTACGACCAGCTCATGGCGCTCTATCCGCCGGATGGCGCTACCGACGCCTCCATCCGCATCTTCAACAACGACGGCTCGGAGGCCGGCGCTTGCGGCAACGGCATGCGCTGCGTGGCGGCGCTCGTCAGTGAGCAGACCGGCCGGTCGGACCTTAAATTCGCAACGCCGGCCGGCACGGTGGCGTGCTGGCGCGAGCGCAACGGCCTGTTCACCGTCGATATGGGCGAACCGCGGCTGCGCTGGGACGAGATACCGCTCGCCCGCGAAATGCCCGATACCCGCGCCATCGATCTTGAGTTCGAGCTGACGGACGGGACGCGGCTGCGCGCGCCGTCCGTGGTCAGCATGGGCAATCCGCATGTGATCTTCTGGGTTGACGATCCGCAAGCCTATGATCTTTCAGCCATCGGTCCGCGACTGGAGCACGATCCGCTGTTTCCCGAGCGCGCCAACATCACGCTCGCTGCGACGCCGGCGCTCGATTATATCGTCATCCGCACCTGGGAGCGCGGCGCCGGCCTCACCAAGGCCTGCGGCTCGGCGGCCTGCGCCGCCGCGGTCGCGGCGGTGCGACTCGGCCGCACCATCCGCTTAGTGACGGTGACGCTGCCCGGCGGCGATCTCGGCGTCGAGTGGCGCGAGACCGATGGTCATGTGCTGATGACGGGGCCCACCGAATACGAGCACAAGGGCCATTTCGACGCGGCTTTGTTCGCCGCCGCGGGCGCCGCGCCGTGAGCGTCGAGGTCGTCACCTTCGGCTGCCGGCTCAACGCCGCCGAGTCGGAAGTGATCCGCCGCGAAGCCGAGCGCGCCGGGTTCAACGACACCGTGGTGGTCAATACCTGCGCCGTCACCGCCGAAGCGGTGCGTCAGGCGCGGCAGGCGATCCGCGCGCTGCGCCGCGAGCGGCCTTCAGCCAAAATCGTCGTCACCGGCTGTGCCGCGCAGACCGAGCCGCAGACCTTTGTCGCCATGGCGGAGGCCGATCGGGTGCTCGGCAACGCCGAGAAGCTCAGCGCCGCGTCCTGGGCGCAGGCGCATGCCGCGTTCGATCTCGAAGATGCGCCAAAGGCGATCGTCAACGACATCATGGCGGTCAAGGAAACCGCAGCCCACCTGGTCGATGCTTTCTCCGGCCGCACCCGCGCCTTCGTCCAGGTGCAGAACGGCTGCGACCATCGCTGCACGTTCTGCATCATTCCCTACGGCCGCGGCAATTCACGCTCGGTACCGATGGGCGCGGTGGTGGACGATGTGCGCCGGCTCGTCGCCAACGGTTACCGTGAGATCGTGCTGACCGGAGTCGACGTCACGAGCTACGGTGCCGACCTGCCCGGCGCACCGAAGCTCGGCACGTTGGTCAAGCAGATCCTCAAGCACGTGCCGGAGCTGGAGCGGATGCGGTTGTCGTCGATCGATTCCGTCGAGGCCGACCGCGATCTGCTCGATGCGCTGGCGCAGGACGGCCGAGTAATGCCGCATCTGCATCTGTCGTTGCAGGCCGGCGACGATCTCATCCTCAAGCGCATGAAGCGGCGGCATTTGCGCAATGACGCGATTGCGTTCTGCGACACCGTGCGCCGCTTGCGGCCGGATATGGTGTTCGGCGCAGATCTGATCGCCGGCTTCCCGACCGAGACGGAGGCAATGTTTCGGAATTCGCTCGACCTCGTCGACGCATGCGGGCTGACGCATTTGCATGTATTTCCATTCTCGCCGCGACCGGGCACGCCGGCGGCGCGGATGCCGCAGCTTCCCCGCGATATCGTGAAAGAACGGGCGCGGCGCCTGCGCGAACGTGGAGCGCTCGCGCTACGGCAGCATCTGGACGGCGAAGTCGGCGCGACGCGGCGCGTCCTGACCGAGTCTCACGAGATCGGCCGCACCGAGCAATTCACGCCGGTCAGGCTCTCGACGACGGTCGAGCCAGGTAAGATTCTCGATCTGACAATGGCTGCGCACGACGGCAGACAATTGCTGGCGGCTTAGCTAATCTCGCAGCAAAGCGGAGACCGTGCGATGGACGGCCAAGACCACACGATCACAACGACCGAAGAGCTCGAGAGTCTGTACAGCGATGCTCCTTATGGTCCGGCGGTGATCAAGGAAACAGACCACCTCACCGCGGAATATCGCAAGCTGATCGAGGCGGCGCCGTTCGTGGTGCTGGCAACCAACGGCCCCGAAGGCCTCGACTGCTCACCGCGCGGCGATCCGCCCGGTTTTGTCCGCGTCGTCGACGCGCACACGCTCCTCATTCCCGATCGCCGCGGCAACAATCGCATCGACAGCTTGCGCAACCTGGTGCGCGATCCGCGCATCGCGCTGTTGTTCCTCATTCCCGGCGTCGGCGAGACCATGCGCGTCATCGGCCGCGCCAAATTGTCGACCGACCCGAAGTTGACCGAAAGTTTCGCCATCAACGGCAAAGTGCCGAAATGCGTGCTGGTGGTTATGGTCGAGAAAGCCTACTTCCAGTGCACCAAGGCGATCGTCCGCTCGAAACTTTGGGATCCGGCGAGCAAAGTCGATCGCAAAACGTTGCCGACGCCGGGCTCGATCCTCGCCGAATTGACCGACGGCAAGATGGGCGGCCCCGAGCACGATCGCCTGGCGCCCGAACGCATCAAAGAAACGATTTACTGAGCGACCGCCGCATCGCGCGGGCGAATGTAGAACGCGCTGCTGTCCTCGTTTTGCCAGCCGCACGCTAAAAGTCGCTCGCGCATATGGGGCGGCACTGGTGCGCTCACACGGATCGGCGCGCGGTTCTTGTAGAGCGGCACGACAATTTCGCGGGCGTGCAGTTGCAGGCCGGGACCGCCCGTGCGCGGTGCTGTACCGTAGATCGTATCGCCGAGAATCGGCCAGCCCATTTCCGCGCAGTGCACGCGCAGCTGATGGGTGCGACCGGTCAACGGCTCGAGCGCGAGCCAACTCAATTTCCCTCCCCCCTTGTGGGGGAGGGTAGGGTGGGGGGTCGTGAGGTGGCGCGCGGCGTCGACGTTTGCGTCCGACCTCCCGACCCCCACCCCTAACCCCTCCCCACAAGGGGGAGGGGAACAGCGGCCCATCACCTTCCAGCGCGTCACCGCCGGCTGGCCCTGGGGGTCGTGCTTCATCCACCAGCCGCGCGTCACGTCGAGCCGGCCGAGCGGCAGCGCGATCTCGCCTTGGTCGGCGTCGGGCGCGCCTTCGACCACGGCCCAGTAGGTCTTGTCGATAGCGCCGTTCTTGAACAGCTTGCCGAACTGGGCCAGCGCCTTGCGGTGGCGGCCGAGCACCAGGCAGCCGGAGGTGTCGCGGTCGAGCCGGTGCGCCAGCGCCGGCGCCCGCGGCAGGCCGAAGCGCAGCGCGTCGAAATGGTCTTCGAGGCTCTCGCCGCCGTTTGGGCCGCGGTGCACCGCAAGGCCGGCCGGCTTGTCGATCACCAGCATCAGGCCGTCGCGATACAAGAGCCGCGACACCATCTGTTCCGGGGTCATTGTTGCGTACATTGCCGAAACCGCTATCACGAGCGCCTAATGGACGACAGCGCGACAGAAACGACGGGCAATTGGTGGCAGCGTCTTGCGGGCGGCCTCAAGCGCAGCTCGTCGGCGCTCGGCAGCGCCATCGCGCATGTGGTGGCAAAGCGCCAGCTCGACGCGGCGACGATCGACGAGATCGAGGACGAGTTGATCCGAGCCGATCTGGGCGCGGAGACCGCGGGCCGGATCGCCACCGAGCTACGTTACGGGCGCTTCGACACGGCGATCACGCCGGATGAAATCAAAGCCGCGGTGGCGGCGGAGGTCGAGAAGGTGCTTGCGGGCGTGGCGCAGCCGCTTGCGATCGATCCGGCAATAAAGCCGTTCGTTATCCTGGTTGCCGGCGTCAACGGCTCCGGCAAGACCACGACCATCGGCAAGCTGGCGGCAAAACTGCGCGCCGAAGGCCGCTCGGTGATGCTCGCGGCGGGCGATACGTTCCGCGCCGCGGCCATCGATCAGCTTAAGATCTGGGCCGAGCGCAGCGGCGCTTCGTTCATCGCGCGCGAGGCCGGCGCCGATGCCGCCGGGTTGGTTTTCGACGCGGTCGAGGCGGCAAAACAAAAAAACATCGACGTGCTGCTCATCGATACCGCCGGTCGCCTGCAGAACCGCAGCGAATTGATGGGCGAGCTGGAAAAGGTGGTGCGGGTGATGAAAAAAGTAGAGCCGGCGGCGCCGCATGCGGTGCTGCTGGTGCTCGACGCCACCGTCGGCCAGAACGCGCTGTCGCAGGTCGAGATTTTCGGCAAGATCGTCGGCGTCACCGGCCTCGTCATGACCAAGCTCGACGGCACCGCCCGGGGCGGCATCCTTGTCGCCATCGCGGAGAGGTTCAAAGTGCCGGTGCATTTCATCGGCCTCGGCGAGAGCATCGACGATCTGGCGCCGTTCTCGGCGCACGATTTCGCCCGTGCCCTGGTCGGGCTTGAATCGTGAATTGTGGAAAAGCGCCCGTCGCGCTACACACACGCCGCTCATGACGCCGAAGCCCCAGCTCAACCCGATCCTCAAGCTCGCCCTCGATCTCGGGCCGCTGGTGCTGTTCTTCTTCGCCAATTCGCACTACGACATCTTCGTCGCCACCGCGACATTCATGGTCGCCGTGCTGGTCGCGATGGTGGTGTCCTATGCGCTGACGCGGCATTTTCCGATCATGACGATCGTGACCGCGGTCATCGTGCTCGTCTTCGGCGGCCTGACGTTGTTCCTGCACAACGACATGTTCATCAAGATCAAGCCGACCATCATCTATGCGCTGTTCGGCGGCGTGCTGCTCGGCGGGCTTTTCTTCGGCAAGCCGCTGCTCGGCACCGTGCTGGATTCGATGTTCCAGCTCACCGAGGAGGGCTGGCGCAAGCTGACCTTGCGCTGGGCGTTGTTTTTCTTCGCGCTCGCCATTCTCAATGAAATTGTCTGGCGCAACGCCTCGACCAATGTCTGGGTCGATTTCAAGGTGTTCGGCGTGATGCCGCTGACCTTCCTGTTCGGCGCGCTGCAAGTGCCGCTGTTGCGGAAATACGCGGTCGAGCCGGCGGAATAGTCCGTCATTGCGAGCGCAGCGAAGCAATCCAGTGCGGCGTCGCCGAGCTGGATTGCTTCGTCGCTTCGCTCCTCGCAATGACGGTCAGGATCCCGCCGCCAGCGCCTTGTCGATCTGCGGCTTGAGCACGGCTTCGAAATTGTCGGCGGTGATCGGGCCGACCAGTTTGTAGGCGATGTGGGCATCCTTGCCGACCACAAAAGTTTCCGGCACGCCGTAGACGCCCCATTCGATCGCGGCGCGGCCGCTCTCGTCGGCGCCCGCGGCGATGAACGGGTTGCCGTAACGGCCGAGGAAACGCCGCGCATTGTCGGGCTGGTCCTTGTAGTTGATGCCGATCAGGCGCACGCGGCTGTCTTGGGCGAGCTGCATCAACAGCGGCGCCTCGTCGTGGCACGGCACGCACCATGACGCCCAGACGTTTACCACGGTCACTGCGCCTTTGAAGTTTGCCGGATCGATGCCGGGCACCGCCGCGCCGTCACGTTCGAGGCCGGCGACCGGCGGCAGGTTTGTTTGCGGCGCCGGATGGCCGATCAACGCCGACGGGATGAGCGACGGGTCGCCCGAATAGAGGCGGAACAGGAACAACAGAACGAGCGCCAGAAAAACCGCAAGCGGCACCAGCACCGCGATGCGGCGCCGGCCGACTTTCGCGCTCTCGTTTGGCACGCTGCTCACGCTTCTTCCTTCGCTTGCTCTATCGCGGGCTCGGATCGCGCCGATGCGGAGCGGCGGGTGATGCCGCGCATTTCAAGGTCGGCGAGTCTCCGCCGCTGCGCGCTGTAATCCAAAGTCACCCATACGATCAAAGCGCCGACCACGGCAACAGCCGCGGCATAAGACGCGACGATGAACCCCATGTGGTTGACAGCGTTCATCTCAGCTCACCGCGGTCGCCTGCATCAGCCGTAGCGTCCGCACGCGGCGGCGCAAAATCTCGTTACGCATCGCCGCGAAGTGCAAGGTGAAGAACAAGAGCGTGAACGCCGCCGCCATGATGAACAGCGGCAGCAGGATGCTCGAATCGATGGTCGAGCCGCCGACGCGGAACACCGACGAGCCTTGGTGCAGCGTGTTCCACCAATCGACCGAGAATTTGATAATCGGCAGATCGATAGCGCCGACCAGGGTGAGGATCGCGGCGGCGCGCGCGGCGCGCGACGGATCCTCCACCGTGCGCCACAGCGCGATGATACCGAGATAGAGCAGGAGCAGCACCAGCTCGGAGGTGAGCCGCGCGTCCCAGACCCAATAGGTGCCCCATTCGGGCCGACCCCACAGCGAGCCGGTAACGAGGCACAACAACGTGAACGCCGCACCGATCGGCGCTGCCGCTTTGGCCGCGACGTCGGCGAGCGGATGCCGCCACACCAACGTGCCCAGCGCCGCGACCGACATAAGTCCCCAACCGAGCATGCCGAGCCAAGCCGACGGTACATGCAGGAACATGATCTTGACGGTGGCGCCTTGCTGATAATCGTCCGGCGCCAGCATCGCCTGGTCGATGCCGTAGGCGAACACGAGCACCGTCAGGCCGCTGAGCCACGGAATCGTGCGGTTGGCGAATTTCAGGAAACGCGTCGGTTCGGCGAGATCGGCGATGGCCATGGGCTGTTTCCAGTTCGCAGTGTCCTAGTTCACATTGCGGCGCCGACGCAATGCCGCGCGCTTTAAGCGTGTCTCACGTTTGCATGACCACTACGGCTATTCCATTTCCTGCCGCAGCGCCGCCGCCGCGGCAAATGGCCCGACCACAAGGCTCGCCAGCGTCAGCGCGCAGAGGATGGTGAACGGCGTGCCGAACGGCAGCGGCCCGACGGTGTTGGCCGCGGCGACGCCGAAGATCAGCACCGGAACCGTCAGCGGCAGCACGATCACGGCGAGCAACAGTCCGCCGCGCCGCAAGGTCACCGCAATGGCGGCACCGATCAGGCCGATAAAGGTGAGCGCCGGCGTGCCGACCAGAAGCGTCAGCACCAAAGTCATTTCAGCCGGCGCGTCGAGATTGAGCAATAGCCCGATCAGCGGTGCGGCGATGACGAGCGGCAGGCCTGTGGTGAGCCAATGGGCAAGGCCTTTGGTCGCCACCACGAGCTCGAGCGGCGCGCGACCCGTGAGAATGAGATCGAGCGAGCCGTCCTCGTGGTCGGCGGCGAACAGCCGATCGAGTGCCAACAGGCTCGCCAAGAGCGCGGCGAGCCACAGGATCGCCGGGCCGATTTGCTTGAGCAGCGGCAAGTTCGGGCCGACCGCGAACGGGATCAGCGTGACCACAACCAGGAAGAACAGCACGCCGATCAGCGCGCCGCCGCCGACCCGCACGGCTATGCGCATGTCGCGGATGAGGATTGCGGCGAGGGCGGTCATAAATCCATTTCCCCCAGCCGCAATTCCCGTGCGGTTTCGAGCCCGATCGCGCCATGGGTCGCCGCCATGATGAGGCCGCCCTCGGTCAGATGCACCCGCATCATGCCGGCGAGGCGCTCCTGGGCCGAGGCGTCAAGCGTGCTGGTAGGCTCGTCCAGCAGCCAGATCGGGCGCTTGACGGCGAGCAAGCGGGCAATCGACAGCCGTCGGCGTTGGCCTGCGGAAAGATAGGCAGCCGGCAGGTCGGCCAGTTCATCGAGACCGACCGCGGTGAGGGCAGGGTGGATATCGATGGCCTGTGCACCAAGAAATCCGGCCCAAAACCTTAAGTTTTCGGCGACCGTAAGTGACGGTTTCTGGGCGTCCTGGTGGCCGAGATAGTGCGCCTGCTCGGCAATGGTCAGCTCCGGATCGCCGCCCTCCAGCAAGAGCTTGCCCTGGGCGATCCGGACCAGTCCGACGACCGTGCGCAGCAGCGACGATTTTCCGGCGCCGTTGCGGCCGGTGACGGTCAAAACCTCGCCGGAGGCCACGGCAAAGCTGAGGCCTGCGAAGACGTCGCGCCCGCCGCGGTGACAGGCCAGATCGACAGCGGAAAGCCGCATCAGCAACGTCCTGGGGCGAGGGGCCGCATCAGCCTGCCTGGTAGCGCCAACAGCGGCGGGTTGCCGGGCATTTTATCGACCATTTGTTGCTGATCTGGCACATTTACGGAAAAGACCTTATAAGCCGCAAGTCGGGCTGCGCCGCGCCGGCGACGCCTCCGGCACCCCACCGCCAACGCTCCGTTGGGGCCTGTTTCGGCAATAAATTACCTCCACTTTGCCCCGGCGCCCGGCCGGAGGAATGGGAAAAAAATCATGGATTCGCTCGACAGCTTCAAGTGCCTGCGGCCGCTCAAGGTGGGCTCCAAGACCTACGCCTATTACAGCCTTCCGGTGGCGGAAAAGAACGGGCTCAAAGGCATTTCGCGGCTGCCATTCTCAATGAAGGTGCTGTTGGAAAACCTGCTGCGCAACGAAGACGGCCGCTCGGTATCGAAAGAGGACATCCAGGCCGTCGCGCAATGGCTCAAGACCAAAACCTCGGAGCGCGAGATCGCGTTCCGCCCGGCGCGTGTGCTGATGCAGGATTTTACCGGCGTGCCCGCGGTGGTCGACCTCGCCGCCATGCGCGACGCCATGGAGCATCTCGGGGGCGATCCAAAAAAGATCAATCCGCTGGTCCCGGTGGATCTGGTGATCGACCATTCGGTGGCGGTGAATTTCTTCGGCCACAAGGATTCGTTCAAGCGCAACGTCGAAGAGGAATACAAGCAGAACCAGGAGCGCTACCGGTTCCTCAAATGGGCGCAAAATTCTTTCGAGGATTTTCGCGTCGTGCCGCCCGGCACCGGCATCTGCCACCAGGTCAATCTCGAATATCTGTCGCAGACGGTGTGGACCGCGAAGGCCAAGGTGACGTTCCCCGACAAGTCCGTCGCCACCGAGCTCGCTTATCCGGACACTCTGGTCGGCACCGATTCGCACACCACCATGGTGAATGGCCTCTCCGTGCTCGGCTGGGGCGTCGGCGGCATCGAGGCGGAGGCCGCCATGCTCGGCCAGCCCTATTCGATGGTGCTGCCGGAAGTGATCGGCGTGCGGTTCAACGGCAAGCTCAAGGAAGGCGTCACCGCGACCGACCTGGTGCTGACCGTGACGCAAATGCTGCGCAAGCGCGGTGTCGTCGGCAAATTCGTCGAATATTTCGGCCCCGGGCTGGCAAGCCTGACGATCGCCGACCGGGCGACGCTGGGCAACATGTCGCCGGAATACGGTGCGACCTGCGGCTTCTTTCCGATCGACGACGACACCATCCGCTACCTGCGCGACACCGCCCGCTCGGCGGACCGCATCGCGCTGGTCATCGCCTATGCCAAGGCGCAGGGCATGTACCACACCAAGAACACGCCGGACCCGGTGTTTACCGACGTGCTCAAGCTCGAACTGTCTTCCGTCGAGCCGTCGCTCGCCGGGCCGAAGCGGCCGCAGGACCGCGTCGCGCTGAAAGAGGTCAAGAACGGCTTTGCCTGGTCGATGGACAAGGAGTTCAACAAGGCCGCCGAGATGGACAAGCGCGTGCCGGTCGAAGGCCGCAAGCACACGCTCGGCAACGGCGACGTCGTCATTGCCGCAATCACGTCGTGCACCAACACCTCGAACCCGAATGTCATGATGGCGGCGGGGCTATTGGCGCGCAAAGCCATCGCCAAGGGCCTCACCGTCAAGCCGTGGGTGAAGACCTCGCTGGCGCCCGGCTCGCAGGTGGTCGCCGAATATCTGGACAAATCCGGCCTGCAGAAGGATCTCGACGCGCTGGGCTTCAACCTGGTCGGCTTCGGCTGCACCACCTGCATCGGCAATTCTGGACCGCTGCCGGAGGAGATTTCCGAAGCGATCAACAAGAACGATCTGGTCGCCGCCGCTGTGCTGTCCGGCAATCGCAACTTCGAAGGCCGGGTCAACGCTGACGTGCGTGCCAATTATCTCGCCTCGCCGCCGCTGGTGGTCGCTTATGCGATCGCCGGCTCGATGCAGATCGATGTCGCCAAGCAGCCGCTCGGCACCGACCAGAAGGGCCGCAAGGTCTATCTGCGCGATATCTGGCCGACCAATCGCGAGATCGGCGAATTCGTACGCAAAAACATCACCAAGCAGATGTTCGCGCGCAAATACGGCAACGTGTTCAAGGGCGACGCCAGCTGGCGCAAGATCGCGGTCAAGGGCGGCCTCACCTTCAAGTGGGACGACCGTTCAACTTACGTGCAAAACCCGCCTTACTTCGAAGGCATGCAGAAGCGCAGCGAGCCGATCGAGGATATCGTCGACGCGCGCGTGATGGGCCTGTTCCTCGATTCGATCACCACCGATCACATCTCACCGGCCGGTTCGATCAAGGAAGAAAGCCCGGCCGGCGAATATTTGCGCGATCATCAGGTGCGGCCGAAGGACTTCAACCAGTACGGCACGCGGCGCGGCAATCACCAGGTGATGATGCGCGGCACGTTCGCCAATATCCGCATCAAGAACCAGATGGTGCCGGGCGTCGAAGGCGGCTTCACCATCCACTATCCGTCGAAGCAGCGCATGACGATGTACGACGCCGCCATGCGCTACAAGAACGAAGGCGTGCCGCTCGTGGTATTCGCCGGCAAGGAATACGGCACCGGCTCGTCGCGCGACTGGGCGGCCAAGGGTACCATCCTGCTCGGCGTGCGCGCCGTGATCGCGCAGTCGTTCGAGCGCATCCATCGCTCCAATCTGGTCGGCATGGGTGTGGTGCCGTTGACCTTCGAGGAAGGCACGTCGTGGCAGACGCTGGGCCTCAAGGGCGACGAGCAGGTCACCATTCGCGGCCTGCACGGCGACCTCAAGCCGCATCAGCGCCTGCTCGCGGAAATTGTGGCGTCGGACGGTGGGTTGAAGCGCGTGCCGCTGATCTGCCGCATCGATACGGTCGATGAGCTCGACTACTACAAGAACGGCGGCATCTTGCAGTACGTGCTGCGCCATCTCGCGGCTTGAAAGCGTGAATTAGAAATAGCTCGTCCCAGGATCTGATCCGGGGCGGGCGCCGCTTTCCTAAAGATCATGCTCTCATTAGCATTCGGCATGATCCGCGAGAAAAGCCAGCGGCCTCACTGCGAATTGAGTGGCGGGTGACTTGCGCCGGCGCTAACACAGTCGCGGGCGATAATACCGGTCCAAGGGGTCGGCGGGGTGGAGACTGCAATGGTGCGCTGCCGCTTTGCGTCGGCACCCGTCATCGCCGCGCTTTTGATGACAACCTACGGGATCGCGCGCGCCGAGCCGCGGGCGCTGCTCGAGCTGTTCACCAGCCAAGGTTGCTCGTCCTGTCCCGCCGCCGACAAGCTGCTCGGCGAGTTCGCCAACGATTCATCGCTGGTCGCGCTGAGCGTGCCGATCGATTATTGGGACTACCTCGGCTGGAAAGACACCCTGGCCGACCCGGCGCATTCGGCGCGGCAGCGCGCTTACTCGCATGTGCGCGGCGACCGCCAGGTCTATACACCGCAAATCGTCGTCAACGGCGCCATGCACGTGCTCGGCAGCGACCGCGCCGCCGTCGAGCGCATGATCGCGCAGACCGATCAAAAAGCTTCAGTGATGTCGTTGCCGGTGTTGTTGACCGTCACGGCCAGCAATTTGAACGTCACCGTCAAAGCCAAAGATGGCGACCATTCCGGCGGTGAGGTTTGGCTGTGTCCGCTGGCCAAAGCCGTGTCGGTTGCGATCGGTCGCGGCGAAAATCACGGACGCACGATCACCTACCACAATGTGGTGCGGCGCTGGGTGAAGCTCGGCGATTGGACCGGGACGGATTCGACCTGGAATGTTCCGATGTCGGAAATCAAGACCGACGAGATCGATGCCGCCGCCGTCATGGTGCAGGAAGGCACCCATGACAGGCCGGGCATCATCCTTGGCGCCGCTTATACGACGCTCGAGCCGCAGCCGACCGACGGCGGACCACAAACGTCAGAGCGCAAATAGCGAGCACTTCGATCGCTGTCGCCATTGTTTCCTTATTCGTCGTCGACCTCCTCACCCGCAAAAAGAAAGGCCGGCGACTGCCGGCCTTAAAGGTATTGGGGATTGAACCGTACGCGGAACTCTGGCCCGGTCCGTCAGCGCCCCGGGGGGCTGGGGGGCTGAGGAATCCGGAACGCTTTCCGGACCGGGCCCTGAGGCAACAGTCATTTATTTCGCAGGCCAGCTTGGCGTGTGCTGGGCCGAATTAGGGCCGTATTATGATTCGTTTAACGAAGCCGTGATGCCGGCCGTCGCAAATGTCGCACCTGCGCGGCGGTCATGAGCAAGGGCGGCGTTCCGCCTCGTTTTCTTGCGCCGTTTGCCGGTCATTTGCCGCGCTGGAGGCTCTTGCCGCCGCCGCCGTCAGGCGCGATCATGAAGCGAACATGACAAAGGAGGCGCCGGATGGATATCGGCGAAATCGAACCGAGCGCGTGGCGCGGGGGCGAGCTTCGAGCGCCCGCCCCCGCGAGTGTGGTGACCTTCAGCCGGCGTGAGCTCGACCGCATTCTCGGCCTTTACGGCCGCATGGTCGCCGCCGGCGAGTGGCGTGATTACGCCATCGATTTTCTCAAAGACCGCGCGGTGTTTTCGGTTTTCCGCCGCGCCGCCGAAGTCCCGATCTACCGCATCGAGAAAAATCCGCGATTCGGACGGCGCCAGGGCGCCTACAGCGTGATTTCGGCGACGGGTCACATCCTGCGCCGCGGCCACGAGCTCGACCGCGTGCTCGGTGCGCTCGATCGCTCGATCCGGGTCGTCGCCGGGTGAACGCCGTTACGGCGGCAACGTATCGCCGCTGCCGAGCGCACGCTGCATCAGCACGGTGTCGAGCCAGCGGCCGTGCTTGAAGCCGATTGATTGAAAGTTGCCGATAAGCCGGAAGCCGACAGCGGCATGAACCGCGATCGAGGCGGTGTTGGCGGAATCGCCGACCACGCCGATCATCTGACGAAAGCCGAGAGCCTCCGATTCCGCGATGAGCCGCGTGAGCAACAGCCGGCCGATCCCTCGGCGGTGAAATTCCGGCGCGATGTAGAGCGAATCCTCGACGCACCAGTCATAGGCGCGACGGTCGCGGTAGGGGCCCGCATAGGCATAGCCCACGACGGCATCGGCCAGGTCGGCGACGATGTAGGGAAAGTTCCGCGCCAACAGCGCCTGTTGGCGGCGCGCCATTTCGGCTTGGTCCGGCGGTTCGAGCTCGAACGAGGCGGTGCCGTGTGTAACGGCGTGGGCGTAGATGCGGGTAATCGCTGGGATGTCGGCTGAAGTGGCGGTGCGTATGCTGACGTCGTTCATCGTTCAGATGGCATAGCGTCACAAAACAAAACGCCCCGGGACAATGATCCCGGGGCGCTTCGATTGCATCCGTTTGCGCTCAGCGGCGGTCGCCGAAGATGCGCAGCAGCATAAGGAACAGGTTGATGAAGTCGAGATAGAGCGACAGCGCGCCCATCACCGCCTTGCGGCCGGTCACGGTGCCGTCGTCCTGCACGCTGTACATCTCCTTGATCCGCTGCGTGTCGTAGGCGGTCAGCCCGACGAAGATGAGCACGCCGATCACCGAGATCGCCCAGTCGAGCCCGCTCGATTTCAGGAACATGTTGACCAGGCTGGCGATGATGATGCCGATCAGCCCCATGAACATGAACGAGCCGACGCCGGTCAGGTCGCGCTGCGTGGTATAGCCGTACAGGCTCGTGGCGCCGAACGTCGCCGCCGAGATGAAGAACACTCGCGTGATCGACGCGCCGGTATATTGGAGAAACACCGACGCCAGCGCTAATCCGAGCAGCCCGGCATAGATGAAAAACAGCGACATCGCCGTTCCCACCGAGAGGCGGCTGATGCGGTAACTCATAAAGAACACCAGGCCGAGCGTGCCGAGGAGCAGCACGATCGTCAGCGGGCCGCTGAAGATGGCCTGCCCGAAAGCAGTGAGTCCGGTGATCTGCCCGCCAGCGATTTGAATGGCATCGCCGCCGGCGGCTTGATAAGTCAGCCAAGCCACGACGCCGGTCAGCGCCACGCCGCTAGCCATGTAGTTGTAGACGCGGATCATATAGGCGCGCAGACCCGCATCGATCGCGACCTGGTCCGTGCGATAGCCGGGTCTCACGGTCGCAAGATTCCGATCGAAGTCGGACATGGAAATACCCCTGGGTTGTCCCGGTCTGAGCCGGGCCTTGGCGTCCGGCGAAACAAAGCCGAACGCTTGGCGGGAATCTAGTGCGAAAGGCTCCGCGGCGCCAGATGGGTGCGGCGCCATATTCGCAAGGGTTACAATTCGTTCATTCTGCCCGCCGTCGCGCGCCTTGTCAGAGATTCCGCAGCACCTCCGCGGGCTTGCGGCCGAGCGCCGTGAACGTGCCGGCAAGGCCGAGCGCCAGCGTGACCGCGACGGCGGCAAGCGCCGCGCCGGCTGCCTGTCCGGCGACAAAGACGAAGGGAAATTCCATCACCCGCGTCACGATCAGGTCGGCCGCGAGCGTCCCCATGGCGACGCCGAACAGCACGGTGACGGCGCCGATGAAGAGATATTCCAGCGCATAGGCGGCAAGCAGCCGCGCCCGTGTCGCGCCGAAGGTTTTCAGCACCACGGCGTCGTAGATGCGGAAGCGCTGGCCGGCGGCGAGCGCGCCGCCCAGCACCAACGCGGCGGCGATCAAGGTGATGGAGCTCGCGCCGCCGAGCGCCAGCACCAGGTTCTTGATGATGCCATCAAGCGTGTCGAGCGCGTCCTTGACGTGCACGGCGGTGACCGTCGGGAAAGCGTCGGCGAGCGCCTTGATGACGGCGGTGTCCTCTGCCGGCGTGCCGCCGTCGGCAAAAGTCAGCGTGGCGATGTCGCTGTGCGGCGCGCCGCCGAACGTGCCGGGCGAGAACACCAGGACGAAATTGATGCCGAGGTTCTCCCAATCGACGGCGCGAAGGTTGGCGATGCGCGCCGTCACGTTGCGGCCGAGCACGTTGACGGTGACGGAATCGCCGATCTTCAGATCGAGATCGTGGGCGGTCTTGTTCTCGAGCGAGACCAGCGGCTCGCCAGTATAATCGGCGCTCCACCATTGCCCAGCGACGATGCGCGAGCCGGCCGGCACGGCGGAAGCGTAGGTGATGCCGCGGTCGCCCTGCAGCACCCAGCGCGAGCCGGCGGCGGGTTTGAGATTTTCCGCCTTGATGCCGTTCGCGGCGACGATACGACCGCGCAGCATCGGCACCCTTTCGAGCGTCGAAGCCGGCGCCCGGTCGCGCACGAAAGCGTCGAACCGGTCGGCATCAATTGCCGGGATATCGAGGAAGAAGAACGACGGCGCTTTTTCCGGCAGCGCGGCGGTGAATTGGCGATGCAAGTTGCCGTCGATCTCGATCACGGTCACCAGCAAAGCAAGGCCGAGGCCGAGCGACAGCATCACGGTCGGCGTCAACGAACCGGGGCGATAGATGTTGGCGATGGCGAGCCGCAGCACCGCCGAGCGCGCGCGCGGCAGGCGGCGGGCGAGCGCCATGGTGAGCATCGCCAGGAGCCGCAGCATCACGAAGACGCCGATTGCGGAGGCGACAAAAATCGCCGCAATGCGATGGTCGTAGGTTGTCGTGACCGCCAGCGCGGCCAGCACCGCGGCGATCAGTGCCGTGGCGACGACGTAGCGCCGGCGCGGCCAGCGCCGCTCGGCGGCAATCTGATCGCGAAACAGCATCGACACCGAAATGTCGTGGGCGCGGCCGAGCGGCCACAGCGCGAAGGCGAGCGCGGTCAGCAGCCCATACACGATCGACAGTGCCAGCGTGCCCGGATGCAGCGACGGCGCGACCGGTAGCGGAATAATGGCGCCGAAGGCCCAGGAAATCGCGTAGGGCAGCGCGGCGCCGAACGCGGTGCCGATCAAGGCGGCGAACAGCGCGACCAGCACCATCTGCCCGCAATAGATGGCGAACACCGTGCCGCCAGAGGCGCCGAGCGCCTTCATGGTGCCGATCGCATCGCGCTTGCGTGCCAGATGCGCGGCGACCGCGTTGGCTACCCCGACGCCGCCGACCAACAGCGTGGTCAGGCCGACGAGCGTCAGGAATTGGGTGAAGCGCTCGACATTGCGTTCGAGCTGCGGCGACGCCTTGCTCCGCGTGCGGACCTCCCAGCCGGCGTCTGGAAACGCGGCGAGGGCCGCTTTCTCGACCGCCGTCACCGCGCGGTCGCTGCTATCGGCCGGCGGCAGTCGCAGCCGGTATTGCCAGCGCACCAGACTACCGGGCTGCAACAGCCCGGTGGCGCGCAATGCGGCCTCGCTGATGAGCAGACGCGGACCGAGGCCGAGACCGCCGGCCAGCTTGTCCGGCTCGCCGGTCAGCGCGGCGCGCAGCTCGACCGCGATATTGCCGATGGTGATGCGGTCGCCGGTTTTCAGATCGAGCCGCGTCAGCAGCGCCGGATCGACAGCGGCGCCGAACGCGCCATCTTTTTGTGCGAATAGCGTCGCAAGCGGCAGGCTCGGATTGGTCACGACCGAACCGAACAATGGATAGGCTGCATCGACCGCTTTGATCTCGACGAGAGTGGAGCGGCCGTCGCCGGTGCGCGCCATCGCCCGCATCGTAGCGGCGACGGAGACCGTGCCGTGGTCGTTGAAGAAGCTGAGTTCGCCGTCGCTGGCTTCGCGCTGAATGAGCGCAAAGGAAACGTCGCCGCCGAGAATCAACTGCCCGGCGCTGCCGATGCCGTCGGCAAGGCTCGCCGCCACCGAGCCGACGCCGGCGATGGCGAAGACGCCGAGCGCGATGCAGGCGATGAAGATGCCGAAACCGCGCAAGCCGCCGCGCAACTCGCGCCAGGCGAGACGCCCTACGAGTTGCGCCCTTTGCCCGAAACTTTGCTCGAGACTTGGGCGCCACACATCTCGCGTATCGGAGAGCGCGGTCATTTCGCCTCGTGCAGCATTGCCGCGTCGATCCGTCCGGAATGCAGGTGCACCACGCGGTCGCACCGCGCGGCGAGCTCGGTGTCGTGGGTGACCAGAACGAGGGTGGTGCCGCGCTCGCGATGGCCGCGGAACAAAAGCTCGATGATCTCGCGCCCGGTCGCCTCGTCGAGATTGCCGGTCGGCTCGTCGGCGACGATCAGCGCCGGATCGGGCGCCAGCGCACGGGCCAGCGCAACGCGCTGCTGTTCGCCGCCGGACAATTCGGCCGGATAATGGTGCAGGCGGTACGCCAGCCCGACTGCCGCCAGCTCCTTTTCGGCGCGGCGCAGCGCGTCGCGGGCGCCGGCGAATTCAAGCGGCACCGCGACGTTCTCCAAGGCTGTCATGGTCGGAATGAGATGAAAGGCCTGAAAGACGATGCCGATATGCTTGCCGCGAAAGCGCGCAAGCGTGTCCTCGTCGAGCTGCTGCAGGTCTTGCCCGGCGACGACGACGGCGCCGGTATCCGGCCGCTCCAAGCCGGTCATCACCATCAGCAGCGTCGATTTGCCCGAGCCGGAGGGGCCCAAGAGGCCAATCGCCTCGCCACGGCCTATATTGAGATCGATCTGTCGCAAGATATGGACGCGGGCGGCGCCGCGGCCGAGCGCCAGGTTGACGCCAGAGAGCGAGATGGCGTTGCTAGCGGAAGGATAGCCCGAAATGTCGTTCATGTTGCCGGCTGACCCGCACCCTTCATCACGTCGTGCCCGATCATATGGGTGGCGGCGCGCTCTGGTCCAAATCGCGGGTGCGGCGGTTTGTAGCGTGGCGCTCGTCGGCGCGACCGCTGTCCATCCGGCGAACGCCCAAGCGCCGGCCAAAATCGTTGCATTCGGCGACTCGCTGACGGCCGGTTATGGGCTGCCCGACAACGAAGGTTTTGTGCCTCGCCTGCAAGCAGCCCTTGCCGCCAAAGGTATTGCCGCGGAAATCCAGAACGCCGGCGTCTCCGGCGATACCGCCTCGGATGGGCTCGCCCGGATCGACTGGTCGGTGCCGGAGGGCACTGAGGCCGTCATTCTCGAGCTTGGCGCCAACGACATGCTGCGCGGGTTCAAGCCGGAAGTGACGCGCGACGCGCTCGACGCCATCCTGCGCCGTCTTATCGCGCGCCATATCGCCGTCCTGCTTTGCGGCATGCGCTCAGCACCAAATCTCGGCGCCGAATATGGGACTGCGTTCGAGCGCATCTATCCCGATCTTGCGGCGAAATATGACGTGCCTATTTATCCGTTCTTCCTCGATGGTGCCGCCGGCAATCTCAAGCTTCTGCAGCACGACGGGCTGCATCCCAACGCCGCCGGCGTCGACGTCATCGTCGCGCGCATTTTGCCGAAGGTGGAGGAGCTCATCGCCCGCGCCCGCACGCAACATCCGTCGTAAGGGTTGCATACCGCGCCTGATCTCCGCATTGTGTGGATGCGGCGATTCGTTCCGAAATGCAGGTCGTCATGCCCCGCCTGTTCACCGCTCTCGAAATTCCGCCGCATGTCGCCCAATCGCTTGCCATGATGCGCGGCGGGTTGCCGGGTGCGCGCTGGATCGATCCCGAGAATTATCACCTGACACTGCGTTTCATCGGCGACATCGATGACGCGCTGGCGCATGAAATCGCCCTCATGCTCGGCCGCGTGCGCCGCATGGCGTTCGAGCTGCGGCTCGACGGGCTGCTGTCATTCGGCGGCCGCAAGCCGCGCGCGGTGGTCGCCCCGGTCACGCCGATCGCGCCGCTGATGGAATTGCAGGCTGAGCACGAGCGGCTTTTGCAGCGGCTCGGGCTCGAGCCCGAGGGCCGCAAATATACGCCCCATGTCACGTTGGCGCGGTTGCGCGACTCGTCGAGCCATCAGGTCGCCGAATATCTCAGCGCCCGCGGCCACTACCGCTCGGCGCCGTTCGAGGTTTCGCGCTTCGTGCTGTTCTCTTCGCGCGCGTCGGTCGGCGGCGGCCCCTATGTCGTCGAGGCCGACTACCCGCTCGGTGAGCCGGCGTTGCGGCGGGCGTAGTTTCTCAGGTCACGTCCGCAGCATTCTGGTCTGCAAATCGAGCATCGCGGTAGCAAAACCGTGGCCGTCGGCCATGAACTCCCGCATCAGCGACAGCGGTGTCGGCCGCGACGATTCGACCTCGCCGATCACGCTGCCGAAATCGAACGACAGCTCGGCGTCGAATTTGCGCGCCAGCTGCTGCATACGCCGATTCTCGGCCAGGCACGCCATGTGCAAGAGCCGGATGCCGCGATTGCGTGCCGTGAGCAAAGTATGGCGCAGCAGCGCCGAGCCGACGCCATGGCTCTGCCACGGCTTCTCGATGCTGATCGCGGCTTCCGCCTGGCGCGGAAAGCGTACGCCCAGCGGCCGCAGCTCGGCGGCGCCGCGCAGCATTCCGCCGATGAAAAAACCGTGGATCACGGCGTCCAGCGATTGCGACAGATCGGCATATTTGCGGAGGAAGTCGTCGGACACGCCGCAGCCGAACCGGCTGTTGCGGCTCGCCGGGTCGAGGCGCAGCATATGATCGCGGTATTTTGCCGCTTCTCCGACCCACAATTTGCGGATCACGCCGCCTTCTGGAAGAACATCCTGCATTGGGTCTCCTGACATTGCCGTCCCGGTAAGGACACTGTCGTCTTCTGAGACCCTCCCAATCGTTTCCTCCGCGCAGCAAATTGGGGTTGCAGGCAGTTTCGCCTGTGCGCCGAATCAAATCATCATGTCGTGCGGCGCCAAAGTTTGGCAAGGTGAAGCATTGAGCAACATGCCCACATTCCGTATACGCATGGCTCGTAAATCGTTCACGACTGTTTGACTGCGCAATCTTGGCATGCGCAATGCAATGCTAAATCTCCGCGTCTTCCCGCCACGTTTCGCCCACAACGGTTAATCGCAGATGGCGAGCACTGTTACAGCGCAATACGCCGCCGGCGTCGCCGCGGGGCGCGTCGGTAGCGACGACGCGCAACTCGCCGTCATCGCGAAGCTCGCGCGTCTCGAGGTGCGGATCGCGGAGCATCGCCTGGCGCGCAAATCGTCGTCGCTCGGCTGGCTGTTCGGCAATCGCAAGGAGCCGCCGATCAAGGGCCTCTACATCTATGGCGACGTCGGCCGCGGCAAGACGATGCTGATGGATTTGTTCTTCGAAGCAAGCCCGGTGGCGCGCAAGCGTCGCGCTCATTTTCACGAATTCATGCTCGACGTGCACGAGCGGATTTTCGCGCTGCGCCAGAAGATGAAGCTCGGCGAGTACGACGGCGAAGATCCGATCCGGCTTGTCGCCGAGCAATTGTTCGACGAGGCGTGGCTGCTCTGCTTCGACGAATTCCATGTCACCGACATCGCCGACGCCATGATCCTCGGCAGGCTGTTCGCGCAATTGTTCGACCTCGGCGCCGTGGTCGTCGCCACCTCGAATGTGGCGCCGGACGATCTTTATAAGGACGGCTTGAACCGCGCACTGTTCGTGCCGTTCATCCATCTGCTCGAAGAACACATGGACGTGGTGCGGCTCGATGCGCGCACCGATTTTCGGCTGGAAAAACTCGCCGGCCTCCCGGTGTGGTATGTGCCGGCCGATGCTGCGGCAGACGCCGCGCTCGACGATGCCTGGCGGCGGCTCGCCGGCGGCCACGACGGCACCGCGCAAGAGTTGCCGCTCAAGGGACGCAGCGTGCACGTGCCGCGCGCCTTCATGGGGGTGGCGCGCTTTTCATTCCACGATCTGTGCGAGGCGCCGCTCGCCGCCGCCGATTATCTGCGCCTCGCGCACGAGTATCACACCATCATCCTCGACCACGTGCCGGTGATGACCTACGACACGCGCAATGCGGCGAAGCGCTTCATCATCCTGATCGACACGCTCTACGACATGAACGTGAAACTGATCGCGTCGGCTGCGGCGGAACCCGACGCGCTGTATCAAGCCGACGAAGGCTTTGAGGCGCAGGAGTTCAAGCGCACGGCTTCGCGACTCATCGAGATGCGCTCGCAAGCCTATCTGGCACGGCCGCACGGTGCCGCACACACGCAGGCGCCCGCTTCGTCCGCCGGTATTGTCGAAACCTAACTGCCAACGCTCGTAATCAGCATCGCCGCGACGACGAGGCCCATCAAGAACGTCGCGAACCAGCCGAACACCATAAGCGCACGCGAAGCGGCGAATTTGCCCATAATGCTGCGGCTGGCGACGACCACCATCATGGCGACCATCAGCGGCACGGCGACGACGCCGTTGACGACGGCGCTCCAGAACAACATGCGGATCGGATCGAGCGGGGTCAGCGCCGCGCCCAATCCGGCCAGGGTCGCTGCTGCGACCACGAGGTAGAAACCCGGCGCGCTGCGGGCCGGCATTTCGAGACTGCCTTCCCAGCCGAACGTCTCCGCCACCGCATAGCCGGCAGAGCCGGCGAGCACCGGCACCGCGAGCAGCCCGGTGCCGATTATTCCTAAGGAGAACAGGAGAAACGCCAGCGGGCCGGCGAGCGGGCGGAGCGCTTCGGCGGCCTGGGCCGCGGTGTCGATGTGGGTTTTGCCATGAGCGTGCAGCGTGGCCGCCGTGGTGACGATGATGAAAAAGCCGACGATGTTCGACAGCATCATGCCGGTCGCGGTGTCGAGCCCGATGCGAAGGCCCTCGCGTTGTCCAAGGCGTTTGGTGGTGGACGCAACCGTATTGCTTGTCGATTTGGCGCGCAGTTTGCGCCCTTCCGCTTCGAGCGAGGCTTGCCAGAAGAACATGTAGGGACTGATCGTGGTGCCGAAGATCGCGACCAGCATCAGCATGTAATCGCGATTCCACGACACCCGCGGCAGGAACGTCGCCGCCGCCACCTCGCTCCACGGAATCCGAATGGTGAAAGCGGTGGCCACATAGGCGAACAGCACGAGCGTGAGCGTCTTCAGGTAGCGCGAATACCTATGGTACGGAATCAGGATTTCGGCGGTGAGGCAGCCGATGCCGAATACCGCGATGTAGAGCAGCTCCGGGCCGCCGACGACCAGCCGCAACGCATCGCCCATCGCCGCGATGTCGGCGGCGATGTTGAGCGTATTGGCAATGAGCAAAAGCCCCACCAAGGCGTGCAGCAGCGCGGCCGGCATCGCCTTGCCCAGGTTCGCCGCGAGTCCCTGCCCGGTGACGGCGCCGATGCGGGCGCTGACCATCTGGATGGCGATCATGAACGGCGTGGTCAGGAACATCGTCCAGCCCAGCGCGTAGCCGAACTGGGCGCCGGCCTGGGAATAGGTCGCGATGCCGCTTGGATCGTCGTCGGCGGCGCCGGTGACAAGCCCCGGCCCGAGCATGGCAAACAGCGATTTTGCCGACCAGCGTTTCTTCGCCATGACCGCTCTTATTTCACCGCACCGGTCGCACCGGCCCGTCACTCAATGGCGGCGTGCCCCTTTTCGTTCCCAACGACAGCCTCGCCGATCTTAGCCGACTTGAACGTGTCACCCGAAAGGGCTAATGACCGCCACAGCCGGACCTCTTTCGCCCATCAATCAAGGACATTTATCGGATGGCACGAAACAAGATTGCATTGATCGGCGCGGGTCAAATCGGCGGCACGCTCGCGCATCTGATCGGGCTCAAGGAATTGGGCGACGTCGTCATGTTCGACATCGCCGAAGGCGTGCCCCAGGGCAAGGCGCTCGACCTCGTCCAGTCGTCGCCGGTCGATGGTTTTGACGCCCGCTTCACCGGCACCAATTCCTACGAATCGCTGGAAGGCGCCTCGGTCTGCATTGTCACCGCCGGCGTGCCGCGCAAGCCCGGCATGAGCCGCGACGACTTGCTCGGCATCAATCTCAAGGTCATGGAGCAGGTCGGCTCCGGCATCAAGAAATACGCGCCGAACGCCTTCATCATCTGCATCACCAATCCGCTCGACGCCATGGTCTGGGCGCTGCAAAAATGCTGCGGGCTGCCGAAGCAGATGGTGGTCGGTATGGCAGGCGTGCTCGATTCCTCGCGCTTCCGTTATTTCCTGGCCGACGAATTCAACGTCTCGGTCGAAGACGTCACCGCCTTCGTGCTCGGCGGCCACGGCGACACCATGGTGCCGCTGGTGCGCTATTCCGCCGTTGCCGGCATTCCGCTGCCCGATCTGGTCAAGATGGGCTGGACCACCGCGGCCCGCGTCGACGAGATCGTCGATCGCACGCGCAACGGCGGCGGCGAGATCGTGAGCCTTCTGCGCACCGGCTCGGCGTTCTACGCGCCCGCCGCTTCCGCGATTGCGATGGCCGAAAGCTATCTGCGCGACAAGAAGCGCGTGCTGCCGGCCGCCGCCTGGCTCAACGGCGAATACGGCGTCAAGGACCTTTATGTCGGCGTGCCGGTGGTGATCGGCAGCAAGGGCGTCGAGCGCATCGTCGAGATCGAGCTCAACGGTGCCGAGCGCGGCATGTTCGAGAAGTCGGTGGGGTCGGTGGAGTCGCTGGTCGAGGCCTGCAAGAAGATCGCGCCGGATCTGGGAAAGTAACGTCCTCTCACTGTCATGCTCCGCGAAGGCGGAGCATCCAGTAATCACCGCAGACCAAGTTGTCGTACTGTCGCGTGATTGACGAGGGTTTTGTGTTTACTGGGTTGTCCGCCTTCGCGGACAATGACAAGCGGTGGGGCCGCGAATGAACATCCACGAATACCAAGCCAAAGCGGTGCTGCGCGACTACGGCGTGCCGGTGCCGCGCGGCTATCCGGCATTCAGCGTCGATGAAGCCGTGAAAGGCGCCAACGAACTCGGCGGGCCGGTCTGGGTGGTGAAAGCGCAGATCCATGCCGGCGGCCGCGGCAAGGCAGGCGGCGTCAAGGTCGTCAAATCGGTCGACGACGTGAAGAAGGAAGCCACCCGGCTCCTCGGCTCGACCCTGATCACGCACCAGACCGGGCCGTACGGCAAGCAGGTCAACCGGCTCTACATCGAGGAAGGCTCGCCGATCGACAAGGAATTCTACCTGTCGCTGTTGATCGACCGCGAGACTTCCCGCGTCGCCATCGTAGTCTCGACCGAAGGCGGCATGAATATCGAGGAAGTGGCCCACGACACGCCGGACAGAATCGTGACCATCTCGGTCGATCCGGTCGCCGGCATTTGTCCGCATCACGTTCGCAGCGTCGCTCGGGCGCTGAAGCTTGACGCCGATTTGGCGAAACAGATGGGGCCGCTGCTGTCCAACATCTACAAGGCCTTCATCGACACCGACATGAGTCTGCTCGAGATCAATCCGCTGGTCGTCACCTTGGACAAGAAGCTGATCTGCCTCGACGCCAAGACCGATTTCGACAACAACGCGCTGTTTCTTCATCCAAAAATTGCAGCGCTGCGCGACGAGACCGAGGAAGACGCCAAGGAGATCGAAGCCTCGAAATTCGATCTCAACTACATCGCGCTAGACGGTTCCATCGGCTGCATGGTCAACGGCGCCGGTCTCGCCATGGCGACCATGGACATCATCAAACTCTACGGCATGGCGCCAGCGAACTTCCTCGACGTCGGCGGCAGCGCCACCAAGGACAAGGTCGCTGCCGCGTTCAAGATCATCACGTCGGACCACAACGTGAAGGGCATTTTGGTCAACATCTTCGGCGGCATCATGAAATGCGATGTGATCGCCGAAGGCGTGGTCGCCGCGGTGAAGGAAGTTGGCTTGCGCGTGCCGCTGGTGGTGCGGCTCGAAGGCACCAATGTCGAGCTCGGCAAGGACATTATCGCCAAGTCCAACCTCAACGTCACCTCGGCCGATGATCTCGATGATGCCGCGCAGAAAATTGTCAAAGCGGTGAAGGAGGCGGCGTGATGTCCATCCTCATCGACAAAAACACCAAAGTCATCTGCCAAGGTTTTACCGGCAAGAACGGCACCTTTCATTCCGAGCAGGCGGTCGCTTACGGCACCAAGATGGTCGGTGGCGTGTCGCCCGGCAAAGGCGGCTCGACACACCTCAATCTGCCGGTGTTCGACACCGTCGCCGAAGCGCGCGAAAAAACCGGCGCCGATGCCAGCGTGATCTATGTGCCGCCGGCCGGCGCGGCCGATGCCATCGCCGAGGCGATCGCTGCGGAGATTGCGCTGATCGTGTGCATCACCGAAGGCATTCCGGTGAGCCACATGGTCAAGATCAAGCGCTCGCTGTGCGGCTCCAAATCGCGCCTGATCGGGCCGAATTGTCCCGGCGTCATGACGGCGGGCGAATGCAAGATCGGCATCATGCCCGGCAATATTTTCAAGCCGGGTAAGGTCGGCATCGTCTCGCGCTCCGGCACGCTGACCTACGAGGCGGTGTTCCAGACCACGCGGGAAGGTCTCGGCCAGACCACGGCGGTCGGCATCGGCGGCGATCCCGTAAAGGGCACCGACTTCATCGAAATGCTGGAAATGTTTCTCGCCGATAAGGCCACCGAGGCGCTGGTCATGATCGGTGAGATCGGTGGCTCGTCCGAAGAAGACGCCGCGCAGTTTCTCAAGGACGAAGCCAAGCGCGGCCGCAAGAAGCCGATGGTTGGCTTCATCGCCGGGCGCACGGCGCCGCCCGGCCGGCGCATGGGTCATGCCGGGGCGATCATCGCCGGCGGCAAGGGCGGCGCGGACTCCAAGATCGACGCCATGGAGTCGGCCGGTATCAAGGTCTCGCCGTCGCCGGCTCGGCTCGGCCATACGCTTGCCGAAATATTGAAATCCTGATTCATTCTTATCGTCTTTTGCCTGCCGCATCGCGCCATTAAATAGGGTACAAAGAGAAATCCGTGCGCCGGGCCGGGCTGATTCGCGTCTTTTCCGCATCGTTGGGTTTCGCGTTTCGCGCCTTGTTTCTCGCCCTCTCGTTACGGATTCCTCCCCAAAGGAATCGCCCAGGAAAAGCACCATGTCCCGCCAGGACGCCAACGCCGCCTTTGCCCTCACCTCGTTCCTCTACGGCAGCAATGCCCCCTATATCGAAGACCTCTACGCCCGCTACGAAGCCGACCCGCAGGCGGTCGATGCCGAGTGGCAGTCGTTCTTCCAGAGCCTGAAGGACAATGCCGCCGACGTTGAAAAGAACGCGCGCGGCCCGTCGTGGGGCCGGCCCGATTGGCCGCCGCTGCCGGGCGGCGATCTGGTCGCCGCGCTCGACGGCAACTGGGCCGAGGTCGGCAACGGCGTCGGCATCAAGGTCAAAGCGCAGGCGCAAAGCCGCGGTGTCGAGCTTTCAAACGCCGATATCGAACGGGCGACCCGCGACTCCATACGGGCACTGATGCTGATTCGCGCCTATCGGGCGCGCGGACACTTTCACGCCAATCTCGATCCGCTCGGCCTCGAGCCGGTGAAAAACGAGGAGGAACTCGATCCGCGAACTTACGGCTTCGGCGAAGCCGATCTCGACCGTCCGATTTTTCTCGACAAGGTGCTCGGCCTTGAATTCGGCACCATCCGCCAGATCGTCGCCATTCTGCGGCGCACCTATTGCCAGACGCTCGGCGTCGAATTCCTGCACATCTCCAGCGGCGCGCAGAAAGGCTGGATCCAGGAGCGCATCGAAGGGCCCGACAAGGAGATCACGTTCACGCGCGAGGGCAAGCGCGCCATCCTCAACAAGCTGGTCGAAGCCGAAGGCTTTGAAAAATTCAGCGACCTGAAATTCACCGGCACCAAGCGCTTCGGTCTCGACGGCGGCGAATCGATGATCCCGGCGCTGGAGCAGATCATCAAGCGCGGTGGCGCGCTTGGCGTGCGCGAGATCGTCATCGGCATGCCGCACCGCGGCCGGCTCAACGTGCTGGCGCAGGTCATGGCCAAGCCGCACCGCGCTATCTTCCACGAGTTCAAAGGCGGCTCATCGACGCCCAACGAGATCGAGGGTTCGGGTGACGTCAAATATCACCTCGGCGCCTCCTCCGATCGCGAGTTCGACAACAACAAGGTGCACTTGTCGCTGACCGCGAACCCATCGCATCTGGAAATCGTCGATCCGGTGGTGCTCGGCAAGGTGCGCGCCAAGCAGGATCAGCACGGCGCCACGCCGGAAGACCGCACCATGGTGATGCCGCTGCTCATTCACGGCGATGCGTCGTTTGCCGGGCAGGGCGTGGTGGCCGAATGTCTCGGCCTCTCCGGGTTGCGCGGCCACCGCACCGGTGGCTCGGTGCATTTCATCCTCAACAACCAGATCGGCTTCACCACCAATCCGCGCTATTCGCGCTCGTCGCCGTATCCGTCCGATGTCGCCAAGATGATCGAGGCGCCGATTTTTCACGTCAATGGCGACGATCCGGAAGCCGTCGTCTTCGCCGCCAAGATCGCGACCGAGTTCCGGCAGAAATTTCAAAAGCCGGTCGTCATCGACATGTTCTGCTATCGCCGCCACGGCCACAACGAAGGCGACGAGCCGTCGTTCACCCAACCGCTGATGTACAAGGCGATCGCCGCGCATCCCACGACCTTGGAAATCTACGGCAACAAGCTGGTCGGCGAGGGCGTCGTCACCTCGGGTGAAGTCGAGAAGATGAAGGCGGACTGGCGCGCTCGGCTCGACGTCGAGCTTGAGGCCGCGCAAAGCTACCGCGCCAACAAGGCCGATTGGCTCGACGGCCGCTGGGCCGGATTCCAGAGGGCGGGCGAGGCCGACGATCCGCGTCGCGGTCATACCGGCGTCGAGATCGCAAAACTCAAGGAGATCGGCGAGAAGATCACCACCTTGCCGCCGGGATTTCATCTGCATCGCACGCTCAACCGGTTCTTCGACAGCCGCCGCAAGTCGATCGAGACCGGCACGAATATCGACTGGTCGACCGGCGAGGCGCTGGCGTTCTGCTCGTTGCTGCTCGAAGGCCACAAGGTGCGGCTGTCCGGCCAGGACTCCGAGCGCGGCACATTCTCGCAGCGCCATTCGGTGCTGCACGACCAGGAGAACGACAATCGTTACACGCCGTTCTCCCATCTCGGCGAAGGCCAGGCCCGCTTCGAGGTCATTAATTCAATGCTCTCGGAAGAGGCCGTGCTCGGCTTCGAGTACGGTTATTCGCTCGCCGAGCCCGATACGCTCACGCTGTGGGAAGCCCAGTTCGGCGATTTCGCCAACGGCGCGCAGGTTCTGTTCGACCAGTTCATCTCGTCGGGCGAACGCAAATGGCTACGCATGTCGGGGCTGGTCTGTCTGTTGCCGCACGGCTACGAAGGGCAGGGGCCGGAGCACTCCTCCGCCCGCCTCGAGCGCTTCCTGCAGATGTGCGCCGAGGACAACATGCAGGTCGCCAACTGCACGACGCCGGCTAACTATTTCCACATCCTGCGCCGGCAGCTCAACCGCGACTTCCGCAAGCCGCTGATCCTGATGACGCCGAAGTCGCTGTTGCGCCACAAGCGCGCGGTATCGCGGCTCGACGAGATGGGGCCGAACACGTCGTTCCACCGGCTGCTGTGGGACGATGCGCAGATGCTGCCGGACGAGAAGATCAAGCTCGTCCCCGACGACAAGATGCGCCGCGTCGTCATCTGTTCCGGCAAGGTCTATTACGATCTCTACGAGGAGCGCGAGAAGCGCGGCATCAACGATATCTATCTGCTTCGCATCGAGCAGCTCTATCCGTTCCCGACCAAGGCGCTGATGCTGGAGCTCACGCGCTTCAAGGAGGCCGAGATCGTCTGGTGTCAGGAAGAGCCGCGCAATATGGGCGGCTGGGTGTTCGTCGATATCTTCCTCGAATGGGTGCTCAACCAGATCGGCGCCAAACATCGCCGCGCGCGCTACACCGGGCGGCCGGCGTCCGCCTCGACCGCGGTCGGGCAGATGTCGCTGCATCTGGCGCAGCTCAAGCAGTTTCTGGAAGACGCGTTGGCATAATTCGCAACGCCACAGGACGCCGAGGGATTTGCAATGGCTGAAATTCGCGTGCCGACGCTCGGAGAATCGGTCACCGAGGCGACCATC
>Ga0210385_10000069_pt1 | contig 122935 bp, 114 predicted proteins | sample IncBWH26OmetaG_FD_160107 | JGI IMG/M metagenome (GOLD analysis project Ga0210385, IMG submission 160107) | Forest soil microbial communities from Barre Woods Harvard Forest LTER site, Petersham, Massachusetts, United States - Inc-BW-H-26-O ...
TACCGGAAATCAAAATACTGCTATTGGTTCCGGAGCTAATGTGGCAACGGCTGCTTTATCAAACGCAACGGCTATCGGATATAATGCTTCCGTATCAACTAATAATACAATTGTAATGGGTAATAATTCTGTTACTCAACATGAATTTAACGGAGCATTAATGCCTTATTACGGAGCGGTATATAATGCAGGTACATCAGGACAGGTATTGACTTCTCAAGGCGCAGGGATTGCACCTGAATGGCTTGCACCAAGTTCTAACTCATACGTAAAAGACAGCGCTTGGCTTTTAACTGGTAATTCGGGCACTGCACCCGGAATCAACTATATAGGAACAAATGATGCCAATGGTTTTATGGTAAAGACCGATAATACCGAAAGAGCTTTCTTTACAGGCACAAGCGCAGGAGTAAGCCAGTTATATATTTTAGCAGGAGCTTCACAAGTAAATACAAGCCCTTTAATGGAATTTCAAACTTCTGGCGGATCTGACCTGATGGATGTTAATTCCGATGACCCATCCGATGTATTTATAGGCTCCCAGGCAGGGTGGAATAATAATGTTGTTGGAGGTGCAAATGGCAATGTGTTTATTGGGTGGCATTCAGGGTATAGTAACACCACAGGCAATAACAATGCGGCAGTTGGATACGGGACTCTTAAGGCGAACACTACTGCCTCGAGTAATACAGCTATGGGAAGTGGAGCTTTGTTTGCTACTACCACCGGGGGTAATAATACAGCTGTTGGAAATCAAGCTTTGTTTGCAAATACCACCGGAGGTAATAATACAGCTATTGGAGTGTTGGCGCTTTTTCAAAACACTACCGGAACTTATAATACTTCTACAGGGTTTTATACACTTTCAAACGTTACTACCGGAAATAATAATACAGCTTCCGGAGCATGGGCGCTTCTTAACAGTTCTACCGGAAACAATAATACCGCTACCGGGTATGATGCACTTCTTAACAGTTCTACCGGGAACAATAATACGGCAACAGGATATAATGCACTTTATACCAGTGCTGCCTCAAGCAGTAATACCGCCATGGGAGCTAATGCAGGTTACCATAACACCGGTGATGGTAATGTATTTGTTGGCGATAGTGCCGGAGCGTCTAACACCACGGGCAACAATAACGTAGCAATAGGAGATAATGCGTTAAGTACAAATACCACCGGAATTCAAAACACCGCTATAGGTTCCGGGGCTAATGTAGCAACAGCGGCTCTATCAAACGCAACTGCTATAGGGTTCAATGCATCCGTATCAACAAGTAATACCATGGTAATGGGCAATAACTCTGTTGCCCAATATGAATTTAACGGTGCACTTATGCCCTATTATGGTGCTGCTTATAATGCAGGTACCAGTGGCCAGATACTAACATCGCAAGGGGCTGGTGTCGCTCCACAATGGGCAGCAGCAGTAAATAACTCGTACGTCAAAGACAGCGCATGGCTTTTAACAGGAAATTCAGGCACTAACCCAACTACAAATTGGATAGGTACAAATGATGCCGAAGCATTACAATTTAAAGTAGACGGGCAAGAATCGGGATGGATTGATTATGGCGGTAATCAAAATACATACATTGGATTTAAATCCGGCAATCTTCCAACTGCAACAGGCATAGAAAATACTGGCTTTGGATACTTGGCGCTTGCCTCCAACACCGGCGGAACTGATAATACCGCGATTGGCTTAGGCGCTCTTCAAAACAACATTGGTGGAAGCTTTAATACTGCCAGCGGATGGGTGGCACTTACCTCTAATACTTCAGGAGCCAATAATACTGCCTTCGGGTTTTATGCCTTACAAGCTAACTCCACTTCTAATAGTTCTACTGCAATTGGATATAAAGCTCTGGCAAGTAATACTGCTGCACAAAGCACAGCGCTTGGTGCTTTTGCCATGCAAAATAATACATCAGGAAGCGGTAATTTGGCCGTTGGATTCCAAGCGCTTCAGGATAACACCACCGGAAGCAATAATACAGCCAACGGATATGCTGCGCTGAACGCCAATACTACTGCTGATAATAATACTGCCATAGGCTATGACGCGCTTAAAGCCAATACGACAGGAACACCAAACACTTCTGTTGGATATCTGTCATTGTCAGCGAATACTACGGGTGCAAATAATGTGGCATTAGGAGATAATGCCTTAATTGACAACACTATAGCAAATGATAATACTGCTGTTGGTTCGGCCGCATTAAAAGTAAATACAGTTGCTGATAACACAGCCATAGGATACAATGCACTTACTGCCAACACCACCGGAACACCTAATACTGCTGTTGGGTATCAAGCACTGGAAGCGAATACCACAGGCACTAATAACGTAGCATTGGGCGATAATGCCTTAGCTGCCAACATAACTGCAGATGGAAGTACTGCCGTAGGTTCAGGCGCATTAGCCTCCAATACTACCGCTGATAATACTGCCATGGGTTACGAGGGACTTAATCTAAATACTACCGGAGCTGAAAATGCCGCTTTCGGATATGAGGCGCTTCAAAATAATGTTGGTGGCAGGGATAATACAGCCATAGGATGGGAGGCGCTTAATGCAAACACCAGTGGTGTTGATAATACAGCCACCGGAAATGGATCTCTCCTTTTCAATACTACCGGGGGCAGTAATACTGCAAATGGATGGGAGGCGCTTAATGGCAACACCACCGGCGGCGGTAATACTGCTACCGGATATAATGCGCTTGTTCTTAACACTACAGCGAATAACAATACCGCCAATGGCTCGAATGCCCTTGCAAATAACACCACCGGAAGTCAAAATACTGCAAGCGGAGTTGGTGCACTTAAAAATAATACTGCAAGCAATAATACTGCTACCGGATATAATGCACTTAACGCTAATTCTTCCGGCACACCTAACACCTCTGTTGGTTATCAGTCATTATTATCAAATACAACAGGCTCGAATAACGTAGCAGTGGGAGATAATGCTTTAAGTACTAATACTACCGGAAATCAAAATACTGCTATTGGTTCCGGAGCTAATGTGGCAACGGCTGCTTTATCAAACGCAACGGCTATCGGATATAATGCTTCCGTATCAACTAATAATACACTGGTTTTAGGCAATAATAGTGTTACACAAACCCAATTTAATGGAGCATTAATGCCTTATTATGGTGCTGCATATAATGCAGGTACCAGCGGACAAGTATTAACATCGAAAGGAGCAGGTGTTGCTCCGCAATGGCAAGCAGCACCATCATCGTTATCTTACGTAAAAGACAGTGCATGGTTACTTACAGGCAATGCCGGTACAATAGATGGAACTAACTTTATTGGTACTACAGATAATATTCCTTTTAATATCAGGGTAAATAATACTACTTCAGGTCGGATAGATAATACTAATGCCAATACATTTTTAGGATATAATTCGGGAGGAATAATAACCGCTACTAGAATTACTGCGATAGGATACAATGCACTTAAAGCCAACACCACCGGTATTGGTAACGTAGCATTGGGTAATAATGCGTTAGGTACAAACACCACAGGAGCCGCGAATACCGCTATTGGTTCGGGGGCTGATGTGGCAACAAGCGGTTTAGCAAATACAACTGCTATTGGTGCCAATGCCCAGGCAGCCCAAAACAATACGCTTATACTGGGAGGCATTACAGGAGTAAACGGAGGAACCAGTGTAAATGTTGGTATTGGTACAAACACACCTGCCACCGATGCCGGAGTTGCCATTGCCAATGCACACATTCAATCGCAGCAAACCACGGCGCCTGTCATTCAATTAGATGCTGAAGCAACAGCAGCTTCTTTTGTTGGTAATGCTACAGATGTAGCGGGGCAGATTACTATTACAGCTGTAGCCACTGCCGGCCTTGCTGTTACAGTTAACTTTAATCAGGCCTACACGGTTGCACCAATAGTAACACTTACTGCTGCAAACAACAGAGCAGCTGCTGATATGACAAGTATGTATGTCACATCAACTACCACTGGTTTTGAAATACATTGGAACCAGGCTCCATCAGCAACTAATCATATTTATTTTTACTCTATAATAGAAACGCAATAAAGCGGGAGTATTTCCCACAAAAACGTTATAAAGCAACACGAAAAAAGACATGGAGATAATATACGAAATGCTGCAAAAGTAGGTATACCCAAGAATAAATAAACGCCCATGCCCTTAATAACAAAACAAAGTAAAAAAGTATTCCTGTTCAGCTTTATATGGCTTAGTGTGTTACCTGCTTTTGTTTTTTCGCAGCAACAAATTGTATTTAATGGAGATTATGTCGTAATAAATGGCGGTGGTGGAGGGCCATGGCATACACCTTCAAACCCAATATATCTTGTAGTTGATAATCCAAACCCATCCGCTTTAGTTGACCCATCAGGAAGTGGTTGGATTGTTTCAGAAGCGGAATATAATCAGGTAGCATGGAACATTGGCAACTCTTCGGGTAATTATTTGGTACCATTTGGAGATAGCACACAGAATTATATTCCTTTAACCGTAAATATTACCGGTGCGGGAGATAGTTCAGGTAGCCTTAGAATGACTACCTATAATTGCTCTACGTGGGATAATTTAAAGTACATACCTACCGGTGTGTCGAATATGTATGGCAATACAAGCCCTGATAATTCATCTGAAGTGGCAGATCGTTTTTGGATAATTGATGCAGGAAATTATGTTTCAAAGCCAACGACTAATATGATATTCACATATATACCAAATGAAATTACAGCAGCAGGTAATAACATTACGGAGGCCAATTTATTTATGCAGCGTTTTGATTCCTCACAAAACACCTGGGCCGATTGGTACGGTGCAGCCGGAACAGATAATAATGTTTCGAAAACAGTATTATCGGGCTCTATTACACCATCCAATCTTGACCGATCATGGGTTTTAGTTGATCATTCAAGCCCTATGGGTATAACCAAGGTTACGAAACAACCACCGCAATATGTAACAGTGTGTTCCATGTTTGATACTGCATTCTCTGTAATTGATACTGGTATAGGCATGAATTTTCAATGGGAGGTCAATACAGGTTCCGGGTTTACTAATGTTATAAACGGGGGGATTTATTCTGGAGCTACCACACCTACACTTGTTATTAAAGGAGCCAGTCCTTCAATGACCGGGGATAAATATTACTGCATAATTGGAAATGGAATGACCTCTTCAGATACTGTAAATATAACTGTGAATCTACCTCCTACTATAGTTGTCGCGGCCAATCCATCTGAAATTTGCAGAGGAAGAACAGTATCACTTTCAGCAAGTGGGGCAGATAGTTACAATTGGTATACACCAAGCGGTCTAAGTTGTTCAACGTGTTCCACCACCAATAATACGCCAACAGTTTCAACAACTTACGGTGTTGTTGGCAAAGACTCCATTGGGTGTGTGGATACCGCTCAAGTAACTGTAAAGGTTGATACAATGCCAGTACCCATAATAAGCAATACTCAGAAAATATGTGAAGGAAGTAATGCTTTAATTTCAGCATCCGGAGGTTCAAGCTATTCCTGGACACCTAACAATAGTTTAAATGATTCAAGTATATTTGATCCTGTAGCAAGCCCAACAATAACGACCACATATATTGTATCTGTTGCTAATGGTGCCTGCCATGTTAACGACAGTGTAATTGTAATTGTTAATCCTTTACCTAATGGAACCTCAGCAGCAAAATATACAGTTATAGATATTGGAAACAGTACCCCAATAACCGCTACTGTAGCTTCAAGCTATTCATTTACCTGGCAGCCATCTTCAAGTTTAAGTTGTGACAATTGCCCCGATCCCATTGCCAACCCAACGCTAAGCACTACTTATACCTTATTTGTAACGGATAGTGCCGGATGCAGTGTTGCAGATACAGTTACTATTAAGGTAGAGGATATTTGCGGCGAAATTTTTGTTCCTGGCGCTTTTTCTCCAAACGGAGATGGGCATAATGATATTTTATACGTAAGTGGGAATTGTATTGAAGAATTGGATTTTATCATATTCGACCGATGGGGTAATAAAGTGTTTGAAGGTAATGACCCGCATGCTGGATGGGATGGAAGGTATAATGGGCAAATGATGAATACAGGTACGTTTGGATATTACTTAAAAGCTAAAGAATATAATGGTAAAGTAATAGAAAGGAAAGGTAATGTAGGATTAGTACGATAAAGAAATGGACATAATAAAATCCTTATGAAACAAATTTTGAAACCCTTTTTGTGTTTAGTGTTATTAGCAAATTGTATTTTTCTGCGTGCACAAGATATACATTTTTCTCAATTCTATGAATCGCCCTTAACTTTAAATCCTGCGTTGTGTGGTGGCTTTGAGGGAGATTTAAGAGCCGAAGCAAACTATCGCAGTCAATGGGCGGGTGCTATGGGAAGTACAGATGGTTTTAATACAATTGCTGCGTCGGTTGAGTACAGGAATATTATGCAAAAATGGAGAAACGGATTTCTATCAACCGGATTATCATTTTATAATGATAAATCGGGTACAGCTCAAATAAGTATGACCGATGTAAACTTTACAACCGCAAGTGGTGTATACCTAAGCGAACACAGTTCTATCATAGCTGGCTTGCAGGCAGGCTGGTCGCAACATAGTATTGATCTTCAAAATGTACCTTGGGGTGAACAATATATTAATGGACAATATGACCCTAATGCTTCCAGTGGTGAACCATCTATGGGAAATACCTTTTCCTACTTTGATTTTTCATCAGGTTTATTGTATCGATACATAAGAAAACAAAGTACTTTAAGCTCTAATAATCATTTTAAGCTTGATCTGGGTGCGGCAGTATTTCATGTTAATCAACCCAATATGTCATATTATGGGCAAACAGAATCAGGCACACAGTTATATATGCGTTTTGTATTTCATGGTTCCGCCGATTTTGGAATACCTTCTGCCCCAATCAGCATAGTACCTGGATTTATATTTTTCAGGCAAGGTCCTGCACAGGAGATAAATGTAGGAGGAATGATACGTTACATCCCTCACTCAAAAAGCATGTATAGCAACAATGTTAAGGAATCTTCTTTTTCGATAGGCGCATATTATCGCTGGAATGATGCAACTATTTTAATGATGGAAATGGAGTTTGCTTCCTATGCAATTGGTATAAGCTATGATATAAATACGTCAGATTATGTTAGCGCAACTTCAGGTGAAGGTGCCTTTGAAATTTCAATCAGGTTTATCAATGCTTTCTCTAGTCACAGTTCAAGTTCGATGTACTAAAATTCAGAATGGACAGATAGGGGAGTTAGAATTATTTTGTGATCGTTTTACGAAAGCGTAACTATTTTCAGCCTCTCATTCTAGAGAATTCTCTGACTATTTAAAAAGCAACAAAAGTTTTGGGAGGACATTATTAGTATTGAACGAAATCATATTCATTACTCCAAGGATAGACTAGCTCCTAAGAAATATCCATTCAATGAAAAACATGATAGATTAATTGGCTACATAGATTTCAGAATAGATTTTATTAATAGTTATGTATGGCTTAATCTTTTCAAAGACAAATTACCAGAAGATATCCAAAAAAGAAGTAGTAGATTGGATTAGGATATACTTTAACTACATTATCGACATTGTTTACTTCATTTATAACAGGAGGCTCTGCACATGAGTATGCAATAATTGCACTGTCAAATGTCATTCCGTTTGTTTCAGTAATACTAAATTGAATGAAAGAATTTGATTTACCAACCACATTATATGAAGATACATTTATCCATCCAGGATCATTCACTAGTTCCGCATTTAAAACGCCATCTCCCTACAATAACCTATAACTTAAATAAGGTATAATTTCACTTGATATGGCTCTCGGCTTCAGCTCCGGTTTGATTTTCAGCAAAAGCTCATCTACAAGTTGGCTTCGCTTATTTGCGATGTCTAAATACATTCCAGGAGAATATTGTGGTATAATATGCAAGTCATTTAAATTACTCCGAGTTATAAATCCTCTGATTATGCCGGATAGTTGTTCATTTTCTATATCTGCCAACCTCTTTATATCAATATAGAGGCCTAATTCATCAAGAGCGGCATCGAAATCCACATTGGTTTGGCCAATTTCAGCAGCCAGTGTTTTAGAGCTATCCAAAATAACTTTCGGGATGACGGGTTTATCTTGAACATACTCATGTTTCAAGGAATGATTCAAATAATCATAGGTCGTTAATTCCACGAATGCCCCCTTCCAATTATCCCTGGCAACATCATTTACTTTGTTTATAATCTCAATAAGAAATTGTGGCTCTGTTGAGTATGTACTCTTAAGTCTATTAAGCCGCCCAGTATAGTTTGAAATAAAAACCGAAAAATCCCCTGGATTATTTAGGGCTTTAACAATTACATTTGTCTTACCGTTAACATCAAAACGCGCTTGTCCTGTGCCAAATATTTTTTCAACTATTATTTCATAGTTTTCTAAATCACTCATATGGATTATTGCTGTCTCCGAATAAAGTTGTTTACAAAATCAAGAGGTGAACTGAATGTGGAAAGAAACTTTGAATACGGTTTTGTACCCAGAACATTAATTTGTTGTGCACCCAGATTCCCAAGCGCATCTTTATGTAAGGGATTCATTTTAAATGATTTTAGTTTTGAATCGAAATATCCTCTTATTTCCGATTCATCAAGCGAATCCAGGGCCTCCATTTCATAACCAATTTTTTTCTTCTCCTTAGAGACAGGTAATCCGAACCAGTACAGATTACCTGGTGCAAGTTCAATAAATTTAATGTCGAACCTATTTTCTGCTTCCCATACTCTGCCTATATTACTATAATATAATTTGTTTGTTTGACAATCTAGAATTATCAGTTCTGAATCCATATCAGTATACTGCTTTTCATCGCTGTAAATATTTGCATTTTTGAGTTGTGGGAAAGAGTAGCTAAAATATTGATGCATAAACGAAGCCAGATCATCCATCGTTTCAATCTTGGGTTTTATATTATCAAACTGGTCAAAATATCTGAGACACATTTCAATCACATTATCAACTATTTCCAAGCCTGCGACTGCAATTGTAAATCTCCTATGGATTTTCGATAATTTATCAGCTTTTGCTTTGGTCCTTTGCTTTCTCTTATTTGGGTATATAACCCAATTGTCAGCAGCTAAAAATCCAATTGATTCCTTTTCCTTAAAATTCGAGTATGCCATGATTGCTGTCATAGGAGAGACATTTTTATACCTACAATATTAGGATAAATAATTAAAGTAATGCAATGTTAGTTCAAAGAACCCTTTACCATATCTCACAGTTTTATAAACAACTCCCTGCAACCTTTACGCGCGGGGAGGCAGTATCATTTGGGAAACGTATTTTCCTGCAACCCAGAACCAGTGACAAATATCTTTCTATACTAATAGCCCATTCTAAGCTTGCCAGGGATAGCGGAGTGTACCGGAAGGTATAGAGATTATATAATCTCTCAATTTTGCACAATGTGCAAAGTGCCTGCCTAATTTCCGCCGAAAGTTATTTTTTCAAAATTACTTTCGTGTTACCCCGGCAGGTGAAGTATCATTCGACAATTGTAGGAAAGGTATTTCCCTTGCACTTGATACCCTTAGGGCTACTTCTATAACTCCAAGTATACTCGAGTTAAAGAGAAATGCCCCGGAACAAGCCGGATATATATCCGAGACTATGTAATGCATAATGTGAATTAAACATTGCTCTGATTGGGTTTGTTCTTATTCTATCGAAACATTTTGACAACAACATCATCTCCATCAAAATCTTTGTATATTTCGAAAGACTTAACGTGATGTAACAATACCTTCAACCCTTTTATATCTCGCTCGAATGATTCCGCTAGTATAAACTTAAATACTAATGTGCCTTTTAGGACGAATTCAATCGATTTTTTTTGTTTCTTAATTAATATGTCCTTTAAATCAGCGATCTTCTCCAAAAAACTATCTTCGATGTAAAAGCCATTGACCAATATGTTGCCTTTCGTCCCTATGCTATCAATCGTAAATGCCTTAGCAAATGCAGTGTTCATCTGAAATTCAGCAGGATTATAGAGGAATGTCGTATTTAGGAATTTTTTACCAAAATCACTTATTTTTGCATCATCGTAGAAAAGTATTGATTCTCCAGTTTGTGTGGTAGGAGAATATTGTACCTTTTCGCCACCTGCAACAATCGTCCTAACCCCTAAATCATATTTGCGTGTAATTTCAAGTAGAAAATAATGAGTAAATAATAAATCTCTTAAATAGAATAAGAATGTTTGTGAACTGACTTTATCCTTATGAAGCATATCTACGGTACGAGCAACTCCATCATTGAGGACTAATACAATTTCATGTGGCAAGGGAGAAATATTTACTAACAATGGGCCTCCCACAGCAGTAAATACCTCACTTAATAAAAGCAACATCCCATCCTTTTGCAAACTTTCTAAGTTCCATTTATTTTTTCTCAATTGTTCACCAAACCCACATATATCTGACCAAGCTGCTATACAATTGCTTACAGAGAGTTTGTGGTCTTTAGTCTTAGTTCGCCATTTAGTTCGTTCGTGAAATTCTTCACTGTTCGATGGAATAGACATATTGCTCAAAATTTTTCTGATTTCGGCTGAGTCGGTAGTGTTTTATGACTTGGTCCATCATAATATGCACCCGTTAGTCGACGAGCGCAGCCAGTAATGAGCATCACAAGAAATAGTAAGGATACCGTAACGGGTTTTAATAAACTACCAGATTTAAGCCTCAGTGCAATTCTTTGATAATGGGAAATAATTTTGTCTCTCCAATTACCAAAGGGCGAATCAAGTTGGTATGCACGAAAACTTCCGCACATTTCAGCGTCAGCATCTGAGGCAATTTGAATACTGATTTCATTCAAATTTAATACTGAAAAGTCTTTTACTACCCTTTTACAATCGCAACAAAAGCGGCCACTACCCACTTGGGGCATACTACTCCATAATTTGGGGCACCTAAAATCTAATTTGGCCTTTGAGGTAGTCATCGCCGCTATATTATTTTGTATTAGCTTGTGATGTCTGCGAGTTATGGGGAGGAGCGCAGGCATAACGGCCTGAAAGTCGACGTGCACAGCCTGTTATAAGCATTATAAGAAAAAGAAGAAACACAGTAACGGGTTTTATTAAACTCCCAGTTTTAAGCCTGAGTGAAACCCTTTGATAATATGATATAATTACGTCTCTCCAGTTACCGAAAGGTTTGTCAATCTGGTATGCATGAAAACTTCCACATGCATCCGCCTCTTTACTTGACAAAATATGGTTGTTCACTTCGTCCAGATTAAGCATAGAAAAGTCCCTTACTACCTTACTACAATCATTACAAAAACGACCATTACCCTCTGGGGTCATACTGCTCCAATTTTTAGGGCACTTAAAATCGAATTTTGCTTTTGACGTGGTCATTGTCTGTATGTTGCGGTTTGCCTTCATACAAAAGTATGAAAATCTAAAATCATTTACAATTGTGCTGCAAAATAATTATGGAACAAAATAATTTCTTCCACGTTAAACAAAAGTAACCTCATTAATTTAAACTTATGTCAACAGATTATTACTCCGCTCCCTATCTTATTGAAAAAGACAACATTGCCAGTTTGCATTTTCCAAACCAAGAGGTGCTCATTTCGCCGGAAGAAATAAAACAGAGAAAAACTGATGCCGAAAGGGGGATGATTCTGGGCAATACTGATAAAAGCAAAGTAAAAATTCTTTTTATAGATGATGAGACGGTTAAACAGGTAGAGACTACCATCTGGGCTGTAACGGATACGCGGGTAATTCTGAAAACAGGAATGGGAATTCCACTGAACTGAATCGTTAAAGTGAAGCTTTAGAAAACTGGTAATTACTACCTTGAGACATAACTACTTCATAAGCTCGAAGAATTGAACTTTTCCCTGCATTATTAGGGCCAACAAGAACTACAATATCATCCAACTCAATCTCCACGGGCTTATCCCCAATACATCGGAAGTTTTTGATTATTAATTTGTGAAGTCGTGGCTTTTGAATTTCAGGATTGTCCGAAACAAGACTTACTTCTGACGCCGCTTTGGCTACTTTTGTAGTAGGGCTTTTCTTCATTATTATATAGAGTTATAAGTTTACAAAATCAATCTATTGATAAACAACATTTATAGTGCCTGAAAGATTAATTGAAGAGCCATTACCATTAATTAATGTCCTATCATTATGTATTATACATGTTAGCATACCATCGCTGGGAACAGTAAATATTTGACTGTTCCCCGAAATGCTCATTGAGTTATTGGAGTTATTCTCATTTAAATCTCCACTATCATATATGGTTGAACCATTAACTAATAACCTTGTATGGCATTCAAAATTTCGACCGTTCCAAACAGACGTTCCTGGCGCCTCAAAATAATGAAATGACAACAATATCTTTTGTCCAGGTGGAAGGTTCTTCAATACAACGGGCGGGCTATCACCATTCATTTGGACATTACCGGAAAATGAACCATTAATTATAGGAATAGGAGGTATTTTTAAATTTACGGTATTTAATGAAATTTGGGAATCAAATGTTTCTAGTTTCAATGCCGATGAGGTATTTGGAGAAGCTAAATAGTGATTCAATTCATCAGTAATATTAATTAAAAGCTGTTGTCTTCCACTTTTTTGCTGAATTAGATTAAAACTCAGTTTCAAACTTGGAGTTAAATCAGGACTATTAATAGCATCTCCTAATTCCTTAATTTCTTCTAAAGTTGTTTGATACCCATTAATGATATCAGATAATACATCCAAATCATATTGTGGCAAAGATGTTTTCTTATCATAATTTCTAGTGAACACATAGAGAGGAACTGATTCGTCAATGCCTACTTGATTTTGTAGATACTTCGATATATTTACCTGAACATTCGCAAAATCACTAAAAATTAATTTTACGAAATTGGAATCGTATTTAAATCCTCGATTTTCAATTGTGTATTTTAATGTATTATTTTGGAATTCACTCTTTACAGTATTAGAAAAATCGCCTGTAATACTACCTGATGTTGTCAAACTGTTAAAAGCTGCGCTAGCAGAAGCTTTAATGGAATTAATATCGCTACCTTGTGAGTTATCGAATTCAAAAGTAATTTTAAAAGAATTGCCTCTTACTATTGCATATACATATTGATCTCCATAGTTTTGAATAAAATCTATTAGAGTATTTTTATTATTCAATAGTTTTTTTGCCGCTTTTGTTAATTTGGAATCGCCCAAGAGTGTTGTAAGCTTTGTAATCCTTAAGAACTCTATCGATAAGTAGAATTTTTTTGAACTAAAGTCATTTTGCATAGACATATTCAGCCCTAAGCTACCATTTACTGTCAGGTATTTAGCTGCTGCTGCTAAATTAACATCTTGAGCTTGGTAATAATTGGAATAATTATCGATAATATATCCTCGTACTGCAATATTGTTTCCTGGACTTGAGAAAGTCGTATCTTTTGTCGAGAAAGCATTAACATTAGTAAGAATCGGCTGTAATTCTGAGCTACTATACCCACAGCCTATCGGAATATCCTTTATTAAACTAGATACCGGAATAACGGCACTTCCACTCATATTGGTAAGTTGTGAAATAGTTTCAACTTTGGAGGCGGGTTGTGAATTAGCATTGAATGAAAAACAGTAGCAGACAAATAGAATTGATGTGATTTTTAGTTTCATGATTCAAAATTTATATTTACAAACAATGATTCAATGATGAAGTAATAAGAGGACATAAAATCTCTTTAGGCTTTATGTCTTGATCAAGACATAAAGAATATAAATTATAATAAAAAGTAATTAATAACAGGCACATATCCATAATTCTCAATGATTAAATCCGCGCCTGTATCGAGGAATTAATTTTTGCAATTATAATAATATAATTTTAATTGAACATTAACAAGATTCCGAGAAATAACTTCTGAATTGTTTTCATTTTCGTTTCCTTTATAAGTTCTAAAGTGTTAGCCACCATGACAGTCCTTACTTAATATTTTTCAATCAACGTGCCAAGCCTACATTAATTTCTCTATCTGAGGCCTTAGAAATTCCACTCAAAAGCTTTGTGGATTTCGAATAAATGCAGGAAGAAAGGGGAAAGAACGGAGCAACGGATCAGTAAAATTTGCAGTGTATCAAAAATATTTGCTCTTTAATGAAAATATTTGGCCGAAATATTGTTTTATTAAATATAGGGTGTACAATTATAGGAGGTATTTTGAGTTGGAGAGTCTATGTAAAATAAGCCAAGTAGCCTTTTGTTACAGGCTTTTTAACCATATTACGTATAAATACGTACGTGTTTTTACTATGAGCCATTTGAAAAATATTCTTTACCCTTGCTATAATAAGGCTGATACTTAAAATGAGAGACAGGGCACCAAATTTCGGCAAAGTAAGTAAAAGTTATATACAATTTAATGGAAGATTGCACATTGAATCAGATATGAATATTACCAAGCCATAATGAATTTTCAAAACCAATGCTAATATAAAAACCATCCATTTATGAAAAAGACCTTTATTCTCCTGATCATTTTATTGTTTTCAACCTTTGACACAAAAGCACAGGATTTACCAACTACTATGACAATTGCAGGTCTTCAAGAACTTGTAAATGGAACAATTGATAAACTTACAAATGCTGGGACAACATTACTGGGTAATGGCTCTATAGTTATTAATGGCGCCACTCAACAATTGAGTACAACTTTGACCCAATTTAATAATATGATTCACGTCAATGTCACTACTCCTATTAATCAACTATCTGGTGATATTAAAAATTTAGCTAACCAACTCTATTCAACTACAAGTAGACTAAACTCTATTTTAAACCAACAACAGCAATGTCTTTTACTAAATACTCAAATTGCTTTAGCAGGTATTCAAACAATAACCTCCGAATTCAAAAATGGAATTCCACTTGTTTCTAGTGATGCACCTAGGTTGAATTATTTTCAATTTGAAGGACATTCACCAAGTATAATCCCAAAATCAGGCGGGCGTATTAAAATTGTGGGTTATTTACTTTGGAAAAATAATAAAATACCACCGATTGTAGCAATTCTAAATGAAGAAAGAAATGTGATTGTTCAAAACATCATTCCTGAAAGAGGGCCAGATGATAATAGTTTTCTCTTCAATATAGATACAGCAATCATTAGAAAAAATGCGGGACAATGCCTTCAAATTAGAGTTCAGGTAAAAAAGAAGACTTTATTCTCATCGAAAGATATGGGTACATTTTATTTGCCAGTTTGTATTCCGGCTTATATTACAAAAGAATTACAAGTAGTGGCCCATCTTCAATACCCCTGTGAAAAAAATACCGAGCAAAATTTAGGCTATAAGGGCTATAATTTAGATAATACATCGTGTGAAGACAGGAAAAATGTTACTCAAACACAATGCTGGACACTTCCTGACAACGCTCAAATAATAGGTTTTGTATATCAAAATGGCCATCCCAATCTTCGTAACCAAAGTAATATCGGTGTTACAATTAACGGCAACTGTATAACTGCCGCAGGTTGGTTAGATAATGCAAGTTGTACACCAGTTGTACACCACTTGTTCCATTCATCATATTGGATGGCCAACATTGCTCCTACAATTAGCTTTAAGGAAATAACTAATAAAGTTTCGAATGCCCAATCAGCATTCATTAAAATGGATAAGTTGTCTACTAATTTATGTGTAGATATTGACAAAGATTGCAATGGAAGTATTGACAATGTATTTTGGTTTGAAATAATTCAAAGAGATGGAGATAAAATTACAACTATTTACCAAAGTCAAAGAACAACTGGGACGACCATGCCTGGTGACAATTCGCAAGGGTTTACTATTGATGCGAACTTAAACCCATCTCCTGTCAATGGTAAAGCCCAAATTTGTGTTAAGATTACTCAACCAGATTGTGGCGGGTTGTAATTTACTATAGGGTAATAAGGAAGAATTAGATTTACTTTCCCAAATGATCAAGGTTAGAACAATTGCACATGATTGCTGCAAGTGAGCAATTATACGACTGCCACGGTAATCCCAAAGGTAACTTTCCGGTAACTGTGAAGTTACCTGCTACAGGCAAAGCGGAACGTGGCTGGAAGGGTGCGGGGTAAACGGGGTAACTTTGTAAAACAACCTCTCCCAGGGGCAGCTCTATACCGTCGACTTGAGAAAGGCTTGGCTACAGTGGTATTCGGAGAAGGTTCCAACCCTTTTCGGGGTTACCCAGGTTACCTGCCCAGTCCGGTGAGGTTTCCGGCGGGTAAGGCTCAGTTACCTTTTCCCTTACCCACGCCAGGCTCCTCTTTTTTAGGATCGGTCTTTTCTTTATCTGCGTCTAGTTCCTGCTTCTTTTCTGGTTCCACTTCGTCGAAGTTCTTCTGGCTTAGTCTTTTGTTTACTTCGGCTTGGTTCATCATTTCAGGGCTGTCGTGCCTCATTTTCATTTTGTAAACATAAAGTTCTCCTTTCTTTATACGCGGGAATTTATGCTTGCGCAGTGCTTTACCAAGAGTGTTGATAGTAGCAAAACCTGATTTCAGTCCCCCGTTTGTTGCCAGTCTGTCTGCAAGTTGTGTGGTGGTGAAGGTCATCTCTGGGTACTCACTTTCATCCGGTACATAGTACAAGAGTAACAATTCCTCTTCGGGAGTTGTTAGCCTGTGTTTCTCATTCATTTCATTAATTTCAGTTATCTCCTCTTTGTCGAACCAGTGCTTGAACCCGTTTTTAAACAGGTGCAGTGCCTGCGCATATACCATATCCAGACTAATGTTATGCTGATAGTTAATTGCTGTTGCTTCATTGGAAAGGAAACGCCTTGACCCCGTAAAGTCGGAAAGGAACTGGTTGTTGTTCACTGACCCTGCGAAGGTAGCTCGGCGGGGATAATTTTCATTATTGTGGCCATAAGGTCGTCGGTACCTCACAAGCATCTTAGTAATTAAATCTTTTAGTGACCCCAGTTCAGTTTTGTTCAAATTTTCAAGCTCATCCAGGTTAATAAGCAGGCACTCCGCTATATGAGCAAGCGTATCTTTATTATCGGGGTTGATTGTCCCTGAGTAGACGTACTTTTTCAAACTATCCGGTATCAGGTTAATAAGCCAGGTGCTCTTACCCAACCCCTGTTCCCCACATAGGATGAGCACAGTATGGTTTACTATCTTATCATGCAACGCTGAACCAACCATTGCAACCAGCCATTTCCTGAAAACCTTGCTCCAGAAATCCTGATTAGTCGTTTTTACGGTATCAGCTAATTGCTGTATATAATCAGTTGCACCATCCCATGCAGGAAGGCCATAGAAGTATTCTTCAAACGGGTTATAGATTGGACTGAAATCAGAGTGCAGGATAATGCGTAATCTTGAAGTATCACATTTTATGCCGTGTTGCCATAAATCGCGCAGTATTGAATTTTCAACATAATCAGTCATCATTCCATACTCTAAAGTTTCATCATTAAAGTATTCTAACTGGTTTAATACTATGTTGTATCTGAAACTATGCTTTGATAATTGTTGCTCGATTACCTGCAACCAGTTTTCATCATCTTCATTGGTAAATTTCCTGGGTTTCTGTGTGCCGAATTCGCTGCTCTTGTTCTTATAGATATAATGGAGTTTCTGCAGGTGTTCGGGGAAATTTGAAAGCTGTACGCGCTCGTTGAGCTCTTGAATAAGTAGTTCTACTGGTATACCCAGCCTGTTTGAGCGGTAGCCAATAGAACAGATAAACGCATTACGCTTGCCATCTTGAAAGCCCTCCTCGTATGCTTTGGATTTGGTAAAGAGATTATTCAGCATGCTCTTATAGTCATCATCAACACTTTCTACTTTAGCCAATGCGTTCATATGAGCTATTTGCTGCACCTCTTTAGCGGTGAATGGCATTATGTCATCACTTTCATTTATGAAGGCCTCTGGGTCGCACCCAATGAATGCTTTACGCGTATCTACATCATTTGTGCTTTCATCAATTGGCCATCTTTCCTTGTATTGTTTGATAACCGCTTTCCAATGTGCCAGTTTATTATTCGGGTCTTCTACAAGCAATACGATATGTACACCTGTACCGGATACCGATAAGCCTATGAACAAAGCAAAGGCAGAGAATTCTTTAATAGCCTCCTCTTTAATCCTTTTTGCCTCATCTGTGCTTTCAGTGTCTATGTCAATAAACAGAGTGGGCAGCTTTTCAGTTACATTAATTGCTGCGCCTCCGCCCACCAACTTACTACCTACACACAAAGCAGGTAGTGAGCGTTTCATCTTATCGCGTTTTTCAGGGTCAGTCTCAGTTTGTATCTTCTGTACTCTTTCCCGATGCGGGGTTGAGTTACAGTGATACTTCTTAACTATAGTAATGATGTCATCAATGACAGGCGACTTATCCATTACATTTCTAAAAAATGTTACTTCATGTTTTTTCATGATAATGATGTTTTAAAATTAAAGCCCTGGCACCTTGCCAGGGCTTAGTTGGGATTACTCTTGAACAGTTGCTTTTAGTTTTGCTTTTTTAGTACCAATGTCGCGGTACCCCTTTTTACCAGTCTTACTGGTGTTTGCGCTTGTTGCGACTTCTTCTTTCATCTTGTTTTGATTTAAAAGTTGCTTGGTTTGGTTTTGATGTTTTGCGAGAAGTCTAATGCCTTAAGGCATTGTTCGACCTCACTTCGTCGGTAGCGGAGACCACCCCTTAATCCAGGTAGTTTGTATCCCTGTAGAATCGAGGCGCGGGTGTACGCATAGATACGTGACTTATCACGTTTTAAAATGCGTGAAACTGCGGTTACGTCCAACCACTCATCTTCCGGTTTTTCTTCCGGCTGGATAAGGTTTAGTTCCCTGAGTTTATCATGCAGTAACTCAGCAAAGAATTTCTTGAAGCCTTCTTCGTCAAATGGTAGTAAGATGTAAGTGCCTTGCATACTCTGTGTTTGTATACCGCAAAGTAAAGGCCTGTCATTGCCCCAGATTTTCCAATGGAGAAAGATGGAAAAATGAAAAACCCTGCATTTATTAGATGCAGGGTTTTCAAAGTGTGTTAAGGCTTATTCTTACCTGGTAGAATTTCTTGAATCTATCCACCTTTCTAAGTGTTCAAAAGAATCAAAGTGAGCTTCAAAGCCATAATTTTTTTGCACATTATCCTGGAAGTTTTTCTCGAAATTTACTCTGCCATTTGGCTCCTGTTCAATATAATCTTTCAAATGAAAGAAAGCAATAATAGCTCTTGCCACTTTCGCCCCATTATCCTTTATTAGTCCCTTGTGATATAAGAAATATGCTAAAGCAGCTATTTTAACTAAAGAGCCATGTGTTAGTTTTTTCCAATAATATTGCCCATCGTCATCTTTAGTAATAACCCTATCATACTCTTCCAATATTCGTAGCACCTCATTAAAATCTTTTTCATTGCCAAATAGTTGTGCAAAAGATAAATGAGCAGCCTGTGGTTTATTATTTCTCTTGTTTAATTTTCTTCTTTCATCAGTAATCCAATCTAGTATCACTTTACGGGTCAGCTTTGTAGGATTGATGTTTTCAGGTAAGTTGTCAATGTAATATTCTATATAATCAAGAAAACCCCGTTTATCTTGGAATGCTTCGTGCTGGAATGCTAATGTGTAACACTTTCCATCTGTAGTAACGCAACTTTCAATTTCAGTAAAGAAACGCCTCGTTAGTTCAACAAATACCTCCGGCGAGAATTCCTTTGTTGATGCTAATACTTCTTGAAAGTTGTCATCTCGCCACAAAGCCTGGAAATCTATATCAATGGCGAAAGTGTCAATAAACTTGTGTGTGCTCTTCTCTTTAGGGTTAAGGTATATAAACCAATTCTTATGATGGTCTTTTTTTGCAGGGAATTTCCCGTTATACAATTTCATATACTCTTGGAATGCCCTGCCTTCTGTAAAACTTTTGAGGGGATCAGAAATACCGTCAACAGTGGAGTTTAAGAAAGCAGTTGGCATATAAGCCTTACTGGGTGTAGATTTTGTAGTTTTCATGTTTCAGTTTATTATAAGGTAATCAACCCACGTGCCACGAGCTATAAAATATAAAGGGTGGCAACTTCAACTCCAATTCATGCCAATATGGCATAACCGTGGAATAAAAACACCTTGTATTTATAATGCTTTCAGGTTGTGTGATGGTGTAGGAAGCCCACCATCATTAGGTTTTCCATTGTTCCAAATCTGGATGAATGCTCTTTTAACAGCTTTTTGCGATATGGACATATACTTCTTCATTGTATCGTAGTCCTCATGCCCAGTGATCTCCATGACGTGCTCAGGGCTTAGCCCCTTCTCGATTGATAGAGTAACAAAAGTCTTCCTGGCAGTATGCATAGTGATGTGCTCATACTTTGGTAACACGATCTCTATTCTTTTTTTACCGGAATACTTTACTAACGGCACTATCTCATCTATTTTGGCAAGTTTACAAACCTCTTTGATATACTTGTTGGCATTTGTATCGCTAAGTGGTGGAAGTATCGCCTTTCTATTAATGGTCCTGGGGTACTTTCTGATTATTGCCATTGCATCGTTTGATAATGGAACTACAACTTTCTTGGCCTTGTTCCCTTTCACCTGGAATAACCACCACTCATAACCGCCATCAACAAACTGTATAGAATCATAGCTGAATGCTTTTATATCGGAATGGCGTTGTCCGGTGAAGGCTGCAAGCACCCACCTGTCTCTTGCCCTTGCTAAAGAGGGCTTATTTTCTAAATCGAGACTATACAGGCGCATTAATTCATCCTCTGTCAGGTAAATAACTTCACACGCATTTTCTTTAATTGTGAACTTCTCGTAATCGCGATAGTTGTGGATTTTTTTCTCGACTGCCCAGTTCAAGAACGTCTTTAGTAATGCAATGTTTTTAGCAATTGTATTATTATAGTGTTGCTTATCGTGCGAATAAAAGTGATTCAAGTCTACTTCAAAAGTTGAATTTATTTTGTAAAACTTTATGGGGTAGTACTTCTTTTCAAATTCCAATAAAAGGTTCCTCTGGGATATAAGCCTCTTAATGGTATTTGGTTTTACTACTTTCCTTTTTTCTTCTATAAACTCTTCATAGGCCTCAAAGAAGCCCTTAGGGTCCTGGGAAGGTTTGCTACCGTTAACAGCACCTTTTATTATGTCAAGGATCTCACTTAGCATAATGTTGGGGTTTTCATTCAGGGCCGCCCTGTATCTTGCTTCAACTCTTTGCTTTAATAAGACAAGGCCATCATTGACTACCATCGAATTGTGATAGGCCTGCTTTACTTGCTGCTTCTCCGAATCCCAATAGATGGGTTGAATTAGATAGTCTGTTTTCCACTTGAAGAACCGTCCGCATAAAGTTGCGGCAATATAGATTGATGTTTCTTTTTTGTTCAGGTAGTCTTTTACTGACTTACCTTGTTTGATAAGTGGCCGAATTACGTTGTTAACTATTTCTATAGTTACGCCATCCTTATAGGTTTGTCTTAAGTGATAGTAGAATTTTGCCATGACTTGTATTTTTTTAACAAAGGAATTAGTAAAGTGGAAGCGCAATTTTCCAATGGAAAAACATGGAAAACTGGGGAGTGATTCTGGTAGGGAGGAGTTATACCAAATACCCCTTTATAGAGGTAATTAGAAGTAAAAAACTTAGAATAGGGAGAGGGGCGCTTTAAATGGCCAGATCTTTTTCTATCTTTGAGGTGGAGTGAAGTGATGTCGAGGCAGTTAGAAGCATAAATGCATTCGTCTCCCTCGCTACAAAATCAGAATGTGTGTAGAGGAAAAGGATACACATGTTCAGGTTTTCAATTCTATATCAATCTGACAATCACCACAAAATATCTTACTTACCGAAGATTTCAAGCTTATTCTAAGCGGTAATTCTTGTATAAAACAAGTTAAGTTTTAAGCAATTATTAAGAATAAAGCGTTTGCTATCATAATTTTTTTATTATTGCCGTTATATTCCGGTCACCGAAATGAAGAAAAAACCAAAAAGCAACCCAAAAAAGCCCGTTAAAGCTGCTGCTAAAAAGCCGGCGCCTAAAAAGGCTGCTGCTAAGAAACCAGCCGCTAAAAAACCAGCTCCTAAAAAGCCGGTTAAAAAGGTTGCTCCAAAAAAGGTTAAGGTAACCGCCAAGCCAGCAAAGAAACCAGTTATTAAGCCAACTAAGGCTGCTCCTAAAAAACCGGTTGCTAAAGCTGTTGCAAAAATTGCTCCTAAAAAAGTTGTTCCTACTGCTAAGCCAGCCCCTAAAGTTGAGGCCAAGGTACAGCCAAAAGCTGTGAAAGGTGCACCTAAAAAAGACCCTAAGGCAGAGGCACCTAAGGTACCTGTAGCAAAGCCAAAAAGACTTCCGCCACCGCCTAAAAAGCGTTTTGTGGTTCTTCCTCCAAGGCCATTAGTACCATCGGAAATAAAAGACGATGGAAAAATACCTAAAGGGCTTTATAAATTAGAATACATAGTTACTTCATCACCCGATGTATTATTTGAGTTCCTTTCAACAGCGGGCGGCCTTGAAAAATGGTTTGCACCAAGGGTTTACCTGAAGGAAAACATATTTGTTTTCAGCTGGGGCAATGATGAATTAAAACAAGCTAACCTGCTTGCACTGCGCGAAAGAGAGTTCGTTCGTTTTCGCTGGTTAGACCAGGCCGATAAAAAGTACTTCGAGTTCCGTTTACAGATAGATGACCTTACCAATGAAATTGCACTTATTGTAAGCGACTTTGCCGATACCAAGGAAGAACTTGAAAGTGCACGTTTGTTATGGAATGCTCAAATACATGACCTGTTACATGCTTTAGGCTCACCCTGATGTATGATCTGCTGAAAAAAAATTCAGAATTCTTCTTCCCTTATTTTTTATCCCTTCTTGGTGGAACGGCGTTTTTAATGCTATGGGGCAAAAACGATATTTCGCTCTATATTAACGGTCATCACAATGTAGCAACAGATTACTTCTTTAGTTATTGGACCAATATAGGACTTGGCTGGCTTATACTGCCTGTTGCCTTGGTACTGGCATGTATAAATTTCAGGTATATGCTAATGGCAGTAGTATGTTTTTTACTGGCATTTTCGATAAACGACCTGCTGAAATACGTACTTGGAACTCCCAGGCCCTCAATTGTATTTGAAGATCTCCATCAAAAATTTTACCATGTGCCGGGCTTAGAAATATTTGTATCGAACAGTTTCCCTTCAGGCCATACAGCTATTTCATTTGCATTGTTTTGCCTGCTTGCCTTAATGGTTAACAAGCCTGTTTTTAAATTCCTGCTGTTTGTGGTCGCATTCCTGGTAGGGTATTCACGCATATACCTTGCTGAGCATTTTTTAACCGATGTTATTGGTGGTTCGGTAATTGGGGTAAGCTGTGCAATTTTGACCTATAAAATGCTTACTAATTGGAAAGCGCTTAATAAATTTGCATCCATTGACAAGCCCTTAATTAACTTCCGCACAAAATAGAATTACTCTATGCGCAACCTGGTCTTCATTTCTCTTATTCTATTTCTTTTCGGCTGTGCCGATAACACCAATAAAGTAAAGGAGCTTCAATCGGAAGTAAATGCGTTGAATGCACAGAACGACAGCCTGAAAAAGCTCGTAACTATTATGAAGCCGGGCCTTGGAGAGCTAATGCTTGGCTTGCAGGTACACCACAATAAACTCTGGTTTGCAGGGCGTGAGGAAAACTGGCCACTGGCACAATTTGAATATGACGAAATGCTCGAGATAGTTCACCAGGCTGAAGCAATTGAAACCGACAGGCCGGAGGTAAAACTATTTAAACCTATGCTTTATACGCATTTAGACAGTATTGAGAAAGCTATTAAGAGCCACGATGTGCATGAGTTTACAGAGAAGTTCTATGCCCTTACCAATGCCTGCAACAGTTGCCATAAAAACACGCACTTTGAATTCAACAAAATTCAAACACCTGATCGCACCCCATATTCCAACCAGGATTTTTCGACCGATAATAACTAAGCTTGTCGAGCGTTATTGTTCAACATCTTTATCAAACATTTTCGCATCTTTGCTGCTAATACAGGCTCATTATGGCTGAATCATTTACAATAACAGGAAGTTCACGCAAGGAACAATACATATCGTTGATCCCTCAACTGAAAGCATTGGTTGAAGGTGAAACCGACAAATGGGCTTCGCTCGGAAATATTATGTCGGCATTAAAGTATGGCATGAACTTTTTTTGGGTCGGCATTTATTCAGTTAAGGGTAAAGAGCTCGTATTGGGGCCTTTTCAGGGTACTGTTGCATGCACACGAATTGCATTCGGTAAAGGTGTTTGTGGCTATTGCTGGAAAGAAAAAAAAGTGGTTATTGTTGATGATGTAGATAAGTTCGATGGGCATATTGCCTGCAGCAGTGAATCGAAATCGGAAATAGTATTACCCGTTTTCGGAAAAGATGGCGAAGTGGCAATGGTGTTGGATGTAGATAGCGAACACCTGGCCCACTTTTCTGAAACCGATGAGTTATATTTACAACAAGTGGTGCAGATAATTGAAACGATAATCAATGCCTGATCTATGTTAAAGCTTAACATGAACAGGATTGCGCTATATTGCATAGCCATATTGTTGTTAAGCAGCTGTGCCATAATTGTACGGCCCACAGGTGGGCCAAAAGATATAACCCCGCCAAAGGTGCTGGAATATTCACCTGATAATAAAAGCCTGCATTTTACCGGAAAAAAAATACGCATTACGTTTGATGAGTATATTCAACTGAAAAATCTCGATAAGCAGTTAATTGTTTCTCCGCCATTGAAATACCCACCTGTTGCAATAATTAAAGGCAAGGTGCTTGAAATCACAATTAAGGATACACTTAAAGAAGGCACTACATATACATTCAACTTCGGGAATGCCATTGCCGATAACGATGAAGGTAATCAGATACGGAATTTTCAATATGTAGTATCTACAGGCGATCACCTTGATTCGCTTTCCATAACCGGAAACTTACAGGATGCGTTTACACACGACCCCATTAAAGGAGGTTATGTTTCGCTTTATGCCGACCTGGATGATTCAGCGGCATATAAAAAGGTACCGCAATATATTGGCCTGGCAGATGACAACGGAAATTATCGTATTGATAATATTGCAGCAGGGACGTATAGGCTTATTGCAATTTCAAACCCGCAAGGGACCGATTACTTATACCATCCTTACGTTGAAGGCATTGGTTTCAAATCGAGGCTTACTGAAATAGATGGTAAAGATACCGCCAACCTGAATGTTTTTTATGAGCAGGAACCTAAACTGAAACTATTGAAAGCAAAAGCATTGGATAGAGGACAGGTTATGATGGCATTCAATAATCCTGCAACAGACGTATCAGTTAAGTTGCTCAATTTTGCCGATTCATTGAAACCTTCCTATTCAAATATTACCTATTCCGTTACAGGAGATACTTCATTTTATTGGCTGAACACACCTTTCCTCGATTCATTACGTTTTATTGTTTATAATAACAACAAGCTGGTCGATACCGCTTTTGTGCATTCATTCCCCAATAATAGTTTTACCCGGAATGTAAAAAAACCAAAGCTGTATAAGCTGAAGTTATTAAGTAATGTGCATTCGGGCTTTGATTATCACCAGCCTCTTTCATTTACTTTTGGCGACCCTGTTTTAAAATACAATATGAAAAAAGTATTTTTGACACAAGGCAAAGACACCGGAAAATTTTCAGTTGATACTACAAGGCTGCCGCTGGGTTTTACTATGGTTCCGGCTAAAACACTTACAAGCGATTCTACATATAAATTAACCATGATGCCCGGGGCCTTTACCGATATGTTTGGTGTAGTAAATGATACCACAATAATAAAGTTCAGCATACTTGACCCTACTTATTTTGGTACTTTAAAGCTTGACGTAAAGCTAACTGAACAAGGGCACTATATTGTACAACTGCTTACGGAGAAAAATGCATTATTCATGCAAAAGACTATACAAGGCAGCCAAAGCGTGTTCTTTGATGCACTGTTCCCGGGCAATTACAGGATACGTATAATAAATGACGCCAATAATAACGGAGCCTGGGATGCTGGTAATTTTACGCAAAACCTGCAACCGGAAAAGGTATACTACTACCCGGAAACTATTACCATACGATCGAACTGGGACCTTACCGAGCACTGGATAGTAAGGTAGTTTATTTTACCAAGTTATCAGGATCAGTGTACTTGCTCCCCGTCTTTATATGTAACTTTTTTTTCAACCTTACCGCTCTTATCATAATATGTCCACTCACCATCGGGTACACTGCGGGGATTCAGTCTGTCGCTTGTTATTATTTTATAATTCGTTGTGCTCTGCACCTTTCCATCAGGATAGTATGATGTGCACTTACCCGATAATTTACCATCGGTAAGCGTTTGTTCCTGTACCAGCACTCCGTACTGATCATAGAAGGCCCACTTTCCTTCAGGCTTATCATCTTTGTAATCGCCTTCCTGGATTTTTATTCCTGTAGGTTGCTGAAACACCCAATGGCCCTCTTTCTTTCCATCTTTATACACACCTTCGCGTTGCATCGCTCCATTATCTGACCAATACGTCCATTTACCTTCTTCAAGGCTTTTTAACTGGTCGCTATCCTTATAGGCAACCATTGGCTGCACCTTCATTGCCAAGGCCTTGCTTATTGATCTTGAGCCCTCGTACTTCTGCTTGCCATTATCGTACCAGCCTTTCCACAGGCCTTCCATATTACCTCCTTTGTAAGGCCCTTCATCTTCTTCCTGGCCATTGCTGTACCACGATTTCCACAGGCCATCTTCTTTATCATCAAGGTAATTACCTTTTTCTTTTACGCTGCCGGTCGGGTACCATAAGGTCCATGGGCCTTGTTTAAGGTTGTGTTTATAGTTACCCTGTTTCCATATAGCATTACCCGAATAGTAATAGGTCCAGGTACTATCCTGTTCATCATTCTTAAAATATCCTTTTACATCGGTATCGCCTGTTTCAGTAAAATAGGTCCACGAGCTGGCACGCAAATTATGATGCATAGCACCGGTAGTCTGTGGTTTACCATTGGTAAAATACCATGTCCATTGCCCGTCTTTTTCATTTTTGGTGTAAAAGCCTTTTGATTTTATTTTGTTTGCCGGGTAGAATGAAGAATACGCCCCATTCATTTTTCCTGCCGAGTAAACAGCTTCGTAATTCTCATCGCCATTCCTCGCATATACCTTCCACAAGCCATCTTTAAGGCCACCTGCATAATTACCCGTAGCCAACATTTTGCCTGCAGCTGAATATTCTGTAAATGTTCCGTTACCATTGCTGATTATATTTTTACTCGTGCTGTCGTTATACTCCATCAGGTATATCATACTGTCGGCATGGTTGGTAACCGATTTCAGTTGCCCATTGCTATACCATTCCTGCCATTTTCCGTTCTCTTTATCCTTACCAAAATCACCTTCCGTTTGTTTTTTGCCATTGGTATAGTATGATGTGTAATGCCCTTCCTTCTTATCTTTTACAAACATGCCCTGGTTCTGTATGGCACCATTATCGAAATAATATATCCAGTTGCCGTCTTTCAGATCATTCTTATATGGTGTTATGCTGTTCACCTTTCCGTTCTCAAACCAGGTTTGCCATTTGCCATTCTTCAACCCATTAGTGTATGTATTTATTTCTGCCGTATCTCCATTCGCAAAAAAGAAAACAAACACGCCATCGGGCTGCCCTTTTTTATATTTCTTAATGGCCTTCAGTTTTCCGTTATCGTAAAAATTGTTCCACACACTATCCTGGTAACCCATTTTAAAAAAACCTTGTTCAGCCACCTTGCCATCTTTAAACCATATTTTAAAAGGGCCCTGCTGCATGCCGTTTTTAAAATTAGCCTCACTCTTTTTAATGCCTTTGGCACTATCCCAATACGTAATTACGGGCTGCGCCTTTAAGGCAACTATGGAACAGATAAATAAGGCTATAGCTACTATTTTTCGCATAAAAATTTTATTGAAAGCAAAAATAGCAAATGAAAAAGCGCATTCAGTGGCAATGGGGAGAAAGTAATTCACAGGTTTTAAGAGTTATTTAAACCCCAAATTCGTTAGCTAAAGCAAAGAATATTAGTATATTAGTCGCCTAATATTCGCTTAATCACACATTGCGTATGAGAATAAACTACCTCAAGTCCATTGTTTGCGTATCAGCAGTAGCCTCCATGGCATTGCTTTCATGCCATGGCAATAACAGCAATTCTGCTAACGGCCAAAATGGTGCCGATACCCTAACCAAAGCTACCGCAAAGGTTGCCGATGCTGACCAGGATTCAGAAACTTATTTGCTTCCTTCGCCATTGCAAATTGCATCAATATTCAAAAATTCAGGCTTAACATATCTGCCGGGTGTAACTGCTCCTTTTAAAGATGCTGCTGCATTCAGTTCGCAGTTCGACAGAGCTCTGAATATGGGTGTATATAGCGCCGACCTTTCCTATTGCATATTAAACAAACAAACCGACGATGCAGTTAAATACCTGAACATTGTAAAGGGGCTTTCGGATAAGCTTGGTTTTGGCAGTGTTTTTGAATCGAACGCGTTTTTGAAAAGGTTCCAGAGCAATATGAACAGCACCGATTCATTGGCATCGTTAATTGCTGAACTGCAAATGGAAACCGATACATACCTTGAAAATAACAAAGAAAAATACATTGGTGTTATTGCCTTTGCCGGTGCATGGGTAGAAAGTATGAATACGGGTAATGCCGTTTACGAAAAACAAAAATCGGCCGGTGTAAGCTCACGCATATCTGAACAAATGAACATATTGGAAGGGTTGGTAAAATTGTTGAACAAATACCAGGCATCGGATAAGAACATTGCCGGACTCATGGCTCAGCTTAAAGATATTAAAACCACTTACAGCGGATTTGATGAAGTAAAAAGCTATAACCCCGATAGCGAGCAGCCAATATCGTTAACCCCTGAACATGTAACCGAGCTTGGCAAGGCAATTCAAACCCTAAGAAGCAAATTTATAGCATCCTAAAATCAGGTAAAACTTATCGGCATGAAAAAGCATAATTTATTCGTGTTTCTGTTTGTTGCTATGCTGGCATCGTCTGCCATGGCACAGTCGTATGAATACTGCGATACCAAAACATTAAAAGACAGCTGTAAAGACTATTTGAACAAACCGTACAAATACGATGCAGCTAACATTATATTGGTTACCCTAGGCAGAAAGCCGCAAATGAAAGAAGTTGAACTTCCTATGTTCATGGGCGAAACCTACAGACTGATCTTTAATACCTACGCATTGCCACCGGGTGTTGAAATTCATGTGTATAATAAGGATGCTGACCACGATAACCGTAAGGAGCTTTTCAGTTGCAACAGTTCTGATGCCAGCAAAAAAATGTTCATGTGGGATACCGATCATTTCCACAGCAAATTATATGTTGATTATGTAATTCCAGCTAACCACGATAATCCACCTGCCGGAACAGATGCCCCTCTTATACAGGGTTGCGGAGTATTGGTAATTGGGTTTAAATAAATATACATGCTGAAAAAACTATTACTCGCTTACATTCTCATTGGCCTTCCCTTAATGGATGTATGCGGTCTGCACGCACAAGATTGCAACCCTAAAAAGATTGCCCGTAAATACAAGGATAACCTTGGTGATTACAAGTACGATAGTTATGCCTATAACGAAGTTCAGTTTACCGATAAGCCGCAAACCATTGAAGTAATCTTTTCAGCCTATTCAGGTTCTATTTACAAACTTGTTTTTGGCACATCACTGTTTGATGAGAATGTGAAGGTTAACATTTACGATAAAAGCGCAAGGGTAAAGAACCGTAAAAAACTATACGATAATAACAGCGGTATTGACAATATGTTCTGGGAAATACTTATAGACAAACCAGGTACCTATTATATTGACTATGATATTCCGGCTAAAGACAAAAGCGCTTCGTCCGACGGCTGTATGGTTATTCTTATTGGTTTTAAGAATTCGCCTCCGCCAACAGGTAAAAAATAATAGAAAACACTATTCGTCTTTTGTGTTGGGGCAAATGCTAAATTTGCTATCTATCTGAAATACTTATTTTATGGCAACAGACAATTTCCAGGCACCCGATTATTTTTTGGTTGACGAACTTTTTACTGAAGAACATCGCCTGATACGCGATACAGCCCGTGCGTTTATAAAAAAGGAATTATCGCCCATTATTGAAGATGCTTGCCAGAAGTGCATATTCCCTAAGCAGATAGTTAAAGGGCTTGCCAGCATAGGCGCCTTTGGCCCAACCATACCAACACAATATGGTGGTGCAGGGCTCGATTATATTTCCTACGGATTGATAATGCAGGAAATTGAAAGAGGTGATTCAGGCATACGTTCTATGGCATCGGTACAGGGTTCACTGGTTATGTACCCTATTTATGCATTCGGCAGCGAAGAACAAAAAAAGAAATTCCTTCCGCCTATGGCAGCAGGAGAGAAAATAGGTTGTTTCGGGCTTACTGAGCCTGACCATGGCTCGAACCCATCGGGAATGATAACCCACTTTAAAGATAAAGGTGACCACTATCTACTGAATGGGGCCAAAATGTGGATATCGAACTCACCTATTGCTGATCTTGCCGTTGTCTGGGCAAAAGATGAAGGCGGCATTATACGTGGCCTTATTGTAGAAAGAGGCATGGAAGGTTTTACAACACCGGAAACACATAATAAGTGGTCGCTGCGTGCAAGTGCAACCGGCGAACTTGTTTTTGATAATGTTAAGGTGCCAAAGGCAAATATATTACCAGGCGTTCAAGGTCTGAAAGGGCCTCTGTCGTGCCTGAACATGGCCAGATATGGTATATCATGGGGTGTTGTGGGTGCAGCAATGGATTGCTACGATTCAGCATTACGCTATTCAAAAGAACGCGTACAGTTTGGCAGGCCAATTGGCGGTTTTCAACTTACTCAGAAAAAGCTTGCTGAAATGATTACTGAAATTACAAAAGCACAATTACTTTGCTGGAGACTTGGTACACTAATGAATGAAAAACGCGCTACCCCTGCACAAATATCAATGGCTAAGCGTAATAATGTTGATATGGCACTTAAAATTGCACGCGAAGCAAGGCAAATTCATGGTGGTATGGGCATTACAGGCGAATACCCTATTATGCGCCATATGATGAACCTGGAATCGGTTATTACATACGAAGGTACACACGATATACATTTACTGATAACCGGGCAGGATATTACAGGACTTGCTGCATTTAGCTGATATTTACAATAAAGTATTTTAACTTAAACATCGTCTTTAATACTTACACTGTTACAAATAACAGCTTGTAATGTAACCTGCAAACCTAAACCATGAATACAACCGGCATGCATAGCGACGATGAAGACAGGTACATACCCGGCACCTGCAATATTGGCAAAGAGGAAGTAGCCAAGCGCAGAAAGGGTATGATGTTTGCAGGAGCTCTGGTACTAATTATTATTTCTTCCATGTTGCTGTTTCATGCCGACAAAATATGGCGCTTTTTTGTTTTCTTTCCATCGGTTTCATTTGCCATTGGTGTTCAGCAGGTATATTTTAAGTTCTGCATGGGCTTTGGCATGAAGGGTATTTTTAATTTTAAAGATCTTGGTGAATCTGTATCGGTTGAAGAAGCCGAAATGAGGAGACTAGATAAAGCCAAGGCAACAAAAATGCTCGTTATAGGTTTGTTATCAGGCCTTGTTATTACCATTCTGTTTTATTTAATGCCTTGAAGAAGAACATAAAAATATTTTTGCAACGTTTGTTCCTGTTTGCGGCAGTGGGAATAGCCTTTGCTGCAGTGCCACGTGTGCATAATACAGTAACTGATTCACGAGTTGATTCGCGCAGTATTATTACGGGTATGAACAAGAGCATTGCTGCTATAAAAACACTTACCTATTTAATGGTGTATACCGAGCGTTTGGAAGAAGGCGCAATGCATTCAGACAGTTCGAGCGTAAAATTTCAACGGTCTCCACATAAGGTATTCATGAAAATGTCGGACGGAGCTGAAGTTCTCTGGTGCGCCGATGCAAACAATGGCAATGCATGGGTACATCCCAATTCATTCCCTTTTGTTACCCTCGAGCTTGATCCCGATGGAGCCATTATGCGAAAGAACCAACACCATGGCGTTGAACATGCAGGGTATGACTATTTCGGTAATGTTTTGCAACAGGCTGCTGAAAAATACAGCAAAGATTTCGATTCGCATTTTTTATACCTGGGCGAAATTACATATCGCGGTATCCGTTGCTATAATATTGAAGTTATTGATCCTGCATTTAAATATGTGCCCTATACAGTGCAAAAGGGTGAGAACATAATGTCGATAGCTAAGAAACTTGGCTTGAATGAATACATGATAATGATACACAATCAACTAAGCACATATAATGAAGTTAACAAAGGACAAACAATAATGGTACCTTGTGAATATGCTAAAATGATAACCCTATACATATCTAAATCGAGCATGTTGCCAATTCTGCTGCGTGTGGATGATGATATGGGTTTATTTGAGCAATATGTGTTCTGGAATGTGAAAGTAAATCCGGCCATAGCTGCCGATGAATTCTCAAAGGATAATAAAGCTTACCATTTTTAACGTATCTTAGTAGTACATTAAAGAGTATGGAAAAGATCCTCAATTATGTTGACGGCCAGTTAGTGGCTCCGGCTAAAGGCAAGTACCTCGATAACTATGATCCCTCTACAGGTAAGGTATATTCCGCCATTCCTGATTCGGATGAAGAAGATGTAAAGAAAGCAGTTGAGGCTGCTGAAAAAGCATTCCCTGCATGGTCAACAATGAAAAAAGAAGAGCGTGCGGATTGGATGCTCAAACTGGCTGACCTTCTTGAAAAAAGACTTGAAGATTTTGCAAAAGCTGAAACCATTGATAATGGAAAACCATTGTGGTTATCGAAATCTGTTGATATACCCAGGGCTGTAAGTAACTTAAAATTCTTCGCTACGGCTTCATTGCATTTTGCATCAGAATCGCATAATATGGATGGCCACGCCATTAATTATACATTGCGCGACCCCATAGGAATTGCAGGCTGCATATCGCCCTGGAATTTGCCTTTGTATTTATTCACCTGGAAAATAGCGCCTGCACTGGCTGCCGGTAATTGTGTGGTTTCAAAACCATCTGAAATTACCCCTATGACAGCGTTCATGCTCTCACAACTTTGTGCTGAAATAGGATTCCCTAAGGGAGTTTTTAATATTGTTCATGGCTTGGGGCCAAAGGTTGGTAATGCCATTGTTTCGCACCCGAACATTAAAGCAATATCATTTACAGGTGGCACTAAAACCGGCGCTGAAATTGCAAGAGTAGCAGCACCTATGTTCAAGAAACTTTCACTTGAATTAGGTGGTAAGAATCCTGTTATGGTTTTTGCTGATTGCGATTGGGATAAAATGATGAAGACTACTGTTAATTCATCTTTCACCAATCAGGGCGAGATATGCTTGTGTGGTTCGCGCATAATGGTTGAAAAAAGCGTGTACGGAAAATTCAAAAAAGAATTTACGGAAAAAGTAAAAGCGCTTAAAGTTGGCGACCCGATGAATGACAGTAACAGGCTGGGTGCTATTGTTTCAAAGCCGCATTATGATAAAATACTCTCATATATTGACCTTGCAAAACAGGAAGGTGGCAACATACTTTGTGGTGGAAATTCACTAAAATTACAAGGCGAACAAAAAGATGGCTGGTATATTGAACCTACCGTAATTGAAGGCCTGCCATACAACTGCCGTACCAATATGGAAGAAATATTCGGCCCTGTTGTTACCATTATGCCATTTGAAACAGAGGAAGAAGCATTGAAATATGCTAATGCCACTGAATACGGGCTTACCTCTATGCTATGGACCGAAAACCTTACTCGTGCACATACATTAGCTGCTAAGCTACGTTCCGGCATAGTATGGATAAACTGCTGGTTGCTCCGCGATCTGCGAACACCATTTGGTGGCAGTAAGAACTCGGGTGTTGGACGTGAAGGTGGATGGGAAGCATTGCGCTTTTTTACCGAACCTAAGAATGTTTGCATAAAGCTATAAATACGCCAATGAAAAATCCACTATGGGCAATTCTATTAATCATAGCGATTTCTCTTATGGGTATTGGTTGGAGTATAAAACAAAATGATAATAATTCACTACATAATTCCAAATATAAAGTAACACTTGTCACAAGTTTATCTTCTCCTTACTCTGATTATGCCCCAAGGTTTATTGATAATACCTATCAATCATTAATCTTTACCTCATCACAAGGTTCAAATGGTCAATGGTCGAATATATTTTATACGCAGATCATCGATGGAAAGTGGGAGAAGCCAATTGCATTAATTAATTCATCTGGTATGGGTAACGATGGAATTGCTGCTATTGATCTTAAAAGAAATGTAGTTTTCATTACACATTGTCCTGTGGTAAAGGATCAAACAGCATATTGTCAAATAAATTATTCATTCCTGCACGGTGACATGGTTGGTGAATTGTTGCCATTGAATCTGGGAATTAATATTGACGGCGCAGGCACTGGACATCCCTATTTCTCAAATGAGCTTGATGTATTGTTTTTTGTGTCAAATATGGCAGGAGGATATGGTAAAGAAGATATTTGGTTCACAAAATATGACCGAGCAACTGATACTTGGGGAAAACCACAAAATGCTGGTTCAGAAATTAATACAAAAGAAAACGAACTTTATCCATCGACTTCAGTAGATGGAACTTTGTACTTTAGTTCTGACGGACACCCTGGCTATGGAAAATGGGACATTTTTAAGGCTCAGAAGCACAATGACCTATCATGGGGAAATGTTGAAAATATGGGTAAGCCCATTAATTCAGAGGAAGATGATTTTGCAATAGTTTTTAAAGGTAGTTCACAATCCGGTTTCTTTTCTTCCAATAGAAAAGGGGGTATTGGTAGTGATGATATATATGAGTTCTCTCTTGTTGACTCAACCTTGGCTGAGAATATTGATTTTGCAACAAAATCTAATACTGCTTCTGATTCTTCTTCACTTAAGGCTTTAAGTGAAGTACTGAATAAACCTGCCTGTAGCATCACAACAGATTCTTTGAAAATCTTTGGTTCAAAAGTTTATCCTAACCCTAGCCATGGAGAATTTACTCTTGAGTTTAACTCTAATGAAAATATACATTTAACCACTAGGGTATTTAGTAACCTTGGGAAGCTCATTTTAAATGAACCGATTGAAGTAACCCAGGGAAATTTTAAAAGACTTTATAATATAAATACTGTTGGTACTGGCATTTACTATATTCAGGTACTTCACAATTGTGTCATAATAGAAACCCAGAAAGTAATTGTTAATTAGGAATAAAATAAATACCATTCGATGAAGCAATCACATTTAGTAACTACTTTATTATTTTCCTTATTATTATTATTTTCTTTTAGTCAGGGTCAGGATAGTATACATTTTTATAAAGTAAATCGCGATTCCGTTAAGGCTGCTATATCCGATCCTACAAAGCCAACCTATTATTCCAAACTGCTAAAGCGCCTGAATGAATTTGATACAACGCTAACTCTCACTGATTATCGCTTATTGTATTATGGCTATGTATTTGATAATGGTTATTCTGCTTATGGAAGTACAGAAAAGGGAAAAATATACAAACTACTTGATGATAAAAAATATATGGCTGCATTGAATCTTTCTGATTCTGTTCTTAAAAGCATGCCTGTTTCTTTATCAGCCAATCTTGTAAAACTGGTAGTGCTTTATACCATGAGCCCCGATGAAAGAAGTGAATACAATAAATGGAAATGGCGTTACCACTGCTTGCGCGATGCAGTATTATCAACCGGAGACGGACTCACCTGTGAAACAGCTTTCAAAACCATTTTCGTCCCCGATGAATATGACCTGATACGCTATTTCGAAATTGAGGAAACAACCCAATACCTTGTTGGCGATTGTGATATGTTCGACATTAAATCAGCTAAGTATTTTGATGCCAAAAACATTTACTTCGATACTTCTGAAACGCTAAAACAGCTCGACGATATGTTTAAGAAAAAGGATAAATAACCCTTTTTTTTCAGTAATGCATTTGAATTTGTAACCAAAATCCTTGCAGGTATCCGGTTTTTTTCATATTCTTGTATTCAATGATTAAGAAACCCTCCATTCGTTAGAATATTTGAAAAAGACTTACCCCTACTCTATTAACATTGTAATTGCTTCTATATCAGTAATTATTAGTGTTACCTATATTGGGCTCACGGTTCTTCCGTTTATAGATCATTTGAAATGTGCATCGTGTGGAGATGTTACCCTTGCATATCTCGTTCACTATTGGTACAGGTGGTGTCTTTATGGCATTTTATTGCTGGCCGCATTCAGGTTATATTCAAAACTGCTCGGTGCAAGAAGGCTGTATTACATTTTCTTTTCGGGAGCAATTATAACAGCCATAATGGATATTATAAACGGGTTCAAAGATATGGACGCTTATGATATTTCCCTTGACTTTGTAATCCCTATATGTGCCTCCCTAATAGGGTTCCTTTACTTTACCAGAATTTATAAGGCTACCATTCGTTACAGGTAGAGTTATTTTACAATTTTATTTTAGGCTCTACAAACTCAATGAGTTTTTTCAGGCAATCCTCGTAAGAATGATTGTGCGTGTCTATTTCCAGCTCGGGAGAGATTGGAGCATCGAACGGAGCCGAAATGCCTGTAAAATCCTTTATTTCGCCTTTGCGGGCTTTTGCATATAAGCCTTTGGTGTCTCTCTTTTCACATTCCTCCAATGGTGTATTTACATACACACAATTAAAATCTTTTTCACCAATTATATTCCTTGCAAGCCGCCGTAATTCTTCCGATGGGCTGACAAAAGAATTAATGGTTATTACTCCCCCGTTTACAAATAGCTTAGCTATTTCAGCTATGCGCCTGATATTTTCTGTGCGGTCTTTTTCTGAAAAACCTAGATCTTTATTAATACCCGAGCGAATATTATCACCATCCAGTAAATAGGTCAAATGGCCTTTATCGTTAAGGTAGTTTTCAAGCCCTATAGCAAGTGTTGTTTTACCTGAGCCTGAAAGGCCTGTCATCCAAATAACAATTCCGCGTTGCTTAAGAAGCGCTTCCTTTTTACCTCTGTCCAGTACTTTATCGAATATGGGGAAAATATTATTTCCGGGCATTCGCTAATTAGTTGTTGCGGGCCATGTATTGTTACTGCGGTCAGCATCGGGCATTACCTTATCAGGGTCAATAGTTACCGAAGTAATGGTGCTGGTAGAATTGTAGTGGAATTTCCATACACCTAATGCCTGCCATATTTCAGCTGGCAAGGTTACTCTACCCGTATGTCCGTTTGATTCTTTCACTTCAATAATTACAGGCATTACCATTTGTTTATTATTCTTAATGGTGATCTCTGCTCCCTTGGTTCCATTTACAGTATCACCGGCAGAATATTTAACGTCACTGACCGATTGGTCCAACTGCCAGCTCTTGTATATCCATTCTTTCCAGAACCAGTTCAGGTCTTCACCTGTGCCTTCATTCATGCTACGGAAAAAATCTTTTGGCGTAGGGTGTTTAAAAGCCCAACGGTTAATATAACTACGGAATGCATAATCAAAACGGTCGTGCCCTACCACATATTCCCTTAGCAAATACAATGCTTCACCAGGCTTGAAGTAACATAGCATACCAATATCCCGTTGTGGCATGCAATCTTCATATGTCATTACTACATTGCTGTCGCGCTTGCTAAAACCAATTAACTGATCAGGGGTTTGTGGCTTATTGTATTCACCTTTATTAAAATTCTGGCCTGAATATATATTTATAAAAGTGTTAAAGCCTTCATCCATCCATGCATATTTACGTTCGTTAGAACCCACAAGCATTGGGAACCAGTTATGGCCAAACTCATGTGTGGTAACAAAAAACAGTTGCGACATTTTCGATTTCCAGCCGCAAAATACGATACCCGGATATTCCATACCGTGCACATTTCCGGCAACGTTTGATGCACAAGGCCAAGGGAACACATAATATGTTTTTGAATAAAACTCAATCGAAGCCTTTACATACTCGGTTGATCTGCCCCAGCTTGAATCGTCTTTACACTCAATTGGGTAAAAAGACATTGACATACATTTTTTGCCTGTAGGCAGGTTAATGCGGGCAGCATCCCATATAAATGCTGTTGAACAGGCCCATGAAGCATCGCGCGTATTACTTATTTTATAATGCCATGTTGAATTGCCACTCGATTTCAAGTGAGTAGATGGTTTACCAATTTCATCAACACCTACTATTGCAACCTTTGCATCACTTGCTTTGGCTTTATTAAGCCTGTCTATTTCAGTTGGCGTAAGCACCTCAGTCGGGTTTTGCAATTCACCTGAACCTGCTACTATCATATTTGAAGGAACAGTAACAGAGAAATCAATATCGCCATATTCAAGGTAAAATTCAGCAGCGCCTAAATAAGGTTCAATGTTCCAGCCTTCTACTTCATCATACACACACATGCGCGGGTACCATTGTGCGATCTCATATATTCTGCCTTTTTGTGTTTCGGTCATTCCCATTCTGTCGGAACCATCAGGTGGTATTTTAAAACTATATGCGATCTTTATGGTAATCTTATCTCCCTTCGCTTTCATAGGGGTTTTAAGTCTTATCTGCATGCGGGTATCGGTAATTACGTAATCCGTAACAGTAGTAGTTTCAGGTCCCTTGGCGCCATTCTTTACTATGCTTACTGAGGTTATACTGTCTCCGCCTGAAAATTCAACATTACCAAAACGGCCACCACCGATAGGTGTTTTAAAATGTCCGCGTGAAGAGGTTGAAAAAAGATTCTGATCAAGTTGCAGCCACAGGTAATTCAACTCATCAGGGCTGTTGTTAGTATAGGTTATTTCTACTGTACCCGTTATAGATTTTGCATTTGTATCCAGGGTGGCTGCTATCTTATAATCAGCCCTGTTCTGCCAATACATTGGCCCAGGAGCGCCGCTTCCACTACGATATGGTTCGCCGGGCTCATACATAAAAGTAGGGTCGAATGTTTCATGCGGTATATAGCCAGGCGTTTGTGTTTTATCTACAAAGTTCCCGAATGAGCCTCTTGCTCTGCGCACCTTGCCTTTAGAGGTATCTAATGTGCCGCTCACATCGCTTTTAACCTTCTGGGTATCTTTCTTGTTTGCCTGTGCGGTAGCTAATTGGCTACTTATTACCAATGATATAATCGTAATTGCCGATGCTATTTTCATAAAAGGGAATAATATAAGGAGCGACGAAAATAGGAAAAATCCTTTTCAGGCGGTATGCATTATAGCCTTTTGTACCGTAAACTGCTACCCGGTTTTATTGAAAATGCAACATATTCCCACTTAAAAATAAGTGCTATTATACTCAATTTCAGCCATATAGCTCACTTGAAAATACTACTGCTCGCCACCACCCATATCAGGTCCGGTATCAACAGCGTTGTTCTTCCTTTTAAAGAGTGTAAAATCGGTTTGTCCGAATTTATAGCTGAATGTAAACTGGTAGAAACGAGGGTCTCTGCGACGTGAGGTTGTTTCATAATATAATGGAACGCCAACCGGGTTATCGGCCAAGACATTGGTTCCTGAAACAGATGTTGCAAATACATCCTTTACATTGAAGGTAAGAGATAGTTTACCATTCTTAAAGAAATCCTTCTTAACAGCCACATCCATGTAATAGTTCGGGTCTATATAACCGTTTGCAGAAGGGGTTATTCCGCCGCCCATGCCACCGCCAAATCCGCCGCCGCCCCAGCGTCCACCGCCGCCACCGCCTGGCGCCACTTCTGCCTTCGACATGTAATTGCCATTTAACTGCAAGCTAAAGCCTTTAGGGAATTTGTATGAAAGATTAAGTTTTGCAAAATAGCTCAGGAATTTTTTAGCGGTATCAGCAATATTAAGATTAGTAGCATTAATGCCCGATTCAAAAAGATTGATATTGCCTGTTATATCCAATGATCCGAATGAGTTCTGCGAAGTAAGTTCAAGCCCTTCTGAATATGCATAATTAGCATTTTCGTATGTACTTACATAATCTACCTGATGGAGCAACGGATCATTAACCGTATAATCTAATTGCGTTGCAATTTGATCATACGTTATTTTATAATAGGCCGATATCAGAATATTATTTCTCTTATCGAAGTTCTTTATCAGGTTTAATTCGAATGAATGTTGATATGCGGGCTTTAGGTTTGGATTACCTAATTGTATGTTTTCAGAATTAGAGTAATTATTCACTACCAGCTGGCTAAAATTCGGACGGGTAATATGTGTAGTATAACTTAATTGCAAGTCCGCATTATCTGTTAAATGGTATGTAGCAAATGCGCTAGGGAACAGATATAATAATGTTTGAGGGGCAAGTTTTAATGTAGTGTCCGATACAACCTGTCCGCTATAAAATGATTGTTCAAGCCTTACTGCTGCCTGTGTGCTTAACTTAGCTCCAAAATCGTGGCTATACGTAAAATACGCGGCATATATCTGTGAGTTAAATGTAGTAGTATTACTTTCATTAGGTATTTCAGTATTAAATAGTATAATAGTATTGACACTATTAACACCATTTATAGTAGCCATAACACCGCTTTCAATTTTCGACTTTGCTGTTACGGGATCAGTAAAGTCTACCTTGCCGACATAATATGAACTTGAACCATTGCTTTGTTGAACCTCCGGTAAGTTAAACATTACACCGTTTAAATTAGAAGTTATAATATCGTAATTACCTGTTCCTGTTGTGGTTCCTTCGTTAGAGGTAATGTTCGCCGTAATATTTTCTTCATCTTTCGGGAAAAGATGCTTAAATAATAATGAACCACCCACATTATTAAATACCCTGTTCGAGTTTGAATTTTCATACGTCCACGACATGGGAGAAGTACCGGCTACCGGATAAGTGCCCTTTGGGTTTAAGCTATCAGTAGTAGTATGCAATAGGTCAAGTGTATTAAAGTGTCCTGTTCCATATGTACCAGTAACTGTAAGTGTGTTACGGTTATCAATAAAATAATCGAACCCGCCACGGGCAAATGCAAAATAGCCGCTCATGGTATTTGTATCATGCTGCCAGGTATTGGTAGGTATTGTATCAGCGGCTCTTGAAGCAGGGGTAGCTTGATCAGCCAATTTTGTTTCACTACCATACATTTTATGTTCCATTGCCTTATAGAACACATTGGCAAAAAAGTTCATTTTATTCTGGCGCAGATTAATATCTCCGCCTGCGCTTAGTTTGCCATATTCATCAATTCCACCGCGGGCATCACCACTGTAACCCATGCTCCGGTTATGTTTCATTATAATATTTATAATACCGCCCGAACCGGCTGAAGCATCATATTTAGCAGAAGGATTTGTGATCACTTCTATCTTATCAATTTCGTCGGCAGGTATCTGGTCAATGGTTAATGTACTCGGCACACCATCCACATATATCTGCGGTGATGAGTTGCGCAGTGTTACGTTTCCATCTATATCCACATTCACGGCAGGAATTGTTTTCAATACATCTTCTGCTGTTCCACCTGCACTGGTAAGGCTTTTACCTACGTCAAAAATTCTCTTATCAAGTTTTATTTCTTCCTGTGGTGGATCTCCGCTTACGGTAACAGCTTTTAATTGCTGAGATGAAGAGCTCATTTTAATGTTACCCAGATCTTTATCTACAATATCAATAACACCTTCCAGGCCTGCAGTAGGATTACTCATATCGGCATTGCTTTGGGCAGCCTTCATTTTCTTTGCCGCTTTTGCCATTTTGCTGATATCAAAAGTTAGTGTACGCGTATACATATTATATCCTATAGAACTGATCTGCAAGGTATACTGCATTGGTGAGAACATTGGTCCCATTACAGGTAACTTTTCCAGGCTGAACTCACCATTATCAGTTGTAAGCTGGCCGGCAATAATTTTTACCTTCATGGTTTGTGAGGCCGAGTCCCACATAGGTGCAGTTAGTTGTACTGCCGCAAAAGGGATAGCGCTGCCGGTGGCACTGTCAACTACCTTACCATAAAAGTGGCCGGAGTTCATTTGGCTCTTCATGGCTCCTGATCCACCACCCATCATTTGAGCATGTATGGTAAATGATACCAGGAATAATGCGAGTACGTTTACTATTGAAAGCCTTTTCATAAATGCAGTTTTAGGGTCTGCAAATCTACAAAGAATCGTGATGCCCCGCACCTGAATGATTCTCCCAGAAATGGTTCATTCTTCTGGTCATATTTTGCATCAGATCGTCGTATTTTTTCTTTTGTTCAGGGGTGCATAACTGCCTGATTGTTATAGAATTTCTGAAGAATTCTTTTTGAGTAGCCACCCTTAACATACCCACCGAATCGGCATACATGAATGCATGTATACTATCTGGTGAATCTTGCGACATACACTTAAAGATATTTCTTTGCAGGCGATTTACTTCCATTTCATATTTGTGCATTTTGTCAGCGTGTTCGTGGAATATCTTCTCTGCCCTGGCACTTTGATTGGAATCGAAATTCAATTGCCTGGCAAGGAACATCCCTCCCTTATCATGCATTTCCATAGAATGAAAATCGCCGGCACGATGCATCTTATTATGCTGTTTCATTTTACTCATCCACCAGGTACCTACAAATGCAAGGTTCAGTACCAGCATTACTATAAGTATTGTATTTGTTAATCTCGTATTCATCCGATTCTGATTATAAATTGCCGTTACCTGTTTCCGCAATTGCAGTCTCTGAAGCTTCCGTGAAAACCTCCATAATTTCCACGGTAAGCTCCGAAACCTCGATGGAAGGACCCAAAACTGCCATGCTTCCCTCCACGAAAATTGTTATACACGTAATTCATACGGTGATGATGCCTTGAAATATGCACTCCTGCAAAAATTATAACATTGAATACTATAAGTACAATGAGTAATATGTTTGTAAGCTTAGGGTTGTTCATTTTGCATAGTTTTATTATTAAGCCATTCGTTACTTACATCGGTAACCTGGTAATCATTCACAAGATCGTCCATAGAAATTTTAACAGGTTCTGACTGCTGCAATGGGGTTTCAAGCACACGCGATATAGTATAAACATTAAGACCGACCAGAACAATTACTGCAGCAATTTTCAATACTGAGTACAATGAGAATCCCTGCTCATGTTTTTCAGTGTGTATACGCTGCATTGTCTTTTCTGTAAATAACAATGGAGTATCAACAGGCTTTACATTTTTTGCAGCCGCCAGAACGTTTTCAATTTCTTGTTCTATGTTATTATTCGTTTCCATTTATAAGCAATTTGACGATGTTATTTTCTAAAACTTGCGTAATCGTTGTAATATGTGTGAAGTTTTTTGCGCAGCGCCGCCCTTGCCCTGAACAATAGGGCCTCAACCGAAGATACACTTACGGCCATGGTTTCGGCTATTTCTTTATAATTCAATCCTTGCATTTCATATAGTAAAAAGGCGGTATGCTGGCTTTCGGGTAAGGTTTCCAGCGCAGCATATAATACCTTGGCATGTTCTTTATTTTCCAGTGCTATCCCTGGGTGCTGAAAGTTACTGGGTATCTCAATCGGTTCATCATCACGGTTAAACAGCGGTTGCATTATAGCGTGTCGTTTTTTTCGTTTGCTCCACTTTAAATGATCATAGCACAGATTAATTGCTATCCGAATCAACCATGTCTTTATCTGTGCATCTTCTCTGAATGAGTCTATACTGTTAAACGCTTTTACAAATGTCTCCTGAGAAAGGTCTTCTGCATCTTCTGTATTGGGTATAATACCCAGGCATACATTAAAAATATCCCTGCCAAATAAATTAACAAGGTGCCTGAAGGCATCTTCATTTTTCGCTTTAAGCGCTTGTATATCTATTTCTATAGGCATGGAGTAACCTTACCCTATTTGACGATTAAGTTTAGTAAAACCTTCATTATCAATTATACTATTTGTATATAGTATATGAAACACAAAAATTACTGTATATTCACCTTGAATATTAAACGCCACGATTAGTATGTCTTTTTTTAAAAGAATAGTTAGTTCAAAATTTGTAAAATGGCTAACCGCTATAGTTGTGTTCTTAGCTATATGTGGGTTTATATGTAATCACTGGGTGGTATCATCTACACAAAGCCAGTTATATGGCGATATAAATAGTTTGCCTTTTCGTAAAGTTGGTTTACTGCTGGGCACCAATAAATCGTGGCATGGGGGCGAAAACCCGTATTTTAAATATCGCATAACTGCAGCGGTTGATCTTTTTAAAGCCGGAAAAATAAAACACATAATCGTAAGCGGAGATAATCACTTAAGTTATTACGATGAAGCAAAGGACATGAAAGACTCATTAATAAAACAAGGGGTGCCCGATTCCTGCATTACCCTTGATTATGCAGGGTTTCGAACGCTCGATTCCATGGTGCGCTGCCTTGAAGTTTTCGGGCAGGACAGTGTTACCGTAATTTCACAAGCCTTTCACAATGAGCGTGCTATTTTTATTGCCAACTATTATAAAATGCACGCCATAGCATTTAATGCTCTTGACCCATCACCCGCATTTTCATTTCAAACCGATGTGCGGGAATATTTTGCCAAATCAAAAGCAGTACTCGATCTGTATGTGTTACATACAGCACCTCATTTCCTCGGGCAAAAAGAAAAGATTTAATTCTGCGTTATTGTAATACTATCTTCCTGAACTCACAACCCTGATCAGTAATTATACGTGCATAGTATAAGCCTTTGGCATACATGGTCATGTCAACTGAAAGAGTGTTGCCTGAACTATTTTCATCAAGTTTATAAAAAAGTATTTGCTTGCCCGTTTCATTATAAATAGCCATTGATTGGTAACCGTAGCCACCAAATGTAACTACGAAAGTTCCATTGCTCGGGTCAGGATATATATTCAAATTATTTTTACTTACCAGATTCCCTATTCCCGTACAAATACTTACTGAGATACTTTGCATTGCAGAATCGGTGCAGCCACTTCCGTTGGTGTATGTGTAGGTTATCGGGAAAGTACCTGATGCAACTGGGTTGAATTGCCCACCACTTACATCTGTTCCGCTATACGAGCCACCACCCGGGCTTCCGCCACTTAGTGTTACTGCCGTACCACCTGTACATAATGTTGTTGAGTTAGTCATATTCAGAGTGACATTAAGAACTGAGAAAGAAGGCACAGTTATATTTGCAGAAAGTGAAACACCTTTTGAATTTGTAACTGTACACGTAAATGTTCCCCCTGAAGTAACACTATCGATAGTTGATGTTGTTGCCCCATTTGACCAAATATATTTAAGTGTGCCAAAACCACCACCTGCAACCGTTGCAGTAAGCGTATAACCTGAGCAAGAAAGAACAGGAGTAAGAACAGGTGCACTCATTCCTTCATACAGATCATTGTACTCAGGGCTTGCACCATTTAAATAATTAAAACTGAACAGCGTATCAAAAGCACCTGACTTGCTCAATTTAAATACTGTTCCATTATTAAATGCTCCTCCACTATAGGTCATGCCATAAAAATTACTATCCGATGCTTGTATAAGGCTACCATAAGGAATTCCGCCATCGCCGTTGTTCTTGAAAGTATATATAGTGGTAAGATTACCTGACGTATCGCATTTAAATATGGTACCATAGCCAGTTGTTCCTCCACTATTTGTCATGCCATATAAGCTACCATCTAAGCCCTGAACAAGGCTGCCATAGGGCGAGCTTCCGTCGTTACCTGCAGTAAAATTATATATGACCGTATAATTTCCTGTTGTGTCACATTTAAATATAACTCCATGGCTACTATTACCTCCATTGTTTGTCATACCATATAATTTACCATCAGTACCCTGAATCAAACTTCCGAAAGGTTGTGCCCCATCGGTACCGGAAAATGCGTGAAGGATAGTAATGGAGCCTGATGTCGAAGATTTAAATATAGTTCCGTTGCCTGAATTACCTCCGTCTGAAGTCATACCATAAAGGCTTCCTGAGTTTGATTGTATAAGGTTGCCATAAGGAACTCCACCATCTGAACCGCCAGTGAAACTATATAGCGTAGCTAGAATACCTGAAGTTGAACATTTAAAAAGAGTGCCTTTCCCTGATGTTCCGCCTTGCGAGGTCATACCATATAAGTTGCTATCTTTCCCTTGAATAAGGCTACCGTAAGGGTTTCCACCATTTGCTGTTCCATCAAAACTGTAAAGCGCTTTCAACCCTCCCGAGTATGAGTAGTTGAAAATAATACCTGCTCCACTATCACCCGCCTGGTAATTCATTCCATAGTATGAACCATCAAATCCTTGTATAATATGCCCAAAAGGGCTGTTGCCATTAACGATTGGTGCACCCATGTCGAACAAATTTTTCTCTGACCCTGTAAGCGTGCAACTAAAAATATTTCCATTGCCATATTTTCCTCCGGCACTTGTCATACCATATAAGTTATTCTTCAACTGAACCAGGCTCGCATACGGATTAAGGCCATCGGTACTTCCTTTGAAAGAATATATTGTGGCTACACTTCCCAAGGTATCGCATCGGAATATGGTACCACTACCGGAATCACCTCCATTGTTAGTCATTCCATATAACTTACCGTCACTTGCCATAATCAGATCACCATATGGTTCGCCACCATCTGCTCCATCGGTAAATCCATACAGGGTATTAAAGTTTCCTAGAGTATCGCATTTAAAAATGGTACCATACCCAGATGCGCCTCCATTACTATTCATACCATAAAGTTTTCCATTAACCTGAATAAGGCTACCAAAAGGGCTTTGGCCATCTGCTCCGCCGGTAAAACTATATAGGGTAGTAAGCGTTCCTGAAGTTGTGCATTTGAAAATTGTACCTGCTCCACTGCTTCCACCCTGATATGTCATTCCATACAGATTGCCATTAATTGACTGGGATAAACTACCATACGGATTTCCGCCATCGGTAGTATTAGTAAAACTATACAGCGTAGTTAACAAACCTGTTATGCTGCATTTAAAAATAGTGCCTGCACCACTAACTCCACCCTGGTACGTCATTCCATACAGATTGCCGTCTTTACCCATAATAAGGCTGCCATAAGGGTTTCCACCATCTGAAGCGTCTGTAAAACTGTAAAGTGTAGTAACTATACCTGAAGTTGTACATTTGAAAATAGTTCCTGCTCCACCAACTCCACCCTGGTATGTCATTCCATATAGCAAACTATCAGGTGCCTGCATTAAACTCCCTTCAGGGCTTCCACCATCATTCAAGTCGCTAAAAACATGCAGTACAAAAACATTTCCCAGGGTATCGGTTCTGAAAATAGTTCCATACCCCGATCCGTTATCATAGTCGCTCATGCCATACAGATAACCATCAAAGGCATGAATAAGGTTATTATACATTGGCTGCGCCGGGTTCACGTGAAATTGATACAACACACTGTCATGTGCCTGTTGCACATTGTAATCAAAAAGCACACCTGCTGCAGGGTTACCACCTGATGGTGTCATGCCATACAAGTGACCAACCGTTTGACCCTTTACATGTGCAAAGTATAAAAACGAAAGAATAACTAATGAATATGTAACGTACCCTTTTTTCATTCCACTGTGTGCTACCAGTAATACTAAGTAATTGCTAAAACTTTACTCTACACGTAGCCGCAAATACTATTTATGATATACTTTTTGTGTAAATATACCGTATTTGGTTTCTACCCTAACGATATATACAGCCTCAATAGCCGGGAAAGGAACATTGATAGTTTCATTTTGAGTAGTGCGTGATGCTGCAGATATTTTCTGACCAAGCAAGTTATATACCTCTATTACAGCATCTTCACTTTGCAATAAATGAAAGCTAACATAAGCGCCCGCATTTGAAGGATATATCTCCACTCCGTCATTAGCCGTACTATTTACCGGGTTGCAACTTTCACCTGCGGTAAGTCGTGTAAACCGCAATAAAAAATTCTTACCTTCAGGTGCACTTGTACTGAAATTGTATGTAGAATTATCTTTAAAATTATTTAACGGTGCACCAGTAGCTGCATCTATAAGCATAATGCAATCATACGAAGTGATGTTGTCGATATTCTGGGCTGTGAGAGTGTAATCAGCTTTTACGCCTGCAACTGCGGTAAGCGGAACATCAATAGTATTATCTGAATCAGGTAATTTATTCAGCATTAAGTTCTCATTATCACTACTTACGGTAAATAACTTAGGCACTTCTTCAATATAGCTTTCAATAAAGGAAGCATCCTCAGAGGGGTTATAATTTTTTACATAGCCTTGTGCAAACGAAACTATTGTGGGGCATGAAAACTCATTTGAATCATCTGATAAAACAAATGTTGCTGTATTCAGATCATCTGAAGGATTTATAGGCCTGAGCAAATTGGCATCGATCATAGTTTTCTGCGATTCCTGGAAACTTATTGTTGCAGCAGAAGTGGTTTTTACACCAAAGCCTTGTTCCATAGGAATGCTGCCGCTTGAGAAAACATGCCATGTACCATCTTGCTCAAAAATATAATAACTGCTTTGCAAGGTTGGATTCGATGCAAGAAAAGTAACCCAATCTATTGGAGCCGCATATGGATTACCCAAAATATTGAACCCGTTCCCTTTACCTGATGTATATGTGCTTGCTATACTTACATTACCCATTGTGGGCCTTCCATGTGTATTAAAAGAGAATGGTGTTACCATTGCAGTCAGGCTTGTTCCTTCCCAAAGGTAAATTCCTTCACCCTGCCTTATTACATAATTAATACCTGGTGTAGTGTATACTGTTATATTATCATACGCATTTGTAACTTCATTGAATCTTTTTACAGAAACATATGAAGCCGCACCTCCATCGGGCCCACCAATACCACTCATAAAAAATTTCGGTGCTCTGTTATTTATATTCCAGTCTCCAATAGTTGTACTTAAAACCGGAGAAGAAATAGAAGCATAATTTGCTTTCGTACGGGTATTCTCATATCGCTGAACTGTAAATGTAGCCGTAACAGATGCTTGTGATACACCTGCACCAACCGGTGCTATAATTCCGTCGCCGGCAGCGTTTGATATCAATGTCATTGTATCGATACCACCAATGGTACCTGAGGTAAGTGTAAGCACTTTTGTAAAACTTGTATTTTGCAAGAGATTAATTCCTAAGCCGTTTATGGTGATATTATAAAATGAAGTCGGCATCGAACCACTTAGTGTTTGTACCGATGCTCCATTGAAAGTTACTGTACTGTTGCCTGCAGTAAAAACTCCACTATTTGACCAATTACCGGCAATGTTGTAAGCGCCATTTCCAATAACATTTCCGGTATTTATATAATTAGCTGTGAGTGTTATTGTACCGGCATTTGAAATTGTACCTGATGTATTAGTTAAATTACCTCCGGTAACTCCGGTATTTCCGGTAATAGTAATAATTGCCCCATTATTATTCATTACCTGGGCAAAGCTGTTCGATACCGATAGAACAAATACAATGGTCCAGACTGAAACTGCCTTTACAAATCTATTGCACATATGGTAATTGTTCTTGTCCATTTCTCTTTACGTTGGTACCAATTATTTATAATTCTACAATGGAAACGCTAACATTTGAAAGTGATGCTGTTCCTCCTGTAAGGGCTATTAAAGACAGGTCAACCCAATATGTTGTTCCTGTAGTTAGCCCTGTAATAATAACATTGGTAGATATAGGGTAAAAATTACCGGCAGTTTTCACATCTCCGTATTCAATAGTACCGCCTACTGCAGTTCCTGTTACAGCAACACCGTTTGATGGGGCAGTACCGGTACCATAATACACTTGTATTCTGCCACCATCATTAAGCGTACTATTTGCTATCTGGGCCGAAATAACGACCAATATTTTTCCACTTGAACCTGGTGTTATTGTAGCACCCAAGCCCTGCATTAATGCAGCAGTTTTGTTTACCCCGGTTGGTGATGCTACGTTTGTTTGTGATGCATTAGGGCCTGCTGAAATAAAATTTGTTCCGTCTGATATCATATAGTTTCCTTTGGTACCTGCCGTTGCAGGGTACGTTGCGGTACTCCAGGTTGGCGCACCGCTTGCGCCACTCTGCAACACCTTATTAGCTGTTGCAGTACCTGCAAGTATTGCACCCGCTGTTGCAGTAGAGTAGAATATTCCCCCGTTGCTTGCTGTTAGATTTGCATTAGTGCCTCCATTAGCTAAAGGCAATATACCCGTAACATCAGTTGTTAAACTTATTGCCGACCATGATGGATTACCTGCTGCATTACCATGCAACACAGTTGTTGTAGTTCCCTGGTTTGAAAATAATGCAGAAGCTAAAGTTGGTGCAAAATATGTTGGCGCTGCAGTTGCTGCAGTGTTATTACCCAGTATAGTATACTTTGCTGCAGTGCTCAATGTAAATGATAAAGCAGGTGTTGTTGTTGAAGTAGCAACTGCTGTTGTAAATAAAGGAGATAATGTACCTGCGCTAAAAGACGTTACAGAACCTGAACCCGTTGCTCCTGTAGCACCAGTAGGGCCGGTTGCTCCCACTGCACCATTGGTTCCATTTGTACCTGCTGTGCCTGTTGCTCCTGTAGGACCGGTTGCTCCTACTGCACCATTGGTTCCATTAGTGCCAGCTGTGCCAGTGGCACCGGTAGGACCTGTTGCTCCTGCTGCACCATTGGTTCCGTTAGTTCCTGCTGTACCGGTCGCTCCTGTAGGGCCTGTTACTCCTGCTGCGCCATTTGTTCCGTTTGTGCCAGCTGTGCCGGTTGCTCCTGTAGGGCCGGTTGCTCCCGCTGCACCATTGGTTCCATTAGTGCCAGCTGTGCCGGTTGCTCCTGTAGGACCTGTTACTCCTGCTGCACCATTGGTTCCGTTTGTACCATTAGTACCTGCTGTACCGGTAGCTCCTGTAGGGCCGGTTGCTCCTACTGCACCATTGGTTCCATTAGTGCCAGCTGTGCCGGTTGCTCCTGTAGGACCTGTTACTCCTGCTGCACCATTGGTTCCGTTTGTACCATTAGTACCTGCTGTACCCGTAGCTCCTGTAGGGCCGGTTGCTCCTACTGCACCATTGGTTCCATTAGTGCCAGCTGTGCCGGTTGCTCCTGTAGGACCTGTTACTCCTGCTGCACCATTGGTTCCGTTTGTACCATTAGTACCTGCTGTGCCAGTTGCTCCTGTAGGGCCAGTTGCTCCTGCTGCACCGTTGGTTCCGTTTGTACCTGCTGTGCCGGTTGCTCCTGTTGGTCCGGTAGCACCCGTTGCACCATTGCTTCCGTTTGTGCCAGCAATACCAGTAGCACCCGTAGGGCCTGTAGACCCTACTGCACCATTTGTACCATTAGTGCCTGCTGTACCGGTCGCTCCTGTTGCGCCGGTTGCACCATTGGTTCCATTCGTACCATTTGTTCCTGCTATGCCAGTGGCACCTGTAGGGCCTGTTGGGCCAAAAGCAACACGACATAAAGATTGCCATGAACTGGCAGTTGAATTGTAAAAACAAAAACATGCAGAATCGGTATTATATATGATAAGACTTGCCGCCGGGCTTGTAATTGAATTCATTTGAGCAGTGTTCAAGCGAGGAATCAATAGGCCCTGGCTTGTTGAGCGTAGTTCAAGAATTGATGAAGCGTCCGGCGTAATAGATGTACTACCGATACCTACTCCCTGCCCAATTAATCGGCTTCCTATAAAAATGAATTGTAAAATGAAAAGGATCTTTTTCGTTTTACTTATATATGTGTGCTTCATCATCTAGTATATTATCGCTTCCGGTTAAATTTCAGTTTAATTTCTAGGTAATATTACGTAGTGTTTAAGGAGTTGGTTATCGCTAACCGACGAATGGTAACTTTCACTCGACGATTGGTAAAAAGTTTTCATTTCATACTTTTTTGTTTACGCACAAATCTCCTAAATACCGCATCAATAGAGATTAATGTAGATTAATATTTTACAAAGTAGCGGCAGATACATTTACCGGTAATATAAACTATAGGTTTCCTGAGACTAAGTACTTATACGTACTAATTTGACCGTTTGTTTCTCAGGAAATGCTAACTATTTCACTTTCATCAACTTGTATTTTTAGGACCCATAATCAGCTAGAACTATCATACTCATTATCACACATTTCACTAAATTCATATTGGCTTATTTATTAATTTCGTTCACATAAACTAATACCCATGGAAGAAACAGCACGAATCCGCATTGAAAGCATGTTTCAGGAAGCAGATCGCCTTTTGAATGAAAAAGCAATTGCTGAAGGAATGAATATGCTAAACTCAATTATTCAGGAAGCGCCGGAATTTGGCAAGGCGTATAACCACCTTGGCTGGATATATGAAACCCAATATAAGGACTACGTAAATGCCGAAAACAATTATAAAAAGGCATTGCAATATTCACCACAATACCCTGCCGTGTATTACAATTATGCAGCTGTGCTTTCGGTATTACAACGTTGGGATGATTTAATTGCATTGTTAAATAAAGGCCTTACCGTGCCGGGTATAAACAGAGGCACCCTGCATAACGAATTTGGAATTATGTACGAAACACAAGGGAAATTAAAGGAGGCCATTGATGCATACAAAAATTATGCATCTACTACTTTCAGTAATAAGAACCTCGACACGGCGAAGGAATCGATAGATCGCTGCAGGAAAAAAATAGAAATTCAGAATCTCTAGTTCTTTTATTCGCTAAGTATAATTTATTCTGAGGATTATACATCTTCATTTTAACTTCATCATCAGGTAGTACGTTTGTATCATAATAATCATAAACCCAAAACAAAATGAAACTGACAAACGTAATTGCTACCGGTGTAATCCTTATAGCAATAGCATTCTCTGCAAATGCACAAAATGGTGTTAAGAAAGCAGAAGACAAAAAAGCTAAAAATGTAGCTCAAAGAGACCGTGCTGAAAAGAACGGCCATCCTAAACAAGCTGTAAAGGATGAAAAGAAAGTACAAAAAGACAACAAAGACATTAAGAAAGACAAAGCCGAAAATAAGGCTGAAGGCAAATAGTCTTTATGTTTTTACAATAAAAGAGCCCTGCAGAAATGCGGGGCTTTTTTATTTATCTCCATCAAGGAAACTATTCTTGCAATATCATATTATAAAGGGTTTCGCCTATTCAACAAAGAAAAGTGATCGCACCAGGTTGGACCTTTATATTCATGGGCGTATATCCAATAAATTCTCCATCCATATCAATAGGTTGAGGCCTTGACATAGAATGAATTGTAATTTCCTCGGCTGTTTTATAAACGATTTGTGGGTGAATAACTTTCCTGCATTTTTTGAAAGTAACTGACAATTTCAGAAATTGTATCAAGGAAACTTCACCTAATATAACCATAGAAAATTTTCCATTATCAATCTCCGCATCAGGTGCAATGCCTATTCCACTTCCAAAGTACTTTCCATTGGCAATAACAAAGTTTTTCACTTTCCCTTCAAATATAAATCCATCGGCTATTGCTTTTACAGGCTGATTGCGATAAGATAAAAGCGTATGGAAAATGGCCACCAGGTAAGTAATGTTAGCTCCAAATGCTTTGGAATAATTGCCAATTTTTTGCACAACTATCCCTCCAATGCCCACATCAGCAATATTTATGAAGTATCTGCTACTATCCAGCCCGGTTTTATTTTTAAATTGAACAAGCCCCAGATCAATTTCTTTGGACAGATTCTCGTCAATCAATTTTTTCATTCCTGAAAAAGAATGCGGGCTATTAGTTGTTTTTATAAAATCGTTCCCGGTGCCGAAAGGAAGCACGCCCACTTTTATATTAAGCTCTTTATTCAAATTCCTGGCCTGCATAACTCCATTCACAACTTCATTTAAGGTTCCATCGCCACCCAGGCTAATTATATAATCAAAACCCTCTGATGCTGCTTTAAAAGAAAGTTCAATAGCATGGCCTGAATATTCAGATATGAAAAAGGAAGGTTTATAATTACCCTGAAAGGTCGATTCAAGCTTATGGATTATACCCTGCTTTTTCCTGATCTTACCATGAATGATAAAGGCGATTTTTTTCATTTACTGACTCTTACTGACAAACATATGAAATAAAAAAAATATCACTTTGAATAATATGTTTAACCAACCATTTCTCAGAACATATTTAATACATTTGATGAATAAAATTAAAAACACATGATAATAGCGCTTTGGATTGTGGAAGGCCTGCTCGGCTTTATTTTCGTAATGACGGGCAGCTTTAAATTTTTTCAACCTAAAGAAAAAATTATTGCAAGCGGTGGCACCTGGGCCGAGGATTTTGAACCCATAATAATTAAAATAATAGCCGCGGCAGAACTTATTAGTGGTATTTTAGTTATAGTACCGAGGTTATTAGGGCTTGGGCACTACCCTACTTTTATAGCTGCGGCCTGTATTGCCTTGATAATGACGGGTTCCATAAACATTCACATCAGGCGTAAAGAATACCAGCATGCAATTATAAATGTAGTGTTTTTGCTTATGGCTTTGTTTGTGACTTATGCCACCGGTATTTAGCATAACTTAGCATCCAATTAAACTATTATGAAGAAGAGTTTGGTTTTTGGTGTCTTAATGTTATTTGCTATAGCTGGAATTGCTCAGTCTAATAGCTGGAAGGTAGATACTGCCAAAGCGACAATAAAATTTGTAACCAGTGGCCCTTTCGGTGAAGTAGATGGGAGCCTTGGCGGCATAAAAGCAGTTATTGTATTTGATTCTAATAAGGCTGAATCAGGTTCAATGGTGGTCACTTTAGACCCTAATACAATATCAACAGGTGTTTCATTACGGAACACACACTTACGGGAGAAAGAGGAATTTTTCAATACAGCTAAATATCCCCTTATAACCTTTAAGTCTAAGCAAATTAAGAAAGCAGCATCGGGCTATACTGTTACAGGAGATTTAACTATTAAAACAATAACAAAACAGATAATAATACCTTTCACTTTCACCAGAACAAGCACGGGTGCTATTTTTAAAGGCCAGTTTACTATGGATTCTTATGATTATACTGTGAATGATTCAAGCAAAAAGGTCACAGTGTATATCGAAGTGTCTGTTATAAAGCAATAAATTGCCCTACACCGTTATGCTCTGACTTTGTTTGGCTATTAAAAAAACATTTTGGTAGAATAAAAGTGCGAACAAACTAAATATTAGCTTAGATTTAGCTTGATATTCCTTCTGCCCAAATGAAAGACACAGTTAAGCTTTTGCGATTCCCGTTTTCAATATTCTTATTACCTGTTTCTCTCTTTTCCTTTTTCTATATTCATCCCGCAATTAATCATCAATTTATTCTGGTTATAGCCATTTGGCACCTGCTGGTATTCCCATCCAGTAACGGATACAATAGTTATAATGACAGGGACGAAGGCCCGATTGGTGGATTGTCCTCGCCACCTAAACCAACAAAATTGCTCCTTCAACTATCAACCATTATGGATAGTGCAGCCATAGCCCTTTCATTATTGATTAATGTATATTTTACATTGTTCGTAGCTGGTTATATAATTGCTTCGCGCCTTTATAGTAACAGGAGCATCCGCCTTAAAAAATTCCCGGTTATTGGCTTTTTAGTTGTTTTTGTTTTCCAGGGTGCATGGATATTCTGCGCCAATATCTTTGCTCTGTCATCTACCAATTTATTTTCAAATCAATCTGTATTATTCTCAGCTATTGCGTCATCCTTTTTTATTGCTACCATTTACCCCTTAACTCAAATATATCAGCATGAGTCAGATGCTACAGATGGCGTGAAAACATTAAGCATGTTGTTGGGCATAAGGGGCACATTCCTTTTTTCAGCCATTATGTTCGGTATTGCTAATGCATTTGTTTACTTATCATTTCATAAAAACGAAATCAACAACTTCTGGCTCTTCAATATCATCATGCTACCATCTACAGTCTATTTTTTATCATGGGCATTCCGTTCTTTCAAAAATGTTGCGCAGGTGAATTTTAAAAACACCATGATCATGCTTGTTATGTCGTCTTTGCTCAATAATCTATTTTTTGTCATTTTACTTTTAAAATAATCCCACATGTCATACATACTCAACATATCAACTGCCGTACCCGAACATAAGATAGAAAGCAATGACCTGATGCGGTTTTATACACAGGCTTTTGCAGCAGGAGGTGGAAATGATCTTATTAAGAAACTGAATTTTTTAAATAAAAAAACAAAGATCAACTCCCGCTATAGTTGTTTACCCGATTACAAAGGAGATGCATATGAGCTTTATACGGATAATAATTTTAAACAACCGGTGGAAAAAAGAATGGAGCTGTACCGCAAGAAAATTATGCCGTTGGCAACAGATGTGATCGATAAATTATTTGCCCGATCGGATATTAGGCCTACTGATATAACACACCTTATTACAGTAAGTTGTACCGGGTTAATGGCTCCGGGCCTTGAGTTTATGATAGCCGAACAATACGGCCTACAACATACCGAGAAGTCTGCTGTTAACTTTCTGGGTTGCTATGCTGCTTTAAAAGCCATTAAGCAGGCACATTATATTGCCCAATCGAACTCGCAAGCATGTGTTTTAATTGTTTGTGCCGAGCTTTGTTCATTGCATTTTTATCCTTCGGCTGAGGAGGAAGATATTATTGCAAATTTATTATTTGCAGATGGCGCCTCAACAGTAGTTGTATGCGGAAACAAGAATAAGCTGGCCGAAAATAAAATGGTTTTGCAGATCAATGACATAGGTACAGGGTTCATTCCCCATACCGCCGACCTTATGACCTGGAATCTTAGCTCCACCGCTTTCCGTATGCATTTGAGCCCCAAGGTAGTTGAGGCCATAAAAGAGAATATACATGAGGTTATAATTAATTTTATTGGAAACCATATAACAGAAACTGATTATTGGGCCATACACCCTGGTGGAGTGAAAATTGTAGAAGCCGTTCAGGAGGGCCTGCATTTGACAGAGAATAATGTAGCTGATTCGATGAGCATATTGCAGCAATATGGCAACATGTCTTCCCCTACCATTCTTTTTATACTTGACAGCATATTCAATAAAATAAAAGCGAATGAACAACATAGCAGGAACATATTTTCCTGCGCTTTCGGCCCTGGGCTTAATATTGAAATGCTAAGCCTTTCATCGGTTAACACCAATACTGAACATACACCGAATCTCTCTAACCGCAATTATGTTGTTGAAGTATAGATCGAACGATAAGGAATACCTCGACAGTGATTCTATTGCAAGAGACGACCTCTACCGAAACCTGGTGGAGTTAGACATTATTAATAAAAACCTTGGTGGATACAATGCTTCTTTAAAAGGGTTGGGATTTATTTTAGATAGAGGTAAATCCATCCACACTGTTTTAGATATTGGCTTTGGTGGCGGAGATTCTATCAAGCAGTTATCAAGGTTTTCTGATAAAAGAAAAGCAAACTTGTCTTTTTACGGAGTAGACTTAAAGCAAGATTGTGTTGAATATGCAGAACAAAACCTTGCCGCCTTCACGAACAAACAACTTATTTGCGACGACTACCGGAACATATCGGCAGAACTTCTTAATAAGATAGATGTTATCCATTGCAGTTTGTTTTTGCATCACCTTACTGATGCAGAGATTATTGGTTTATTTAAGTTTGGCAAAGCCCACAATTGTACCATACTTGCTAACGATCTGCATCGCAACTGGTTTGCTTATTATAGTATCAAGTTCCTTACTGCTCTTTTCTCAAAATCATATTTGGTAAAGAACGATGCACCACTTTCGGTAAAGCGAGGATTTAGAAAAAACGAACTGGTAGAATTATTGCAACGAGCTGGGTTTACAAAATATTCAGTAACATGGAGCTGGGCCTTCCGGTATATAATAATTGCCACTGAATGAAGTACGATGTAGCTATAATTGGAGGTGGAATTGCCGGATTACCTCTGTCTATCGATCTTAAAAAGCGCGGGTATAGTGTTGCAGTTGTCGAAAAGGGCAATTACCCGAGGCACAAGGTTTGTGGCGAGTATATTTCCATGGAATCGTATAATTACTTGCAAAAAATTTGCCCTGCATTAACCGAACTTACGCTGCCGGTCATTAGTAATTTCAAATTGACTTCAGGCAACAACAAAGAGTTTATTATCAAGCTCGACCTTGGTGGTTTTGGTATCAGCCGCTATCTGTTGGAGGATCTGCTTTTTAAAGAAGCCGAAAAACTTGGGGTTGTATTTATGCTGAACACTAAAGCGCAGGATATTAGCAACGATAGTAAAGAGTATGTTATTAAAACAAATAAGGGTGACATAACAGCATCATTGTTGTGCAATGCCACCGGCAGAAAATCGAACTTAAAAAATTCAAACAAAACCGAAACGAACAAAGGACCTAACTATGTAGGTGTTAAGTATCATGTAAAGCTTCCTCGGAATACTGATTTAATTGAGATACATAACTTTCCCGGTGGGTATTGCGGTATATCGAACATTGAGGATGATAAAGCTTGTCTGTGTTATATTGTCAACTCAAAGTACCTGAACAAGGTAAACAATTCGATACCTGAATTAGAAAAGACCTATCTATTTAAAAATAAAAACTTAAAGAAAATATTTACCGCAGCTGAATTTGTTTTCACTGAACCAGTTACGGTGAGCGGCATCAACTTTCTTATTAAGAAACCTGTAACAAATGATACATTCTTTTTGGGTGATGCGGCAGGAAGTATGGCTCCAATTATAGGTAATGGCATGAGTATGGGCCTTAGGTCAGCTTCAGTATTAGCGAATACCATTGACCAATATCTTTCAAGCAAAATAACGAAGCCTGAATTGGTTGCTAATTACAAAGACTTCTGGCAAAAAGAATTTTCGTCACGTATAAAGCTAAGCCGTTACCTGCAAAAGCTTTCTGAATATTCGTTTTTAACCAGGCGAACCATCGATCTGTTTAATGTATTCCCTGCTTTGGCAAAAGGAGTAATTAAGCAAACACACGGAAAACCATTTTAAGAAATAAGCAGGAAGAAATGAAAGACCATGTTATTTTAGTGAACGAAAAAGATGAGCCCCTTGGCAGCATGGATAAACTTGAAGTACACCAAAAGGGTCTGCTTCACAGAGCATTTTCTGTTTTTGTTTTTAACGATGCAGGGCAATTGCTTTTACAACGCAGAGCCAACAATAAATACCACTCAGCTAACCTTTGGACTAATACCTGTTGCAGCCACCCTTACCTACAAGAAAACACCCTTGATGCTGCCAGGCGGCGCCTGAAAGAAGAAATGGGTATTGATATAGACCTGGAGAAGAAGTTTGATTTCATTTATCAGGCAAAACTTGATAATGGGCTTACAGAACACGAATTTGACCATGTATATGTAGGACATTATAATGGACACCCAACCCTTAACCCTGCAGAAGCCTCAGAATACAGATGGGTTGAGATAAGGGAGTTAAAAATTGAAATAAAGCTACAACCTGAAGAATTTACTGAGTGGCTGAAGATTGCTATTGATTTTTTTGATCAATGAGAAAGTCTGTTACTCATTAATTCTGCGCCTCGTTCAGCATAGTTTGTGCAAACGCTACGCAATGGTGCGATTTTTATGGCTCAACTTTTTGCTGTTTGACTGTTGCTAAGAATTTCTATATTTACAGAACACCAAAAACCCCAAACTGATGAAAAACTTTTATTCAAATTTAAAAAAATTGATGCCGGTTGCTATTCTTGCAATAGTGTTTTCAATGCTTGCTTCATGCTCATCGTCAAACCAATTTGCATCTTCATTTTCAAAGAGAAAGTACATGACCGGTCATTATTCCGACCCTATTGCTAAAGTAAAGGTTGAAGCCAGGAATGCGGTAAATATAGCTTCAAGTGATATTAAGGAAGCAGTAAGTGAAAGTAAAATAACTTTGAATAAAGAAGATGGAAAGATCTCAGAATCGAACACTACTGCCAATCAAAAATTGAGTAATTATAAAGCAGTTCAACCTGTTCTGGCATCAAAACATTCATCGCAGAAAAGCGTGACAAATGGGCTAGCAGCAGCTAATGGTAAGAAAAACGTAAGCACTATTGAACAAAACTCCTCCACTACTTCCAGCCCTGATTCTGTAGAAAAAACAGCGGGTGAAGGTGGACACCATCACTACCTGGGATTATTTTTTCTTTGCTTGCTTCTGGGGCTGATCTTTTTGCTGTTAGCAGCTGTAAGTGTTGTAGGTGGCTCTGCTGCAGGGTTAGGCTTGTTCGCAATATTGGCTTATATAATGTGGATTGCAGCTATTGTCTTCCTGGTTCTTTGGATAATTAGCTTAATTTAATACTCTCCATCCGAATTTCTCATAGCAGGGTGGGCAGTTATCACTCTCCCATTAACAAAAAAAACAGCAAGTACTTAACACTTGCTGTTTTTTATTTGTACCAATTTATTTACGGATGCTTTATTATTAGCAGGTAAATTAAATTCAGCTGTTACTGCATAGTGGCCCGACAGGTGAACATGGAAGGCATCTCACTTTATACGGGTAAAAACTTATACATTTACTACATGAAAAGGGTGATTGCATCCATATGCTATTTATTGCTTTCAGGCGGATCTGCTTTTGCCCAACAAGAACATACTGAAATAACACCTGTCTATAATGGTTTTCGACATGTGATCACTTACGATGGCAGAAATAACAAAATATGTGATATTGAGCAGGAGTTCCTCAATAATAGGTGGACAAATATTGAAACGGACAAGACAACATATAATGCAGACAATAAGGTAACGTCGTCTATTTCTCCATGGTGGCAAAACTTTTTTACCTACGATGAAAGGAACAACTTACTAACCTTTACCCGCCAGTATAAGTACGATAGTGTGTACGTTAATACCGAACGATCTTTCTACACCTATGATAGTAGCAATACCAAGACCGGTGAAATTCTTCAGCAATGGATAAATGGCGAATGGGTTAATAAATCAAGAACCAAAATCAGCCTTGCACTGCAATTAAGTCAAGTATGGGATAGTACAAAATGGATAAACAGCAGTCGGCAAACGTTTACCCATGATGCAAGGGGCAATATAGTATGCCATTTGTCTCAACGATGGGATGGCAAACAATGGGAGAATACCGAAAGATGGACGTACACATTTGATGCTAACAATAAGCAATTAACTTACATGGATGAGATATGGGATGGAACGAAATGGGGACCATGGCAACCAATGAGAGATCCAATTCCGGTGAAGTAAATTATTTATCTGATCTCTCGGAGTATAGAATTGAGAAGGAAAAGTTTACACTTTATATAAATAAAGCCCCGACATTTCTTACAGTGGCTTTTCTATTCTGTTGGTGTGCCAGTTGGAATTGAACCCGTGACGCCAGGGTTTTTCGATATCATATTACACAGGCACCCTGCAAATTTACCTGCTATATTACACTGAATAACGAGGCTTTCAAATTGCTTATCTACTTATAATAACATTACTGAAAAGAGTAGGTAAATTTGAGCTATGAAACATAAACTCAGGAAATATAAATACGACTAAAAAATGAACATTATGAAAACATTTGCGATAAAACGTATACTGGTTCCTGTCGATTTCTCAGAAACGGGCATATGGGCTGTAGATTATGCTGCAGCTATGGCGAAATTATTCTCAGCACAACTATACCTTCTACAGGTAGTTAAATCAATAGAATATGCATATAATGAAGTTAAGGAGGTAAATGAAGGAGAAGATCATCGTGTAGCGTCTGAAAAAATTGATACAATGGTTGAAGGTTTAAGGAGCCGTTTTGCGATTGATGTTAGCCCTTTAATTAACGTGGGTAAGCTGGCGCAAAGTATAGGTGAAACATGTAAAAATGAGAATATAGACCTGGTAATTATGAGCAACCAGGGCGCCCATGGTTTGCAGGAATACGTAGCAGGCAGTAATGCCGACAGGGTAATAAATGCAGCGCCGTGCCCGGTTATTACTATACAATCACCGGTTAAAAAAGCAGGGCTTGCCAATATAGTTATGCCTATAGATAACTCGCTCCATTCGAGGGAGAAGGTTGATACTGTTATAGAAATAGCAAAACACTATAACTCCAAAATTCACCTGATAGGTCTGCTTGATAACAAAGAAGAGCTTGATGAAAAGAAGTTTAACATTAAAATGGATTCAGTTGAGAATGCCATTAAGAAAACGCAATTGCCTTATATCCGCAAACAAATAAATTGCCACGATATTGCATTAGAAGCAATAAAGTATTCGTACCAGGTACGTGCCGATCTGCTTGTTATAATGAATGATTCTGAAGAATCGAGGTATTCAGGTTTATTTTTGGGTTACCTTACCAAACATGTTATAAATCATTCTACTGTACCGGTAATGACTATAAAACCTAACGAGTATTACGTTATCAGGGGTTTATATTCAAGTAATTAATGTCAGTTATATTAATAGAAATAAAAAAGCCCCTGTATTTCTCTAGGGGCTTTTTTATGATTATGCCTTTTTCTTCTTTGTTTGAAGTTTCATCGCTTTCATCTTCGCTTCTCTTTTAACAATGCGCTTTTTTCTTTTTATATTTTTCTTTACTAGCTGTTTCATTTTATTTTTATTAGTTGTTTAGTATTTCAAATGTACGATTATATCTTTAGATGGTAGATCTAAGGCATCATTTCTGAATCATTATCTTCCCTGTTGAGACTAACCCGCCTGTTTCAGTTACTACCCTGTATAGATATATTCCGTCTGCGTTATTGCTCAAGTCTATTTTGGTTATTGAAGCGTTTAGGTTTCCAGTATATATCTTTTCTCCAATTGTGTTGTATATCTCAACTAATGATTTACTCCTTATCCCAGAAGCTATAATTGTAAATACACCATTATTCGGATTAGGAAAAATATTTGCCTTCGTATTTACAAAGAGTTGGTTGATTCCTGTAATGGAGTCTTTACTTACCTTTCTTATAACATAATTGTTATAATCTGCTATATACAAATTGCCCGATGAATCTAAGCCAGTTGCCACAGGGTTATTTAATTCAGCTGAATCTGCCAGTCCGCCATCACCAGAGTATCCCATTATTCCATTACCTGCTATAGTTTGAATAAAACCATTTAACGCTGTTATTTCGCGTATACAATTATTACCGTAGTCTGAAATGTAAATATTGCCCTTCGCATCAAGCATCACTCCTTGCGGGTTACTTAACTCGGCTGAATCTGCGGGTCCGCCATCACCAAAGTATCCCATAATTCCATTGCCTGCAATGGTTTTGATAATGCCTGATTTATCAACTTCGCGAACACAGTTATTCCCAACATCAATAATATAAATATTCCCTTTTGAATCCGAAGTAATATCATCTGGAGTATTGAACTCAGCAGCCGTTGCAGGTCCTCCATCTCCGCTATAGCCCATTTTTCCATTACCTGCAACGGTCGAAATTATACCCGCTTTATTAATCTTCCTTATATTATTCTGATAACTCTGTGCTATATAAATATTCCCTGAGTCATCCACATGTATGCCACCACAATCTATACCAGCACTATCAGCCGGGCCACCATCACCTGTATTTGATGCAATACCATTACCTGCTATGGTAGAAATAATTCCCAACGTATTTATTTTACGCAGGCGGTAATTGCCTGCATCCATAATATAAATATTACCTGCATCATCTATATTAAGTGACGATGGAAAATAAAACTGTGCTAACATAGCTGGTCCACCGTCCCCTGAGAAACCCTGTACTCCAGTACCTGCAAATTGAGAAATTATGCCTGATTTGCTTACCCTACGAATCTGATTATAGTTAGGTTCAGCTACATACAAATTACCAGCCTTATCAAACAGAATCTCCACAGGTCTATCAATTTCTGCATTAAGAGCATGTCCTCCATTTCCTGTGGATCCTTGGATACCATCTCCTACAACCGTATTTATTTTTTGCGCTTGAATTACATTATACGTTAAAGAGATAAATAAAAAAACTAAAGCCTGTACTTTGCCTATTTGAGTCGTTATTCTTATAGGCAAGCTTTTACATCTATTATTGTTCATGATTCGTGGTTTTAAACAAATATAACAAAATTAATACTGCTATAGAAATAGATTGTTGCTGATTTTACATTGAATCAAAAAGCCCTCACATCTCTGCAAGGGCTTTTTATTTCTGAGTGAGGTACCAGCTGGAATTGAAACAAAGCCATTTCTATGGTTAATTTAAATGTATTGTAATACGCTCTACTTTATCTTCCGCATCAATCCATAAATAATACAACCCTACAGGTAAGTCAGTTATATCAACTACCCCCTGACTCATATACACACATTTACTACCCAACGAATCGAGTTTGAATAATGAATAGCCTGGCCATTTCCTGCAATCAAGTGTTCTTACCATATCTACATCGCACTTATTACTCCTTACAAATAAAGTATCTGCTTGTTCAACATATTTTTTATTCTTATTATTAATGAAATGAACATCAAAAAAACATGTATCTATTGCTTTGGTTGTATTAACCAATTTAGTACAATATTTTTTCTTGATTCTAAAATACCCCGCATTACAGTCATCGCATTCAGGGCCACCATATCGAATAAATTCCATTAAAGTGTCGCTTGCAATTCTTCGTTGTTGCTTTGTTATTATTGCAGAAGCCTGGATACTATCCATACAGCCACTTATTACGCCTCTATGTAACCAATAGATACTCATTTTACTATCACCCATTTGTAAAAAACAGTCTGTTATTTTACATATTAACTCACGCTTAGTTATACTACTATCCTTTGATTTAGAATTATCCAATTCAGTAAATACATTCTTATATAGCTCTGCAGCATCAAAGTATCTGCCTTTCATGTAATCCTCTTCTGCCTGATTATACGCTTTCTTATACACCTGTGCAAAAACAAAGTGTTGTATTAAAACAGTCAGCAATAAAAACAAACAATACTTCTTATATATCTTAGTGGTTATCATAAAGTAAAATTAATTGTTTTTCCATCAAATAAAAAAAGCCCTTACATTTCTGTAAGGGCTTTTTTATTTCTGAGTGTGGTACCAGCTGGAATTGAACCAGCGACACAAGGATTTTCAGTACCAATTTCCGTTGCTTACGTTATTGTTGGGGAAAGATTTGATTGACTAGTTTAGGAAAACAGCCTTATATGGTAAGCAAATAATGTTCCTTACAAGTAATGATTTTCCTGGATTTAAAGTATAATGGATTTCATTCGAGCAAGTACCGTAATATACCCGATAGGTTAAGCCAATAATTCCATCAGGGCTGTCATCAGTAAAAGTTGTACCTTCAGTTGTAGTTTCTACTTCTAAGTAACCATCTTCGCAAGCCTCTCCTATGCAATCTGGGCCATTTGCTGGTTTTATCAAGTTAATTTGAAAGTCATCTTGACTATTGTAATTGCACATAAAAATTGAATTAAGCATTTGTTTACTAGAAGAAGATATTGTATCCAACAAAGACTGACTAAATGCAGTTCCGTTTAATATCATTAGAAAGTTAATTGTACAGAATATTACAACTCGATTCATTATTCTTAGGTTTATTATGCCGTTTAATATTGCTCCTTTTCTTTCTACTTATAGAACTAAAGAATATTATTTTGCTTTAGTAACTTAGTGCTTATTAAGTTCGAAATAAATATCAAAATCTATTGTATAGAATTATTTCTCAGAATTCTCTTCTAATTGGCCACCTTACTTTCAACAATTGCAGCTTCTTTACCTTCCATTTTTATCTTGATAGAACTATTAGAATTGACCTTATAACTTTTCAAATCTGAAGCGTTATCCCATCTAATAAAAACCGTCATATTTTTATCCGTTGAATTATTTAGCCCGATCTCGGATGCTGACTTAACATCGTACAAGTAAATTTTTTCAGAAGTCTTAAAATTCATAACAGTATCATTTGTCATTTTAAGAGAAGAATTAGTAATTGTGGTTTTATTTGCTGATTCTCCACAAGGGCCGCCAATAACCGTAAAAACCCCATTAATACATTGATACAAGAGTCCGTACTGGCATATTACAGTTCCTTCTTGACATTGGGCTCCGCATTTGAAGCAAGATACTACGACTAAAATAAAAAATACAACTTTTTTCATATTGATTTGTTTTATTACCTACTCTTTATTGGATTTTCGGCTAACTCCATTTATTCACTATTTTTTCATCAAGCCTAAATATGATGTAGTATAATTAGAGAGAAAAACGTTTGTACTGACTACGCGCTTCACTGCTAATGCAAACGCATATAATAGACTGCTTTGGTATTCTCTCTTTATTCAATCTACTTTAATGATATGCTTGTACTTATGCAAACTAAACCCAAGCCTGTAGATTCGAGGAGTTAATTTTTACAATGATACGAAAATTACTCAATATCAATATAAAACCATCATTATTTCTTTCCTACTCAACAAAAAAAGCCCCTGCATTCCTGCAAGGGCTTTTTTATTTCTGAGTGTGGTACCAGCTGGAATTGAACCAGCGACACAAGGATTTTCAGTCCTCTGCTCTACCAGCTGAGCTATGGTACCATTAAACAGGGGCGCAAAAATAACAAAATTGTTTTACTATGCGCAATTCACCATAAATCTACCCCGCTCCCTACTCTCCCCATGCGGGGAGAGCGTTTCTTTTCGCAATAACCACCTTTATCACTTCTACCCTCTGCACTCGTTTAGCCCTCTTTTGGATGGGTTGGGGAGACCCTAAACTTTAAAACCCACTACCAATACATCGTCAGTTTGTGGCTCCTTTTGCCTCCAATTCAGTAAAGAATACTCTAAAAAGGACCGCTGAACCTCTAATTCCATATCGTTCATAGAAAGCAACAGGTCTTTAAAGTTCTTTTTATTGAACTTTTTACCCCTTTCTCCACCAAACTGATCGGCAAAGCCATCGGTAAAAAAGTAAACCATATCACCTGTTTTTACCTGTACAGTTGTTTGCTCAAAGGTCTTCTGCACGTTATGGAAAAAGCCTATCGGGAACCTTGAACCCAGGTATTCGGTCAATACACCTTCGCTTACCACCACCATTGGCCTGAAAGCGCCACCATAGGTTATTTCTCCTTTGGTTCTGTTGTACTTACAAACAGCTATATCCATACCGTCGCTGGCCTTAACTCTGTTGCCCTGGGCATTTATCATCTGCTGCAGCTCTTCATCTAATGCGCTCAATATCTCCTTAGGTTCGGTTATGCCTCTTTTAACTACTATATCCTTTAGCAATGAGTTAGCCATTATGGTCATAAGTGCACCCGGCACACCGTGGCCGGTACAATCAACAACTGCATGGTACGAAGTGTTTTGTTCTGCATCGAAGTACGACCAGTAAAAATCGCCGCTTACCACATCCTTAGGCTGGTACAATGTAAATACATCAGTAAAATTTCCTTTCAGTTTTTCGGCCGAAGGCAATATGGCCTGCTGTATGTTGCGTGCATATTCAAGGCTATCGAATATTTCCTTGTTCCGGTTAGCTAGCTCCCTGTTCTTGCCAAGTAGCTCCTGCTCCCTCTGCTTTTTTTCAGTTATGTCATACCCTATCTGCACCAATGACCCTTCAGGCCCGGCAGAAAGGTTCCATGAAAACCACTTTGCATCACCGGTTGCAGTATTTATTTTGTGCTCCACAGGTGCAAGCATAGGCTTGCCATTAGCAATTTGTCTCATTAAATTACTAACCTCAGTTTTACGTTGTGTCGGATCGGCAATGTTATGGCAGGTTCTTATCCACCATTTATCACCCATCAGTTCACCGGTTTTAAAGCCCAGCATCCGCTCGGCCGATGGACCAACATAAGCAACTTCTCCTAAAGAGTCTACCACAACCACCAGGTTGTTGAGTTGCTGAAGTACAGAATTAAATACGCGTAACATAAGTAAAGATTTAAGAAGTTTAAGAAGGACTAAGAAACTTTTTCGGGGCGGTCTATTGCTTTAGATGCAATAGGTGAAGCAGGTTGCTGTAAAGCAGTGAATACCCATACCCATGCCGATAATTCGGTAGGATCGATTGATTTGGATATTTGTTGTTACCTGTTTCATTTTACTTAATGTGGCACAAAAGTATATATTTTTTTCAGACCTACAAGCATTTAGCTAAATAATCGTCTGTTATATAATTGTTACGTACATTGTATTTAGTAGATTTGACAACGTTTTCAACATGAATTTAACCATCGACATAGGCAATACAAGTGTAAAGACTGCACTTTTTAAGCGGAATACAATTTCCAAGGCCGTTATACACTCTTCTTTTACCATTTCTACCTTAAAAAAGATTATAGCAGATAATGCCTCAATCGAGAATGTTGCTCTTTGCACAGTAAGAGATTACCCCGAAGAATGGAGAAGTTACTTAAGCAAATTTCGTTTTATTGAACTGACTGAGAAAACTCCCGTACCTATTAAGAACGCCTACCTTACACCTGCTACCTTAGGTAAAGACCGGCTTGCTGCAGCCATAGGAGCAAATGCAATTTACCCGGGTAAGAATGTGCTTTCTATAACTGCAGGAACATGTATTATATATGACTTGGTGACTAAGGGAGTGTATAAGGGCGGTGCCATATCACCAGGCTTATATATGCGTTTTCATGCGCTGCATACTTTTACCGATAAGCTGCCGTTAGTTGAAGTTGATATAAACTACAGGAATCTGGTGGGAAGGAATACAGAGGAAAGCATCCGCTCAGGCGTGCAACAAGGCATGATACAGGAAATTGAGGGCGCCATAAAGGCGTATAAAGCCAAATACCCGGGTTTGCAAATTATTATGTCGGGAGGCTCGCTATCATGGCTCAGGAAAAGCATTACGGAAAAAATAAATCCTCAACCTTTCTTGGCACTTAAAGGACTTAATGTAATTTTGACGGCTTCTTTAGAAAAAAAGAAAGCATAACACAACAACAGGGCACAGCATATTTATGAAATCATTCTATACACGTATTTTATTTTTATCGGTGCTCTTACTTACACTTTGTAAGACAAGTTTTGCTCAATCAGCTACCGTGTCGCCTTACTCACGTTATGGCCTTGGTGATCTGCAAAACCAGAATGGCGCGCAAAGTTTTTCAATGGGCAATACCGGCATAGCACTGCATAACGATACACTTACACCTTATTTTATAACATTAAAGAATCCTGCATCGTACTTTTATAACAGGATAACTACATATGAAGCAGGTGTGCTGAATAATAACATTATGCTTACAACCGAAGGGCAAAGCCACTTTAACAACAATACGTACTTCGGTTATTTCGCTATTGCATTTCCTGTAAGCAAAAGCTTTGGTGCAAGTTTCGGATTGCGCCCGATGAGCAGTGTGGGATACAATATAAACACCACTGCAAATATTGATAGCATTGACAAGAACGGCAATTCAACACCCATTGGTACCACCACAAACCAATATATTGGTACAGGCGGCATCAATCAATTGCATGTTGGTTTGGCATGGGCACCAAATTTCTTTAAGAACAGAAATCTTTCAATCGGTGCGAATGCTTCGTTTATGTTCGGCTATTTGAATTATACACAAAATGTAGAGTATGATCCGAGTATGTTAGCCATAAACAGCCAGACCATGGAAAATATTAATGTACATGGCTTTACATCTGACTATGGCATTATGTATACCATAGGCAAAACACGCGACAGTGGCTGGCAGGTAGTACTGGGTGCAACGGGCACACTGGGTGGTAGCTTGTTTGCTGACTATGATCTGCTTTCTATTGGTTATGTACCGGGTACACCGCAAACCAATGTAGACACCATAGATAACGAAGGTGGTTCGGGAAAAATAAACCTGCCCCTTTCCGGTGGCCTGGGAATAACCGTTGTGAAACGTGATAAGGATAATAATAACCAATGGACATTTTCTTTTGACCATGCGGTACAAAACTGGAGCAGATCAACTATTCCCGGTGAAACAGAAAGCCTGAATAACAGCACCCAATATAATGTTGGCGTACAATTTATTCCGCATAAAAACACCACATTTTTCAGCAGGATACATTACCGTTTTGGATATTCATATAACCATACCTATCTTAATATCAATAATTACCCGGTTAATGATAATTGTATCTCACTCGGCTTAGGTATTCCAATTGGCCCGCCTTATGCTCCACCACTTAATACGCAATTAGGCATACTGAATATTGGCATGCAATTCGGCTCATTAGGAACGACTTCCAACGATCTTATACGCGAAGATTACGCCAAATTCCTGGTATCATTTACATTTAACAGCAGGTGGTTCCAGAAACACCTTTACCAATAGGTTCTGTATATTTGTGCTAACCGATTTATTTTTTCAATGAATCATTTTCGCATTACATACATTTTACTTTTTTTAATTGTTTTGTTCGGCACCGCATCGTGCGAAAACAATATGAAAACGGTTGACTTTATTACGGCAGAAGATAAAACACCATTACTTGTTGAGAATAATGCAACTATATTTTATACCGACTCAGCCCGCTCAAAGCTTAAACTTACAGCACCCATTATAGAAAGTTATGGAGGAAAAGATCCCTACGATTTGTTCCGTAAAGGCATGAAAGTAGATTTCTATGACGACTCCATGCATGTAAGCAGCCATGTAACGGCCGACTCAGCCATAATGCATAATAATAAGAACAATAAACTAATGGAAGCCGACAGAAATGTGGTGGTGGTAAACAAAAAAGGCGAACGCTTGAATACCGAACAGCTTTTTTGGGATGAAACGAAACATATTATTTACACCAATAAGGCAGTTACTATAACCACTGCAACCGAAATATTAGATGGTGATGGTCTGCAGTCTAACGAAGATTTTACTGATTACAAAATCACCTCGCTACATGGAACTGTAATGCTTAACGATACTAAGAAATAGACACATTGATTACTTTTTTTGTTATACTCATTTCACTTTCGTTCTCCTTTTTCTTCTCGGGGCTTGAAATAGCGTATGTGTCTTCAAATAAATTGCAGATACGCATCGAAAGCCAGAAAGAAAGCCTGACCGGAAGGGTTTTTACGCGCATTACACAAAGCCCTGTTCGTTTTCTTACCACACTTTTATTAGGCAATACTCTTGCTATTGTGGTGTTCAGTATATTTATATCAGATGTATTGGAAAATATCCTGAATGGGTATATTCAATCACAGTTTGAGATACTTGCCATACAAACAATAGTATCTACAAGCGTTATTTTAGTTGTAGCTGATTTCATTCCAAAAAGCATTTTCCGCTCAAATCCAAACCGTATCCTTAAATTATTCTCATTCCCGAGCATGGTATTATATTACCTGCTTCTGCCTTTTACAACAGTGGTACTCAACATTGCCTATTTTTTAATGAAACGCATTGGCAAGGTAAATGTGTTCCGCTACCAAAGCCGCTTTACAAAAACCGACCTGGATACTTACATACAGGAACATACCACTGCAACCACCGACACCCAGGAAGTAGAACACGAAGTGCAGATATTCCGCAATGCACTTAGTTTCCCTGATGCCAAAGTGCGCGATTGTATGGTGCCAATGGTCGATGCAATTGCTGCTGACATAAACGAAGGCCTTGCGAAACTGAAAGAAAAATTTGAGCAAACCGGGCTTTCACGCATTTTAATTTACAGTGGCAATATGGATAATGTGGTTGGTTATGTGCATTATCATGAAATGTTCAAAAAGGCCACCGACATACAAAAAATATTGCTTCCGGCTCCGGTAATACCTGAATCAATGCCTGCAAAAGACGCATTGCGTATATTCATGCAACAACACAAAAGCATGGCCGTAATTGTCGATGAGTTTGGTGTAAATTCAGGCATACTTACTACTGAAGATATTATTGAAAAAATATTCGGGGAGATACACGATGAGTATGACAAGGAAGACTTTATGGAAAAACAAATAGGGCCGAATGAGTACATACTTTCCGCAAGGCTCGATATTGACGACCTGAATCAGAAATATCATTTAAACATACCTGCATCAGGCGATTATAAAACATTGGGTGGTTTTATTTTGCATAACACAGGTTCTATACCCAAAACAGGCGAGACTATTACCATAAACGATTTTCAAATTAAAATTCTTTCATCATCTGCCACCCGAATAGAACAAGTAAACCTGGTGGTGAAAATTAACTGATAAATAGCAGGCACCTGCATAAAAGGGGAAATAAAGAAGCGTTAAAATAATAATCCGTTTATCTTTGACAGAATTTTTCAATTAATGCAGTGGCTCTGGTTGGCAATAGGAATAATTTTTGAAGTACTGGGTACCATCTGCATGAAGCCGGCTGAAGGTTTCACTAAGCTGGTTCCTTCTTTATTAGTGTTTCTTTTTTATGGCCTTGCGCTTGCAAGCCTGGTTATGGTATTAAAAAAGAATGGCGAAATAAGCACAGTATACGCCATTTGGGCAAGCGCAGGAACTGCATTGATTGCAATTATTGGAATGATTTGGTTTAAAGAACCTGTAACCATTATTAAAGTAGCCTCCATACTTTTAATAATACTTGGCATACTAGGCCTTGAACTTGTATGATAAAATAAGAGTATGAATATTTTTTTAACGGGTAGCACCGGTTTTTTAGGAGGCGAATTGCTTGTTGATCTGGCAAAGCGAAAAGAGGTAAATAAAATATATTGCCTTGTACGTGCACTTTCCGAAGAACATGCTATACTCAGGTTGAAACACGTATTTGAATTACACGGCGACGAGTTCGACCCGAAAAGAATTATTCCGGTACTTGGTAATTTAGGTGAACATGATTTTGCCAAGATGCTTATCGCAAATAAGGCACTTAGTGATACAACAGTAATTGTTCATTCTGCAGCTAATACCTCTTTCTCAAAAATATACGATAAGATAGTTGAACAGGTAAATATTACCGGTATAAGTGAACTTATAAAATGGTCGCAAATACTTACCAATCTTGAAACTTTTGTTTACATAGGTACTGCAACCATTTGTGGTAAGGATATTGTTAACAGGGTAGTTAAGGAAGAAGAATCGCCAAACCCTAAGGCGCACCATGTGGTAAAGTATACCTATACCAAAATGATGGGTGAGATAATGCTTGCCAAGGCATTGCCAAAAGAGAAAATACTTATTGTAAGGCCATCTATTATCATGGGCGATAGCCGCGACTGGATCCCCCGTTCGTATGTTATCCTATGGGCAATTGAAACCGTAAACCTGCTTCGCCTGGTTCCTGTAAATGGCAAATCGGCACTTGATGTAATACCTATTGATTTTGCCTCGAAGGCAATAACATCGCTCATGTTCTGCAAACGAAATCATTCTGTTTACCATATTACTTCAGGAACGGCTTCAGCAACAAGTTCTGAATTGATTACCAATGCCATAGCAAAAGAATTTCCCGAGCTTCCTCCCTTTAAGTTCATTGATAAAGACATGATGAAGGAGATCAAATTATGGGCTAAAGGAAAACTACCTGAAGGCAGTAAGCTATACGAATACAGTACTTATCTCAATTACTGGAAGGACAGGTTTACCGATACAAACGAAATGCGGATATTACTTGCTGCCCTTGACCCTTACCTTGAATTTGCCGAACTGGGCCAGGTATTTGATAACACTAAGTTATTGAATGACACAGGTTTATCGGCTCCTGAACCTGCTCATAGTTACCTGGCACGCGCCGCCAAATACCTCAAAAATATCGACGTTTTTGCAGGCGCTATTGATCCATAATATAAGTCGTCCCGATATTGTAGTACTTGGTCGTGGTTTTAAGGCAATACATTTTTGCCTAAATGCTTTGAAATCAATATTTCTTTTATTAGATTTGCTACTTAGTATATAACTAAACCTTATAAACATGTCGGGAGTTAACAAAGTAATACTTATCGGTAACTTAGGTAAAGACCCAGAAGTGCGCTACCTTGAAGGCGGAATTGCAGTGGCTAATTTTCCATTGGCTACTACCGAAGTTCATAAGAACAGGGCAGGTGAAAAAGTAGAATCAACCGAATGGCACAATGTAGTATTGTGGCGCGGATTGGCTGAAGTGGCCGAAAAACTTTTGAAAAAAGGCATGCAGGTTTATGTTGAAGGCCGCTTACGTACCCGTTCATGGGAAGATAAAGACGGTTCTAAAAAAAGGGCTACTGAAATTGTGGGTGAAAACCTTACTATTCTGAGTCGCAAGAACGCTTTAGGAGAAAATGGCGAAACCATTTCAGCTTCGGCTGAAGACATGGAAGTAAGTCCTCCGGCTGACCTTTCATTCTGATTTACTACATTTGTTTGAAATTCTCCGATAATACCGGAGCTTTTGTTCTTTAACTATATTTATAAAAATTGGACCCCTTACAAATACTTCTTCACTTTCAACTCTTATCTGTTTTCTCGTTTTTCAGCGTCGGTTTTGTATTGCTTCTAATTGGCCTATTCATTATTCTTTCAGCCCTGGTATCTTCTTCCGAAACAGCGCTTTTTTCAATTCCGGCGGCAGAAATAGAAGTACTGAACCGCTCTGCAGATAAAAAAGAAAAGCAGATCGGCCAGTTATTGCAAAACCCCAAACACCTGCTTGCCGCGCTTGTTGTGTCGAACAATTTTTTCAATATCAGCATTGTGGTTCTGTCTGCTTACCTTACCGCAAGGACCATAAATATTTACACACATCCTATACTGGCGTTCTTTATACAAACTATTGCCATAACCTTTATATTGCTTTTAGCATGCGACATTATACCCAAGGTTTACGCCTCAGGGCATGCACTTAAGGTTGCCATGAGCCTGCTTTTATTTATTTATGTTATCCGTGCACTGTTCTATCCTTTTGCATCTTTACTCACCCTCTCCACCTTGTTTATGGATAAGTACATATTCCGTCAAAAGCAGGTACTGTCGGCTGCCGATCTTTCTGATGCACTGGAAATTACTTCTTCAGAAATATCGCAAACACATAAAAAAATATTGCGCGACATCATTCAGCTTGCCAATAAGGACGTGAAGGAAATTATGAAACCCCGCATTGATATTATTGCCCTTGATGATAGCCTTAAGTTTACCGAACTGCTCAGAAAAGCTGTAGAATGTGGGTTTTCGCGCATACCTATTTACAGAGCATCGATTGATTCTATTACCGGTTTACTTTTTACCAAAGACCTGCTGGCCCATTCGGATAAGGATGACACCTTTAACTGGAAGTATTTGCAGCACAAAGCTTTTTTTGTGCCTGAGAGCAAAAAGATCAATGACCTGCTGGAAGATTTTCAGAAGAAAAGAATGCACCTGGCTATAGTGGTTGATGAGTTCGGAAGCACATCGGGCATTGTAACACTTGAAGATATTATTGAGGAAATACTCGGAGAAATAAATGATGAGTTTGACGAAGAGAACATAGTATACTCAAAACTCGATGACCATAATTTTGTATTTGAAGGAAAAATAACGCTTGGCGATTTTTGCCGCAAGGCCAATATTGATGAATCGGTTTTTCAGGAAAAAAAAGGCGGAGCCGATACCTTAGCAGGGTTTATAATTGAAGTATGTGGTCGTATACCTGAAAAGTATGAAAAGATCGAGTTCCCACCTGTAGTTTTTAGTATTGAAGCGGCAGATAAACGAACTGTACAACGTGTAAAAGTGACCATTAAGGACCAGGTTCCCCAACAGGTTAACGACTAGTTCTCGTAATCGTCCTCACCAATATTCTTTGGCCTGTTCTGCTCTTCCTGCTGGTTAGCATTTTTCATAGAATCTAACTGGTGCTGGGTAAGAATAAATTTACGAGGTTCCAGCACCCTTCCGTTTTTATATACCAGTGAATCCTTTGCTACTCCATTGTCATTGAAATATATCCATTTGCCATCTTTAACATCATTATGATAGCTGCCTTTTATTTCTAATTTACCTTCATCGTTATAAAAACTTGCAGGGCCTTCCATTTTTCCATCTACAAAGTTACCCTCCATTTTAAGTGTTCCGTCCTCAAAAAACTGCTGCCATTTGCCATTCTCTTTATCATTGTGCCACATTTTGGTTTCCAACACATTGCCATCAGGGTAAAACATTACTGATTTTCCTTCTTTTTTCCCTTTATCGTATTGGTCCTTGCTGCGCAGGCTTTGACGGTCATCGTAGGTTTTCCACACGCTGTCCTTCTGCTGATCAACGTACTTGCCCTCACTGGCCTTTACCCCGGTAAAATAATATTCGTGCACCCGGGCCACTTTTCCGTTTTCTGCATAAACAGAAAGTATCCTGAGGCTATCATTATCATAAAAGTATTTGAAAACACCTACGGGCTTATCATCCTTAAAATGTCCTTTATACCTGATCTTGCCATTCGGCCATTTTTGTTCCCAAAGCCCTTGTTTATGCCCGAATTTATCGAGCCTGTTCAGGGCCTTGCCGGTATCGGCATATATATATACTATACGCAAGGTATCTAATGCAATGAGTATGGTAGTATCCTGCGGTTGTGTTTGGGCTGAGGCCCTATAGCCTGTTAAGGCCAGTAACACTATCAGGCAAAGGCTAAGTTTAAACGAAATGAGTTTCTTCATACTATTTTACAAAGCTATAAAAAATAAGGGCTATTGTTATAATGCAGCTTTGGGTAAAAAGATACATTATAAATTTTCTGTATCTTTAATATGGGTATGTTAATAAAACGATGAAAAAATATAGATTCATTTTTATCTTAACACGATGCGGCACTTAAAAAAAGGCATCATTTTATTTTTTTGTATAATTTGTTTAGTAGGTTTTGCTCAAAAAGATTCTATTACAACTCCCTCAGCTTCTTCAATTACTGTTAACTCAAAACATGTAAGTATTCATAGAAAAGTTTTTATTGCTGGCGGGGTAGGATGCAGTACTATACAAGTCTATTTATATGGTTTGGGTGGTGGACGTGACCAGCCAGAGGGTACAGGGCAATCAATCGTGTACAATGGGACTGTTGATTATGGTATTTCCAATAGGATCACTATTGGAACTTGCGTTGCATATCAATCAGCTACAGGCACTATTTACCGTGATGGTTTAACAGGCCCAAGTGAATTTACTACAAGATTAAATCTTTCAGCACGAGCTTTGTTTGATATACTTTCGAAACCTAATTTCGAGATTTATTGTGGGGTACGAAGTGGAATATCTTATTGGACAGATAAGCTCTCGGCTGAACCGACAGGAGGATATCAATTTCAACCTACACTTGGTAAAGAGCATACTATCTATCCGAGCATTCAAGTTCCTATAGGAGTGAGATTCTTTTTTGGGCATTTCGGTCTTCATGCAGAGCTTGCAGTTGGCACCCCCTATTTCGCAGAAGGCGGTATTACATTCAGGATTGGAAAACAGGAGTAGTATTTTATATTTATTGGGAAATTTTACATCGGTAAACTCATCTGCTTTTTGTTTTCTCTGCCTTTTTGTCACCAATAAATTTTAGCAAGTAAAAATTACTATAATTATTTGATAATCAAATTATTATGCAAAATCTCGCTATATATCTTAGTAATTAGGTTCATTGTTATTTATTGTATTTATCAATAGAAATTAGGAGTAAGGAATAAGGGGTAAGGAGTAAGTATGACATGTAGGAAAAGGAACGTCCTCCCTTTTAGGGGAGGAAATGAGGTGGGGCAAATGAGTTGAAAGTTCATAAGGTGGAATCATAAGCAATCAGCGGTATCTGCGTTCTATTCCTCAGGCTCAATCTTAACCTAAAGGAATCCACTATTCACAAAAAATTGTTCATTGGTTTAATTTTTGTTGAATTGAATTAAGCTAAAAAGAAGTACCTTTGTAAGGCAGCAAATTACGAACCTTCTTTTATTAAATAGAGTTGCTATGAGCACCTTTCCAACCAAATATATTTTTGTAACCGGCGGTGTTACATCTTCACTCGGAAAGGGCATCATCTCTGCATCGTTAGCCAAATTATTGCAGGCAAGAGGATACACAGTAACCATTCAAAAGTTCGACCCCTATATTAATATTGACCCGGGAACACTTAATCCGTATGAACATGGAGAGTGCTTTGTAACTGACGATGGCGCTGAAACCGACCTTGACCTTGGCCACTACGAACGTTTTCTGAACATTCCTACATCGCAGGCCAATAATGTTACTACAGGCAGGGTATATCAAAGTGTAATTGATAAGGAACGCAAAGGCGATTATTTAGGTAAGACCGTACAGGTTATACCACACATTACTGACGAGATAAAGAACCGTTTCCGCATTTTGGCGAAAACAGGCAACTATAATTTTGTAATTACTGAAATTGGTGGCACCGTAGGCGATATAGAATCGTTGCCTTATGTTGAAGCGGTGCGCCAGATGAAGTGGGAACATGGTAAGGATTGCCTGGTGGTTCACCTTACCTTATTGCCTTATTTACATACTACCGGCGAGCTTAAAACCAAACCTACACAACACTCTGTAAAATCGTTGTTGGAATATGGCGTGCAGCCCGACATTTTAGTGTGCCGCAGCATTTGCCCTATTGACGAGGATATCCGTCAGAAACTGGCACGTTTTTGCAATGTGGCTCCGGAAGCGGTTATTGAAGCTATTGATGCACCGACCATATATGAGGTGCCTATGTTAATGGAAAAGGAAAAACTTGATGAGGTTGTGCTTAAGAAATTGAGCCTGCCTACCGATAGTTCTCCTGATATGGGCCACTGGCAAACATTTCTCGATAGGCTTAAACATCCTAAACACCGTGTAAAAATAGCCTTGGTAGGTAAATATGTTGAGTTAAAAGATTCATACAAATCTATTGCCGAATCGTTCATACATGGCGGCGCAGCCAATGAAACAGCTGTTGATGTGGAGTGGATACATTCAGAAGATATTACTGACGAAACAGTTGCAAAACAATTTGAAGGCATACGCGGAATAGTAGTTGCTCCGGGTTTTGGTAAACGTGGCATTGAAGGTAAGATAACCGCTATAAAATATGCCCGTGAAAATGGCATTCCGTTCCTGGGTATTTGTTTAGGTATGCAATGTGCAGTTATTGAATTTGGCCGTAATGTATTAGGTTGGAAAGATGCGCACAGCACCGAAATGAACCCTGCCACAACACATGCAGTTATTGACCTACAGGAAGCACAGAAAAAAGTTACCCGTATGGGTGGCACCATGCGCTTAGGCGCTTACCCATGCACATTGAAAGATGGCAGCAAAGTGAAAGAGATATACGGAATGAAAGAGATTAGTGAACGCCATCGCCACCGTTACGAATTGAACAATGAATACCTGGGCGATTTTGAAAAAGCAGGCCTGAAAGCTGCCGGTGTTCATCCTGAAGCAGGCCTTGTAGAAATTGTTGAACTGAAAGATCATCCTTGGTTTATAGGCGTACAGTTTCACCCTGAATACAAAAGCACGGTAGATAATCCGCATCCTTTATTCAAGGACTTTATAAGGGCTACATTGCAGTATAAACCTGCACAAGAGGCTGTTAAGAAAGAGAAGGTATAAGCCCAAGTTCATTCTATCTTCATTTTCATAAGCTTATTTCAACCCTGAATGAGCGAAGAGATCAGTGATAAGGAGTTACTGGAGCAGTTCCGTATTGAAAGTATGCGGAACATGGCTTTTCACATGCTTGTAACCAAGTATCAGAAACGTGTGTATTGGCAGGTTCGCCGCATTATTATCGATCATGATGATGCTAACGATGTGGTTCAGAATGTGTTTATTAAAGTTTGGAAGAACCTTGATGGCTTCAAGGAAACATCGCAGTTATATACCTGGCTATTCCGCATTGCCACTAATGAATCGCTCACCTTTTTAAAACAAAAACGTGCACCGCTTTACGTACCGTTTGAAAGTGTAGAACGGGGCCTGTCGCGTAAACTGGCTGATGATAATTATTTTAAAGCAGATGAAATAGAGAAGAAACTGCATAATGCAATTATAAGCCTGCCCGAGAAGCAACGCATTGTGTTCAATATGAGGTATTACGATGAAACGCCCTATGAGGAAATGTCAGAAATACTGGGGACTTCAGTAGGGGCGCTTAAGGCTTCATACCACCATGCCGTAAAGAAAATAGAGGATTTTTTGAAAAACAATTAAACTTAGCCATTTTTGTAAGGTCAAAAAGATGTAATGAGCAACAAGAACGACATATTTAACGAGGAAAACCTTGAAAAAGAGGCTCCTTTGCTTGCATCGATACCTAAAAGAAACCTGTATACGGTACCTGAAGGTTATTTTGATGAATTGCCTTCTGCCATTATGGAAAAATGCCGCCAGAGTACGGCTGCCCCTGTAAGAGCAAATAAGATATTCTGGCTGTTCAGGCCGCAATGGATGATGGCTGTATTTGTGGGAGTAGTTGGCCTTACCTTTTTACTCCGCCATGATACTCCTCAAACATATGAGGCCTTAGCTTCAAAAATATCAGATAGCGCTATATACCAGAACCTGCAGAACAATATTGACTATGTAGATGTAAACTCACTGGAAGAAGCAGTACAAAATGATAATACTTTTACAGCTCCTGTACAGTCTGATTCTACAAGCAACCAGGAAGAGATAGTTAAATATTTAATGAACCATAACGTTGATGCCTCTGACATCGAAGATGAACTATAAGCGTATGAAAACAATGGAGATACTCGCCAAGAACATTCGTGCTGCTGCATTGGTAATGCTGTTTGCACTTTTTGTACCTACCCTGCATGCACAGGACAGGAAAGATAAGATTGAAAGTATGCATACTGCATATATCACCGAAAAGGTAGGCCTCACACCTGCACAGGCAGAAAAATTCTGGCCTGTGTATGATCAATATAAAGCTGACCAGGCTGAATTGCAGAAACAGCGCCGCGAAAATGCCCAAACGGTAAAGAACGCGGGTGGTATTGATAACATGAGCGATGCTGATGTACAAAAACTTGTTGCCAATGAAATTGATGTAAAGACCCGTGAACTCGATCTGCATAAAAAATATGTGGTGAAGTTTCAGGAAGTAATTTCATTGAAACAAGTGGCCAAGCTATTCATTGCTGAAGAGCAGTTTAAGCTCTACCTGCTTAACCAACTTAAGAACAGAAGAGGCGGCCCACGTGGTGGTGGCCAGGAGCCTGAGTTTGTACCTCAGTGAGGTAATTCGTTTTATTTTTCTACATAATAAGTGTAAGGTTTTCAATACCTTATATTATATATCAATTCCTATTTATAGTATTGCTAAAATATTTAGCAAATACATACTAATATTTTTAGTATATTGCATAAAATTTCATCTGTATTCTACAGGCAATATGGAAAGAAGTGTAATGCATATGGACCTCGATACCTTTTTTGTATCGGTTGAGCGGCTGCAAAACAGCAAGCTTATTGGCAAGCCTGTGCTTGTTGGTGGCAACAGCGACCGCGGTGTAGTGGCATCGTGCAGTTACGAGGCACGTACATTCGGCATACACTCTGCTATGCCCATGAAGTTGGCAAGGCAATTATGCCCACAGGCCATTATAGTGCGGGGTGACCACGAACAATACAGCAAGTTCTCTAACATGATTACGGATATAGTTCAGGAATACGTGCCTGTGTACGAGAAGGCATCTATCGATGAATTTTACATGGACCTTACCGGAATGGATAAATTTTTCGGCTGTTACCAGGTAGCCACTGAATTGAGGCAGAAAATATTGAAAGAGACGGGATTGCCCAATTCGTTTGCACTGTCGAGCAATAAAACAGTATCGAAAGTTGGTACAGGCGAGGCCAAGCCAAATGGCCAGCGCAGGATACCGTTCGGAGAAGAGAAAGGTTTTCTTGCGCCTTTATCCATTAAAAAAATACCCATGGTAGGTGATAAAACATACCAGCTGTTGCGCAACATGGGCGTAGAAAAAATAAAGACCATGCAGGAGATGCCTGTGCAGATGTTGGAACAGGTATTGGGAGAAAATGGCAGAGTGATCTGGAGAAAAGCCAATGGTATTGACAATTCTCCGGTTGAGCAATATTCCGAAAGAAAATCTATTTCTACTGAAACTACATTTGAGAAAGATACCATTGATATGGCCTACCTGAGTGCAGTACTGTTAAGCATGACGGAGAAACTGGCATATCAATTGCGCGATGAGCAAAAGCTTACATCGTGTGTAACAGTTAAAATACGTTACTCCGATTTCAATACATACACTATGCAAATGCGCATACCCTATACCGCATTAGATCATGTACTGCTTGAAAAGATAAAAGAATTGTTCGCTAAGCTTTTTCAAAAGCGTATGCTCATTCGCCTCATCGGCATTCGCTTCAGTCACTTGGTTCACGGCACCTACCAGATAGATATGTTCAACGATACCGTTGAGCACATTCAACTATACCAGGCTATGGACAGGCTTCAAAAACGTTTTGGAAAAAATACCGTACAGCGTGCTGCAGGCCTGGGAATAACCTCTCACGATTTTAATCCCTTCAATGGAAAGGGCAGTAATATGCCACCAAAGAAAAAGTAATATGCTGCTCAACTGCCACACTACATATAGTTTTTGCTACGGTACATTAGGTATTGACGAGCTGCTTGATGAAATTAAAAAGAAAGGATACGATTCCTTTGTGCTGACCGATATTAACAATACTTCCGCCTGTCTTGAAACCATCCGCCGGGCGCCTGACATAGGTTTAAAACCTATTGTTGGTATTGATTTCCGCAATGGCATGCAACAAAAATATGTGGGTATTGCCCGTAATAATGAAGGCTTTAAAGAACTGAATGAACATCTTACGACGCATTTACATTCATCTGCACCATTCGAAGAGCAGGCACCTGAATTTCACAATGCGTATATTGTTTACCCCCTGCAAGCCTACACAGGCTGGACCTTACATGAAAATGAATTTGTAGGCGTATCGATACAGGATTTAAAACGATTGCAATTTACCGCTGCAAAAAATGTACCGCATAAACTGGTGGCATTACAGCCCGCAACTTTTATTCACAAAAATCATTTTAATGCACATCGCCTGCTAAGGGCTATTGATAAAAACACTTTGCTCAGCAAGTTGCCGGTAACAGAGCAATCAACTGCAGATGCAGTTATAATGAGTAAAGAGCAACTGTATGAGGCTTATACATTTTATCCTTCCGTTGTAAAGAATACCGAATACATTTTAAGTGATTGCACTATTCATTTTACCTACAATAAGCTTGCAAATAAAAACAAACAACACTTTACCGACAGCATTGCAAATGATATGGAAATGCTGCGTAGTAAAGCCATTGAGGGGCTAGCATACAGATACCCAAATCCATCTGAAGATGTTTTGAAAAGAGTAGAAAAAGAATTAGATGTTATCGGGCAGAAAAATTTTGCGTCATATTTTTTGATCAACTGGGACATTGTTCGGTATGCCCGTTCACAAGGTTATTATTATGTAGGCCGGGGCAGTGGAGCCAATAGCATAATTGCATATTTGTTGAATATAACCGATGTTGATCCTATTGATCTCGACCTTTACTTCGAACGTTTTATAAATGTGTCGCGCGCCAATGCACCTGACTTTGATATTGATTTTTCATGGAGGGATCGCGATGACATAACCCGTTATATTTTTGAAACGTATGGCCATAAGCATACTGCTCTGTTAGGCACCTACTCTACTTTTCAGCATGATGCTGTAACCCGTGAACTGGGGAAAGTATTTGGCTTACCCATGTCTGAAATTGACAAACTGCAACAGGCCACAAAAAACCTGAAACAAGAAGATCTTCCCAAGCTGGAAAAGCTATGGCAATTAGTAATAAAGTATAGTGAACTTATAAAAGGCTTGCCCAGCCACCTGAGCATACATGCCAGCGGCATTATTATTTCAGAAGAGCCTATATCGTGCTACACAGCTACAAATCTTCCACCTAAGGGATACCCGACCACACAGTTCAGTATGCTCGAGGCAGAAGATATTGGCCTGTATAAATTCGATATACTAAGCCAACGGGGGCTTGGAAAAATAAAAGACGCTCTGGCTATTATCAAACACAACAAGGGTGATGATATAGACATTCACAACATTAAAGAATTTAAAGACGACCCCGAAATAAAGAAACTGCTGAGCACCGGTAAATGCATTGGTTGCTTTTATGTGGAGTCTCCTGCCATGCGCATGTTGCTTACCAAATTGCAGGCCGATGATTATTTGCGGTTGGTTGCAGCCAGTTCTATCATCCGCCCGGGCGTTGCACAAAGCGGCATGATGCGTGAATATATAGTGCGCTATCGTAATCCGGAAATTCGTGAAAAAGCAAAAGCGGCTATACCTCAATTGTATGAATTACTCGAAGAAACATATGGAGTAATGGTTTACCAGGAGGATGTAATTAAAATAGCCCACCTGTTTGCCGATCTTACCTTAGCTGAGGCCGATTACTTACGCAGAGGCATGTCGTGGAAATATAAATCGCGCCCTGAATTTTTTTCGGTAAGGGAAAAGTTTTTCTCTAATTGTTTGGAGAAAGGTTATAGCAAAAAAACAATAAGCGATATATGGTACCAGATAGAAAGCTTTGCCAACTTTGCCTTCTCTAAGGGCCACTCAGCCAGCTATGCAGTAGAGAGTTACCAGGCGCTTTACTTAAAAGCATATCACCCATTGGAATATATGGTTGCCACGCTGAATAATGGCGGTGGCTTTTACCGCATGGAATTATACATACATGAAGCACGTATGCATGGAGCAGAGATAGTACCACCATGTGTAAATAACAGCCCTGCATTATGCACTATAAAAAATAAAACCATTTACCTGGGCCTTGGTTTGATAAGTGAACTTGAAAAAGAAACACTGGAATTGCTTTTAGCAGAGCGCAGAAAGAACGGGAAATACAAAAGCCTGTATGATTTTGTAAAACGTGTGCCTGTTTCGGTTGAACAGGTTTGTTTGCTGATACGCTCCGGTGCATTCAGGTTTACAGAGAAAAATAAAAAAGAACTATTGTGGGAGGCGTATTCGCTTATCAACCCTATAAAGAAACCAAAACTATCGGAAGAGCTTTTTGATGTAATGCCAACGCATTATACTTTGCCAACACTCCATGAATCCTGGGTTGAGGATGCCTTTGATGAAATTGAACTGTTCGGATTCCCGCTATGTTCGCCTTTCCGTTTATTAAAAAATGAAATACCTGTCCGCACACTTGTAAAAGACCTTGCAGCACATATAAATAAAACTGTTGAGATAGTTGGTTACTTCATTAACAACAAAGTTGTATTCACTGCGGCAAAAAAAGAGCGTATGTATTTTGGTACTTTTCTTGATCTTGAGGGCTACTGGATAGATACCGTGCATTTCCCACCATCAGCTAAAGCCTGGCCATTTCAGGGCCCGGGTTGTTACTTATTAAAAGGCAAGGTTGTTGTTGAGTTTGATCACATGACCCTTGAAATACAGGAAATGCACAGGCTCGCTTATTTGAATAGGGATGATGTGGGGAAAGTGGAAAAAGCAAAAGAAATACAGCATTAAATACTACTTCATATCTCCCTCTATGGTAAACGCAATTATAAGTCCAAAGAATATTCCGAGGGCAATTACTGATAATACATTACTTATTATTGCACGCCTTCTATTCTCTGGTTTATAATTTGAAAACCAGAATGAAAACATGCACTGCACGCTATGGCCAAAATTATCTGATAAGAAACCTGGAAAGTAAAAATATATAGGAGAGTAGTCTGTGCCATCTTCAACATTATAAATCTTACTATTTATAAAAACTCGACTGAATAGAGCCAATATAAAAATCACAAAAATTACATACATGTTGTTTAAGAAAAATCTCATGAATGGCTTATTGATTACTACAACCGGTTTTCCACTGCTATAATCAACCTCTTTAACAACAACCTGATTTTTCCCGTCAGGATACTCTTCTGTCTCTTCAAGCAGTTTTCCATTTTTGTCAAACCTTTGCCATATTCCAGTTATTCTACCTGTATGATAGTTTCCTTTTCGGTAACCTCCACTACTGTCTTTAATAATCCAAAGACCCTCATATTCACAACCATTACGGACTATATTAATAATTTGCCCATTTACCTTTTCAAAGGATGAGGAAGGTTCATGGTACAAAGTATCTCCCGGATAGAACGTTCTAGAGAAATGTTCTGTATCTTTTATAATTTCCATACTGTCTTTATATGGTAAGGTGTCATTGCCTTTAACCATAAATTTCTGCCCAAATGTGACAGCAACAATTAGTAGAAACAGTATAGTGGTTTTATATTTCAAGTACGATTTATTTATTAGCTCTTCCCCTTCATCCTCTCTTTCCAGAGCTGATTGAATGACTTTGGTGCTACAACAGGCAGATCGCGGCGTGTACCCCAGGCATCTTTAAAGAATCTGCGTATCATAAAGTTCTTGAATGAAGCCCCTCCCCTTTCCATACGGCTGCGCTTTAGCATTGCCTTGCGCCAGAAGTTCCAGATGGTTCTTTCGCTGCGGTTGGTAAATCCTTCTTCTACCGAATCTTTACGGTTAAGCAATAACAAATGGTGTATATCAATTTCCACCGGGCAAACTTCTGTACACCTGCCGCATAAGGATGAAGCATAACTAAGATGCTTAAAATCTTTCATTCCTTTCATGCTTGGGGTAATAACAGAACCAATTGGTCCGCTATAGGTAGTTCCGTAGGCGTGTCCGCCAATATTACGGTATATAGGGCATGCATTCAGGCAAGCGCCACAACGAATGCAGTTGAGTGCTCTGCGTTGTTCTTTGCGAGCTAATAGGTCTGTACGGCCATTATCAAGCAATACTACATACATCTCTTCAGGTCCATCTTCTTCACCACTTTGGCGAGGGCCTGTAAGTATATTATTGTAAACAGTAACTCGTTGCCCTGTACCATGTGTTGCAAGTAAAGGAAGGAACAGGTCAAGGTCGGCCAGTGTCGGAACGATCTTTTCTATACCTACAATAGCAATATGCACTTTAGGAAAAGCAACAGACATAAAGGCATTGCCTTCATTCTCACTTACCTCTACCCCACCAATATCAGCAATTAAAAAATTCCCCCCGGTAATTCCTGCATCGGCTATCGGGTATTTTTCCCTGAGCATTTTACGCACATAGGCGGTTACCTGTTCGGGTGTCCAATCAATAGGTGTTCCTTTCTTTTCATTAAAAAGCTTTGCCACATCCTCTTTCGATTTGTGCATGGCCGGGGTAACAATATGGTACGGTGCTTCTCCATCCATTTGTTGAATTACTTCACCCAGGTCCGTCTCAAGGCTTTCAATATGGTGTTTTTCACAAATATGGTTTACATCTACTTCCTCGGTAACCATTGACTTCGACTTAACCAGCATTTTTGCATTAACGCGTTTAAGTATATCAATGATCTCCTTCATGGCTACTTCGGCATCCGGTGCCCAAATAACCTTACCGCCGTTCTTTTTGAAATTGGTCTCAAATTCAATAAGGTACTTTTCCATGTTCTCGGTAACCTTACTCTTAATAGCCGATGCCTTTTTACGGGCCAAGGGAAGATTAGAATATTGTTGCTTACCAACAACAACCTTTTTATCGTATTGACCTATATTAAAAAGCAGTTTCCTTTTATGCTCCGGGTCATGTGCCCTGCTTTCTGCATCCTTAAGAAACTGTTCAAGGTGACTTGCCATATATTACTACAATGTTAACACTCTATTTTATGTACTCTGTCTGTATGCCTGCCGCCTTCGAAAGGGGTCGAAAGAAAAGCATCTACACACTTTTGCGCCTCTTTTTCATCCATATACCTGGCTGGTAATGCCATTACATTAGCATCGTTATGCTGGCGGGCTAAAACAGCTATTTCTGCCATCCAGCAAAGTGCTGAACGAACGCCATGATGACGATTAGCGGTCATATTCACACCATTACCACTACCACATATAACTATACCAAAGTCTACTTGTTTGGTTTCTACGGCATTTGCAACCGGATGTGCAAAGTCAGGATAATCAGCCCGATCTACAGAATGAGTGCCGAAATCCTTTACTTCTACCCCTTTCTTTTGCAGATAGGCTTTTACTTTTTCCTTCAGTTCAAACCCCGCATGATCAGCACCAATAGCTATTTTCATTACCTTGCCTTTTTATTATGCCTGCAAAGTTACTACGCAATTGCACACATACTAAAAAAAACCTTCGTTCGTTGAAATATTTATTAACCTGTTATGTTAATAAGAGTGGTATAGATTGTTAGCATCTCTTTATTAAATAACTTTGCATTGAATAACTAATAACCCCATACATAAATTTAATTCATTCAAGCATTATAGTTATCCTTTTAGTTAGTTTTAAGTTAACAGTGTCTTAACATAAAAGAGAAGAAGAATATATCAACAAATGGTACTTGTTAACAATAGCTAAAACAGTGTTCATTACTTAAATTAATATTGGTTATCAGTTAATTACATTCTAACAAAGTTTCAGTATATGTTAATTAACACCCAATTGTGTTAAGTGCAACAGTTCAGGTTTAATTTTACCAACCATACTAACAGGCTAATAATAAGAACAAAAGATTTTAAATAAAAAGATATATATTATTATAATAGTTTATACCCTGAAAACTTAAAAATTAAAATGGAAACGATCGATGTTGGTTTAGATATCTTTGAAGAAATAAAGAAACTGAAAAATGAAAAAAATGCTGTCATACTTGCCCACTACTACCAGGATGCCGATATTCAGGACGTTGCTGATTTTATTGGGGACAGCCTTGCCCTTGCCCAACAGGCTGCTAAGACCAAGGCTGACATGATAGTTTTTGCCGGTGTGCACTTTATGGCTGAAACAGCTAAGATCTTAAATCCGACCAAAAAAGTTGTAATGCCTGATCTGCGAGCTGGTTGTTCCTTAGCTGATTCCTGCCCTGCCGATAAATTTGAGGCGTTTATTAAACAACATCCCAATCATGTTGTTATTTCTTACATCAATTGCTCTGCAGAGGTTAAAGCATTGACTGACATAATTTGTACATCGAGTAATGCTGAGAAAATTATAAATAGTGTACCGAAAGATAAAGGGATAATTTTTGCGCCGGATAAGAACTTAGGAGCGTATTTAGTGAAGAAAACAGGCAGAAATATGGTATTGTGGAATGGAGCTTGTATGGTACATGAGATCTTTTCCTTAGAGAAAATTAATCACCTACGGGAATTAAATCCTAAGGCAAAACTTATTGCGCACCCTGAATGTGAAGAACCTATTTTACGGATTGCTGATTTTATTGGTTCAACAACTGCTTTACTTAAATTTACACAGGAAGATAATGGTAATGAATATATTGTAGCTACTGAAACAGGTATTCTTCATCAAATGATGAAATCTTCTCCGCATAAAACGTTTATACCTGCCCCACCAAATAACTCATGCGCATGCAATGATTGCCCACATATGAAGTTAAATACCTTGGAAAAACTATATAATTGTATGAAATTTGAAAAGCCGGAATTACTTATGAAACCGGAATTAATGAAGGCAGCCGAAAAGCCATTAAGGAGAATGTTGGAATTGTCGTCTAATTAAAAAATGAAAAAAAGAATTGACATAGTATATTTTATTGCGAGTATGTTGCTTGCGTTCTTAGTTTTTTTTCCGGGCATTTCTTCCGCGCAAAAAACAACCGAAGGATACAACAAACTTTATTATGCTAATGGAAAACTTTCGAGTGAAGGTACTATACGGAATGGCAAACCTGATGGATATTGGAAAACATATTATGAGAGTGGCAAAATAAAATCAGAGGGGAATAGAAAAGAGTACGTGCTTGATAGTACATGGAATTTTTATACTGAAAAAGGATTGATGTATGTTTCATTCAGTTATAAAAATGGAAAGAAGAATGGGTTTAAATCTAATTACACTTACGATGCCAAGGACAGTTCTAAGAGTGTTTTGATATCAAAAGAGAATTACGTTAATGATACCTTGCAAGGGCAATCATATTACTTTAAGAATAATAAACTTTCAAGGATCACTACCTATAAGGACGGCTTAGCAGAAGGAAAAGCATTTGATTTTTCACCCGATTCGTTGATAACAGTTATTACACTTTACAAAGGAGGTTTTGTAAAAAAAGTAACCAGGATAAATCAATATAATACTGCAGGACATAAAGACGGATTGTGGCAGACCTTTTACGCAAACGGAAATGTGAAGTGGGAAGGGACATACAATGATGGAAAAAAAGATGGTTATTTTAAAACATATACTGAAGCCGGTAGTTTAATAACCATTGAAAAATACATTAGCGATGTGTTGCAGACCGATGCACCTGAATTGGCAAAGCTTGAAACACATACAGAATATTATGATAACGGTAGAATAAAATCAGAAGGGCCTTTAAAAAATGGCAAACCATTTGGTGTGCATCATGAATACGATGAAACAGGTAAGCCTGTAAAAGCCGAAATATATGACAGTGGAAGAGTAATGGCTGAAGGTGTTTTAGATACTGCCGGATTGCAGCAAGGTGAATGGAAGGAGTATTATGAGAACGGGCAAATGAAATCGATTGGTAAATACCTGAATGGAAATAAGGTTGGCCAATGGAAATATTTTTACGCCAGCTCTAAAGTATTTGAAATTGGTAAGTATGATAATCAAGGCCGTCAGCAAGGAAAATGGATATGGTATTTTGATAATGGAAAAACGAGAAGAGAAAGTAATTTCTTAAACGGACAGGAAGATGGAGACTTTATAGAATATGCTGATAGTGGTGGAGTAATTACAAAGGGTCAATATGTAGAAGGATTGCGTGAAGGTATCTGGACCTATGAACTTGGCAACTATCGTTCAATTGGTAAATATACCGACGACCAGCAAGACAGTTTATGGAAGGAATATTATATTGACGATAACAAAGTTCGTTTCCAGGGAAACTACAACCAGGGCAGGCCCGATGGTACACATACATGGTATTACCCTGACGGAAAGAAACAAATTGAAGGACAATATACAATGGGTGTAATGGAAGACAAGTGGAGGTATTATGATGAACAAGGAAATCTATTCCTTACTATCACTTACAAAGACGATGTAGAAGTAAAATACGATGCAGTAAAAGTCCTGCAGTAATTACCACAGGACTTATTCATTTATTTTACTTACACCATTCATCAACCGTCAATACAGTTCCGCGGCGAGTAAAAAATTTAGTAGTAAGTAGTTTATGTGTTTCCGGATCAGGATCAGCACAGCAGTCAGATAATACACTAATACGGTAATCTTTATCAGATGCTTCACATGCGGTTGAAAGCACAACTCCGCTTGTTGCTATACCTGTTAATATCATATGTTTAATTCCGGTTGCACGTAATACAACTTCCAGATCGCTGCCGGTAAATGCACTTACGCGTCGCTTTGTTATTGTTATTTCACCTTCTTGCGGCGCCAGCTCCGGAAGTATCTTTACCCACTCCTCCATATTCATCTTTCCGAAACGTTCTCTCATCGGGGCAGTTGCTTCAGGTGCTCCGGGCCTGAAACCGATCACTACATAAATGACAGGTATTTTTTTGCTACGCGCATGTACAATTGCTTTTTTTACATTGGGTACAAATCCCATAATATCCGGATACATTGCCAGCATTGGCGCTTGCATATCCATTACAAAAAGGGCCGAGTTTTCTTCCATAGTGTTTGGGTTTTGATTATTAGTTATAAGTCTTGTTTAATTGTTGCAGTTTTCCTGAAATAGGGTAAGAAACAGAAGGCGATTAAAAGAGCAGCAATGCCCTGGCCCAGTATTGTTATGGGTGTACCAAAGTATCTCGAAATAGCTCCTATCATTAATGCACCTAATGGTTGCATTCCAAAAAAGGCCATTGCGAAATAACTTATGATACGTCCGCGCATTTCTTTCGAAACAGTAGTTTGTATAATGGTGTTGCTTATTGTTACCTGCGACATCATTCCGAAACCAGTTAGCACTGCAAATACTGATGCTACAGGAAAATTGGTTATATGAGAAAATGATATTAAACCAATTCCGAATAAAATTGTGTTGATGAACAAAATCATTCTCAGGTTAGCACCAGGCTTTAAAGAAGCAAGGAAAATAGTCCCGCATATGGCACCAAGACCAATAAAGCTATTCAGGTAACCAAACGTTGAAGCATCTCCTTTAAAAATAACCTTTGCATATACAGGAAGCAGTGTGTTGTAAGGAAGTACTAAAAAACTAGAAAAGCCAAGAAATAGAATTATGAGGCCTATGGATGGTGTTGCTGTCAAATAAGTAAACCCTTCTTCAAGTTCATGCATTAGGTTTTTATCTTTTACTTCTGGGTCCGGAATATTCAATCTCATCAATAGTAGCGATATTATTACAGCTACAAAACTCAATGCATTCATTAGGAAACAAATTCCCGCTCCCAGTTTTGCCAATACTATTCCTGAAATTGCCGGGCCAACCAAACGGGCAAGATTAACCATTGAAGAATTAAGAGCAATAGCATTTGAAAGGTCGTTCTTATCATCTACCATTTCATAAACTAACGATTGCCTTGCGGGTACATCAAATGCATTAATGATACCCAACAGTATGCTTAGTGTAAGTATTTCCCATACTGTATAATGGTTATATAGAACGAGTATGGCAAGCAAGGCAGCCTGCACCAATGATGCAATTTGAGTAGTAAGCAGAACACGATATTTATTGAATCTGTCGGAGATTACTCCACCCCATAAAGAAAACAGAAAGCTAGGAAACTGTGTTGCGAATACGGTTACACCCAGCATAAATTCGGAATGAGTTTGAATATAAACAATCCAGTATACAGCAGTTCGCTGCATCCACGTTCCTATAAGTGAAATAGATTGGCCGGTAAAATAGAGTCTGTAATTACGACTACGAAATGCTCTGAATGTTGTTATATTCATGGAAAAGTGGTGCAAATATACAATTAGTTCTGTAATCACAGAACCAAAAAAACCATTATATTTGTTTTCCGGTAACCTCCATTATCTGAGAAAATGAAAGTAGAAAAAAAATTGTCAACAAAAGAGTATGTTGAAAAGATAGGAATATCTTTTGAAAAGGAAGGATTTCAGCCCGCCATGGGAAGAATATTTGCTTACCTCATTATAGCGGATCCACCACACAAATCTTTTGAGGAAATACTGGAGTACCTGAAGATAAGCAAAAGTGCTGTAAGCACTTCGCTGAATTACCTGATGTCCAGGGATCTGGTGGAATACATTACATTACCCGGTGACAGAAAGCGATACTTCAAAATTAATATGTCGGGCTGGGTAACATTGATAAAAAGGAAAATGGCAAGACGGAGTTTTTTTGGTGAAATAATGAAAGAAGCCTTAAGTGCGCGTTCGAATAAACACAAGGAATTTAATGATGCCCTGGAAGAGCAGGCGGAGTTTCTGGAGTTTCTGCATAAAGAAATGAAAGACGCCCTGGACAAATGGGAAAGGAAGAAAAAAAAGAAAGGTTAACAATTTCCTTACATTTGATGCGTTAAATCTGGGGAAATTAAACTATTAAGAGAAAAACACATCTAAATGCGGACCATGCCAATATGTTTATAAAACGACTCTCTCTGTTGATTCTGTTAATGGTTTCAACTACATCTGTTTTTTCTCAGGCTAATTTTACAATAAGCGGTACAATAAAAGACTCAGCATCCGGCGAGGCGCTTATAGGCGTAGTGGCCTCAGTAAAGGAATTGCCAACTACAGGCGCAAATACAAATGAATATGGATTTTATTCATTAACACTGCCTGAAGGAAATTATACACTGATTTATTTTTATTTGGGTTACAGGCCGGATTCTATTAAGATATCCTTGCATCAGAATATTAAACAAAACCTGAGATTAGCTACAGCAGGTAAATCGCTGGAAGAAGTAAAAGTGCAGGGAACAAAATCGAATGCGAATGTTACAAGCACACAGACAGGCTTAATTCAGTTAGATGTAAAACAGATAAGCACCATACCGGTAATATTTGGTGAAAAGGATGTAATGAAAACATTGCAATTACTTCCCGGTGTATTGTCAGCCGGAGATGGAAACAGTGGCTTTTATGTTCGTGGTGGCGCTGCCGATCAGAACTTAATATTGCTCGATGATGCGCCTGTTTACAATGCATCTCACCTCTTAGGATTTTTCTCTGTATTTAATTCCGATGCTATAAAAGATGTGACCTTGTACAAGAGCGGAATGCCTGCCCAGTTTGGTGGCCGCCTGGCTTCGGTTGAAGATATTAAGATGAACGATGGAAATGACCAGACCTATCATTTAAGCGGTGGCATTGGGCTAATAGCTTCAAGGTTAAATTTTGAGGGACCTATAAAAAAAGGGAAAGGCTCATTTTTAATTGCAGGCAGAAGGACTTATGCTGATGTGTTTTTAAAACTATCAACCAATGCTTCACTACGCAACAGCAGCCTTTATTTTTACGATTTTAATGCCAAGGGAAACTATACACTGGGAGATAAGGACCGGATTTATTTATCGGGTTATTTTGGTAAAGATGTGCTGGGCGCTGATAATCTTTTTGGTATCAATTGGGGTAACGCTACAGGTACATTCCGCTGGAATCATATATTCGGACCTAAGTTGTTTTCAAATACTTCTGTCATTTTCAGCAATTATGATTACAATATTGATATTACAGTTGCAGGTATTGATCTGGGCATTCAATCAACCATTCGTGACTGGAGTTTAAAGGAAGAGTTTCAATATTTCCCTAACAACAAGAACAAGATATTGTTTGGATTTAATTCTATTTATCATACGGTTGTGCCTGGTAATCTTGTATCAAATGATTCGAACATTAATGGAACTAACATACAAACACGTTATGCGCTGGAAAATTCAATTTATGCATCTGACCAGGTTAAGTTAAGTGAAAGATTGAGCTTTATGGCGGGTTTGAGATTAACCACATTTAGCTTACTCGGTGCAGGAACATTTTACACCTATGATGCCAACGGAAATGAAACAGACTCTGCAAAATATTCAAGCGGACAGTTTGTGAAAACATATATTAATCCTGAACCACGTGCTAACTTTAATTACCTGTTAGACGAAACATCATCTGTAAAAGCATCGTACGACAGAAATGTTCAGAATATGCATTTGCTTTCAAATTCCACAACCTCTACCCCTACTGACCTGTGGATACCAAGCAGCAATAATGTACTGCCTGAAATATCTGACCAGGTTTCCTTGGGTTATTACAGAAACTTTGATGATAATAATTATGAATTTTCTGTTGAAACATATTACAAGCAAATGCAAAACGAGATCGATTATAAGAATGGAGCCCAGCTTATTTTGAACCAGAGTGTAGAGAGCGAATTGCTCTTTGGTAAAGGAAAATCGTATGGTGTTGAATTGTTCTTCAAAAAGAAATTCGGAAAATTGACGGGCTGGGTCGGGTATACATATTCAAGAACCTTCTTTCAGATACAAGGCATTAATAATGGTGGTTGGTATCCTGCAAGGCAGGATATTCCTAATGATGTGGACATTGTGTTGATATATAAACTAAATGATAAATGGACCTTCTCTGCTACATGGGTATATAATACCGGCTACCCGGTTACCTTCCCGAGCGGCAAGTATGAAGTGGATGGTAATATTTATTATTACTACACATCACGCAACGGATATCGCATGCCTGATTATGACAGAATGGATATTGGCGCTACGCTTGAGTGTAAGAAACATGGCCGCTTCCAGGGTGAATGGGCTTTCTCGGTTTACAATGTATACGACAGATGGAATGCCTATACCATTACCTTTCAGCAAAACCCAAACAACCCGCAGGAAACACAAGCTTTGCTGACCTCATTGTTTGGTATTATCCCTTCAGTCTCTTATAATTTTAAGTTCTGATAGTATGAGAAAATATCCATTCTATATAGCATTGTTAGGAGTAATTGCAATTATTTCTTCTTGCCAAAAGGTTATAAATATTGATTTGAACTCAGTAAACCCGGCAATAATAATTGTTGGTAATATTAATGATCAGCCGGGGCCTTATTCAGTTACGCTAAGCCAAACAGTTAATTTCAGTGATCCTAATACCTTTCCTCCCATTGATGGCGCTTTTGTTACAATTGCCGATAATGCAGGTATAACAGATACATTGGTAGAAACTACAAAGGCAGGAACTTATAACACAAAAAAAATAATTGGCGTGCCAGGCAGAACGTATACACTTACTGTGAATGCGAATGGTCAGACGTATCAATCTGTTAGTACAATGCCACAGCCAATAAAATTCGATACGCTTTACATATACGCGCATTTAAGTTTTTTCAGCAAGGGAGGACCTCCTGATACAGTTTATACTCCCCTGGTTGAATTTCAGGATCCGGGCAATTCAATGAATTACTTCAGGTTTATTGAAACGCTGAATGATACGTTGCTTACAAATGTTATGACCTCTGATGATCAGTTTTCAAGCGGAAAAATGTTCTATTACCCTATCCGTTCAGAAGGTCATCCTGCACTTGTTGGGGATAGTGTAAAAGTTGAAATGCAATGTATTGATAAAGGAACGTATCAATACCTCTCTACCTTAGGTGAGGCTTCCGGTTCTACAAATGTTACACCTTCAAACCCGGTGTCGAATATTTCGAATAATGCACTGGGTTATTTTAGTGCCCATACATCAAGATATAAAGTGGCTAGGATTAACTAATAGCCTATGTGTGATGTAACTCATATTCATGGAGGGTAAAAATTGCTAATTTTACCGCAAAACCTTTCGTATTGATCTTCGATATTAAGCAGATAGCCAGTGCAAGCATGATACTGTTTGCAGTAATTGACATACTTGGTGCAATACCTGTTGTTATCGATCTCGGTAAGCGTATGGGTGAAATAAACGCAAGCAAAGCAACCTTGGTTTCAGGTGCTATTATGGTGGTCTTTCTTTTTATGGGTGAATCTATTCTCAGTCTAATCGGTCTGGATATTCACTCGTTTGCGTTAGCAGGTGCGTTGGTTATTTTCTTTATCGGTATCGAAATGGTATTGGGTATAAAATTATCAAAGGAAGAAACTACATCAGCTGTATCAGTTGTACCTATTGCTTTTCCGCTTATTGCAGGAACGGGCACACTCACTACCCTTCTCTCAATTAAAGCTGAATTTGCAACTGAAAGTATTATTGCCGCAATTCTTATAAACCTTGTTTTTATTTATATTGTTCTACGAAATACAAAGTATCTCGAGAAGTTATTGGGCCCGGGGGGAATTATTATTTTGCGAAAAGTATTTGGAATAGTATTACTAGCTATAGGCATTAAGCTATTTTTAACGAATATGGGCGCAGTTATAAATTTGACACATGCATCAGGAAAAGCACTTTAGGCAGCCGGCATTTGTACGTGATGTTATCATTGGCCTCTCAGATGGTATTACTGTACCTTTTGCGCTCACTGCTGGTATCAGTGGAGCAGTTGCAACCAATGGCATAATTATTACTGCTGGAATTGCAGAAATATGTGCCGGATCAATTGCTATGGGTCTCGGTGGTTTTTTGGCGGCTAAAACTGAAGAAGAACATTATTATGCTGAACTTATTCGGGAAAAAAGGGAAATAAAAGAACTGTATGAGCATGAAAAACAGGAGGTTAGAGATGTTTTTGCTGAATATGGGCTTTCTAAACAGACCCAGGATATGGTGGCTGATGAGATAGCGAAGGATGAAGATAAGTGGGTGGACTTCATGATGAGATTCGAATTAGGCCTTGAACAGCCCGATACGCTTAGGGCACGAAGAAGTGCCATGAATATCGCTTTTTCATACATCATTGGAGGCTTGATACCACTTATGGGGTATGTGACGACAGCGACCCCTCAAAATGGCTTACGGGACTCGTCCATTTTTACAATCCTCTGTTTGATCATTTTTGGGTACCTGAAAAGCAAATTTACAGGGCAAAACCCTGTTTCAGGAGCTTTGAAAACTACAGCTATTGGAATTTTAGCAGCAGGGGCTGCTTTTGGTATAGCATATGCATTTAATCACAGATAATTGAAATACCTATGGAAATTACTCCGGAAATAGTTAATCGCATAAAGCAGCTCGATGAGAAGTATCAAGCTATGGGTCAGGATATGAACTCGTACCTTGATGGCTTGCTTTACATGGATTATTTGAAGTACTGGGATTATGTTCATACCGATACCCTACTTTCACTTCAGAATCCGAGAACTAACTTTCCGGATGAGAAGATCTTTATCATGTACCATCAGATCACAGAGTTGTTCTTTAAGCTTTGTATACATGAGTTTGAACAGATAGCTAATCATCCTACTCTTACAGCTAAGTTTTTGCTGGAAAGAACGAGACGGATTGTCCGTTATTTTGATGGCCTGGTTACCACCTACGATATCATGGTAGATGGTATGGATAAGGAACAGTTTTTGAAGTTCAGAATGGCATTACTACCTGCCAGTGGATTCCAATCTGCGCAGTACAGAATGATAGAACTCTATTCAACCGATATGATCAACTTGGTGCATAGAGAATACCTTGCCAAGAACCCTAAAATTAAGGATGCTTCAGTAGCAGAAAAGCATGAGCATATTTACTGGAAAACTGGCGCTACAGAATTGGCTACCGGAAGAAAAACTTTAACCTTAAAGCAATTTGAGGAAAAGTACGGAGACGAGTTTATAAGGTTAGCCGAGGCATGTGTAAAGGGGAATATTTATGCTAAATTCAGGAACCTTCCGGAAGCAGATCAGAAGAACCCTGAGTTGATAAATACCCTTAGGGAATTGGATGCGAATGTTAATGTAAACTGGTGCCTGATGCATTACAAATCTGCTGTAAGATACCTGCAAGGCGATCCGGATATTATAGCCGCCACGGGTGGTACGAATTGGCAGAAATACCTACCTCCTCGCTTCCAGCGTGTGACCTTTTATCCTGAGCTCTGGACTGAACAGGAACTAGCTGAATGGGGTAAGACCTGGGTTAAGAAAATCGTTCCAAGCGCGGTATAGTTCCACGTGGAACGGTGGGTGGCAGAGCCACCTTTTATTTTCTATTTAACTACTAGGAAGAGTGTTGTCGTTCCACGTGGAACGAACTAGGTAATTCCCGCTTGTAGCCACCCTATTTCTTCAGCCTAAAAGCTGCTTTTAGAGTACTGTTTTTCAAGTGTTTTAAACCCTCACTTATCCCTATTGCACATCATACCGGAGTTTATTTTAATGAGGATACTGGTTTAGAAATGTATGCCTCGGTCTACCTATTTCCATTACTAAATTGAACGATTTAATAGAGTAGTTTTAGGTCGATTACGAACAATGTAATGCGCTTATTTATGAGAAGATCTTAGTACCAATCTTCTCTTGTTGCACAAGAAATAATGTTACGTACCAGGGCGAATTTCAGGTCATTCTAGAGCCCTTACCTCCAAACTTTGAAGAGCTAAGTAGACGATTATTCCACGTGGAACATATCTATATTGCCTCATAAATCCCTACGCACAGTTCAGCTAATTTTAATTCAATACAGCCAGTATTAGATGTTGTTTGCAAGGATTTCCTATCGAGAATAGAACCGGTAATCTGGAAGCCAGTATATGGTTTTGGTGTGACAGATTACTTAACTCTAGCAAAAATAGGGTAGGGGATTGTACCTTCGTTCCACGTGGAACGGATCTAATATTTTACCCAAATAGGCATGAAAATTGTACCTCAAAAATAGATTCGTGGGGTAAAATTTCGCGGGCACTGAGAGGCAGGTTCCACGTGGAACCTAGAATAGAATTTCAATAGAAAGTATTGTTTGAAGTCTCCGCTCCGGAGATTTAGAGGGGTAGAATTACCTGCCAATATGCACCATCAAAACTGAAATATCTGACGGGTTAATACCACTGATCCGGGATGCTTGCCCCAGTGTTTTTGGCTTGAATTTTGTAAGCTTTTCCCTGGCCTCGGTAGACAGTGATTTAAGTGAATGATAGTCCAGATTATCGTGCAGAATGAGGTCCTCCAGGCGCGATACTTTATTGGCAGTTTCCTGCTCCTTCTGTATATAGCCTTCATACTTCATTTCTATCTCAGCTTTCTCTATTATTTCAGCATCAAATTGGCATAAGTAATTCTCTATTTTATCAGAGCCTTTAGCCACATCTTTAATGCCAATATTTGGCCTCGAAAGAATAGAAAATGCCTTTACTTTTTGATCAATTTCCATTGAGCCTAGGTCAGTCAAAATAGGGTTGATTTTTGAGGGTTCTAAGCTCTCATTTTTAATTTGAGCTGTAATTTCTTTAGCTCCTTTTATCTTTTCATTTACCCGTGCAAATCTGTCTTCTTTAGCTAAACCAATTTCATAGCTTAATGGGGTCAACCGCGTATCTGCATTATCCTGGCGAAGCAAAATTCTGTATTCTGCCCTTGAGGTAAACATGCGGTAAGGTTCTTCAGTGCCCTTAGTTATAAGATCATCAATTAACACTCCTATATAGGCCTGAGCCCTTGAAAGTACGAAAGGCTTAGCATTTTTCACTTTTAAATGGGCGTTTATACCTGCCATAAGTCCCTGACAAGCAGCTTCTTCATAGCCAGTGGTTCCATTAATTTGACCTGCAAAAAACAGATTTTCAATTCGACGCGTTTGGAGCGTATTAGAGAGCTGATCGGGAGGGAAGTAATCGTATTCTATTGCGTACCCTGGTCGAAACATCTTTACCCCCTCTAAACCCTTTATTTTGCGTAGTGCCTTAATTTGTACATCCTCAGGTAACGAAGTTGAGAACCCATTGAGGTAAACTTCAACAGTTTCCCATCCTTCTGGCTCAATAAAAAGCTGGTGACGTTCTTTATCTGAAAAACGATTTATCTTGTCTTCTATCGACGGGCAATATCTTGGTCCGAGGCCTTGTATCCTTCCGGCATACATTGGCGACTTATCAAAGCCCGTTTTAAGTATATCATGAACCTCTTCACTGGTATAGGTGAGGTAGCAGCTGCGTTGTTTTTTCAAGGGCTCGGTCTGGTCCGAATATGAGAATTTACAAGGCTCTTCATCGCCTTTTTGTTCTTCCATTTTCGAATAGTCAAGCGAACGGCCATCAATACGCGGAGGCGTACCGGTCTTCATACGGCCACTCTCAAAGCCAAGCTGCAAAAGCTGTTCCGTAATGCCTGTAGCTGCTTTTTCGCCAACTCTTCCACCACCAAATTGCTTTTCACCAATGTGAATTAAGCCGTTTAAGAACGTGCCATTGGTTAATACAACCGATTTTCCTTTTATCTCAATACCCATTCCTGTAACAACCCCGCAAACCTTGTCATTGTTAACGATGAGGCCCTTTACCATATCCTGGAAAAAATCCACATTCAGTGTCTGTTCCAGCATTTTTCTCCATTCGTATGTAAACAGAGCGCGGTCATTTTGTGTACGGGGGCTCCACATAGCAGGTCCTTTGGAGCGGTTAAGCATACGGAATTGTATGGCAGTTTTATCGCTTACAATTCCTGAATACCCACCCAATGCATCTATTTCGCGAACTATCTGTCCCTTGGCAATACCGCCCATAGCAGGGTTGCAGGACATTTGCGATCTTGGTCATGTCCATAGTAATAAGCATAACCGAAGAGCCCATATTGGCTGCTGCGGCTGCCGCCTCGCATCCTGCGTGGCCAGCACCTACTACTATTACGTCATATTCCTTGAACATGCTTTTTCTAAAATGGGAACGCGAATTTACGCTAATCCTGTGAAATAGATGTTTTTGGTAATTTTTGACAAGAAAATAAAGCTGTGTAAATTTTATAGCTTTGCCTATGAATGGCCCAATACAAAGAGAAAAAAGCACTCTATATTCATATTGCAACCGCAGTTGTAGTGAAGTTAATTATTCTGCATTTTATAACCAACTTCAGGGTATGGGAGGAAAATGAAATGGCAATTAATTACCTGACTACAGGTAAACTACAATATATGCACTATGTGACAATGATATACAATTACGGCCTTCCGGTATATCCTTTTTTGTTGGTGTATACAATAGAGTAATTTTATGTTACTATTCACCAAAAAAGAAACTGTATGAAAAGATTATTAATTATGGTTGTTTTAGTAATAATCGCCAATTTTCTCTATGGTCAAATACAAGAGGAAGATTTAGAAATGCAAGGAATACAATATAAAATAATGCAAAAGAGTCAGGGCATGGATAGTCTTTTGTTGTTTGATGTGTCAGAATCTGTTTTATATCGGGATAGTATGTATTTAAACGGGCTAGCATTCTCAGGACACAATGTATATAAGATAAGCATACACTTTATAGCCAATACTAATCCGATAAATGCGTATGATGCACAGAATAAGATAAAAATTGCCGACTATACAAAAAGTATTCTTACAAAAGAAGAGCAAAGCCAGTTTGCAAAAATCGGATACGACTCAATACGACTGCTGAATAACGATTCGCTGAATTATGTGACCGCGCAGAAATTCAGCAATAAAAAAGTTGGAGAGATAATGGATAGGCCAACTAAGTTAATAATACTTATTGATAACTTGAGAAGTAATTGTATTGTTAAGTATTCTTATGATGCTGAACACTATGTTAATATTCAGTTCAATAAGCAGATAAACACTTTTAACAATGCGTTTAACCGATTATATAATTTATATAAAAGTAAGGACTAAGCTTTGTAAACTCCTATTAGTGTATTTTCTACAAGCTTTTTAGGCAGAATACGGCTAAAAAATGCTCCGGCTTTATTAGAGCCTCCGGGAATGATTTCGAGTTTGCCTTTAAGCAAACCATCAACCCCGATCTTTGCAACGGCCTGTGGTGTCATATTAAAGCGCTCAGCCTGTTTCATAGCTTTCTTCATACCTGTCATTCCGGCACGATCCATGAAATAGGTATCGGTAGGGCCAGGGCAGAGGCATGAAACAGAAACATTTTCGCCTTTAAGCTCATGGTGCAGAGCGCGTGAAAAAGAAAGTACAAATGCCTTGGTTGCAGAATAGACACCTAAATAAGGTACTGCCTGATGAGCCGCTGTACTAGCCACATTCAGTATATAGCTTTTATGGGAACTATTTTTCAGAATGGGTATCATCAAATATGTTAGCTGAACAAGGCTTTGCATATTCAGCTGCATCATGTTCAGTTGTTCATCAAGTGGTAGTTTTTCAAATGCGCCACCAAGGCCATAACCCGCATTATTTATTAAAGCAGCTACTTCGTAATTTTTTGACTTGCACCAATCGGCAATCTTTTTTGCAGAATCATTGGCTGAAAGATCGGCTACAAAATAATCGGTTTTTATTCCAAACTTTTTTTCAAGTTCAGCAGCATTTTCTTTAAGCAAGTTCTCGCTGCGTGCAACAAGCAGAATATCTATTTTCCGTTGCGCAATGTTTTCAGCAATTGCTTTGCCAATACCTTTGCTACCACCCGTAATAAGCGCGTATGCCATTATTCAGCGAACTTAGCAAAAGCATGCAGGTGATGGTAAATAGGTGTTTTACCGGTCTTGCCTTTTTTCGGCGGTTTCCTTGTTTGGCGAGGTCCGCAAAGTACAGGTATATACATTACACGGCGGCGGCTTACTGAATCGGTATGTTCAGAATGACCCACACGGTGCCATATATGGCCATGATGTACTACTATATCGCCGGCTTTAGCCACAACCAGGATTTCGTTCTTATCTTCTTTGGTATTGCGGTAATACATTTTTGTAAACAGCATACCAAAAATGCCTTGTGTATGGGTAGAAGGTAATATTCGTAAACCCCCGTTAACTGCCGAAGAATCGTCGAAGTAAACGCCAATGTTCAGCATTGGAAATACTTTTTTAGCATAAAATACTTCACGTATAGAATCAGTATGCCAGCCCATTTGTTTGAAACGGCTGTGCTTTGAATTTACATAGTGATTGAACACAACACCATCGCGTTCGTTTTCGCTCACACGGCTCGATTTAATATCGAGCAGGCGTTTAAACCCTTGTATGCGCGGATCAGCAACAAGTTGCTTTATCCTGTCGCTATAGTGCGATGTATATGGGAAACGTTGAACAATACGTTTTCCATTTTCGTCATGTCCAAAAATAACCGGTATACCTTTTACAACTTTTTCTTTCGATTTTATGAGCTTTTCCTGGGCCGATTCATATCCTCCAATAAGTTCTTTTACCTCTTCAGGAGATAGAACATTGCTGAAATGAACGAAACCATATTTGTTAAAAAAGTCAATCTGCTCCTTTGTAAAAGTAGGCCCAAGTTTAAACTTAGGGTAGTTCTTAAGAGATTTATCCATTTATGATAATGTAAGGTCGAACTGCAAATATAAAAAAAATAGATACATATAAAAACCATGCTTTTGCACATTTACATGTTAACAGTAAATTAAATATATTAGCGGGGTGGTTTCAGATTCAAGTAATTTCGTAAGAATTTATTTATCAGGATGATACATAGAGAAGGATATGGTCTTATTACGTGGTCTTTTGTTTTTTGGGGATTAGTAAGCGGAACAACGTACTTTTTCGGCGCCCCATATTGGTTACAGGGGTTTGTGTATCTTCTCTCACTTATAATGTGGCTGCTGATCGTACAGTTCTTCCGTAACCCTAAGCGCAGTACTCCCTGGGATCAGAAAAATATTATTGCGCCTGCCGATGGCAAAGTGGTGGTTATTGAAGAAGTGCAAGAAAACGAATATTTTAAAGATAAAAGACTTCAGGTTTCAATTTTTATGTCGCCGTTAAATGTGCATGTTAACCGTTACCCTGTTTCCGGTAGTGTGGAATATGTTAAGTATCACCCGGGCCTGTACCTGGTTGCATGGCACCCAAAATCATCAACCGATAACGAACGTACCACTGTAGTTGTTAAAACATCTGCCGGCCAACAAGTTCTTTTCAGACAAATTGCAGGTGCGTTGGCACGTCGTATAAAATACTACTGTAAAGTGGGCGATAAAGCAGAACAAGGAGGAGAGATGGGGTTTATAAAATTCGGCTCAAGAGTAGATATGTTTTTGCCTATAGGTACCAAGGTTAATGCTAAACTGAATGAAACAGTGAGGGGAGGAGAAACTATAATTGCTGAATTGAATATATGAAAAAATTGCTATGCTTTATAGCAATCATTTGTTTCGGATTATCTATTGCCGTGGGGCAAAAGCATGGAACCTGTTCCGCTGCTGCTGAGGTAAGTTCTGAAAGCTATGGCCCGGTTGCACCCAATGGGGTTATAGATAAGAGCGTTGCAAAGCTGCATAGCCATGGCAGGTTTTTTGAAGAAGAACATAATATAACCTGGGTGGTATTTGATATTCCGAATGATACCATGCTTACGTTCGATATTATTCCTCAAAAGTTACGCGACGATATTGACTTTTTACTTTTTAAAGATGATGAAGACTTTAATGAGGTGTTTTGTAAAAAAATTGAAGAACGTAAGCTAACTCCTATACGTACAAATCTTGCAAAACCTGATAGTGTAACGCACAGCGGCATTACAGGCCTGTCTTTAACTGCAACAGACTCAATAGTTCCACTTGGATATAACCCCAATTACAGCAAGGCACTCAAAGTAAAAAAAGGAGAACGTTATTACCTGGTGATAGATAATTATACCGAGGCAAAAGGGGCGTTTATTTTAAAACTCCATTTAAGGTTTGCGACAAATGCTCCGCCACAAACAGCAGAAAGGGATGCAGCACCTGCCGCTTCGGCTTCAACACTAGCCAAAATAAAACCATTTGGAAAAACAAACTTAACCATACATGTAACTAATGCAGCAGGCAAACCGGTTAAAGGCGAACTTGATATTACCGGTGCAAGGCCCAACCAGGTGCTTAATGCCGACACTTGCGATTATACTTTTACCTTGAACCCCAGGGTAACCATAAATGTTAATTGTAATGCCTTGGGCTATATGTTCAGCCAAACAGCATATACATCGCCTGATACAGCTTCTGTTTCAATATTAAATGTAGTGCTTGAACCTGTTGAAGAACATAAAAGCTTTGTGTTGAAGGATATAAAATTTCAGGAAGGTGTAGCAATATTTCTGCCATCGTCTCAGAATGAATTGATGAACCTGATAGAATTTATGAAGAGTAACCCTGATGTAAATATTCTGATAAAGGGATTTGTAAATGACCCTGGAAGTGATAATTCTGGGGCAGCAAAAAAATTGTCGAAACAACGTGCACAGGCTGTTTACAGTTTTCTTGTTTCAGCAGGTATAAATAAAAAAAGAATGGATTATAAAGGTTTTGGAAATGAAAAAATGATATATCCGAACCCGGCAAACAGTGTTCAGGCAGAGGCTAACCGACGGGTGGAAGTTGAGATAGTAAAATGAAAAAGTGTTTCTTTTTAGCCTATTCCATTATTGTATTTACTATTTCTTTAAAGGCACAAAACCACAGTAGTTGCGATAAAGCTGTTCTTGTGGATACATGTGATTATGGACCGGTGTATGCTGACGGAAAAGCCAATCCATTGCTGGCTATGAAACATACAGACGGTAATTATTTTGAAAAACCGCATTCCGCAGTTTGGTTTTGCATTGATATACCATACGACACCATACTTACGTTTGATCTGGTGCCACAAAACCATACTGACGACCTTGATTTTTTATTGTTCAAAGACGAATCTGCAGAGATAAAAAACTGCGGCTTATGCAGAGTAGATAAAAAGAATTTTTGCCAAAAGATAGCCATGGAAAAGATGGTACCTGTTCGTGCTAATATTGCAAATACATCAATGTCGGTAAAAGGAATGACAGGTCTTTCGGCTAATGCAGAAAATGAAACGGAGCCGCCTGGAAAGCATTCGGTCTATTGTAAGGCACTTCCCGTAAAAAAAGGAGAACGATATTATTTAGTGGCAGATAATTATACCAGCACACAAAGGCCATTCACTCTGAAATTGCATTTCCGTTTTGTTAACGACACCACAGATTATTTAGTAGCTGAAACTAAGACGACAGAAATAATACCAACACCACCTAAAGGTTTGTTCAACATAAATGTGTTGGATAGTGTTACTGGTAAATTACTGAAAGCTAAAATTAGAATAGACTGGGTGAATCCTGAAGGCAAACAGAAGATTGAAACGGCGAGTAAACAATATGCATTTGCACTTAAGAAGGCAGAGAAAATTAATATTGTATGCTATACAAAAGGATACCTGATAGCGCAGAAAACATACATAGCGCAAGGTGATTCTGATAAAGGAATTGATATTAAATTATTCCCAATAAAGGCACATACTAAAATGATATTTAAGCACCTTGAATTTAAACCGGGGCTGGCAGAATTCCTTCCTTCTGCATCAGAATCGCTGAATGATCTGCTTGAATTTATGACAAACAATACGGATGTACATATTATGATCAAAGGTTTTGTAAATGATCCGTATAAGTTATATGATGATCAGTTTGATCAGACTCTTTCCAGTGAAAGGGCTGCTGCGGTATATAATTACCTGTTGGAGAATGGGATAGGTAAAAACAGGATACAATACAGGGGTTATGGTGCCAGCCAAATGGTATATCCACAGCCCTCAAACGAAGATGAAATGGAGGCAAACAGAAGGGTAGAGGTAGAAATAGTTAAATAGGTTTTAGCCTGTTAATCGTCCGATACTTTCCATATATTTGCAACGGTCAATTATTAAAGGAAAAACCGTTATGGCGTCCAACTTGAAATTTTCGGATGATGCGCTTACAGTAGCGCATAAAATAATAAGCCGTTACCCTGAAGGGAAACAAAAATCTGCATTACTACCATTACTGCATTTAGCGCAGGCTGAATTTGGCGGCTGGCTTAGCCCCGAAGCAATGAATTATGTTGCAGGTATCCTAAACATTTTACCGGTTGAAGTATACGAAGTGGCAACATTTTACAGTATGTATAACATGAAACCTGTCGGCAAATGTGTATTGGAAGTATGCCGTACCGGACCTTGCTGGCTTATGGGTGCAGAAGATATTGTGAAATATTTAGAGAGAAAATTGGAAATAAAGGCGGGAGAAACTACTGCAGATGGCATGTTTACATTAAAGACCGTGGAATGCCTTGCAGCCTGCGGAACTGCACCGGTTATGCAAGTGGGTGAAACATATCATGAAAATTTGACCTGCGATAAATTAGATACCATATTGAGCGATTACCGCAATACTGTTAAAGAACCTATTTCGCACTTTGCCAAAAAACATATTAAAAGCTAGTTACTATGGGCAAAAAGTTATTGCTTGAACATATAAACGTACCGGGGATAGATACTTACGCTGTGTACCGCGAAAAAGGCGGATACGCGAGCGTTGAGAAAGCATTGAAGATGAAACCCGATGATGTGGTTGAAGAAGTTAAGAAATCAGGATTAAGGGGTAGAGGAGGAGCTGGTTTCCCGACCGGGATGAAGTGGAGTTTTATTGATAAAAAAACACCGAACCCTCATTACTTAGTTTGTAATGCCGATGAAAGTGAACCAGGTACTTTTAAGGACAGATACCTGATGCAACATCTTCCCCACGCATTAGTGGAAGGAATGATCGTTTCAAGTTTTGCATTAGATGCGCACACGGCTTACATCTACATTCGTGGAGAGCTGTTATATGTTTATCATATTTTAGAAAAAGCAATTGCTGAAGCGTACAATGCAGGCTGGCTAGGTAAAAATATTATGGGTTCCGGCTTTGACCTTGATCTGTATGTTCACCCGGGTGCAGGCGCATACATTTGCGGCGAAGAAACAGGCCTGATAGAATCGCTTGAAGGCAAAAGAGGTAATCCTCGTATGAAACCACCATTCCCTGCTATACAGGGCTTGTGGATGTGTCCTACTGTTGTAAACAACGTTGAAACTATAGCTGCCGTTCCTCATATTTTAAATATGGGTGGAGAGGAATATGCAAAGATAGGTATAGGAAAAAGCACCGGCACAAAGCTTATTTCTGCCTGTGGGCATGTTAGAAAACCGGGTGTGTATGAAATAGACCTGGGCCTTCCTGTGGAAGAGTTTTTATTTTCTGATGAATATTGCGGAGGCATTCTCAATGGGAAAAAATTTAAAGCAATAGTTGCAGGTGGTTCATCTGTGCCTATTCTTCCGGCTGAATTATTTTTGAAGACCGCTAAAGGCGAACCTCGCTTAATGAGCTATGAGTCATTGGCTGATGGTGGCTTTGCTAGTGGCACCATGTTAGGCTCCGGTGGATTTATTGTAATGGATGAAACCGTTAGCGTAGTTAAGAATTTATACAATTTCACCCGGTTCTATCACCATGAATCTTGTGGACAGTGCAGCCCTTGCCGCGAAGGAACAGGATGGATGGAAAGAGTACTTCACAAGATAATAGATGGCCACGGAAAAATGTCTGATATTGATCTTTTGTGGGATGTACAATCTAAAATAGAAGGCCGTACTATATGTCCGCTTGGCGACGCTGCAGCATGGCCTGTAGCAAGTGCTATACGTCACTTCCGCAAGGAGTTTGAAGAGCTTATTCAAGCACAACAAAAGGTAAAGGATGTTAACTACCTGCAGGAGCTGGTAACAGCGTAACCTTATTATTTCCAGTATATTTACTTCGTAATCTCTACAGAAGTAATGAGGAAAGTATTACTGCTTCTTGCCTTTTATTCTTTTTCATCTTCGTTTGTTTTTGCTCAGCAAACCGAAGTAGACTCCTTAAATACTGTATTAAAAGCTGAAAAAGAAGATACCGGTAAGGTAAATACACTGAATAATCTTTGTTCCGCATTATCCAATATCGGCAATTATTCTAAAGCATATTCAGTAGAGGAGATTGCATTACAATTAGCTAAGCAAATTGATTATAAAAAGGGCGCATGCAGAACCTATGAAATAAGAGGGCTTGATTATTATGCGCAAAGTAAATATGCGGAAGCCCTAAAATGCTACCTGGAAGGCATAAAGGAGGCGGAAGAATTGCAGGAACGTGCACAAAAGAACAGTAATACAACTGACCTGTTAGATAGTAAACGGGCGATTGCAGCAGCGTATAACGATATAGGCAATATTTATGATGATGAGGGGAATCATCCGGAAGCATTGAAATACGAATTACAAGCCTTGAAAATAGACCAGGAGATTGGAGATAAATATGGTACCGGTGCTGCATATAATAACATAGGAAGCATTTATGATATTGAAGGTAATTACGAGGAAGCACTGAAAAATTATAAACTAGCCTTACAAATGCATTTGGAAATAGGCGATAAATTGGGAATTGATGCCGGTTATGGAAATATAGGGATTATATATGCAAGGCAAGGAAATTATGATGAAGCAATTAAAAATCAATTACTGGCCCTTAAAATTTCTGAAGAAGAAGGCGATAAATCAGGAATGGATAATCATTACTTCAATATTGGAAATACCTATGAAAAGGAAGGTAGCTATTCCGAAGCTTTAAAATACTATTTCAAAAGCATGGAAATTGCTAAAACCATTGATGAAAAGTACATGATAGCTAGTAACTATTGGCATATAGGGAAAGTAAATATTTTGGAAAACAGAAATGGTGAAGCCAAACGATACATTGACAGCGCTTTGTTTTTATGTAAGAACATTGGTGCCAAGGACATAATAAGAAGTGTGTATAATGTTATGGAAATGCTGGATAGTGCAAATGGAAATTATAAGTCAGCTTTCAGTAATTACAAAATATACATTGCGTATAGCGACAGCTTGGTAAATGAAGAGAATACGAAAAGGATACTAAGTGAACAGATGGCCTATGAGTTCGACAGGAAAACAGACTCTATTAAAGCGGAGCACGCAAAAATTGATATTAAAAGAGTGGCTGAAATAAGGCGAAAGAACATAATTACCTATAGCGTGCTTGTAATTTTGGCACTAACTATTATTATAGCTTTTTTGTTCATAAGAAGCTTACAGATAAAACGGAAAAAAGATGAAGTAACCGTAGCGCTTTCTGAAAAAGAAAAGACCTTACTGAAAATGGAGAAGGACTACCTGGGCGAGAAATTACAAAGTGCTACTAATACACTGGAAGTGTACACCCAGAGCATGGCTGAAAAGAATGAGCTGCTGGAACAATTCAAAACAGACGTTGAAAAACTGAAGAACCTTAAATCGAGGGAACTGAATGAGGCACGGGTTGATCAGCTAGAATACCTGAGTAAAACAACCATACTTACCGAAGAAGATTGGAATAATTTCAGAAATTACTTTGAACAGGTATATAAAGGTTTTTTTATCCGGTTAAAAGAAAAATTACCTGACCTGACCCCCGCCGAAACACGTTTAATTTGTTTAACCAAACTTAAACTGGATGGTAAACAAATGGCAAATATCCTGGGTGTATCGTCTGATACAATCAGAATAACCCGCTACCGTTTGCGTAAAAAACTAAGTTTATCAGAAAGCGAGAGCATAGACGACATCGCTGAATCTATCTGATTACCAGCATAATTTTATTTTGTATATGTTTTTGTAACGCCACTTTGTTACCTAAAAATTTGTTGCGGCAATAGTTTTGCTCCACGAATTCTTAATGATTTAAAAAGCAACAGTTCAACACAAAAATTAATACAGCATGAACACAACAAAAATGCAGCTAGATGAATTTACCACAAAGTACAAACCAACCGATGCCATTATTGCAAATGATGAGTTAGTAAAGCGTTATTCTGAAAAAGTCCCTTCTGCACTCATTGAATTGTGGAAAACGAAAGGATTTGGCAAATACAACGATGGAATAATTGAGATCGTAAATCCTGAGGATTTTAAAGGCGATCTGGAAAGAACGCTCGGGAAAGAAGTGCCGAACTATGTGCCTATTGCAATAGGTGCTTTTGGTGATCTTTTTTACTACAGGAAGTTAAGTGATACCGAAGAAGATGTCTGCCTTTTCGACCCACATTTCCGTAAAATCCATGTGTGTTGCTGGAGTTTAACCGAGTTCTTTAATGCCTTTTTATGTGATGAAGAGATAATTAACAGAAATTTAAGTAAAGCCTTATTTGAGGCCGCTACAAAGAAGCTTGGGAAACTTAAAAATGGTGAGATCTTCTTTTTTACTCCTGCATTGGCCTTAGGTGGCACCCCAACTATAGAATACGTAGATAAAGGCAATTGCCATGTGCATTTAGAAATACTATTTCAGCTATAACCAAAAAAAACAATTAAACCGAAAGAGATGAAAAAACTAATTACAATTTGCATAATGAGCATTTTAATGCAATCGTTACATGCTCAAACCGGCCTGGCTCCTGTTGAGGAGAATGGTAAGTATGGATATAAAAGTACCAATAATACGAGCGGCTCATTTATTATTCCGCCAAAGTATGATGACGCGCATTACTTTTTTGAAGGCCTTGCAGCTGTTAGAATAGGTGACAACTGGGGATACATAGACATGAATGGCACTATGAAAATACAAGCTAAATATGTTGCTGCAAACGATTTTTATGAAGGCCTCGCTGATGTTGCCATTGATGTTAAAGAAGGTGGTGCCACCTATGAAAAACATGGCTTTATAAATAAAGCGGGTGCAACAGTTATTCCTTTTAAATATTTTGACCTGGGTGTGTTCAATGATGCAGGATTGTGTTATGCATCTGTAAAAGACGCCCAAGGGAAATTAAAATTCGGTTTTATCAATAAAAGCGGAACTATGGTAGTACCGGCTAAATATGACTCGTTAAGCGGCGAAGGCGCTAACGGATACACTCCTTTTGTGCTAAACGGGAAAGTCGGTTTTTTGAATTCTAAAGCAGTGGAAGTTATACATCCCACCTACGACAATAGCTTCCGTAACGGCCTTTGTTCATTTAACAAAGAGGGCCAGGCAGTAGTAATGCTAAACCATAAGATGGGACTTATTGATGCAACAGGCAAGGTAGTGATACCATTCAAATATGATTATATGGACGTGTTCAGAGAAGACATGGCAATGGTTGAGGCAAATGGTAAATGGGGATTTATTAATGCAAGTGGCGCAGAAGTTATTCCCTTGCAATATGCAAAAGAAGGATCATTCAATAGTGGGCAGGCGCTTGTGTGGATGGATGATGGAGAAGAATGGACAATAGATAAAACAGGAAAACAAATAAAGCTCCTTTTTAAACCTGAGATAATGGATTCTACAGTGTTCTCAGGAGAATTCAATGACAAAAGGCCAACCCTGTCTTTTACATACTCATGTCAAAGTAATGCTCTTTGTGTTGTTGTGTCGGCTGGTGGTGTGGCACATAAATTCCCTGGCGTTACAGGAATAATTGATCTGAGGCGCGTAGGTATTAAGAAAGGGGAAAACATAAGAGTAACTGTAAAGAACCGTAAGGGATGTACTGTAAAAATGGCGCCTGGTGGAGCTATTAAATAGTAAGGATAACAATAGATTAAAATATATGGAGTATACCGAAAATCCATTTACAAAGAGTAGGTAAAATAAAAAAACAAATCATGAAAAAATCTCAACTTACAGGACTGGCCGGAATGGCAATCATTATCATTGGAACATTTTTACCTTACGTAACAGTAGGCGAACAATCTTTTACCATGTTCTCGCTAGGAGGACCAGCAAAAACTGTAGCAATATTATTTATTGTATTAGGCCTTTTATCAGGCGTCTTTGCTTTTTTCGGAAAAGGAAAAGCATGGTGGCTCTCGATCCTGAATTTAATAGTCTCAGGCTTAGCTGCGCTATTGATACTGGTGCATATTAATAAATTAGGCAAAGAAGCCGCCAATGTAATTGGTATCTCAGTATACGTAATTGCTATGGGCGCAGTAATTGGTGTAGTTTCTTCCGTAATGGGAATTATGAAGAAATAAGATAGACGGAGGAAGCCGAAAATCCACATATAAAAAGAGTAGGCAATTAAAATATTCGATAGCTTTATAAGAGATCTTATTAAAACTCTGCCCATGAGGACAATAGATGAAATAACACAACCATTTATAGAGAACTTTGAAGCACCGGACCCAATAGCCAAACCAGGGTATAAGAAGGCAATAAATAAAGCAAAGAAGTAACTTTCTGCTTATTTCGGTTATATTTACTTCATAATCTCCTACCCCCAAAGTGATGAGGAAAGTATTTCTATGCCTTATCTTTTTTATTATTCAGATTCCGTTTGATTATGCACAGCAGCGTAAAATAGACTCATTGAAAAGTGTATTAAAAAGGACTAAACAGGACACGGAAAGAGTAAATATTCTGAATGCCTTAAGCAGGGAATTGATCAGGAATAACCTTGATTCCGCAGCAAACGTATACGCAAAGAATGCACTTGATATTTCCGAGAAAATAGACTTTATAAAAGGGAAGGCTACTGTTTACCGGTTAAAAGGGTTTATTTCCGAAGATCAATCTAATTATGCAGAAGCTTTAAAAAATCATCTTCAAAGTCTGGAAATGGCTGAGGAGATTAATGATAAGGAGCAAATAAGTTATGCGTATACAAATATTGGGAACATTTATTTAACTCAGGGAAATTACCCGGAAGCTTTAAAGTATCAATTGCAAAGCCTTAAAATTGATGAAAAGGCAGGGAATAAAATGGGCATGGGTATTACATACGGTAATATCGGACTCATTTATTATTATCAGGGAAATTATGCGGAAGCGTTAAAAAATCAACAACAGAGCCTTGAAATGAATAAGGCAAGCGGTAATAAAAATGGTATAGCAATGGCCTATGGAAATGCAGGCATTGCTTACCAGGCCCTTAAGAATTATTCTGCAGCACTGGAAAGCCAGTTGCAAAGTTTTAGAATGGCTGAGGAAATTGGCGATAAAGGAGGCCAAGCGAATACATTGGCAAATATTGCAAGTATATATTCTGATGAAGGAAATTATCAAAAGGCTTTGGAGAATAGTTTGTTAAGTCTTAAAACGGCCAAAGAAATTGGCGACAATAGGACAATAGGATTTGTTTATGTGAATGCCGGAAATATGTTTGTTAAACAAAAAAAATATGCAGAAGCGATAGAGTATCTTGATAGTGCATTATCAATAGCCAAAGAAACCGGAATAAAAGAAATAGCTGTTCATGCATATACCGGATTAACAAAGGCAGATAGTGCAAATGGAAATTACGTTAAGGCTTTTACTGACTACAAAATGTATGTTCTATACCAGGATAGCCTGAAGAATGAGGAGAATACAAAAAAATTAGTGAGCGAACAAATGACCTATGAGTTTGACAAGAAACAAGCAGAGGAAAAGGCAGAACAGGATAAAAAAGATGCTATTGCAAAATCAGATAAAAGGAAACAAGAGATTATAACGGCATCAATAGGGTTGGGGTTATTACTGGTATTAATATTCTCAGGCTTGCTTTTCTCCCGTTTCAGGGTAACTCAAAAACAGAAAAGAATTATTGAGGAGCAAAAGGCAATTGTTGAAGAAAAGAATAAAGACATTTTAGATTCAATAACGTATGCCAAGCGATTACAAGATGCAATTCTTCCACCACTCGGTGTAATTAAGAAATATCTACCCGAGTCATTTGTGTTATATAAACCTAAGGATATTGTCGCAGGTGATTTTTATTGGATGGAGCAGACAGAGTCTGCACTTTTTATTGCCGCTGCCGATTGTACCGGGCATGGTGTACCGGGTGCAATGGTGAGTGTTGTATGTAGCAATGCATTGAATAGAACAGTAAAAGAATTTCATATTACGGAAACGGGCAAAATACTTGATAAAGTAAGAGAGTTGGTAATAGAAACATTCGAAAAATCGGAAAGTGAAGTAAAAGACGGAATGGATATATCGTTAGCAGCAATAAGTCGTCAGTCGTCAGCCGACGGTATTGAAATACAATGGAGCGGAGCATATAACCCGCTATGGTATATGCAGAATAATGAATTGAAAGAACTAACTGCAGACAAGCAGCCGATCGGTAAGCAGGAAAACCCAAAACCTTTCAAAACCCATGTAGTAGACTTGCAAACAGGAGACATGCTTTATTTATTTACTGATGGATATGCCGACCAGTTTGGTGGGCCTAAAGGCAAGAAATTCAAGTATAAACAATTACAGGAAAAACTATTAACCATATCGTCACTTGATATGGATAAACAAAAAGCGATACTTGACGAAACAATTGAGACATGGAAGAGTGATATAGAACAGACTGACGATGTGTGCATTATTGGCATAAAAGTATGATTGGGAAGTCGTGTTTACCTTAAAAAAAGCCTTTAGTCTAAAAAACATAATTACACTCAGCAAAATCATTAACTTTGCCCTGTAATACTATTTTATGAATTCAACAGGAACATTAATGCAATACTTACCGATTATTATAACGGTATTGGTAGCAGGTGGCTTTGTTACCTTAACAATGTTTGCTACTCACTTTCTTGGGCCAAGGCGTCATACAAAAGTTAAGCTTGAAACGTTCGAATGTGGTATAGAATCGCAGGGGAATGCACGTATTCCGTTCTCTGTAAAATATTTTTTAGCAGCTATTTTGTTTGTTTTGTTTGATGTGGAAGTGATATTTATGTACCCATGGGCAGTTGATTTCAGAAACCTTGGAAGCCTTGGTTTTATTGAAATGATATCGTACATGGCAGTATTGTTGATCGGCTTTTTATATATATTGAAAAAGGGTGCATTGAAGTGGGATACTGACTAAACCCAAATTGAAAAGAATATGAGCATTGAGGTTGAAAAAAGTAATATTCAGGTAGTTAATTCACCTGCAGGCATTGAGGGCCCTGGTTTTTTTGCTACATCGGTAGATAAAGTTGTAGGCATGGCGCGTAAGAATTCAATCTGGCCATTGCCTTTTGCTACATCATGTTGCGGAATTGAATTTATGGCTACCATGGCTGCCCACTATGATATGGGCCGTTTTGGTGCCGAGCGTTTGAGCTTTTCTCCACGCCAGGCCGATCTGCTTATGGTAATGGGTACCATTGCAAAAAAAATGGCTCCTATTCTTCGCCAGGTATATATGCAAATGGCTGAACCAAGATGGGTGCTTTCAATGGGAGCATGTGCATCAAGCGGAGGCATATTTGATACTTATAGCGTGTTACAAGGTATTGACAGAGTAATTCCTGTTGACGTATATGTACCTGGCTGCCCTCCACGCCCTGAACAAGTTCTTGATGGTATTCTTAAAATTCAGGAACTGATCCAGAAGGAATCAATACGCAGAAGAGATACCCCTCAATATAAAGCCTTGTTGGCTGAATACGGAATAGAATAAGTGTATGGAAGATATATTGCCAGTAATAGAAAGTAAACTTCGCGAAGCATTCGGCGATGCAATTGTATCAGCGGAAATGTCGAAAGACTTCCCTGTATTTACCATAAAAAAAGATAAGATAATTGATGTTGTAAAATTTCTTTACGACGAGCCTGAAATGCAGTTCCGTTTTTTAACCGATCTGTGCGGAATACATTTTCCTGATAACAAAGGCCAGGAGCTTGGTGTTATTTATCACCTGCATAACCTGCGCCGCAATTGGAGGATACGCCTGCGTATTTTCTTTGCATTGAACGATGCAGTTGTTCCCACACTTACAACAGTTTTTTCTACCGCCAACTGGATGGAAAGAGAAACCTACGATTTCTTTGGCATTACATTTAAAGGACATCCCAATATGAAGCGTATTCTGAACGTAGATGACCTTGGCGGGTTCCCGATGTTAAAGGAATTTCCGTTGGAAGACCCAACACGTACAGATAAGAACGATTCAATGTTCGGACGATAATAATATTCTGAAGTATGGCTCAGGTAAAAGATAAAAAGGAAAAGATGGTGCAACAAACAGCACCGGAGACAGCAGAAAAGCTTGATGAAAAAGAATATTCCATTCTGAATCTTGGTCCTACGCACCCTGCTACACATGGGGTTTTTCAGAATATTCTGAAAATGGATGGTGAAATTATTGTAGACTCAGAGCCTACGATTGGCTTCATACATCGTGCATTTGAAAAACTTTCTGAAAGAAGGCCATATAACCAGATCACTCCTATAACCGACCGTCTTAATTACTGTTCATCGCCAATCAATAACATTGGCTGGCATATGACAGTGGAGAAACTTATAGATGCCAAAATTCCTAGGCGTGTGCAATACATGCGCATTATAATTATGGAGCTGGCGCGTATTGCTGACCATTTGGTTTGTAATAGCGTAATTGGAGTTGATGCCGGAGCGCTGACCGGGTTTGTATATGTATTTGAAGAGCGCGAAAAAATATATGAGATATACGAGTCCATATGCGGTGCAAGACTAACTACAAACATTGATCGTATCGGTGGTTTTGAACGTGACTGGTCTGATGTAACCTGGGCTAAGCTCAGGAAATTCATGAAGGATTTTCCTGCCGTGTTAAAGGAATTTGAGAAGCTTCTGGTGCGTAATCGCATATTTATGGACCGTACCATTGGCGCTGGCCCGATAAGCGCTGACAGGGCATTAAATTATGGTTTTACTGGCCCTAATCTGCGTGCTGCAGGTGTCGATTACGATGTACGTGTAATGAATCCTTATGGCGGGTACGAAGACTTTACGTTTGATATTCCGGTAGGCACCCATGGCGATACCTACGATCGTTTTATGGTGCGTGAGCATGAAATATGGGAAAGTTATAGCATCATCCAACAAGCCATAGATAAAATTGAGAAGATGCCTGAAAAGGATTTTCATGGCAATGTCCCTGATTTTTACTTACCTCCTAAAGAGGAAGTGTATAACAATATGGAAGCCCTTATTTATCACTTTAAAATTGTAATGGGCGAAACCAATATCCCTAAAGGTGAAATTTACCATGCTGTAGAAGGTGCTAATGGCGAACTTGGTTTTTACCTGGTAAGCGATGGCGGTAGAACACCTTATAGGCTGCATTACCGCAGGCCATGCTTTATTTACTACCAGGCATACCCTGAAATGATACGTGGTAATATGCTGTCAGATGCTATTGTAACATTAAGCAGCCTTAATGTTATTGCCGGGGAACTTGACGCGTAGCATACGCATTCATTTTTCTTCTTTGTTCCAAAACAGCTACCTTTGATTACCTGAAGAAAGCATGGAAGAATTATATTCTCAACATACTCAATGTTTAATTAGCGGATCAAAAACAATTTATAAGCGGCCTGCTTAACCCATTCAAGGCAGGAAATTCACTTAAAGGCTTGTTTATAGAAAACGGATGGCTTACTATCTGTAAGTAACTTATCAGCTAAGAAATGAAGAGCTTGAAACACCAACCAGGCTTGGAAAATCTTGTTTAGGAGGAGCTTCCGGTCCGCTTGCTTTAAGTTGTTGCTGAAAGCTTATAAAAGAAGGCAGTTCAAGCAATTGTTTTTCATCTTTTTCTGTATTAAAGAATGCCAGATGGGTGAATGTTTTTTCATCGGGGCTAAGACATACATTATAAAGCATACCTGAATTATTAAGGGTTTGCAGGTCGCTCATTACTTTTTGTATGTTAGCCTTGTTTTGTGCAGCGTACTCTGCTTTTGTAGTATAAACTACTCTTACAATCTTCATTTTAATAAATTTTAGTAATCAATTAGACTATCTGGCTCAACTTCAACATATTGGTACGGCCACGTTCTTTAATTGGTGTGCTGGCAATATTTATTACAAAATCACCCGGGTTCAATAGTTTCTGTTTATGCAGAAATGATTTTATTTCAGATATAGTGTGGTCGGTGCTTAAATACTTATCGTAATAGAAACCATGTACCCCCCAAAGCAAGCTTAATGTAGTAAGCAAGGTTGAGTTGTCGGTAAAGATAAAGATGTTGGCCTTTGGCCTGTGACTAGAAAGCTTGAATGCAGTGTAACCTGAATTGGTCATAGAAGCAATAGCCTTAACACCTGCATGCCTTGCCATTACACAAGCGTTGTAGCAAATAGAATCGGAGATGAATGTTTGTGTTTGCAATACGGGATGGTGTTCACGATAATAAACACTGTTCTCATTATCTTCAATATGTTTTGCAATTTTATGCATATACTGCACAGCCCTTACCGGGTATTGGCCCACTGAAGTTTCTTCACTTAACATAACCGCATCTGCGCCATCAAGCACGGCGTTTGCAACGTCGTTAACCTCGGCCCGCGTAGGAGAGAAGTTGGTAAGCATGCTCTCCATCATTTGCGTAGCAATAATTACAGGCTTTGAAGCTTCAATACATTTCCGTACCAGCATTTTTTGAATAAGCGGTACACGTTCTGCATCCAGCTCAACACCCAAATCACCACGTGCAACCATTACGGCATCGGTCATGTCTATAATGTTGTCGATCTCCAGCAAAGCCTCTGGCTTTTCAATTTTTGCGACAACCTTAGCGGTCGATTTTAATTTTTTTATTCTATGCTTCAGGTCAACCACATCGTTTACCGTACGCACAAATGAAAGCCCTATCCATTCAATATTATTTTCCAAGGCAAATTTCAGATCCTTCAGATCTTTTTCAGTGAGTGAAGGCATTGATATTTTTGTGTTAGGCAAGTTGACACCTTTCTTGGAGTTCAGCATTCCGCCATGTACTACAACCGCTTTAACCTCGTCTTTACGGTTTGTACCGGTAACACGCAATAATAATTTTCCATCGGCTATCAATACATTATCGCCTACGGCCACATCTTTCGGAAATTGCGGGTAGGTGATATAAACCCTTTTTGCATCGCTGATGCAAGGTTTGGTTGTAATGGTAATAGCGTGGCCATCTAAAATTTCAACACCACCGCCCACTACTTCGCCAATACGCAGCTTTGGGCCCTGCAGATCGGCAAGCACACCCACGTATGTCCCCATTTCTTTGTTCAGCTGGCGTACATTGGTAAGTATTTTTTTTACCGCATCATAATCGCCATGCGAAAAATTTATGCGACAAATGCTCATGCCTGCCTGTATAAGTTGTTTCAACACCTCTTTTGAAGCCGATGCGGGCCCTATTGTGGCTATTATTTTTGTTTTTATTCCTATTTCCATACTGCTAAAATATCAAATTATGTTTTGATCTCAATGTTTGTGCGTCAATAAGGTATGCACCCAATATCATATCTGCTTTTTTAATTTGCTCCACCAGTTGCTTTCTTTCTTCACTGTCAACCGAGCCTTTTACAATAAAAAAGTAATCCATTTGTTTGTGTTCCTCAACAAGCAAGCCATCTTTACCCCGGTTCGATATCAAATGATAGTCCTTGAAGAGATCTTCCTGATTATAGGAGAACATAGAGTGTGTGCTGTGTTCCGTTGTATGGTCATCGACCTTCGTAAGCTTTATATTGAACAGGCTGTTCAGCATCCAGCACAGGCGATAATCTTTGTCGTGGCACACTATGCCAATAAGGCAAAAATCGTAGTCGTGTTCAAATTGCAAACGTACTTTAGACATAGTATGTGCCGCTGTGCACTTTTAATAAATACTAATGTACATAAAATTCATAACAAGGCTATTTTCAGTATAAATGCTACGTACTTATGCGTACGTATAAATACGTATTTTTCAATTCATTCATAATTATTTAACTTAAAATATTTTGAAAATTCACTCTTCTTTTTTACGTTTGATATGCTCAGATTCAATAAAAACTAAATTCCCACTTACAGGCACCCATGAGAAATGGTGCTGATATTCACTTTTAAATCTCAATCACATGAAAATGTTTACAGGCACATGGAAAGGATTTGCATTTATCTTTTCTTTTATTATTTCGGGTTACTCGCTTATTGCACAAAATTCGTACTACAGCATACAGGCAGGTACGTGGGAAAACAATACCAATGTATGGAGTAAGGTCAGCCAAACAGGTACAGCCTGTTCTTGTACCCCGGGTACAACCTTGGGTAATTCAAATAATGCATACATATACAATAATATTACTGCTACAACATTAACGGCACAATCGGGTTCAGCTAAAATTACAGTTGAATCGGGTAATACCCTTACCATAACCACTACAACTTTTGCTATGTCGGGGAGCGCCATTATAACCGTTAACGCAGGCGGGACATTAATTTTTAATGCCAATGTTACCATGGCAGGCGGAACCGGAATAACGAATAACGGAACTGTGATAGTGAATAGTAACATTACGAATTCAGGCTCGGCAGTGGTTACCAATAATGGTACCATGAATGTGTATGGCAATATTACAACCAGCGGGGGAGCATCGTTCGGGGGAACCGGAACAACCTACGCCACCGGAACAGTAAGTGGCCCGGGTACATCAGGTGTATCTGTTCTGCCAGCTTTCTTCAGCAGCTTTACCAATGCAAGCGGAACCGGTTTAGTTACCTATTCCAGCAATCCATTAGCATTTAACGCACTGCAGTTTAATAATAACGCCTCAACAGTTTTAACAGGTGCAGGCACATTTGTGCCTTTTCCAACACAAAGCATTTCAGGTACGGTAAACTACGTACCTTTATATACGGGTACTAATTCCCTGGGTAATTCTCCAATTTCGGTAGTGGACGGGGTTGCAGGTGTACAGTATGATACTGCACTGGCAGGAATGAATTTCTATTCCAACGGCATTATACGGTTAGGCGGAAAGTATGGATATGGAATTTCAATTCAGTCGAATGGCGATGGAATTAATT